>Ga0070732_10000795_pt1 | contig 18302 bp, 8 predicted proteins | sample Coa_R1_5_FD_66449 | JGI IMG/M metagenome (GOLD analysis project Ga0070732, IMG submission 66449) | Surface soil microbial communities from Centralia Pennsylvania, which are recovering from an underground coalmine fire - Coalmine... | ecosystem: Environmental > Terrestrial > Soil > Unclassified ...
TTCCCATTTACGTGCTCGTCCAGGAACTGGAGAATCTCTGAAGACCAGTCGAAACCGCTGCGCCGGATTGGACGTCCCGGCGAAAGCTGCAGTTCTTCGTGCGGCCATGGTCCAATGGTTAAGCGACTTTTCGGGTTTCGTGACGCGCGAAAGAGGGCAATCACCGGTCGCGCACTGAAAAGATCAAACCATCCCGTCAAGCCGTATACAGGCACGCCCGAAGCAGAAATCTGCCCGCCCCCGCTGATCGGACTGATTGCCTCCAGTGTTTGCTCTCCGAGAACATCGTCGCGGTAATTGACGTGCTGCAATCCGCTGAAGTACTCGTAGTTCCCACCGTGCTGCTGGATGGCGTCCCGCAACAAGTCCCCCGACAAATCCGCATCTACCGGCCGGGTCCCCCGCAGGAGAAGCCGTCCCAGGATGCCGCCGGCCCGGTTGCGATCCAGATCTCTTGTAAAATCACCCCACTTGCGATTGAAGTCTTTCCACAGTATTCCACCCGGAAGTGCGGCATCGAGATACAGATCGAATGGTGATTTGGTGACTGCCAGTGCTTGAATCGCCAGGTGCCTTTTCGCCAGCAGCCATGCCGCCAAGGCGCCACTGTATGATTCACCGAACAATCCGATTCTCCCGTTGGACCATGGTTGTCCAACGATCCAATCGGCGACCTCTACACCATCATCGATCTCGTCCTGCGACAAATCCGAGGCGCGATGTCCGAAGGACGCTCCCGAGCCGCGCGCGTCCACCGTCACAAACGCATATCCGCGGCTCACAAAAATCGCGGCGCGCTTTTCGCTCGGGCTCTTGATAAACGACGATAACGGCCAGCGGAACTCGACACGGCGACAGTACCGAGTCTGGTAGAGGACCGTTGGAACCTGGGTTCCCGGCTCAACTGTGTACGGGAGATAAACATCGACCGCGATTAGTATCCCGTCACGCATCTTCAAATAAAGAGAACGCCGCCCTTTTTCTTCGCAGGGACGAACCGGAGGCTGAACCGTCGCCTCTCCAGTCGGGTTCCAGCTGGCATCAGTCGCGGGCTCCTTGGGGGATTTGGGGAAAAGACGGAATAGGACCACGCTCACCAGCACGGTAGCCGCTAGTCCCAGAAGAACATTGAGATGCTCAAACTGGGCGAGTTCCAGGAAGAAATTTGAAAGCGTCGGCATCGTATTATCCGATACGGCAGACTTGATTGCCCTGTGTTTCCCGTTATGAACGAAGATTGGGCGATTCGCTGGCGCCAGTGGCAGCCATAACCCCGCCCGGCCAGCGGTTACCACTTGTGTCCAATGTATCTGCCAGCGATTCTATGTGGTCCTCGGGACACGTGATCATCCTGGTGAGTATCTTCACCATGTTTCCAAGAATGGTGCGAACGTCCTGAGGATCAAAGCGATCCTGGGAGTAGATCGCCGTAAGCTTCAACTGCGTGCTGCTGGCCTGGGCAACTACGTTCAATCCAAAATGGGCCATGTTTCCGATAGGAAGGATCGCCGGTTCAAAAACGGCTTCACCCACGGTCATCTGCTCACTCTTTTCATTGACCAGGTCCAACAGTACATAATTCTCTTCAGTAGTGTGTTGTGGTTTCCGATAGTTGTCGTCATGCAGCACTTCAGTCCATAGCATAAGCGTCGGCAGATCCTGGTGAGCGTTGGCATCCAGGACGACTTCGAGTGCCTGCTTGACCACCTCTCGGAATGACGGATTTCCGGAAAATCTCATCCCCAGAAAGTGGGCATTGGAAAACCAGCCGATCAGGTTGTCGAACTCCGGCCGCGCTCGATTGGCGAAATTCCCCCAGATTGCGATCCTCTCCTGGCGGGTGTAGAGGTGCAAGAGAAGTTGCAGGGCAGAAAACACCAGCATATAGAGGGTGATACCCTGCTGCCGGACGAAAAGTCTGATCCTCTGATAAGCATCCTCTTCCATGATCGCTACCTCGTCGTCGGCGAGCGCACGGCGTACATGCGGCCGCAGCCGCACGAATGGAAGGTCCTCAATGTTGAACAATGGAAATTCGCGGCATTGGCGCTTCCAGAACGCCACCAGCTTTTCAGCTGCTGCGCCCTCCATTTGCGACCTCTGCCAGGCGGCGAAGTCCACATATTGCACGGCGAGTTCGGGCAGTTTAGCCGCAGTAGCACCGGCAAACTGACCATACAACGAAATCAGCTCCGTCCGTAGCACTCGGAGTGACCAGCGATCCGCAACCAGGTGCGGCACGAGCAGGAGCAGCAAGTGCTCTCCAGGTTTTTTACAGAAGAGGATGGCCCGCAACAGAGGAGACTCTTCATAGTTAAAGCGCCTCTCCAGTGCTGCGTTAAACGCGCGGGCAATTTCCCCATGCTGGCCGGCCGAATCCAGATCTTGCAGATCGCACGTCATCAGCTGCGGGTTCGCCTCAGCGCAAATTGTTTGACGAAAAAGTCCCTGCTTCGCCGAATCAGCGGCCTCCCGGCGAGGCAAGGCTGCCGGCCCCGGCCCGGATGCTGACCTGGTGACGCCAGCATAGACAGTCCGCAATATTTCATGGCGGCGCACCATTTCGCGGATTGCCCGGTGGAGTGCTCCCCCATCCAATTCTCCCGTCACTGTGAGCCCTAACGCCACGGAAATGGGGGGTGGCTTTACGCCCCGCTTGCTCTGCAGCCATTCACGAAACAACACGCCTTCTTGATTAAACGACAAGGGCAGGCTCACGTCACGGGGCACACGTTCGACTGCCGTTGCCTGATCGTCGGTCCTGTTCTGCACCAACTGCCCAATCCTGCCGGCCAAACCTGTAATCGTAGGAGACTGGAACAATCCCCGCAGTGATAAATCCACGTGAAAGAGCTTTTTGATTCGGGAGACCACCTGCATTGCCAAAAGAGAGTGCCCTCCCAGTTCAAAAAAACTGGCCGTGACGCTCGCGCGCTCGATCCCGAGCAGCTCCGCCCAGATTCCCGCGATGATCTCCTCAACCTCATTTCGGGGAGGCACATAACTCTTGTCTTCCATCTGCAGGTCGGGGCTCGGTAGAGCGCCCCGATCGAGTTTCCCATTGGTATTCAGCGGCAGATGCTCCAGTTGGATCAGGGCGCTTGGCATCATGTAGTCCGGAAGCGTTTTTTGCAACGCTTTCCGTAGTTCATCCGTCTTCAGAGTCGCGGGTTGCGCGCCGACAAAGTAGGCCACAAGCCGTTTTTGTTGCTGCGCGTCCGTGTAAACCACCACGGCTGCTTCGCTCACACCAGGTTGGCGCAGCAACACTGTCTCTACTTCCGCAGGTTCGACTCGATAGCCGCGAATCTTGACCTGCTGGTCACACCGTCCAAGGAACTCCAGGTCTCCCTGCTCCTGCCACCGAGCCATATCTCCGCTGCGGTAGAGCCGGCGCCCAATCTTGCCGCTGAATGGATCCGGCATAAACTTTTCCGCCGTCAGCTCCGGACGGTTCAGGTAGCCCCGGGCCAGACTTTCTCCGGCAATGTAAACTTCCCCCGCTACGCCTATAGGAGCGGGCTCCTGTACTTCGTTCAGCACGTATACCTGAACGTTGGCAATTGGTTTTCCGATCGTCGCAACTGGACTGTCTCCTTCAACCACCTGTTCCCAGGTAGTCACAACGGTGTTTTCGGTTGGACCATAGTGATTGAAGACAGGAAAGGGCCACGAGTGGTGATCTGGGCGGTGAAGTACATCGCCGCCTATCAGGAATGCACGCAACGGTGCAACGGAGCCAGGCCACTCCCCTAAGACGATCTCCGCCAGCGGCGTTACCATGAAGCAGTGACTTATTTCGGACATGGACAACCAGGCTGGCAGTTGCGGCGCCAGCGCACGCACTTCGTCAGGAACAATATAAAGACTGGCTCCAGCGATTAGATTGGGCCAGATCTCCCACGCACAGGCATCAAAAGAAAAAACGCTGATCTGAGTGGCGTGGTCGCCCGGTTGAATCTGATAGACGTCATGGTGCCAGTGGACCAGATTCGCCAGTCCTCTATCTGAAACTACCACGGCCTTGGGCAGGCCGGTCGTACCGGAAGTATAGATCACATAGACAGCATTCTCCCCTGTTGTTACTGTTGAGGGGGTGCTCTGGCTCTCCTGCGCAATTGATTTCCAGTCGCGATCAAGGCAGATACGCTGAACATCGCACGCCGGCAGGCTCGGTTCCAGGTGGGCCTGAGTGAGCATGACCTTTGCGCCTGCATCCAGCAACATGTATCCTAGCCGCCCCGCCGGTTGTCGCGGATCCAAAGGCACATAGGCTCCTCCCGCTTTCAGTGTCCCCACGATCCCAATCACCATCTCGAGCCCGCGGTCCGCGCAAATCGCCACTCGCGATTCAGAAGCGATGCCGAGATTTTGCAGTCGGTGCGCAAGCTGATTGGCTCTTCGATCGAGCTCGGCAAACGTCAGCAGTTGGGTTCCAGCTGCGATCGCGATCGCATCGGGAGTGCGCGCGACCTGCGCTTCGAGCATTTTGCGAACACAATCATCCGCAGGATAGGGTCGTTCCTCTCCGTTGCGGTCGACAAGCACCTGCTGCCGCTCGTCTGCCGTCAACAACTCGAGCTCGCCGATCCTGCAGTCCGGGTTGGCTACCGCCGCTTTCATCAGCGTTCTGAAATTCCTGGCCATACGTCGAGCCAGTCCGTCGCTCACCTTTTCCCGGCGGTGATACAGCGCGCCGCGTAGGCCTTCTTCTGTTTCTTCCAATATCAACGCCATGTCAAATTTCGCTGTACCCGTTTCAATGGTTGAGACATGGACTTCCAGCGGGCCGAGTTGCCATTTTGTGCGCACGTGCTGACGCAATGACACCATCACCTGTACCAGCGGGGTCCCGCTTTCATCACGTTCTGGCTGCAATGCCTCCACCACGCGTTCAAACGGCACATCTTGGTTGGTGTAGGCGCGCAAGGCCTTTTCGCGCACCTGGTCCAGCAATTCCAGAAGGCTTGTGTTGGCATCCGCGTCGATGCGGATCGCCAACGTGTTCACAAAGAACCCAATCAGACCCTCAAGTTCTGTTCGCCTGCGTCCTGAGATCGGCATCCCAACCACCAGGTCCTTGCGTCCCGTGTATCGATACAGCAAAGTGCTGAACAAGCCCAGCACCGCCATATATAAGGTTACCCGTCTGCGATGGCTTAGCTTCCTCAAGTCATCAACCAATTGCTCTTCCAGGTCCAACTCTTGCCTGCCCTGGCTGTCCTCGCCGGTATCCGGCTTCAGCATCTGTTTGCCACCGGGCCACTCAAGCCCTCCGACGACATTTCCCAGTTCCTTCTTCCAATAGTCCAGTTGCCTTTTCTGGAGCTCCTCCGTAAGCCACTCACGCTGCCAAAGCGTGTAGTCTCCGTATTGCACCGGGAGCACGGTCAATGGCGACGGTCTGCCTTCCAATCCAGCCTCATATAACACCTGCAAATCCCGCAGCAGAACATCCACTGACCAGCCATCCCCCGCGATGTGGTGCAGCGTCAGCACCAGACGATGCTGCTCCGGCGCTGTTCGAAGAAGGAGCGTGCGCAGAGGCAACTCTGTGCTCAGATCAAACGCCCGCCGCGCTTCTTCCAACGCTCGCTTTTCCGCATCGTCTTCAGGTCCCAGGTCCACCACCTCAAGGTTCCACGACTGCGGCTCGCGGATGATCTGAACTGCCTGTCCTTCCGCTTCTCCGAAAGTGGTGCGCAGAACCTCATGGCGCCTTACAATTTCCGCCAATGCGAACTCCAGAACCTTCGTGTCGAGATGTCCACGGAGTTGTAACTGCAGAGGGATGTTGTACCCAGAGTCGCCCTCCGCGAACTGGTACAGGAACCACAACCTCTGTTGTGCATAAGAGAGCGGCAACCCATGGTTCCGGGCGCGCACCTGAACCGCCGGCACCTCGACCACCACGTCTTCGCCGGCGCCCCGCTCCAGTCGTTCCCCTAATTGAGCCACTGTCGGATGTTCAAAGATGCAACGCAGCGGGATTTCCACGCCCAGAGACGACCGCAGCTGCGAGACCAGCTGCATGGCGAGAAGCGAATGCCCGCCCAGTTCGAAAAAGTTGGAGTGCACGCTTACCCTGTCGGCGCCCAGCAATTCCGCCCAGACAACCGCTATGATTTCTTCAAGCGTGTTTCTGGGAGCAACAAAGCCTCCTCGCTTCTCTGCCATTTCGGGCCTCGGCAAGGCCTCCCGATCCAGCTTCCCATTTATGGTAAGGGGCAATTGCTCAATTTCTACGAAGACGTTTGGCACCATATAATCCGGCAATAGACTGGCCACACGCCGCCGCAATTCTTCCGGCTTCATGGGTCTCGCCTCCAGGACTACGTAGGCCACGAGGCGCTTTTGCCCTCTGTCCTCCTGAACGAGCACTGCCGCCTCCCGGATTTCCTGAAATTCCCGCAGTGCTGCCTCTATCTCACCTAATTCGATTCTGAATCCGCGGATCTTAACCTGGCCGTCCTTTCGGCCCATGAATTCGATGCGGCCATCGCGGCGCCACCGCGTCAGATCTCCACTCCGGTACAGCCGCTGGCCGTGTTCGACGAATGGATTGGGCACAAATTTCTCCGCTGTCATCCCAGGCGCCTTCAGATAACCACGCGCCAGCCCTGCTCCCCCGATATACAACTCGCCAGTCACTCCGACCGGGACCTGCGTCATTTCTTCATCGAGAATGAAGACTTCGGTTTGGTTGATGGGTCTGCCAATTGAAATCGTCTCCCAGCCATCAGAAAGCGGGCGTTCGACGCGGTTACAGCAGCTGAACGTAGTGCCCTCGGTAGGCCCATATCCATTGATGAACTCGGTGTCAGGAAAAAGGGCCTGCGCGCGTTTAATATGCGGGACGGAGAGCGCTTCGCCTCCGGTTAGGACTTGCCTCACACCGGCCAGCATTTCCGGGCGCACATCAATGATCAGATTGAACAGTGAGGCGGTGAGCCAGAGGCAGCTCACTGGCTCGCTCCAGAGCAGAGACTGCAGCGAGTCCAACGCCGGCGCACTTCCCGGATAAAGGATCAGCCGCGCTCCCTGCAAGAGCGCACCCCAGATTTCAAACGTTGAGGCATCAAATGTGAGCGGCGCGAGCTGTAGCATCGTCTGTTCGGGTCCAAGGCGGACGTAATCTACGTCCCAAACCAGGCGTACGATGCTCTGCTGCATTACGGCTACGCCTTTGGGCTGACCCATTGATCCTGAGGTGTACATCAAGTAGGCGAGACTGTGTGCGTTCGACATGCACTGGAGATTCTCCGGACACTCATTTTCCATGTCCTTCCATTGTGCATCGAAGCGAAGCACCTCCGTCTCCATGTCTTTGAATAGCTGTTTATGCAGCTGCTCGTCGGTCACCAGAATGTCGAGTCCCGCGTCTTGGATCATGTACTGCAACCGCGTCTGTGGATATTCGGGGTCCAGCGGCACATAGGCTGCCCCAGCCTTCAAGATACCGATGAGGGCAACCACCATCTCGACCGAGCGACGCAGGCAAATGCCTGCTTTAGACTCATTGCCCATTCCCATTTTTCTTAAATAACTGGCGAGTTGGTTCGCCCGGTCATTCAATTCGTTGTAGCTAAGCTGCATCGCGTCGCAAACCGCTGCAATCGCATCAGGCGTCCGCCTAACTTGTTCTTCAAACAAGACGGCCAACCTGGACTCACGCAGGACGGGCTGTGCTTTCCGGTTCCACTCCGTCAGCAGCAGTCGGCGCTCTTCCACCGTCAGTACATCAATCTCGGAAATCCGGCGCGACGGGTATCGCGCCATTTCTTCCAGTATTCGCACGTAGTGCTTCATCATTTGCGCGATCGTCTCGGCTTCGAACAAGTCGGAGTTGTATTCCCATAGGACTTTGGTCAGTGGACCATAGTTCACAGACGAACTGGCAGCGCGGGCAGGAATCACTATCACATTCATGTCGAATTTTGCCGAGCCATTGCTTAGACCTGCATCCATTTCCACCGTCACCCCGGGCAGGTCGCGACATGCCACCGGAGAATCATGGAAGCTGAACAACACCTGGAAAATCGGGTTATAGCGGAGGTCACGAACCGGATCCAATTCCTGCACAACCTTGTCGAATGGCACATCCTGCCGGGAATATGCATCGAGGGTGACGCACTTTACCTTTTGCAACACCTCAAATACTGCGGGGTCGCCTTCGAGCTGCAACCGAAGAGGAATGTTATTGACAAGCATTCCGATCAGATCCTGAGTCTCCCGCCACCGTCGATTTGCGATTCCGGTGCCGATGCAGAAGTCCCTTTGTCCGCTATACCTGAAGAGCAGTATCTGAAAAGCGGTCGCATAGACCATGAACATTGTTGCCCGCTGTTGCAGGGCAAGAGACATCAATTCGGCTTGCAGGGCTTCGCTGATTTCCATCCGGGGGCTTCGTCCCCGATAGGTCTGAATCGCTGGTCGAGGATGATCATGGGGAAGCAACAAAACCGGCGGCGCGCCAGCCAGCGTCTTTTTCCAGAATTCCAGCTCTTCTCGCGCTTCCTCGCCCTCCATCCATTCTTTTTGCCATTGCGTGAAATCGCCGAACTGCAGTGGGGCTGGAGCGACTTCAGCCGCGGCTCCCGATACATGGAAGCGGTAGAACTCCGTCAACTCCTTCAGAAAAACATTAAAAGACCAGCCATCATGCAGAATGTGGTGCTCCACCGAGATCAGAATATGTTTATCGCGCTCCAGTCGGACCAGTCTCCAGCGCACAAGCGGCAAACGGGTCAGATCAAATGGCGTTTGCGATTCTTGCGCCATCACCTGCTCCAGATTGCCCGCCTGGCCTATCGCATCCACTACTTCTAATTCCACCTTCCACGGCTGGTGGATCTTCTGATACAGAGTCCCGTCTATTTCCAGCAGAGTGGTGCGGTAAATCTCGTGCCTTTCCACGATTTGGTTAAGCGCGTTTTCCAGCGCCACAGCATCCAGGTTGCCATGAAAAGTGATGCTTGCAACAAAGTGATAGGCCAGGTTGGAAGGGTCCATGCGTTGCACAAACCAGACGCGGCCCTGCGAGTAAGAGGCCGGCAGCAATCCATCAGTGCTCCGTTTACGAATATTGAAGCCGCCGGTTGGCAGACCGTCCGTGATGGACGCGGCCTCGATCTCGGCTGCAATGTCGCGCAAGGTCTTTTCTCCCAGCAGATCCACTAGGCTAACGCAGAAGCCGGTCTCTGCCTGGATCGCGGCGGCAGCGCGCGTGGCATTCAACGAACTGCCTCCCAGCCCCATGAATGTTGAGGTAATCGGTACACCGTCACGCCCCGTAATGCGGAAACATATGGTCGCAAGCAGTTCCTCAGTCCTGGACCGCGGCTGCTCGCCTACCTCGACGAATTTAGTTGCTGCCAGCGCTTGCCGGTCAATTTTGCCCGCCGGTGTCAGCGGAAACTCCTCCAGAAACACAAAGTGTGCCGGTACCATGAAGTCAGGTAAGTTTTCGGCCAGGTATTTGCGCAAGCAGGGAGTGGTCACGGTGCCAGTCGCCGATGGGGTTACATAAGCCACCAGGTGTTTGGTGCCGGGCACGTCTTCTTGGACGACCACCACAGCCCGTCGCACATCGGCATGTTGGTGCAGCGCTGTTTCAATCTCACCCAATTCAATGCGGTATCCCCGAATTTTTACCTGTTCATCGACGCGGCCCAGGAATTCAATGCATCCGTCCGGCAGGCTCCGCACTCGGTCCCCAGTCCGGTACAAACGTGCTCCCCCAACTTCGCTGAAAGGATCAGGGACAAATTTTTCCGCGGTAATTTCCGGACGATACACGTAACCCCGGGCCAGACCATCTCCCCCGGCATAGAGTTCGCCCTCACTTCCGGCAGTGACAGAGTTCATGTCCTCGTCAAGAACGTAAACATATGTGCGGGAGATTGGCCTTCCAATCGGCACGGTCGTGTCCAGCGTATTTGTGGGCGCAACCCGGTAGTAGCATGTAAGGGTAGTATTTTCCGTCGGGCCGTAGCCGTTGATCAGCATTCCTTCTTGCAGGGCATTGGCTGCTTTGCGCGCCTGCTTTGGAAGCAACGCCTCACCGCCCGTAAGCAACTGCCGCACACTCAGCAGGTCGTCCATGTGCTCATCGGCCAGCACATGGAACAAACTTGTAGAAAGGAAGAGCGTGGTGATCCCTTCCCTGCGCACCAACGCCGCTACCTCTCGCGGTGACAGTGCACGGCTCGGGGCCACCACCAGCTTGCCTCCATTGAGCAGCGCGCCCCAGATTTCAAAAGTGGAGCCGTCAAAGCTGACGGGCGCCAGCTGCAGCATCACTTCTCGCTCGGCGAACTCCATGTAGCCGGCTCCTTTCACCAGCCGAACTACGGAGAGATGCTCGATTGCCGTCCCTTTAGGTCTGCCCGTTGAACCCGACGTGTACATCACGTAGGCCAACTGATGGCGGTGGGGCAGCTCTTTCATGTCCCGGCTTGCATGCCGCGCTATGCGCTTCTTGTCCCGATCCACGCACGCGACCCTTATACCTCCATCCTGCAGCAAGCGGTGCAGAAGGTTTTCTGTAGTCACCAGCACCCGAGCGCCACAATTCTCCAGCATGTACTCCAGGCGGCCCGGAGGATAGTTAGGATCCAAGGGTACATAAGCTCCACCGACTTTCAGAATCCCGAGCAAACCAACGATCATCTCCAGGGACCGCTCCAGGCAGATCCCTACAGGGGTTTCAACACCGGCGCCAAGCTTTCTCAAATACCGTGCCAACCGGTTCGCTCGCTCATTGAGCTCTCTATACGTGAGCGTCTGGCCTTCAAACTCTACCGCCACCGCGTTCGGTGTGCGCGTAACCTGCTCCGCAAACACAGCATTAATGCTCTCCTGCGAGCAACTGGCGGAAGGAGTCATTGCGCTGTATTTCATTCTGCGAGCAGCGCCGGTGGAAACAGCGGCGTGTCTGTCTTCGGAGTCAGCCATAAACATTCTCTATCGCGAGCTTTGAATCGAACCACTGCGAGTCACAAATCGAGAGTGGGTTCACATCAATCCCCGCCGACGGCCAATTTGCAGGATGGTGGGATACTGCCGGGGGAGTGTTGCATCTGGTCTACCGGATTTCCCTGCTTATAGAGGTCCGTATATAGTGCATTCGTTCCAAAAAGCGAATCATGCCTGCCTTGGTCCACAATCTCTCCGTCGCTCAACACCAGAATGCGGTCCACCCACCCTAATGAACACAGGCGATGGCTGATCGCGATGATTGTGGTGTCTGGCAGGGCCGCGTTCAGGCGCTCGTAGACGATTTGCTCTGAGATGGAGTCGATCTCCGAAGTCGCCTCATCAAGAATCAGCACCTTCGGCCGCTGCAAGACCGCCCTGGCAATAGCGACCCTCTGTCGCTCGCCACCGGACAGCAACTCGCCGCCTGGACCTAAATTTTGTTTCCATTCCTGCGGCAACTTTGCAATCACTGGGCCCAGGTCCGCAACTTCAGCAGCCTCTGCGATTCGCTCAAACGAGGTCCAGGCGTTACCGTAGCGCAGATTGTCAGCCAACGATCCATTAAACAGCTTGGCCCGCTGCGGCAGATAGCAAACGTGCAGGCGTAGACTCTTGAACTCCGCGTCTCGGACATTGATCCCATCGACGCAGACATCGCCCTCTACTGCATCGTAAAGTCTGGCCATCAGTCTCGCGAGTGTGCTCTTGCCACATCCACTTGGGCCAACCAGGGCCAGCCGCTCCCCCGCCCCGATTTTTACATTGATGTTTTTCAGAACCTTTCGCTGCGGAATGTAGGAAAAGCACACGTTCTGGATTTGAATGGTGCCGGGATCTTTCGCACGGAAACCAACGGCGGACTCCGATTCAGCGACGGTAGGAGCACGGTCCAGCATGGTTCTGATCCGCCGAATACATGCGGTTGCTCTCTGGAACCGCGAGTTCATCTCCACCGTGATATATAGCGGCTCAAACAGGCGCGAGAGATAGCTGTAGAATGCTATTAGACCTCCGACGGTCAGGGTCCCTTTAATGACCTGCAGCCCTCCGTAAGCCACCAGTGTGACAAGCCCCCCGGCCACGATCAGCGTCGAACCGACCGCATAAAAATACTCCGCCTTTTTCCGGGCGTAACCGGCGCGCGCCAACCCGGCCCACACGCGGAACGCCTTCCGCAGTTGAAGCTGCTCGCGAGCCAGAAGCTGGATTTGAGTCACGGAGGAGAGATGCTCCTGCAGGAAAACGCTGGTTGCGCTGCCTTCCTCCTGCACCGCTTGCGATGCCTTTTGCAGGCTGCGATGGAAACGGCGCACCGAGATCAGAAAAAGGGGCAAGAGCGGAAACAGCATGAGCGTGAGCCGCACGTTCAGATGGAGCATCATCAAAATGGTACATACAGAAAGAATGATGGTTCGCAGGAAGAGCGGAAAAAATTCAGCGCTGATGGTCCCGAGTTCGTCGAGCGAATCACGAATCACGAACAAGCTGCTGCCCACCGGCGTGGCATCGTGATAGTCCGCTGAGAGCCTGGTGAGGTGTTTCAGCAGGCGCATACGAAGATCCATGATGAACTGCTGACTGACATGGTAGGTAAGTCGTCCAGCACCCCCTCCTGAAACTGTGCGGACAACATATACCGTCAGCATGCACGCGCCCGCGGCGCCCAGCAACAACAGGCTTTTGCGGGGGATAATTACGTCAATCAGCCATTTCAATATCAGCGGATCCAAGAGGGCCGCGATGCTGCTGACCAGCATGCATGCAATACTGGCCAACTGCCCCTTCAAATATGGCTTCATCTGTCGAAGAAGCCAGAGGAAGTCGGAGATACTTTGGCTGTTCTTAGCAAACATGAAAAGTCAGCTTAGATCACGCGTGGGTAACCACAACCGCATCATCATTTGCTTTCGGGCTGGTCTCTCTCTTATGGTCACGGTTTCGTCACTGCTTCCCACCCATGAGGTTCGCAGAGCAGAGCATCGAAATACGGCTGCGGATGCGGCCAGGCAAACGATCGAAAGTTGTGCCATACCGACAAAAATCAATGGTTCCGTTGTGATCCGTATCAACGCGGCGGCATTCAAGCACGTGAGAGGAACACCGGGAGTGCGCGGCGCGAGAGATGAGAGAACGCCTGCGCAGGACGAGTTGGCTTACAGGAAGACTATACGGCCTTGCCGGACTGCTCCATCGCCTCCATATGCTTGCGTAGACTCAAGGGGCGCATGTCCGTCCAGACTTCTCCAATGTATTTGAGGCATTCTTCCTTCAGGCCACTCTTGCCTACGCTGGTCCAGCCCAACGGGTTCGGCTTATGAGCGGGCCAGATGGAATACTGCTCCTCGTGATTGATCACGACGTTGTACACGGTGGTATCTTCTTTCCCATCATTAGAATTCATGGCCTTATCTCCTTTTCTTCTGATTCTGCATCGCTGGTTCAGTGAAGCAATCGTGGAGGACCTTCGGCGTTACAACCGCGATCAAGTGGCTGGACCAGGGCTTGAAGTCTCGATACCGATCCACTCAGGCTGATTGGACCGTCGGCACCTGGTCCTTGATCACCTCAAGATGCCCCCGGCCGGTGAAGGTGTGCAGATCGATCTGCGCTCTGCAGCGAACTTTTTCGTAATTCAGAGTAAGGTTGCCGACTATCTCGATTGTGCCGCTTCCCGTATCAAAATCGCCTGCCCCCAATTCCGACAGGCTTCTGTCGAGACGTACTCCGAGTTCGGTCCCGCCACGGGTACCCGTGAATTTCACATGCACATATCCTCGATCAATGCATTCCTTCAAGGCTTTGAGCGTGGGTTCCGGCCGTATTGTCACGGCGACCGGGTGGTCCCCAGTCGCAAGACGTTCTACCAACTCATTCATAAATTCCTCCCGGCACACTACATGAGCTATTCTGATCCCTACATATGCCAAATTGCCATCGATCATAAAAGGCAGGCTGCCGCCATTCTGAGCCCCACCCATCGCTCATCAGGTTCACTGCAATAGATGCGACGGGGTTCTGCTTGCGCTCAGAAACCCTATAACAGCAGACCTCCTGGGAATCTGCAACTGTACTCCGTTAAAAAATGGGATGGCCTGCCCTGTCCTCGAATGGACAGGTAGCTACACCTTTGTTCCGTCGATTCGACAAATAAGTTTCCCATTGTGGGAACAAAATGATGGCAAGGTCGTGTCTTTTACATTGACACCAATTGGGATTTGACCTATCACTTCTAAAGAGTTTCTATTCATGGGTTATTGGTTTGCTATACAAGTTAAGCCTCGGCACGAATTGAGCACCGCAGCGATCCTTCGCAACAAGGGCTATGAAGAGTTTGTTCCTCTTTATCGCCGGCAGCAATGCTGGTCAGATCGGCGTAAATTAGTCCAGTTTCCCCTCTTTCAGGGTTATGTATTTTGTAGGTTTAATGCGGAATCGAAAGCCCCGATTGTCACTACCCCCGGGGTAATCCGCATCGTCGGCAATGCGAAGCAGCCTTTGCCCATCGATGAAAAGGAGATCCTTGCCATTCAGTTGGTCTGCCGGAGGGGCGCGACTGCTGAACCTCACCCCTACGTGAACGTCGGCTCCAGGGTGCTCATCAGTGATGGCCCTCTGGCAGGCATTGAAGGAATTGTGGTGAACTTCAAGAATCATCATATTATTTTGTCATTGCGTCTTGTTGAGAAATCAATCTGCGTTGATGTGGGTAATTGCTCTTTAACTGTAATTGGGCCTCCCGCCCTGGCTGTTACTCCCTATAGTTGATTGTGCCGCCGGGGATTCTTGTGCTTACCCAGAGAGAATATATAGCGATAGCAAGTCTCTACATTCACCCGATGGGTTTTGAGCTATAGGTGATTAATGGATTTTCGACATCACCAGTCTGAAGTCATGATTTACATTCACACCAATCATCCTTTGGTGGCAATGATTGTATCGAAGATTATTGCTGTCAACTCCGCTTGGCATGTAGTTAATTCACTAAATGCCATCACGAGCAGATCAATCTCGGATGTAGACAGGCTGCTGATTGTTGATGCGTGTTGTTCTAGCTTCTCATGGCCAGCGGTCATCCGCGGTGGTCAGGCGGACAATCTTCGTACTATATTGCTGCAACCCGTACATTTGCAAAATACCGCAGAAGAGCTACGAATTTTATTACTTGGTGCTTCGGGCATCGTATATGCATCTATGTCTTTTGAGCAAGAGTTGCCAAGGGCGATCGAAGCAGTTCTTGAAGGAAGACTTTGGGTCAACCAGCAGGTGCTGACCGAATATCTGAGAAAGACGGGCTCATTGTTTCGTCAGTCGTCGTCAGTCGATAGACTAACGGTTCGTGAAGAGCAAATCTTCTGGCTGATGACAAGAGGAATTTCCAACAAAAAGATAGGAAGCTCTTTGGGGATCTCGGAAAGAACGGTCAAATTTCACATCTCAAATATTCTTCGCAAGGAGCATGTTAGCAGCCGGCGAGCGCTTCTCTCACAGTCCGGCGATCGGTTCAATTCCACAGGCTCGGCAAAGCTTGCCAATACGGGTTGATATCGTTTCACTGCTGGCATCACGCGAACAGGGGCTTTTCTTCACTTATCCGACTTGTTGGCCTTCTAGTATCGCCGCGTCTTTTCGGTAATGCGGTGCGCACGCCCGGGTCAGTTTGGCCTCAGCTCCATTTGCGAACCCCGTGTTCGCAGGCCCAACGAGATTGCCTTCTGAGCTGAAAAATAGCCGCGAAATAACTCTAAGGTGATCGACGTGATGCTGGTCACATCCCGCGGCGGCCTGGCGAAGAATGATCGTTAGTAGAGCTTGTTCCGCGGTCCCGATGATACTGGTAAACGGGGATGGAGGTAAATATGTTAACGAGTGTGAGCACGCGGCTGATCCAGTTGAAGCGAATCGCGGTCCTGACAGATTTGGGAACTGATTCAGAGAAAATGCTCCGTTACGCAGCTTCCCTGGCTCGTTGGTACGGCTCCGAGTTGTCGCTTGTCCATGCTTATCCTCCGGAATTTTATTCGGCCATACTTGAGCCACGTCCTACCAACGAACTCATGGCGCTTATGTTTGTATTGGTTGAGTAGGCTCCAGGTGCTTTCAGTTTGCGTTGCGTTTCGTTTCCAACGATGAGTTGCTTGAAGAACTCCAGAGCCAGGGCAGGTTGCAGAGCTTTCTCGACGACGTGGATCGTCTCTATAGTGATTTCCGGAAGAGGTTTGGAAATATACCGACCCCCGTTCGATCAAATTAGCCGTGTTCTGATTCGTACACAAGCGCGACAATGCCATTGCAGTAAGACTCGAAGTTAGCTATTGTTTTGTACCGTATTCGAAATGCTAGGAGCCGTATGCCAAGAGTTTTGATTTGCCTTGGTGCTGCACTTACCGTCTTAGCGATCCAGGCTTAGCTTGGGAGAAGGATCTTCATACGGACTGACAAAGTGGCTAGCCTACGAAGCTGGATTCACCCTTGATAACGCAGAAACAATCGCTTTGGGGACTCAAGCACCAGACGAGGGCAAACTGTATCCGCACCCGGCGCCGTTTGGCATTCAGCTTATATCGGCCATGATCCAGACGTTTCGACCCTGGTACAGGAGTTTCATTTCCCTGGATACGGCAAGGTTCCCGGACCTGCAACCGGGCGCGCGGTTGCAGGTCCGGGTGGCCCTAAGGATAATGCTGCAACCGATCTCGTTGAAAAAGAAGTCCAGTCTCAGCTTCCGAATCAGCCTTCTGAACAAACACTTACGTCGCTCGGCAAATCTTTGCATCCTCTAGAAGATTCATTGTCGCATCAAGGAGTGCCTGACACACCTGCCTAGCCCTGCTCGAAAGATCTTTCGTGGGGTCATCCAGCTTCACGAAACGGCTGGCTCAAACATGATGCTGATTTAACCCTATCTTCATCCGCAGAACACGATTGAGACCGCGGGCCGGGTCTATGAGTTTCTGGTGCGATTCCTCAACAATCATCCGTCAATGAAACGTGATCAGCGACGTGCTGCTCCCGCTTGGTCCTCTTTACTGCCATCAGTAGAGAAGTTCGCAGCAACCTCTAGTAAGGCAGATAAGAAAGCGTGTTCCAGTCCCAATACGATGTGCCTTTCCAGAGCTATCGCGATCAGAAGTTTCTGGACAAAATCAATTTGCCAGACATGACTAAGAAGCGGTTGGCACAAGTGCCCGATTTTCAGAGTCAGCCTGCGTCCGTGGTCTATCTGGCTCAGCAGTATTACCCGCCCCGAGAGATTGAGGCGTCGTCGAAAATTTCCTTACGGTGTGGATAGTTAAACACGATGTTGAAGGCTTGCTTGGCAATACCGATACTCGTCAACTTCGTGACAGCCTAGTCCCGCAGGACGAGGCCGCGCTCAGGAACACCGATCCAGCGGCTTTTTGCGCAGACACTGTTTTTCATGTGGTTGGTTCGAGATCGTGGGTTCGCCAATCATCTTGGCCACGGCTTGGGCGAGGTTGCGGGTTCGGAAAAGAAACTCGACTTCAAAGAGCAACTGCAACTGCTCAGAAGCGAACCTCTCATTGACGTCGGCGCGATACGCGGCCCCGAAATGAATTACCACCTGTCACGTTTTCCGAATTCGGATGATTATGCGGTAATCATCGAATTCAGCCACGCGCGCGCGATGCGTGCATTCTTACTGTCGGCAAACCGGCTAACGGTGGACATCAATTTGTCGTGAAGCGTATGGAGTGGTACACGCTTTAGCGAAATGTGGCCTGTCGTGGCGACAAGAAACACGTGAGGCTGGTCACGTTAGAGACCAGCATTGATTAACACTTCATGGTCCGATTGTTGTCCAATAACTCTGCTTTCCTGTCTTTTCAATGACTTTGTGTCGTTCCCGGCAGCGTCAAGTCGTTGAAATGCACTACTGTCTTCTATTCTGTTGGTCTCATAACCCAAAGGTCGGTGGTTCAAATCCACCCCCCGCAACCAACTCCAAGTTATTTCCTTTCAATAGCTTCAATCCGGCGACAAAAAACTGAATGAAAACTGAATGAAAGATTGGCTCTGTCTTTCAAGCTGATTCGCAACTGAATCTGGTGGGCTTGCATGAACGGAAGTATCTGCGGGAGTGGCTGGAGCCTCTGAGGAAAGCGGACGGGGTATCTGCAATTAGAAAACTCTGCCTGTCAGGGCTGGTACGGTGAGATCCGCAAGCGCCCAAATGAGCACGAAAGCAGCCATTACTTTGCGGCTCCGTCCTGGCATGGATACTGAGTATAAGCGAAAATTCGATTTCGTTCGGCTAATTAGATGACTTGGATAGGGTTTTGAAGAATTCCGGCATCTGTGGC
>Ga0070732_10000796_pt1 | contig 18288 bp, 12 predicted proteins | sample Coa_R1_5_FD_66449 | JGI IMG/M metagenome (GOLD analysis project Ga0070732, IMG submission 66449) | Surface soil microbial communities from Centralia Pennsylvania, which are recovering from an underground coalmine fire - Coalmine... | ecosystem: Environmental > Terrestrial > Soil > Unclassified ...
CGGCAGGATATGGTGAAGCATCTGCATCGCGTGTTGGAGGAGCATCGGACTGCGGTACGGAATATTCGACGGGACGGCAACGACGCGATCAAGAAGGCGATGAAGGATAAGAAAATTACTGAGGATGAAGAGAAGCGGTCGCTGGATGAGATTCAGAAGCTGACCGACGGCGAGATCAAGAAGATGGAAGAGATGAGCAAGGCGAAAGAGAAGGAAGTGCTGGAGTTGAAGTAACCGCTTCTCGCAAATCACAAAATCACAAACCACGAAGGCCACGAAGGAACCCCCTTATTGCTGTCTTGAGATTTTGGAATTCTCGACGAAAAGTCAAAATCCCCACTCTGTCTCGCAAAAATACGCCAGACAAGGATTGGGGCACCTTCAGTTCTTCAATTCTTTCCACGGACGTACATGTACGAGAACCTCATGCTCAGCGGGTATTCGGCTAAACCCTTGGAATCTTGGGTACATAGCGGCTGTGTCACGGGCTTTCCCCGTCGAAGTAACTTCTTGTTGGTTACGCGACATTTCTGAACACCCTGTGTTTGCATTGCCGTGAAGCACTCACGGCTCCCCCGGAACGATGACTTCACGCAAAAACTAACTTCGGAGTCAGCCATGAAAAAGTTCTTCGGGTTTGCATTGGTACTCGGGCTCAGCTTGATGGGGATTGGATGTGGATCGAATTCCTCATCACCGAACTCGAACTCTCAGCCAGCCGCGGTATTCGTGACGGGTGAGGACGCGCCGCTGTCTTCGGTCGTGGGCTTCAGCCTCACTCTTAATTCCATCACGCTGAACGAGCAGGGCGGCAGCACGGCGAAGGTTCTCTCGACACCGACCACGGTCGACTTTGCCCGACTGCTGGGGTTGCGCTCGCCGCTGGCGTTCAACTCGGTTACGCCGGGGACTTACACCAGCGCGACGTTTGTAGTCGCCAACCCGATGATCTCGTACGTCGACATGACGCAGAATCCGCCCGCGCTGAACACCTATACGGGAGCTCTGCCGCAGAATCCGGACACCATAACGGTTAATTTCACGACGCCGATGGTAGTCGCGAGCAACGGTCTTGCCGGGCTCAAGATGGAAGTGGACATCCGCAAGTCCGTCTCGGTGGATGCCAACGGGCAGATCCTGCTCAATGGCAGCGGTCAAGCGATCGTGAACCCGGTCATTTATGCCAAGGCGACGAAAGCCAGCGATCCCGATGGCGAAGTCACGGATCTGATGGGCGGGCTGGTCTCGGTCAACGCCGGCAACAATTCGTTCGTCCTGCAGGGGCCATACGGACGGCAACTCACGATTTTCGTGAACAGCAACACACAGTTCAATAGCGGATGGAACATCAATAATCTTGCGACGCCGGCGTTTGTGGAGGTGCAGGGACGGTTCCAGGCCGATGGCAGCCTCATGGCTAGCGGTGTGGAGGTGGTAGCGACTTCACAGTCGTTTGTGTCTGGCCGCGTGCTGCAGGTTGGTACCAACGGTTCTGGACACCTGCAGGTGACGATGTGGATCGGTGAAACTGGCGCGGACATGGTCAGCCGGGTGGACACGATCCAGACGATCGACATCAACGCCGTCACGCAATATGACATCTGCTTCATGGACAATCCGTTCACCAACGCGCTGTTTGACAGCACGTCCATTGAAGTGGGGCAGCGGATCTTCATCGGTGGCAGTTTCGTGAATAGCGTGTTCACTCCTGCGATGATCTCGCTGCGGCGGCAAGGGATGTACGGCACGCTGGACGTGGGGCATGTCACCATCACGAACGGAAACGCTGGCAACTTCCTGCTGAACAACAACGGGCTGGTCGGCTATTCCGTGGGTGGGCCGGTCACGGTCAATACCTACAACCTGACGTTCTTCTTTAACCTGACGGGGCTCAGCCAACTTCAGTCCGAGACCACCGCGATTCCGCTGGTGACGCGTGGGCTGTTGCTGAAGGACCCGGTCAGCGGGACGACACAGTTCTATGCCGGAGTGGTGGCGGACCCGCCGCAGAACTAGGTGCATCTGGTGGAATTACAGCGGATGGCCCAAGGGCCGTCCGCTTTTTTGTTTTTGTGAGGACAGCCGTTTTCGGCTGTCCGGTCGAGCGAATCTCGACTGCTTTTACGGCAAAGTGCAGCCTCTCTGGGCCGCTCGCTTTACTTCGCGGGACAGCCGAGGCTGTTGCTACATGAGTATCGCTGCTCCCTTATAATCGAAGCGCTATGAAGCGAGTGGTGCGTGCCGCTTGTCCGCATGATTGTCCGGATGCGTGCGGGGTGCTGATCACGGTCGAGGACGGGCGAGCTACGAAGATCCAGGGGGATCCGGGGCATGCGGTGACGCGCGGATTTTTGTGCGCGAAGGTGGCGAAGTATCTGGATCGGGTGTATTCACCGGATCGGGTGATGTATCCGATGAAGAGAGTGGGCCCTAAAGGGCCCTTCGCGGGCGGGAGCGCCCGCGCCACACATGCAAGTGTTCCCACAAAGGCCCAACAAGTTTGGAAGCGGATTTCGTGGGATGAGGCTTTGGACGAGATCGCCTCGCGTTTTCGCGCGATCTCGGCGGAGTTTGGCAGTGAGGCGATTCTGCCTTATTCCTACGGCGGAACTTTGGGAGCGTTGAATGGCGGGTCGATGGACCGGCGGTTCTTCCATCGGCTGGGGGCTTCGCAACTGGATCGCACGATCTGCTCGGCGGCGGGTGAGGCCGGGTTGAAGTCGGTGCTAGGAGTGAAGCTCGGGACCGAGCCGGAACAATTCAGGCATTCGAAGTACATCATCGCCTGGGCCTCGAATATTCATGGGAACAACGTGCATCTTTGGCCATTCATTGCGGAGGCGCGGCGGAATGGCGCGAAGCTGGTGGTGATCGATCCTTATCGCACGCGGACCGCAGAATGCGCCGACTGGTATCTGCCGATCAATCCTGGGACGGACGCGGCTCTGGCGCTGGGAATGATGCACGTGATCGTCGGCGAGAATCTGCACGATGCTGATTACGTTGCGAAGTACACGGTCGGGTTCGAGCAACTGCGGGAGAAAGTGAAAGCACATCCGCCGGACCGTGTGGCGCAGTGGACGGGGATTGCGGCCGAGGACATTCGGAAGTTGGCGCGGGAGTATGCGACGGTGCGGCCGTCGGTGATCCGGCTGAATTATGGAGTGCAGCGCTCGGAAGGCGGAGGGATGGCGACGCGGGCCGTGGTGATGCTGCCGTGCGTGATCGGATCGTGGAAGGAAATTGGGGGCGGGCTGCAGATGTCTCTAAGCGGGGCCGCTGATTTCAGTTCAGAAGGCCTGAGGCGTCCGGACCTGATGAATGCTGCTCTCGGCCGCGAAGCTCGAACCCTCAATATGGTCGAGCTGGGCCGTGTGCTGAACAAAGTGAATGATCCACCAGTGAAGGCGTTGTTCGTGTACAACTCGAACCCGGCGGCGGTGTGTCCGAACTACCAAGCGGTGATTCGTGGATTGCTGCGGCCGGATCTGTTCACGGTGGTGCATGAGCAGTTCTTCACCGACACGACTGACTATGCCGATATCGTTCTGCCGGCGACGACTTTCTTCGAGCATAAGGATTTGCAGAAGGGCTACGGGCACTACTATGTGCAGGTATCGAACCAGGCGATCGAGCCGTTAGGCGAGTGCCGGTCGAATGTGGAGTTGTTCCTCGGGCTGGCGGAGCGGATGGGATTCGAGGAGGAATGCTTCCGGGAGAGCGTCGACGAGATGATCGATCTGGCGCTGGAATCGAATGATCCGTGGATGGAGGGGATGAGTCGCGAACGGCTGGAACGGGAACCGGTGCGGATGAACTTCGGGGATCAGGGGGCAGGGGTCAGGGGACACGCAGCGGAGCTTCGCTCCGCTGGACAGCCGATGGCGGCTGTCCCCACAAGTTCCGATACGGCGGCCGTATCCACATTTGAGCCCTTTCTTCCGTTTGCTCGCGGAGGGTTTCGGACTCCTTCCGGGAAAGCCGAACTTTATTCCGAGTCTCTGAAATCGCAGGGGCTCGATCCGGTGGTGGAGTTCCGGCCGCCTTTGGAATCACGACATGCTAAGCGAAATGGGCTGCCGCTGGAGTTGCTGGCGCGGAAGGCCGACAACTTTTTGAATACGACGTTCTCCAACGTGCCTTCGGTGCAAGAGATGGAGGAACCGGGATTGCTGGAGATTTCTTCCGTCGATGCGCAGGCGCGGGGCATTGCCGATGGTGACCGGGTCCGGGTCTTCAATCATCGTGGCGATGTGGAACTGGTCGCGCGAGTGGACGGGAAAGTGCAGGCAGGAGTTGTTTCCGCGAGATTGCATTGGGCGAAGATGGCGCCGGGATTTCAAAGTATCAACAGCTTAACCTCAGAAAAACTTACCGACATGGGCAACTCGGCTACGTTTTATTCCGTCTTGGTTGAAGTAGAGTTGTCCAAGCCCAAAAGCAGCCACTAGTGATTTGGCCGGTCGAGAGCCCAATGCTCGGGGATCGCGACTGCCGTGTAATGGACTAGCGTCTGCGACGACCTAAGGATGCCAAATTGAGAGTCGCAACTTGGACGCTTTCCCTTGCTCTACCGTATAATTGCAGTTTTCTCACATCCCAGAGGCTGAGGTCGTAGCGATTCCTTTTCGCTTTCATCCGGAGAACCTTGTCGCGCCCAAGGCTGCCTGCGTTACGAGGGCAGCTGCGGTGCCATCTCATTCATTCCAGCGGATTTGGAGAGAGTGGGGGTGGCGCGCCTGCGCGTTCGCAATGACGCTTGCAGCCCTAATCGCAGTACCCAGCATGGCCTATGCCCAGAACAACGATGTGATCTCTGAGATCAATGTGACTGGGAACCGGCGCATTCCCGCCGAAACTGTGAAGTCGCGCATTTTCACCAAGCCCGGGGACATATATGACCAAGCGGCACTGGAGCGCGACTTCAGCTCTTTGTGGAACACGGGCTACTTCGAAGACATCAAGTTTCTACGCGAACAGACTCCGAAAGGCTGGCGGATCATTGTCCAAGTAAAGGAAAAGCCGACGATCCGCGAGATCAATTATCTGGGCCTGAGTTCGGTTTCCAACAGTGACGTGCTGGACAGGTTCAAGCAGGAGAAGGTCGGCCTCACGGTGGAAAGCCAGTACGATCCGACCCGCATTAAGAAGGCGGAAGTATCGATCAAGAACCTGCTGTCAGAGCATGGCCGGCAATTCGCGACGATCCGGACCGAGGTACGGCAGATTCCTCCTGCGGCCGTGGGCATTACGTTTGTCGTGAAGGAAGGGCCGAAGGTTAAGGTCGGGAAGATTATTTTCCAAGGCAACAAGAACATCAAGAAGCGCGTTCTGCGCGCCGCGATGAAGAATCTGAAGCCGATTGGTGTTCCTCACTCCATTTTCCTGGAAAGCCTCTTTGCCAAAACTTACGACGCGACCAAGCTTGAGGAAGACACCGAGCGGGTGCGTGCCGAGTATCAGAACCGGGGATACTTCAAGGCGGCGGTGGGCGATCCGAAGACAGTGATCCACGATACGGGGCACAAAGGGTTCCACATTCCTCTGGTGCAATCGGGACCCGGAAAAGCTGTCGACATCACGATGCAGATCGACGAAGGCGACCAGTACCGGCTGGGCAAGATCACGTTCAAGAACAACAAAGCAATCTCGAATACCGCAGCGCTGAGGGCGATGATTCCGCTCAAAGATGGCGATATCTTCAGCCGCGAGAAGATCGCGAAAGGCCTGGAGAATCTTCGGAAGGCCTACGGCGAGTACGGATATATCAATTACACGGGTGTTCCGCAGACGACCTTTGATGACGAAAAGAAGCTGGCGAACCTTGAGATCGATGTCGACGAGGGCAAGCAGTTCTACGTGCGGCGGATCGAGTTTCAGGGGAATACGACGACCCGCGACAAAGTTATCCGCCGCGAATTGGCCTTGGAAGAAGGCGGGATTTACAACTCGCGCTTGTGGGAGTTGAGCCTGCTGCGCTTGAATCAACTTTCTTACTTCGATCAGCTCAAGCCGGATGATCCGAACGTTACGGAAAAGCGGTTGGACGAGAAAAACGGCTACGTGGACCTGACGCTCCATGTCCATGAGAAGGGCAAGAACAGCATTGGGTTGAACGGAGGCGTGAGCGGGCTGGAGGGAGCGTTCATCGGGCTAAACTACTCTACCAACAACTTCTTGGGACGCGGCGAGACGCTGCAGGTGCAGATCAGCCTGGGGAACCTGGCGCGCAGCGTGCTGTTCGGCTACACGCAGCCCTACCTGTTTGACCGGCCGCTGCAGTTTGGATTCACCGTGTTCGGCAACAAGATCAGCTATAACCAGGCGCGACAGCTCTCGATCTTCAGCGGACAAAACCTGAACCTGCCCAGCGCCGTGCTGCAGAACCTGCAAAACTATTCGCAGTCGAGCGCGGGCTTCACGACTTCGCTGAGCTATCCGCTGCGGCGCTCGTTCAAACGGCTTGGCATCACGTATTCGTTCGACCGGTCGACGCTGCTGCCGTTGAGCACGGCATCGAAGACGCTATTCGACTTCATCGCGTTCCGCGGAATTTCCGGGCCGAACGCAGTCAACGGAATCATCACCAGCAAGATCTTTCCGAATTTCTCGTTCAACACGCTCGATAGCGGCATCTCTCCGCATCACGGACATCAGTTCACGATAGGAGCGGAGTTTGCTGGAATCGGCGGCACTGTGCGGTCGATTCGGCCGATCGTCCAGTACAAGCGTTTCGTGCCAGTGCAGAAAGGGCGAAACGCCGTCGGATTCAGTGTGAACGGATCGTACATCAGTGGGTACGGAGGGCTGGTCGCTCCGCCGTTCCAGCGCTTCTACATGGGCGGTGAAAATGACATCCGCGGATTCGACATCCGGTCGATCTCACCGGTTGCGTTTTTGCCGAGTTCGAACGTCATCACTTTGACCAACCCGGACAATACACCGGTGCTGAAGGATCCGTCGAACCCACGATTGGGAAATTGGACGATCCCAATTCCTGTCGACCAGATCGTGTTCCCCGGCGGCGACCTGAGCGCGTGGACGAACCTCGAGTATCGCTACACGATTGCCGGGCCGGTTGTACTGGCACCATTTGTCGATGCAGGCATCGACCCCATCGTTCGGCCATCGCAGTTGCAGATTGCGCAGGCGCAATTTGATCAGGTCATCTCCACCCCCTTCGGATGCCCGCAGCTCGATACTGGCTTCAATTGCGCGGGCGGGAAGGTCTTGAGCCCGACGCCGTCGCAATTTTTGTCAGTGCTGAATGCCACCAACTGGAAACCGCGCATGTCCACCGGACTGGAACTGCAGATGTTCCTGCCGGTGATCAATGCGCCATTCCGCATTTACTGGGCATACAACCCTGTGCGGCTGGATACGCCGGCGAATCCTCCGATTCCGATCACGCCACAGATGTTCCCCGGCAGCGTCAATCCGGTGACAGGCCAGTGGGAGATGACTGCTGCGGGCGCCTATACGTACAAACTGGCGAAGCAGTCGTTCGCGCCGAGTTTCCTGCTGCGCGAACCGCGGAAGACGTTCCGGTTTACGGTGGCGACGACATTTTAAACAGGTTTGACGCTGCCAGAGCGAGGTCACTATAATGTTGGTTGATTCACGCCATTGAGTGAAGCTTCAGAGTGTGGACAGCACGCCTGTGCGCGCGGCGTGCGATGCTGGCGAGTCTAGTGCGCCTTGTCCGATGGCGGCCGCTTACCGCAGCGGGGACCTCATTCAGTGCGGCCCAGCATGAACTGAAGAAGTGATCCGAGAGCGAGATTCGAAGTCATCGCGGAACCATGTTCCAAGGAGTTCAACCAATCCAATGAAAAGCAAGTTTCTGAGCTTTGTACTGGCGATTGCAGCGACATTTACCTTCTCTGCCTTCGCCCAAACCGGCAGTGCTGCCACTCCGTCGAGCGCGGCTGCGCCGACATCCACGCCGGCGTCTACGGCCCCCGCAACCGCCCCCGTTCCCACCGGGCCGGGGAAGGTAGGAACCATCAACATTCAAGATGCGATTATCGCCTCCAATGAAGGCCGTCGCGATATGGACGCCCTGCAGAAAAAGTATGAACCCAAGCAGGCTGAGCTGAAAAATCAGAATGATGAACTCGAGTCGCTCAAGAAGCAGCTCACGACTCAGCAGGACAAGCTGAACCAGGAAGCGCTAGACAACCTGAAAAGGCAGATCGACGGCAAGCAGAAGAGCTTCGATCGCAACGTCCAGGATGCGCAGGAAGAAGTGGGCAATCAGCAACAGGAGATTGCGGGCCGGATTCTTTCCAAGATGGCGCCGCTCATCGTGAAATACGCGCAGGAAAACGGATACACGATGATCATCGATACGTCGAAGCCGTGGCCCCAGAGCCCGGTGCTGTGGTGGAACCCCGATGCGGTAGACATCACCAAGAACGTGGTCGATAGCTACAACGTGCAATCGGGCGTTGCCGCTCCGGCCTCATCGGCGGGCGGGACAAAGCCCGCGCCGAGGGCTCCGGCCACGACGGCGCCGAAGCCCGCAACGCCGAAGCCGAGCGAGCCACCAAAACAGTAACCTAAGCGGACACCCCGCGTGTCCGAAAAGTTCCACGAGGCCGCGTTACGACGCGGCCTTTATTTTTTGTGCGGGCGGCGCCCTGCATTTCGTCCCGTGGTGTCCATAGCAGCAGACAAGAGTTCACGCTGGAGGACACCATGTTTGCCGATAGTTTATTGGAGACTTCCTGGGCCGAGCGGGGACGCCGCAGCTGGATGACGCTAACGTCGTTCGGACTGCAGGCGGTCATCGTTGGACTGCTATTGCTGATTTCACTGCTGACGACCGTGGGGCTGCCCTCGGGGCGCACGGTGTCAACGCCGATCAGTTTGGGGAGGAGAGATCCCGGGCCTGCGCCGCAGCCGCACGGCGGACGAACCCGGAGTATGCAAATTGTGACGTTCAACGGTCGCATCATGGCGCCGGGACGCATCCCGCACGGAATTTCAAACGGGAAAGAGACAACGGAGGTCGCGGGTCCAATAGGAGATCCCAGCCTGCCCATCGGTCCGTATGTTCGCGACGGGCCCGGCCTGCCCATACCATTCAGCGGCGGAACGCAGCCGGTGATGCCCGTGGCTCCGAAACCGGTTACCAAAATATTCCGCACCTCGAGCATATTGCAGGGCAGCCTGATTCGGCGGGTCGAACCGACGTATCCGCCGCTGGCGCGTCAGGCTCGTATTCAGGGAACGGTCGTGCTGGTGGCTGTGATCAGCAAGGCGGGGACGATTGATAACCTGAGGCTGGTCTCGGGTCATCCGATGCTAGTGGGGGCGGCGCTTGACGCGGTGAGCCAGTGGCGGTATCGGCCTTACATTCTGAACGGCGATGTCATCGAAGTCGAGACGCAGATCACGGTGAACTTCATGCTGGATGGACGGTAGAGACTAGGTTTGTCATCCTGAGCCACAGCTTTTGGCCGCGTAGGACCTGTGCACTGGCGGGCGGTGCCGATGCTGTCAGCGAAACCATAGGTCCTTCGCGGCAAACGATGCCGCTTAGGATGACAACTTGTTTGTGGAGGCGATGGCGGGAGTAGCCCCAGCGTAACCTCGGCGCGCGGGGCGCTCCCGCTATAATCGCGAGAGTGGCAACGACTGCAGAAATCCTGAGCCGTGCGGCGACGCGTCCGACGTGGGCTGATGTATCGCTGACAACCTTGCGGCAAAACTTCCGAACAGTGCAGAAGCATGTGGGCGCGGCGGTGACGGTCTGTGCTGTCGTCAAAGCCGATGCCTACGGGCACGGCGCGCTGGAGTGCTCAAAGTCGCTCGAGGCGGAAGGCGCGAAGTGGCTGGGCGTGACTTCGCTGGATGAGGCGATTCCACTGCGGGACGCCGGAGTGCGGGCGAATGTTTTGCTGATGACCGGATTCTGGCGCGGGGAAGAGGGCGAAATCCTGCGCCTCCGTCTCACGCCGACCGTGTGGGAGCCGTCACAAATCGAGTCGCTGGACAAGGCAGCCGCTGGATTTGGAGTGCCACAGCATCCCGTGCACCTGAAGGTCGACACGGGGATGGGTCGGCTGGGCGTAGGGATCGATCAGCTTCCGGCTGTGCTCAATGTTTTGCGGTCGGCGAAGCATCTCACCGTAGAGGGGCTGTCCACTCATCTGGCATCGTCCGAGATTATGGATGCGCCGTCGGTGGCCGAGCAGGAACGCAGTTTCGAAGCGGCGCGACGCATGGTGCGAGACGCTGGTTTTGAACCCAGGTTCGTGCACGTCGCCAACACAAGCGCGGTGATCTCGCGGCGCGAGACCTGGAACACCATGGTGCGGCCAGGAGTTTCGCTCTACGGGTACTATTTGCCGTTTCAGCGCGCTGGGCGCGAGGTGAGCGGCGGCACTCTGCGATTGCCGGTGAAGCCGATTCTTACCTGGAAGACGCGGATCCTGTCACTGCGAAACTTCGGGGCGAACCAGGCTCTCGGATACGGCGCAACCTATGTGACCAAAGCTCCGGCGCATGTGGCAGTGCTTCCGGTGGGATACGCCGACGGATACAATCGGCAACTGTCGAATCGAGGACGCGTGATTTTGCGCGAACACTATGCACCAATTCTGGGCAGCATCTCGATGGATTTAACTCTCGTGGATGTGACCGGAATTCCCGGCGTTTCGGTGGGAGATGAGGTAATTCTGTTGGGAACCTGCGACGGACTGAGTGTCGATGCACTGGAACACGCGCGGCTGGCAAACAGTTCGCCGTACGAAATCCTGTGTAATATCTCAAAGCGTGTGCCGCGGCGGTATGTGAGCTAGGAAGTAGCGGACCTCCGACCTCCGACGTCAGACTTCGGACCCTGGTCATTCAACGCGTAACGACGGACCGTTCCACTCGAACGGCGATTTCCCACAGCTGACCCCCTGTTGGCGCCGTTCGCTGCACGGCGGCCAAATGAGCCTCTTCCGCTTGCTAGACTAGAAGGTTCGTTATGCCTTCCCGCTACGCACAGTGGATGTATGACTGGGAGCACCGGCTGACGTCGGTGGACAACAATCGTGTAGTCCGTCCACTGGAGTGGGGAGTGGAGTGGGCGCGGGAATGGCCCTGCCGTAACGGGCATTCTCCCAAGCAGGCAGCCGAGCAGCCAGAACAATTCTTTCTGGATTACAACCGCCGCATCGTAGCTGCGAGTGACGAGTACTATTCCTACGCGAAGCCGCCTGATTTCCGCCTGGAGCAGCGCGAGGTACAGGTTTTCTCGACGCGCGAAGTGCCAGATCCGAAACTTGAAGCCAAGGTCAAGGGGACGGTTGGGGAATTTCTGCGATTCACCTCTCCGATAAGCACGCCGTATCCCGAGAACAATGTCGCGAATGCGCGCTGGTTTCCGGCACGCGGACGACGGGCGGTGATACTGTTGCCGCACTGGAACTCGGATGCGATCGCGTACGTCGGCCTATGCCGCGTATTCAACTTGTTGGGGATTGCCGTTCTGCGGCTGAGCATGCCATATCACGACATTCGCATGCCGTCGGAAATCAGGCGTGCGGACTATGCGGTTTCGGCGAACATCGGGCGCACGCTCGACGCCACGCGCCAAGGCGTGATTGACATTCGTTGCTGCCTCGACTGGCTCGAACAACAGGGCTATTCAAATCTCGGCATCGTGGGCACTAGCCTGGGATCGTGCTATGCGTTCATTGCGGCGGCGCATGATGCGCGGATTCGAGTAGCGGCGTTCAATCATGCGTCCACGTATTTTGCCGATGTCGTGTGGCACGGGCAATCGACGCGGCACATCCGCCAGGGAATCGAAGAGAGGATTGATCTGGAAGAATTGCGGAATGTCTGGCGGGCGATCAGTCCAATGTCGTACTTCGAGCAGTTCTCGCGCTGGCCGAAGAAGTCACTAATTGTCTATGCCGCATACGATTTGACCTTCCTGCCGGAGTTTTCTCGGCAAGTGGTGGAGGAATTTGCGCGCCATGGACTGGAGCACAAGGTGGCGGTGCTGCCATGTGGGCACTACACAACCGGCGAGACTCCGTACAAGTACATGGATGGGTGGCAGCTGGCTTCGTTTCTGCGGACAGCTTTTTGAAAGGCGATCACCACGAAGGACACTAAGGACACGAAGGAACACAATTGAATTCCTTCGTGCAACTTCGTGTCCTTCGTGGTTAGAGCAGTTAGAATTGCGGCATGGACTTCGATCACATTTCCGCGTCCGACGTGATGGAATCCCGGCGCGGGGAGTTTGTGATCAATACAGACCGCGCCAGACTCGATCTGGACCTAATCCACGGATTCCTCACGAATTGCTATTGGGCGAAAGGGATTCCGCGGAATGTGGTGGAACGATCGATCGAGCATTCGCTGTGCTTTGGGATTTATCATGAGGTGGGCGAGAAATCTTCACTTCTGGCAAAACCAACCAGAAGTAGGGCACCCCAAGTCGGGTTTGCACGGGTGATCAGTGACTTCGCGACCATGGCATATCTTGGCGATGTTTTCGTATTGGAATCGTATCGCGGGTGCGGGTTGAGCAAGTGGATGATGGAGTGCATCATGCGGCATCCTTCCCTGCAAGGGCTGCGTCGATGGATTCTGTTGACGCGGGATGCGCACGGGCTTTACGCGAAATCCGGATTCACACCGCTGAAGGCGCCGGATCGCTACATGGAGTTGCATCGGGCCGATATATACGAAATCAGGGAAACGAAATGAAAAACACGAAGATGTACCGTCCGCTGTACGAAGCTGATCCGCAGATTGCCGGGGCCATTGACAACGAAACGCGGCGCCAGCACGAAGGGTTGGAGCTCATCGCGTCGGAAAACTTTGTCAGCGAAGCCGTGCTCGAAGCCGCGGGATCGGTGTTCACGAACAAATATGCCGAAGGATATCCCGGAAAGCGCTACTACGGCGGGTGCGAGTTCACCGATGTCGTGGAGAATCTGGCGCGCGACCGGGCGAAGCAGCTTTTCGGCGCGGAACACGCCAACGTGCAGCCACACGCAGGGTCGCAGGCCAACATGGAAGCGTATGCCGCGGTGCTCCAACCGGGCGACACGATCCTCGGGCTGAATCTGGCGCATGGCGGGCATCTGACGCACGGGCATCACCTGAATTTTTCCGGCAAGACCTACAAGATCGTTCCTTATGGTGTGACCAAAGAGAGCGAGACGATCGACTACGACGAATTGGAAAAGCTCGCCGAGAGGGAACGGCCGAAGCTGATTATTGGTGGCGGCAGTGCGTATCCACGGATCATTGATTTTGTGCGCATGCGACAGATCGCGGACAAAGTCGGCGCGCTGTATCTGGTCGACATGGCGCACTTCGCAGGGCTGGTTGCAGGCGGCGCGCATCCTTCGCCGGTTCCGCACGCGCAGATCGTCACTTCGACCACCCACAAGACATTGCGCGGGCCGCGGTCGGGGATGATTTTGTCGAAGGCCGAATTCGCGCAGGCCATCGACAAAGTTGTTTTCCCCGGCATGCAGGGCGGGCCGCTGGTGCACATCATGGCGGCGAAGGCGGTTTGCTTCCAGGAAGCGATGCAGCCTGAGTTCCGCGATTACGCGCGGCAAATCGTGGCTAATGCAAAGGTGTTGGCTCAGACGCTGGCGGACGAAGGCTTCCGCATTATCTCGGGCGGAACGGATACTCACCTCATGCTTGTGGATGTGTTCTCAAAGGGCATGCTGGGAAGCGAGGCGGAAAAGGCGTTGGGCGAAGCGGGAATCACGGTCAACAAGAATGCGATTCCATTTGATACCAATCCTCCGATGAAGCCGAGCGGGATCCGTATTGGCACACCGGCCTTGACCACGCGCCGCATGAAGGAAGCTGAGATGCGGCAGATCGGCCACTGGATCGCCGAGGCGCTGCTGCATCGGACGGATGGAGCGGTACTCGCTACGGTGCGTCAGCAAGTGCTTGAACTGTGCGAGGCGTTTCCGCTTTACGCGGAACGGCGGGCCAGGGCACAGGCTGAAGTGCGGGCGTAATTCAATTACACCACCGTACTCAGTTGTGTTTAAATTTCATCGGTGAAGATTGCCATCGATATCCGGCGGATGACGGAGTTCGGCGTCGGCACGTACATCCGCAATATTGTCCGGACGCTTTGCCGGCTCGATCAGGAGAACGAGTATTTCCTGATCGGGCCTCCCGCAAAGGTTCAGGAAATCGGAACCCTGCCGGCCAACTTCCACAACATTGCGACTGAGGCCCCGGAGCGCACGTTTCAGGGCTACCGTGAATTCCGCACGGCACTGAAGAGACTCAATTGCGATCTGGTCCATATCCCCAACCTATTTTCGGTTCCGCGCCTGATGCCGTGCCCCTACGTAATGACAGTGCACGACATGCTGGAACATATGTCGGACACGCGCGAGCAGACTGGCTTCTGGGGAACGTGGCACATGCAGATGACCCGGCAGGTGCTGCGCGGGGCGGCACGAATTTTTGCAGTTTCAAATTTCACCTGCACCGAGATCGAGAAGTTGTTCGAAATTCCGTCCAGCCGAATCGAGGTGGTCTACAACGCCATCGACGAACGGTTTTTGCACGGGCATGCCAGTCCGGCCGATCGCGAACTGATTGCGCAGCGGTATCAGGTGACCTATCCATTCCTCTTGTACGCCGGCCGCATCAGCCCGCATAAAAATGTGGTGCGGATGATCGAGGCATTCTCGGCGTTGAAGACGGAACTGGAAAGGGACCAGGCTTATCCCGACTTGAAGCTCATCATCATTGGAGACGATCTGTCGGGCAATCCGGACCTGCGGCGGACCGTGGTGCGAAGCGGAGTGCAGAACGACGTGCGGTTCCTGGGCTTCATCCCGATCGAAGTGCTGCGTATTTTTTATGACTCGGCGAAGATCTTTGTGTTTCCGTCACTCTATGAGGGATTCGGTCTGCCGCCGCTCGAAGCCATGGCGCACGGAACGCCGGTGGTGACGTCGAACGCGACGTCCTTGCCGGAGGTGGTGGGGAATGCCGCAGTGCTGGTGAACCCTGAAAATGTGTTTGAGATTATGCGGGCGCTGCATCGCGTGCTGATGGATAAGGCGTTGCGGGAGCGAATGAAGGAGCGCGGGTACAAACAGGTGACGCGGTTCTCGTGGGAGAGTTCGGTGCGGCGCGTGTTGGATGCGTACCGGCAGGTTGTGCAGGGCGAGCGCACCGAATCAAGGTCGCACGCGGCGGATTGAAGAGTGTGCTGTGTGGGAGCCAGGCGCAACCGCCTAGTATAAAAAGTTGATCAAGGAAATCAAAATCCCCACCCCTTCGACTTCGCTCAGGGCAGGCTCTGTCGCACAAAACGCGACAAGGATGGGGCCCCTTACGAATTCGTCTCTCTCGGTGGGCCGCATTTTGTGGGCTGGCGAATGCCGATGCTACTTCAGCAGTGGCTGGCCGGGGGACATGATGGAGAGTTTGTGCAGCTTGGCGGTGATGCGGCTGCGGTCGGCGTCGGTTTTGGCGGCGGCCAGACGCTTGCGTAATTGAACGATCTTTTCTTTGCGGGTACGGCGCCGGCGAATCTCGGGCCGGCGGCTGGGTGCGGACATGCGGTGCTCCTGAATTCCTGAATTGAAGTGAAAGCGGCTGAACCCGAATCGATAGCCGAGACAGACGCGTACTTCATTCAATCTGATCGCACGGCAACTGTCAATTCTGGCGCCCGCCTTTTCACTCCCGAACCTGATCCAGTTGGCGATTGGCGAGACGTGGGGATATACTCCGCGCAAACGTTATGGACGCTGTGCCACCTGTCGCGGAGCCGTTCCACAATCTGGCAACACGTATCGTCGCTGTGATTTTGTTATGCGTCGCGGCGAACGGGCAAGCAAATTCGAAAGCGCCTTCTACCGGCGGTTCCAGCGGCGCAGAGCGCGGGATTGCGCTGGCATCGAAAGGGCGGTGCAAGGAGGCACTGCCGATCCTCAAGAAGGCCAGTGCGGAAATCACGAATAAGGACTTGAAGTATGACGTCCTGATGTCGGCGGCGCGCTGCGCCATCGGGCTGGAGCAGACCGAGACTGCCGTCAAAACGTTGCTCGACCTTAACCGCAGTTTTGGGAAGGATCCTGAAGTTCTGTATCTCACAACCCATTACTATTCCGAGCTGGCGCTGAAGGCGTCGCACGAGTTGGCGGCGACGGCTCCCTCGTCCGCGCAGGCGCAGCAATTGGAGGCAGAAACGTTTGAGTCACAAGGAGAGTGGGACAAGGCGATCACGCAATACAAGAAGATCCTGGAGCAAGATCCGCAGCGGCATGGAATCCACTACCGGATGGGACGGTTGTTTCTGACGAAGACTCCTGCGGATTCCGAGGATGCGAAGAAGGAGTTCGAAGAGGAGTTGAAGATTGACCCCAACAGCGCTGCGTCGGAGTTTCTGCTGGGCGAGATAGCGCGACAGGCCGGGCAGTGGGAGGAGGCCGTCCGCCGCTTTGGGAAAGCCACAAAACTGGATGAAGGGTTTGTGGAGGCCTACCTTGCTCTGGGGATCTCGATGAACGCTGACGGGAAGTTTGCCGATGCGGTCGCACCGTTGGAAAACTATGTGAAGATGCAGCCTGATGATCCGGCGGGTCACTATCAGTTGGCTACGGCGTATGCGCGCACAGGCCGCAAGCAAGATGCGCAAAGAGAGATGGCATTGCAGCAGGAGACGGCCGCGAAGGCGCCGCGCACGTCTCCGCAACAATAGAACGATCGGGACCGAATGATGAGACGCCGGAACGCGCGGGGCCATCCATTTTCTCGCCGCAGATTTCTTCAGTTGCTGGGGGCCGCCGGGGTCGGAAGCGGAATCTGGGCGCCTTCTCTGTTCTCGGCCGCGGGAGCGGCATCGCCAGCGGCGTTCGAAGAGATTTCCGCGAGTGCCAGCGGCATCGCATGGAACCATGTCAGTGGCCGTTCGCCGATGGCCCACCTGCCGGAAACGGTCGGCGCGGGCTGCGCCTTTGTTGATTACGACAATGACGGGTGGATGGACATTTACCTGGTAAACAGCGGGCCCTGCGATTTTTACGAGCCATCTCCTCCGTTGCGCAATGCCCTTTACCACAACAATCGCGATGGCACGTTTACTGATGTAACGCAAAAAGCCGGTGTACCGGGAAATGCGTATGGCATGGGAGTCGCGGCCGGCGACTATGATGGAGACGGCTTTCCGGATTTGTACGTCACGCAGTATCCCCACAGCATCCTCTATCACAACAATGGAGACGGGACCTTCACGGACGTGACGGCCAAAGCTGGAGTCGCAGCACCCGGATGGGCGACCAGTGCGGTATGGTTCGACTATGACAACGATGGACGGCTTGATCTGTTCGTGTGCCGGTTTGTCGACTACAGCAAGACCAAGCTGAAGTTCTGCGGCGACCTGATCACGGGAGAGCGTCACTACTGCATTCCGAGCATCTACGATCCGATGCCATGCTGGTTATTTCATAACAATGGAGACGGCACATTCACCGACGTAAGTAGAGAGTCAGGGATTATACAGTCGCGCGCCAAGGCCTGGGGAGTTGTGGCGGCCGATCTGAACAATGATGGACGAATGGATTTGTACGTGACCAACGACACCGTGCCGAATTTTCTCTTCGCCAACCGTGGCAAGGGACGATTTGAAGAGATCGGAATGCTTGCAGGCGTGGGCGTCAGCAGCTTTGGCAAGGCGCGCTCGGGTATGGGAGTCGACGCGGCGGACTATGATCAGGATGGCTGGATCGACCTGTTCGAAGCCAATGTCGATCAGGAGATGTATTCGCTCTACCACAACGATAAGGACGAAGTGTTCAGCGATGTCTCCAATCCCAACGGAATCGGGGTGGCTACACGGCTTATGAGTGGATGGGGTTTAAAGTTTCTTGATTACGACAATGACGGCGACCTTGACTTGCTGCTTTGCAACGGTCATCCCGATGATACGGTCGAAAAGAGAATCGAAGGGGTGAAGTTCCGGGAGCCGATGCTGCTGTTTCGCAACACGGGCAAGGGATTTCAGAACGTCAGCCAACAGAGCGGCACAGCTTTTTCGAAGCCACTCGCGGCTCGCGGCCTGACCATCGGAGACTTCGATAATGATGGTGCAGTGGATTTGTTGATCTCCCAGAACAACGGAGCGCCAATTCTCCTGCGGAACCGGGCGGGACGTGAGAATCACTGGTTGGGGGTTCGTTTGGTGGGAACGAAATCGAACATCGACGCAATCGGTGCGAAGATTACATACCAGGCGGGAGACTTGCTGCGACATAAGTTCAAGGTGGGTGG
>Ga0070732_10000798_pt1 | contig 18259 bp, 13 predicted proteins | sample Coa_R1_5_FD_66449 | JGI IMG/M metagenome (GOLD analysis project Ga0070732, IMG submission 66449) | Surface soil microbial communities from Centralia Pennsylvania, which are recovering from an underground coalmine fire - Coalmine... | ecosystem: Environmental > Terrestrial > Soil > Unclassified ...
GGTCACTTCCGAAAAGGGCGAAGTCATCTTGCTCAACGCCAACCCAAAGGAGAGCGAAGAAGTCGGCCGGTTCCAGGCGATTAAGGGCAAGACCTGGAACCACGCGGTCATCGCTCACGGCCGGCTGTACCTTCGAAACGCCAGCGAGATTGCGTGCTATGAGTGGCCGGGCAAATAAGAAAGAAGAGCCCAGGGACTTCCGTCCCTGGGCTTTGAAAGCATAGTTTCATCCCCGCCACAGCGGAAAGCGCAAACGGAAGCGCGCTCCTTGCAGCGGGGAGGAGTCGATTTCCAGTTTCGCGGCGTGATGTTCGAGCACCACGGCCACGAACGACAGGCCCAGGCCCATGCCGGCGTTGTAGCCCTCGTAGAGCGCGTTGTCGCGCTTGGTGCTGAAGTGTGTCTGCGTACAAAGCGCGCGAACGTCATCACTCATGCCGATGCCGTTGTCGCTCACTTCCAGCACCGCCAACGAATCTTCGCGCCAGGTCCGCAGAGCGACCTGGCCTTTCCAGGCTGCGGCGTCGATCAGCGCTTGTTTGCGCGCTGCCGCGAGGAGGTGCGGATCCTTACGAGCTTGTTCGCGAAGATGGTTGCGCATCTCGAAGGTGGCATCGCGGGCGTTGAAAATCAGGTTCTCGACGGCCTGCTGCAAGTGCGACAAGTCGCCCTGCACGAAGAGCGGTTCCGAGTCCGTTGCAACGCTCAAATGCAGTTTCCACTTCTCCCGGCTCATCTCGTCCCAGGTGCGGCCAATTTCTTGCACGATGTGGTTCAAGTCGAGCCGCGTCATTTCACTGCGGTTCGGATCGCGGCGGACGGTGCGCAGGATCTGTTGCAAGCGCTCCGTCACCGTGCCCAGCGTATGGCGCACTTCCTGCAGCATCGACGACTGCGTGTTCGATAAGCTGTCGGCCTCGAGGCAGCGGGCGAGGAGATCGTTGGGGCGAACCAGCAGGTTCTTGATGTTGTGCGCATACGAGCCGGCCATGATGCCGATGCTGGCATAGAGCTGCGATTTCAACTCCAGGGCCGAGCGCTCCGCTTCCTCGCGGCCACGGTCGGCGTCCTGCCGGCGCAATTCATTCTCCAGCGCCAACTTCTCGGCGTGTTCCTTTGCTTGGTGGATTTGCAATTGCTCCAGTTCGCGTTGCCGTTCGCGGCGCAGGAAGTGATACACCCAAATCAATGCACCCAGGCAGGCGAAAAATAAGAGACCGACGACCACCCAGGCGACTTTGGAGCGCTCCTCTTCGTCACGGCGGATTTTGTTGAAGGCGTGCAAGCGGTACTCCACTTGCAGCCAGGCCCGGCGGTCGGTCGGTCCGAGCATCCAGTGTTTAAATTGTTGCACCTCGCTTTGGTTCTGGCGCTCCGGTCGTGGCACCGGCGACTCCCAAACGATGGGCGCGAGGCTCGGATCGGCAAAGCGCACCTCGAGCCGGTAGATTTCCGGGAAGAGCGGCAATTGACCCTGATAGATGCGCGTCGGGTCAGATAGTGTGGTGAGCTGCTCGAGGATTTCTTTCTGCTTTTCTTCAATCTCCTGGGAATTACTGGCATCGGCGCCGGCATTACGCGCTTTCTCCTGCTCGGCCAGATACTCGCGGGTCAGCTCGGGCAGCGATTTGCGAAACACACGGGCTTCATCGAGCCATTCGCTGAGGTTGGCTTCGTCGGTTTCCCGCGACCATTGCGTCCGTGCGTAAATAGCCCAGGCCAGCCAACCCACCAGCGCCACCCAGCAGATAATGGCCGGCGCCAGACCGCGCACCAGCTTCGCTCTCGAGACGGTCAGCCTGTGCAGCGGTTGCGAATAAGAAGAGGTCATAAGGATCCCAATCTAGCGGAATTCACAACAATTCCGGTTGGCGCCACGGTATTCTTGTGAATTCCGCTGCTGGCCGGCCCAGCGTCAACGGTAATGAACCGATAACTGTTTGACCATATTCCAGCCCCCGTCTTCCCGATGGGACCACACTTCCAGCTTCGCCGAGGGAAGGATGCGGCTGCCGACCGGATGGCCCGGCAACAGGTCCGGATGCAAGTAGACGACATACTCGCCCCGGCCCCCCAGGCGGTTGCCTTCTTTGTCGAAGAAGGGCGGACTGCGCTGGCGTAAGCGATCACGCAACTCGTCGGCATTAGCGGCCAGCGGTCCGGCATTCGCCGCCGCCTTAAAAATCGCATCTGCTAGAATCTGAACCGTGTCAGCGAAGTGGAGCACGTCGTCGGTCCCGTTCGGCGGATAAAGAGCGAAGCGCTCCGGCTTGGCCGGCGCCGACTGCGATTCCGCATCCCAGGCCACCGGATTTTGGTGAGTGAAAAACACGAGAGGCACCGGCACGAGGCGGATGTTCCAGAAAAGGTCGGCGTCGCGATATATGTTGTTAAAGGAGATTGAATCGCCCGAGACTGCGACGAGATGCCGGCCCAAAAACGGCACCGAGCCGGTTAGCCCGGAAAGAACGCGCCGAGCCGGCTGCACAACCGCCGGCAAGATCAACAGCGAGCGCTGCATCGGTTGCCGGGGCAGCGAGCGCGGCAACGGGAATTGCGGCGGATCGCTTAGAAGCAAATCGATCGCGTTGGCCTCGCCTTCGTTGGGCCGAATGAAGCCCCCGACGCTGGAACGAATCGGCAGGCTGAGGGGAGGGATCGATTGCTCGCGGGATGTTCGCTGCCACAATGGCAACGGCGCCTGTGGATCGTCCGGTCGATCGTAAAAGACACCGCGGAATTGCTCGGACAAATCGACCGAATATGGGTCGTCTTTCCATTCGAGCGCGAAAACCTCGGGGGGAAAGTCAGTTTGTGCCGCCAGCCAGCCCAGAATTCCGTAAACATCACCGTTTGCCCCCTGCGGCACGGCCGCCAGGCTGGGCAGTGAGTTGCCGTGCGGCCGCAGGTATGGCGTACGCCAAATGAAGTCAAGCGTGGCGAAGGCCATTTGCCGATTCGTGAAACAGAATCGGAACGAGCGGTCCGAATACACGCGCATGAGATCCTGCGGGACCGGTTGATTTTCGATGTACACAGTGTTGGCGGTGGCCGTCGTCAGCAACATGAGTGGCCGACTGCCGCGCCATTGGGAGCGTTCGGCAAGGGCTTGTGCCAGTTCCAGTGCTCGGTCGCTGGAGCCGCCGCCCAGAATCGCCAAGGGGGGCGGATCGCGCTCGGCCAGCGCGCGCACCCAGTCGTCTACTTTCATCTGGCTGCTTTGCTTGTACCAGCGAATGTGTAATCGGTGACTGGAGCCTTGCCAGCTGAATACCACTTCCGGCACTGCGGTAGTTTGGTCCAGAAATGCCCGCGAATCATCCACGTACAAGCGCGGTTCTAGCCTAGCCGCATAATGAACGCCGGTAACAAATCGCTCCCAGGTTGCCGAGTTCGTCGTCGTATGGAACCAGGCAATTTCCTGGTCGCCGGGTGGAACTTGCAGCACGTGACCGGGGCTGGAAGCCGTTTCCCGGCGCACCACTGCTAGCACGGCCAGCCCCGCCACCAAAAGGACTAACATGGACCAAAACAGCCAGCCCGTCTTCGTCATTTGAGATGCCCTGCGCTATTTCCGCTCCCGTCCCTCAGTGTACTGCGTAGCGATTGGGCCTACTACGCCGGCTCGTTTCGTCTGTCCAAACTGCGCCAACAACTCTTCCCCCAGCGTGTTCTACGTTTATGGAAGCATAGATCCCCCTGTAATAGGCAAATGCGCAGATGGAATTGGCCTGCGCGAGATCATAGCAAAATGAGTTTACCAGTGGAGAATTTCCCCGCCAAAGTGAAAATTCGCTTTGCATTTCATGGGTAGTTCCCCGTAAGATGGACGTTTGACCCGATCCCCGTGCCAAAAACCAACATTCGCCGTCTATTCGCGGAGATTTTCTGATGGCTGCATCCACCCAGTTCAAACAGCAATGCCCGAGCTGTGAGGCCATGGTGCCGATCAAAGACAGCAGCATGATCGGTAAGAAGGTCGATTGTCCGAAATGCAAGTATCGCTTTGTGGTGGAAGATCCGGGCAACGGCGATGGCGAGGAAACCAAGACGAAGCCGAAGTCGGCTGCCGTGACCAAGTCCAAGCCAGGCAAGGCGAAAACCAGGCCCGACCGCGATTTGGACGATGACGACGGTGAAGGCAAGCCCAAGGCCAAGAAATCGGGCGGCGGTGGAAACGCCATGATGTACGTGGGCATCGGTCTGGGCGTGCTGGCGGTGATCGGCTTGGTCGTGGTCGGCATCATTATCTTCGGCGGGTCGGGCAACAACAGCTCCGGTTCATCAAGTTCCTCAAATTCGTCCAACAGCAGCAAACCGGGCACTACCAGCCCGCCGTCGAAACCGACGACGGATCCAAATGCTGGTAAAAGTGACTCCTCAGAAAACGCGGGCGGCAACGCCGAGCCAGGCGACAGCTCGGGTCAAGTTAATATCAGCAATTTGCTACCGAACGAAACGCAATCGGTGAACAACGTATTTGTCAACAAGTTCACCAACTCGACGCCCGGTGGCGCAATGTTTTCGTCGACGGCCGGCTTTCGTAGGGAAATGTGTAAGGACCAGCTCGGCTTGCCGTTGGAATCCATGATGCATTTCATCCGAGCCGAAAACGTCAAGAATGGCTGGGTATTTAATGTCGTGCAGATGAGTCCGAAGTACAGTATCGACATAAATGAACTCAAATCGAAACTGGGCTCGCGAAAGGGCCCGAAGAGTCCGCTGAAAAAGCACGAGTACTTCCTGACGAGCCCCAATGATTTGCTCGACACCCTGGCTAATCTCGATCCGAGTGCCTTGGCCGGGCAGAAGGTTGCAGTGCAACCGAAGAAGCGACCTGCGAATCGTGATTTGGCCTGGCATCTTTATGACGCCCAGACGCTCATTGTGGCCGACGTTGACATGATGGAGCAATTCTTGCAAGCGGATCGGGTGCAGCCGGCGATTACCAAATCCACGTCTGGCAGCAGCATGAATCCGAACATGCCGAACATGCCTCAAGGACCAGGCGGCTTACCGGTGGCGGCAGGTAGCGGCGGGCCCGGCAAACAGCCAGGAGGCGGAGCGGATGGGCCTCCCGGTCGGCCCAGCATGCCCTCGATGCCGCCTGGCGGACCGGGCATGATGCCGCCACGCGGTTCTGGTGGTCCCGGTGGTCCTGGCGGCCCTGGTGTCGGCATGTTCTCCGAAAAGAACACTTACATGACCGTTCGCGAAGATTTAAAGGCCATGCTCGATCGCATGGAAGAAGCCAAACAGGTGATCTTCAGCAGCGCGGCCGTGGACCTGGAAGACATGAATGCCGCCATCGTTAACAACATTCGCGGCACTAGCGGGTTAGGCGCGATCCCGCCATTGCCCGCCATAACTACTGCCGGTGTCGGTCTGCATACCTTCTCCGAAAATCGTGTGACCGGAGTAATTGCCATCGAGCTAAAGCGCGAAGACGAAGCGCGCAAATTGGCCGAGGCGCTTCAGCTCGCCATGCCGCTGTTGTCCTCCGGCATCGGCAAATGGATGGGCATTACGATCAGTTCCAGCAATTCCAACTTCCCTGGGGCGCCTGGTATGAATCCCGGAATGATGCCCGCAGGCTCAGGTCCGGTTGGCGCGCAACCAGGCATGATGCCGCCGGGTGCTGGTTCGATGCGTCCAGGCATGGCGCCTGGGTCTGGGCCCGGCGGTCCAGGTATGATTCCGCCAGGGTCTGGGCCGGGCGGTCCTGGCATGATTCCGCCAGGAGCGGGCTCCGGTCGGCCGGGGGGCGGGCTGCCGCCCAATCCGTACGGACCGAATGCACCGGGTGGGCCCGGGAATCCTGGCGGCCCTGGCACTGATACCCCGTCTGCGAATCAGGCGACTTCGTCCACCATTCAAGTGACTAGTTCCGGTAAGACCGTGTACATCAATGTGGACCTGGAAGTCAACGAGGCCACCAATGAAAAGTTCCGCAATGCCATCGAAGGCCAAGTAGTGCGGTTAAAAGGCATGCTCGACGTGCAGGCAATGACCACCCCACGCTGGCATGAACTCGCCGGCACGGCCATCACGCTGAAGAACCAGAAGAAAGCGCTCATCGGCGCCTATCGGATCACCGGCGAGGGGCAAGTAGCGTACGGCGGCTCCCCGTTCATCAGCCGCTCGCCGAGCCAGCGCGTTAGCTGGATGGTTGATTTGTTGCCGATGCTGGGTAAGGAGGACATCTACCAGCAGATCGATCCGAAGCAGCCTTGGCGGAACGAAAAGAACCTCCGGGCCGGGACGAACTGGATTCCGCAGTTCATTAATCCAAACTATCCACGTGAGTCGTGGCAGGCGACCTTGCCAAGCCTTCCGGGCCAGAGCATGGGCGCCACCCACTTCGTGGGCCTCTCCGGAATCGGTCTCGATGCGGCCGAGTACATGCCCAACGACCCGGCCACCGCCAAGAAGCTTGGCATGTTCGGCTACAATCGCGAAATTCGCTTCAGTGATATTAAAGACGGCCTGTCGAACACCATTTACATGATCCAAGTTCCGCCCACCTTGCAGCGGCCATGGATTGCCGGTGGTGGCGCCACGGTTCAAGGCGTTCCGGAGAAGAACAGCATTGCTCCATTTGTATACCAGCAAGCCAACGGCAAGCGCGGCACGTATGTGCTTATGGCCGACGGTTCAGTTCGCTTCGTGTCCGAGTCTATTCCGGACAAGACCTTCCAGGCGATGGTCACCATCGCCGGCGAGGATGACGTGAGCGATATGAATGCACACTCGCAGGTGGTCCCGGTGCCGAAACCTGCAGGAGCAGTGTCAACCGCTGCACCGGACCCGAAGGCACCGGGCAAATAGCGGTTTTTTCAGATCAAAAATCCCCGTTTGCGTTTCGCGCACGCCGACAATTGTTAGCGAGTGCGAAACGCAAGCGGGGATTTTTGTTTACTGACCTCTGACTTCTGCTTGCCCTCCCAACCCCTACCACTTCTCCAAATTCAGCCGGTTGTATCAATTCCTTCGTTTCTTTCGATACATTTTTCCTGCCCCATCGGGCGATAACTACCAACGCGACGACGCTTTCCTCCTTTCACCTGCTTGCGAGGCCGCATGGGAAGACGCGTTGGCTGGCTGTTGGCTGCCTGTTTCTGCTTCGGTTGCACGGCTCTTGAGGCATTGCCCGAAGATGGCAAAGCTAGTAGTACTGCGCCCATTGCAAAACCTGGTGTGGCCGCAACCACGGAAGAATCGCTCCGTCAGGCGGCTGCTTGTTTGGAATCCGGCGACGATGCCGGCGCCTTGCCGCACCTCCAAGCCTACCTTGCCGAACACCCAGATCATGTAGTGGTGCGCGCTCACCTCGGCGAATTGTTGCTGCGACTACACAAGCAAAACGAGGCCCAAAAGGAATTTGAGCGTTACCTAAGCGATGCGGCGACCCAGGGCGAAGCAGCGTGCCGCCACGTCATTCACAGCCATACCCGCCTGGCCGAAATCGCCCGTGACCACGGCAATGGTTATGAAGAGCGCCTGCACCGCGGCATCGGTCTGTATCTTCTTGCCCGGCAAGTCGCCGGCGCAGGCGAAAAGGAAGACGAACCGGACCCCGAGTCGCTGCTGTTCAAAGCCATTAAGCAACTGGAGCAGGCGGCCAAGGAAGGGCCACAGGAGGCGCGGCCCCACTGGTATCTTTACCTGGCCTGGTCGCAGTTGGGCCAGATGCATCCGGCACACACCAACTTGGAGCAGGCCCGGAAGTTGGCCGAACAGTCGGACCTGCCGCTCAATGAATTCGCCGCCCTGCAAGCGGCTCGCTAGAAACCCTTGGAACCCAAGCAATTTCCGGGGAAACTGATACAATCAGGAGCATCCCCATCGCCAACGAAAAGAGGCCCAATGCCGTTGTAGTTACTGGGGAATAGCATCTCGCACAGCCTGAGTTTGGGAGAATATGCTCATGAAGTATCGCTTGCGCGCCGGATGGGCGCTCGTAGCCGTTGTGTCTGTCGTTGCCCTGGCAGTTTCCACCGCCCGCGCCGAGGAGGAATTCCCTCTGGATTTGCAGAACCGGGTGAAGGACCTGCGCGACGGCATCCGCATGTCCGTCAAAGACGGCAATGCCGCCCAGCACCAGAAGGACATGCAAAAGGCGGCTCACGCCTCGATCATGCGGTTGACGGACGAAATTAATCGCGACCTGAAGAGCGGCGCCGGCCGCAAACCCACGCCCATGTCGCAAATCGTGCAGGAAGCGAATTCGCTTATTCCGGCCATGCCGATTCTGGAAAAGCAATCTAACGACGTGCAGCGGCAGGTTTACGAGCGCAAAAAAGATTACATTCAAGCTTATGGCCAATACGTGGCCAATGTCTTGCACGATGAAATACTTCTGCCCAAGGACAAGCCCATCAAGTATGAGCTGCTTGTCCGCGTCAATGCGGCTCGCATCCTCGCTCGGCTCGGCGAATCCGGCTTCGTGAAGACCGATGATAAGCTAGTGGATACGGTGGACATTGCTCTCGATGTCATTCAAAATCCCAAAGAGTTTGATGCCGTTCGGCTGTATGCCTTGCAAGCGCTCAAGAATTTGCTGGCCCTGCCGAACCCCGCGGGCATGGACAAATCGCTGCTCGCCAAGACGCCCGAACGCGAGAAACAGATCATTCTCGCGCTCATTCAATTTGTTTCCCGGCCCGTTACGATCTCGGCCGATGCGTCGCAGGAAGAGATCGACGGCTGGCGCTACATTCGCCGTGAGGCAATCCGCGCGCTGGGCTACGTTCGCTACCCGGTGATTCGCGATGAAAAGGAAAAGAAGGTCATCGTCAATCCGGCTTTCTGGCTACTGCGCTTTGCCGCGGCCGATCCGATGATCAACCCCACGCCGAGTCTGTACGAGCGTGCCGAGGCGCTCATTGGCTTCCTGCAACTCAATCCCGATCCTCAAATGGAAATGGATTATGCTTCCTGGTACGCGGCCCTGGCTTTTCGGGACCTGGCGTCGGAATTCAGCGGTCGGGAAGTGAAATTGCCCGGAGCCGCGCCAGCTCCCGGCGCCGGCGGGGCAGCGCAGCTGCGCGATTACATGCCCTGGAAGCTGATTTGGAACAAGCTCGAGATTCTGTTCAAACCCTGGGTCGTCGGCTGGGAAGGCACTCATGCCAACGCGCCGCGCGTTCCCGATCAAATGGTGACCGAGCTGTTGCAGCTATGTCAGGCGCAGATCTTCCAACCTTGTGTCGGCGTCTCCCAATTGCCGCAGAACGTGGAATACGAAACCATTTCCAGCTGGCTTCAAAATCAGCAGGCAAACGTCACGGCCAAAACGCTCTTCAAGGACGATCCCGATTCCGAGATCAAGGTGCCGAGGAATTAAGACCGGTGGCGCGAGAGAATTAGAGCCGGGAGCGCGAGCGACCGGAAGGAAAAAGTCCTCCTTCCCGTCACTCGCGCACCCGGCTCTTCCAGTTGACGCTTGCCGTTATTCGAGGCTTTTCGCCGCGCGCACATATGTTTCGAAATTCACCACTGGCGTGGCGCGATCCACGCCGTGATTCAGATTTACAATATGCCGCAGGCCGCCGCCGGCTAAGACACAACGCCGAGTTGTTTCCCGAACCTGCTCCGGTGTTCCGGTTCGCAGAATCTCCTCATCCACGTTGCCCTGGAACACCAAGTACGGATACCTCTCCCGGCAGGTAGCCAGGTCGTGCGATGCGCCAAGGCTGACCACATCGGCCCCGGATTGCGTCATCAATACCAAATGCGGGCATTCCTTCACGAACAGGATCCGCGGAGCGCCGGGCGCTTCCCGGAAGATCGACCGATGATACGGCTGTGCCCAGGCTTCGTATTCCTGCGCCGTGAGTTCCCCGGCCCAGGAATCGAAAAGCTGGTAAAGTTCGGCGCCATCAGCAATAAGCGTATTGAGGAAGCCGGCCGTCGCAGTTGCAATGCGCTCCAGCAAGCCGCGCCAGACCTCGCCACGCTCGGCAATGAATTCACGCGTCGCGGCGAGATTCTTCCCGGTACCGATGCAATAGGTGGCCAGCGTGAATGGCGCTCCGGCAAAGACAATCACCGGCAACTCACCGCGGAGTTCCGCCTTCACCAACTTCAGAAGATCGCGAATGTGTTGATAGCGCGCGGGATCCGGATTCGCATCGAGCCGTTCGAGGTCGGCTTTCGTGTGTACCGGCCGGTCGGGCACTGGGCCGACGTTTGGCTGCAACACAAACGGCAAGCCCATTGCCACCGTCAACGTGGTGATGTCGTAGAAGAGGATGATGGCATCGACGCCGAAGCGCTTGGGGCATAGCGATGCCTTGGCCGCGAGCTCGACATGTTCCGAGAATTCGTAGAACGAGAGGCCGGCGCGAAGCTTGTTGAATTCCGGGTCCCACCGCCCTGCTTGCCGCATCGCCCACACCGGCGGCCGCTCCACGCGCTCGCCACGCGCGGCGCGGATGAGCAGGTGCGTGGTGAGCGGTGCGTGGAGAGTAGTCATGGATCAGAAGTCAGGAATCAAAGGTGAGAAATCAGGCGAAAAGCCCACCGACGGCAGTCCGTGGGCCATCCGGGCTTTAACAAGCCACTCATTCTTTTCTGCCAATGTATAGCGTCGCAATACCGCCGGTGAAGGGGAAGTAGTGGATGTCCTTCAGCCCGTGCCCCCGCAAACAATCTGCCAACGCTTCGTAATCAGGAAACCGCATTACGCTTTCCGGTAAATACCGATAAGCACTGTCTGGACTTCGGGACAGAAACTGCCCGATGGCCGGCAGGATCTTGCGGAAGAAGAACAAGTACGGCCGGCGAATCAGCCAATGGCGAGGGCGAGAGAATTCAAGGATGGCTACGCGCCCGCCGGGCTGGGCCACACGCACCATCTCGAGGATGCCCTGGTCCATGTCGGTGATATTCCGCAGACCGAAAGCCACGCAGACGATCTGGAATTGATTGTCGGGCAATGGCAAATGCTGGGCGTCGGCCTCGATGAAGTGAATACGCGCATCGGCGTTGCGTTTTCGCACTTTCCCAATCGCGCGCGTTAACAGCTCCGGGCAAAAATCGACGCCGACGATCGGAACCTTGCCGCCGCAGGCTTTATCATAGGCCAGTGCCAGGTCGCCCGTGCCGGTGCAAACGTCGAGAATGGGCGCGTCTCCTGCCGGCGGCACCAACTTGGTCACTTTCTTCCGCCACGACCGGTCGATGTTCAAGCTGAGCAGATGATTCAGCGTGTCGTACCAGGGTGCAATGGCGCCGAACATCTGGCGAATGCGCGTTTCACGCTTGTCGAGCAGATCGCCGGCCACATTCACACTCCGGTTAGTCCGCAGCGCAAGCAAGGGATCGTCCCTTGCTTGCGCTGCGGGCTCACACTCATGACCGCAAATTTCCCCAAAATATCACCGCACCCAAACTAAATACACGACAATTGCCGCGAGAAGCAAAACGCCGGCCGGAACGAGATAACGACGATACTTCAAATACAACAGGGCGTATTTGGCTTTCATGACCAATCCCCAGTGAATTCCAGCATGATGAAAATGATTCTACAAATTGGCAATGCGATAACCGACATGAAAGATCACGTCACCGCCTCCACCGGCCGCCGCGCGCGGCGGATCAGGCGATACAGCAGCCGCGCATCCTGGCTCAAGTCGAAGAGCATCATGCCGGGCGGAGCGCCGCTGGTGAGCGCAGCACGCTGCTGGCTTTCGTTCGTGGGCAGATCGGGGCCGACGACGATCGTGCCAGCCACCTCATTGCGTTCCGTGAGCAGCAGATTCGCCACTTCGCTCAGCACCAGCGCTTTCACTTGGCCGCCGTTGCCGGTCGTTACGCTCAGCAGGCGCTCCGTCGTCACACCGTAGACCGTGCGTGCGCGCCTCCGGGCCCCGTACGCCGCGCGGGTCACTTCTGCCGCCACGCTCAGGGCCTTCATGCCGAGCAAAAACCACAGGAAGAACACGCCAAAGTTGGCGGCGCCACCGCCCGCTATCATGAAACCTTGCATCCACAAAAACGCGAGGACGGTGAAGATGAGATGCGACCAGCGGAAGGTAAACCCCTGCCGCGGCCGGCCGGACCATAGTAACAACTCATTCGGCCCCAGTTCCGGCTCGATGACCTCGCTCGGTTGGTCCCAGACCGCGGGCTGATCGACTGAAGTTTTCGTCGAAACTAACCCCGCTCGCCGTCGGCGGCGGCCCTGTTGATTCAATGCGTTGTCAATGAGTCGGTAAACTTCCTTGGCTCCATGATCCAACTCGAAACAATCGATCGCCGAGCTGATGAAGACCTGCCGTCCCCGGTTGGCGGCCTCGGCATGCCCGGCATCGTGCCCGAAGCGAATTGTGCCGCCCTCGCCACGCCACGTCGGCGTAAACTTTGCGTCTACCAACGCGTCCAGCTCCAGCGAGCGGACGCGCCGCCCAAACAAGCCGCCTACCATGACCACGCGCTCCGAAGTCACCCCATAGGCGCAGCGGCGCCGCGACCAGGCATCGTAGATGGGCCGACCGAAAAGATATGTCGTCATGAACAGTAAATGCGGCAAACCGAAAATGAGGAACGGGGGAAAGGCCTGTCCGTTGTTGGCTGGACCGGCGCGGAAGAACGCGGACAGGCTCGGGCCGAACACGATGAGTGCCATGAACAGCAGCACGAACTCCGCGCGCCGGAAGATGAGCCCCTGCTTCGGCCGGCCGGCCCAAAGCAATTCTTCCGCCGGCTCGAGTTCGGCCAGGATGATTTCGTCCGGATTGTTCCAGTCGGTCGGCATGGCAGTGGTACGGCAAGATTCAACGAGCGCGGGCTTGTTTGGCACAATTATACGTTATTCCCATTCGAGACGCTCGTATACGATCTTCTCATCAGACTTTTGCCTGCCCTATTTGGCCTAGCAAAGCGAATCCTGCCGCACTATAGAAACACCGGGGCACCATCTCTTTGATTCCTGGCTACTCTTTCTCTGAGGTTCAGCCATGCGAACATTTCTGTGCGCCGCGATGACACTGTTGGTTGTGGGGATCGCGCAAGCTGATGAAAAAAACGTCGAAACAATTGTCGAAGATTGGGTGAAAGCACAAGAAAACCTGGTGGATGTCTTGAAATCGATCCAAGACCAGCCCACCGCGCAAGCCGCTCTGCCGAAGTTAACTGAACTCGACCGGATTCTGCGGGAACGCCGGGAAGCAGTCAAAAAATCGGGCCCCGATGTCGAAATGGATATGCCGGAAAAACTCGGCAAACGTTTGGAGAACGCGAAGCGGCAGTGGCACGAGGAGTACAAACGCCTGAACGGCGTGAACGAGGCTTATCTAGTGCTCAAAGATAATTCCTTGATAAAAGCCATGCAGCAAGACGCGGAACGGCGGGCAAAGACCGGCGTGAACGACCTGCAGATCGGCGTGTTACAATTCAAACTCAAGTACCTTAAATATCCTGACGAACTCGATGAACTCGTCAGTCCTCCCAATGGCCGAGCGTACGTTTCTGTTGAATCACTCTTCGACCCGTTTGGCCGGAAATACCAATACGATATGAAAGGTCCTAAGAACGGCGGTCTAAAGCCCGATATCTGGTCACTTGGACCGCGCCACTTGAAGGACGCAATCATCGGCAATTGGGTGGAGAAGAAATGAGCAAACCCAAAGGACGGAACTTAGGCTGCTTATCTCGCATCCAATCCTTACTGGCCAACGCTACCATTGGCAATAGCGTTACATTTTGTGTAGCCGCGGCCGGTTCGTTCTTCCGCGGCCCGAACATTCCGCCCCAATTCCCCATTTATGTTGTGGGCGCGGGGCCAGTGCAGGCTGTATAATTGCGGCAATGGGAAGAGGCTGGCATCACGCCCGGAGTATGTACACATGGCCACCGTGCAAGAACCCGTCAAGGCATCCGGTCGGCATGATCGCTTCGTGGAACAGCAGCTTACCCAGGCCACTCGCCGGGTGCTGCTCCTGGACCTGACGTCGTCCTTCCTGATGCTGCTGATCGGCACGACAATCTTTGGTCTGGCCATCATGTTTCTTGACCGGGCCGTGAATTTGCCACAAATCGTCCGGCAAATTGCATTTCTGGGATTCCTGGCGGCGGCCGGCGCTTTTGTCTGGTTCCGGCTGTTGCGGCCATTCCGCCAACCGATCAATCCCTACTATGCTGCCCGGCAAGTGGAACAGACAATTCCCGACGCGAAGAACAGCGTCATCAACTGGCTCGATTTGCACAACGAAGACTTGCCCCCGGCGGTCCACACCGCGCTCGGCAGCCGGGCCGCGGCCGACCTCAAAGAATCCGATCTGAATGAAGCGGTTCCTGCCCACCAGCTGGGCTGGCTGGGCGGCATCGCGGGCGGCTTGCTCGTGGGCGTCATTGTTGCGCTGGCGGTCATGCGACCGGGGCAGTTCTTATCGCTCTTCGAGCGTGCGTTCAATCCATTCAGCAGCGCGCCGGTCGCAAAGCAAACGAACATAACGGTCATTGAACCGCAAGGCGGCAGCGCGACGGTGCCGGTGAAGTTCTCGGTGACCGTGCGCGTGAGAGTTGATGGCCGCATTCCCGATAACAACAAGCCGGACTCGATGCGCCTGTTGTTGCGGCGCAATCCGGACGACACGAATTACGAAGAGATCGCGCTTGCTCCCGACGGCGATAATACGGAATGGAAAGTGACCCTCGGGGCCGACCGCGTGCAGAACGGCTTCTGGTACAAAGTGGCCGGCGGCGACGACGAGACGCCGGAATACCATGTGGCCGTGCGCTCCTCGCCGTTGCTAACCCGCTTCGACGTCACCTACAAGTTCCGCCCCTACCTGCAATGGCTGCCCCGAACCGCGACCGATCCCAACATCGAAGCGCTCCGCGGCACCGAAGTCACACTCAAGGTCCACACCAACCGCGATGTCCGCGACGGGCGCATCGTCGTGGATCCGTTTGACGGCGTCTTGTTGCCGGATGATGCCAAGCCCGCCACGGGTCCCATCAAGGCGGCATTGGTTCCCGGCGAGCCAGATGCGTTGCAATTCAAATTCATCGTTAACAAGGAAACGAAATACCGGATTTACTTCTCCTCGGTCGAAGGCGAATCGAACAAAGACCCGCTGCCGTACACGATCAAGGCGTTGCGGGACATGCCGCCGGAGGTCAACTTTACCAAGCCATTGGAACTTCTGGAGCCGGAGCCCAAGTGCCAGCTGCAGAGGCCGGCCAATGGCATGCTCCGACTCGAAGGCACGACCCAGGATGATTATGGCCTCACGAAGATCACCTTGCGCATGAAGCTGAAAGACGGCACCGTCCTGGAGCCAAAGACATTCCACCAGGAAAAGGACTTCAAGCTCGAAACCGGCGCTTTTATGCGCTCGGTGGAATACATGGATTTCGTGGAAATCGAGAAGCTGAAGACCAAAGACGGCGCCCAGGCCAAGCTGGGCGCGGGAGCCGTGCTAGAATACTGGCTCGAAGCCGAAGATAATTGCGATTTCCCCGGCCCAAACATTGGCAGCACCAAACATTTCACGGTGCTGATTCTTGCCCCCAAGAAAGACGAAGACGAAAAGAAGGAACTGCAGGAGCAAAAAGAGAAGGCCCAGCAAGACAAGCAGGACAACGATAAGAAGTTCGACCAACAGCATCAGAAGGACAACGAGGAGTCGAAGAAGCAGCAGGCCGAGCAGCAGAACCAGGCCGGCAACAAGGATGAGAAGAACCAGAAAAAGGATGACAAGGAAAAATCCGATTCCGACAAGAAGGTCGAGGAGATGATCAAGAAGGAAATCGAAGAGAAGCATAAGCAGGATGCGAACAATCAGCCAAAGAAGGATGAACACGGCGAGGCGAAGGGCGACAACAAGCCGGAGAATGGCAATCAGCTGCCAGACGAGAAGAATCCGAAGGAGCAGGGCAGCAAGCCGGAGCAGGCGAAGCCGCAAGACGGCAATCAGCCGATGCCCGATAATAAGAACCCGAACGATCGGAGCAACAAGCCGGACCAGAATCCGAATCAGCCGGACAACAAGAATCCCAACAACAACCCGGATAACAAGAATCCGAATCAGCCGGACAACAAAAACCCAAATCAGCCCGACAACAAGAACGGCAACAACGCCCAGCCCCAGCCCCACGAGAGCAAGGGCGATGCCAAAGACATGAAGCAGGATGGGAACATGCAGCCGCCGGCCGAGCAAAAAGGTCCGCCCCAGGAAGGCAGCGGCGCGGGCGACTCGAAGCCGAAGGGCCAGCCGCAGCAACCGCCACAGAAGGGCGATCCGAAACCGGCCGGGGAGAAGAATGCCGACCCGAGTGGCATGGGCGAGTCCAAGAACCAGCCGGAAAAGGGCGCGGAAGGCGGCACCAGCAATGCCAAGCAGCCGCCGAAAAATCCCATGAACCCGATGAACCCGAATCAGCCCATGGAAAACGGGATGAACCCCGGCGCTAACCCCGATCCGAAGCAAAACAACGAGCCGGGCAACGCCAAGGGCCAGCCGGACAAGAGCCAGAAGCCAGAGAATAACCCCAACAACCCAAATCCGAACGACCCGAAGAACAGCGACAACAAACAAGCCGGTCAAGGTGCTGAAGGCCAACCGAAGCCCGACAACCAGCCGCAGGAAGGCCAAGCGAAGAAGAAACCCGACAATAAGGAACAGGGCGGCGGCACAGGTGAGAATGATCAGCCGCAAGATCAGCCCGGCGCCGCGAAGGCCGAGAAGCCGCCGCAACAGCAGCACGGCAAAGCCAAGCCGAGCGACAACGCCGGCAAAAATCCGCCGGGCGAGCCGAAAGGCCAAATGGCTCAGGGCAACGACAATAACAGCCCGGAGAAACAGAAAGACCCAGGTCAGGCCAAATCGGAAGGCAATGCTCCGATGGGCAACACCGGACAGTTCGAACAAAGCAAGGGTGACGCCAAGGGCGATAACGGCGCCAGCCAAAAGGAGCAGGCCAACAATAAACAGCCGACTCCAGACAACAACGGCGCCGGCGGCAAGGACGATGTCGCCAAGCTCGAGAATCAGATGAAGAACGGCGACCCGAAGGCAAGCCAGGATGCGAAGCAACAACTCGAGCAAATGGCCAAAGACAGCTCCGACCCGCAGAAGCAGAAGGCCGCCCAGGATGCGCTAAAGAAGGATCAACAAGACAAGAACGGCCAGCAACTGGGTGCCGCCAAGAAACCACCGGAGAAACCGGAGCAGGGCAACCCGATGACCGACAAGGCCGAGCAGATCGCGAAGCAAAAGCCGAACAACGCTCCTAAACAGGAGCCAGGTGAGTGTAAACACTGAAGTGCGACCGATGCGGCCCGTGCGGCCGGTAGCCCCGCTCCGAAGCAAGGTGAATCGAAGTCCAATCAGTCCGGCGCCGGTTCGGCCAGTGCCAAGCAAGGTGATTCGAAGAACAAGCCGAGCGACGCCAAGCAAACCGCCGAGGCCAAGAAGCCGGGCGACCAGGGTAGTGGCCAGCAAGCCGGCGATTCGAAGGGCGGCGGCCAGGGTGGCAGCGGCAAAGAAGCCGGTCAGGCAAAAGACAACCCGCAGAAGCAGGCCGACAAGGGCGACCAGACGGCCAGCAACGTCGGCAAGCCGATGGGCGACCCCAAACAGACGAAGCCGATGCAACCCGATGCGAATGCCCAGCCGCCAATGCCCGGCAAACCCGGCGGCGAGAACGCAAAGCAAGGCGACGCGAACAATGAACAGCAGGCCCAGGGTAACTCCCCCGGCGATGCGAAGCCGAATTCCGGCAGCCAGGGCAATGCGAAGCCGAATGATACAGACCATAGCCCCGCTGGCTCCAGTTCTGGACAGGGGGCCACTGCGGATGAAAAGCGCGGTGCGGCTACTAATCAGGCTCAGGAAGAGCGCGGCAAGATGGCCGATCCGAATAAGGAATTCGCCAACCGCGCCGGCGACCTGCAACTCGACGAATTCAAGAAGAAGGTGACGCCCGAGATGTTGCAGAAATACGGCATCACCGAAGAGCAATGGAAGCAGTACCTGGAAAACCTGGCCAAGCACAAGGATCAGCCGCCAAATGCGGAGGATAACAAGAACGATACGGTTGGCGGCAACCGGGCGGGCAGCTCGGTCTTGAACAAAGGCCCACGCAAAGTTGAGACGGATCCGAATGCCAAGGCCGGCGACATCAACACCGGCGGCCCCGGCAGCGCTCCTCCGGAATATCAAGACGCCGCCAGCCGATTCACGCGAATGATCTCCGAGGGCAAGAAACCCCCGAAAAAGTAGGAACTCTGGCAACGCCGCGAGCGGGG
>Ga0070732_10000799_pt1 | contig 18246 bp, 10 predicted proteins | sample Coa_R1_5_FD_66449 | JGI IMG/M metagenome (GOLD analysis project Ga0070732, IMG submission 66449) | Surface soil microbial communities from Centralia Pennsylvania, which are recovering from an underground coalmine fire - Coalmine... | ecosystem: Environmental > Terrestrial > Soil > Unclassified ...
GACCGATTGGGCCGAGGAAACGGAACCGGAAATGCAAACGCGCCACGAAGTGCGCCGACAGCTTGATCTGGTTGCGGGCATCAGTTGTTGCACGGATGACGAAACAATGCGCCTACGACTGCCCGCCGAAGTTCGGCAGCGGGTCGCACACACTTGCGACCGGCTCGATCTCGGCGCGGGGCAACGCTGGGCCGTCGTCCATCCCGGCGCCTCTGCCGCGAGCCGGCGCTATCCACTGGGCCTTTTTGCCCAGGTTTGCCGGCAACTGGTTGATGCACATGGCCTGCGGTTGATATTTACCGGAACACGGCCGGAGAAATCGTTGAGCGATGAAATCCGTGCAGGGATCGGCGCCGGTTCCGACTCTTTAGCCGGAGAACTAACAGTTGTCGAGCTGGCCGCATTGCTTGAGCGAGCGCCGCTTCTGATCGCCAACAACACAGGCCCAGTTCATTTGGCGGCCGCCGTTGGTTGCCCCGTCGTGGATTTGTACGCGCTCACCAATCCGCAGCACACGCCGTGGCTGGTGCCGCATCGCGTCTTGTATCACGATGTGCCGTGCCGGTGGTGTTACAAGAGCGTTTGCCCGCAGGAGCATCACGACTGCCTGGAGAAGGTGCCGCCGGAGGCCGTCGTGGCAGCGGCGATCGAGTTGTTAGCGACCAGAGGTTAGAGGTCAGAGGTCAGGAATTAGAGGCCAGTAATCAGCAAATGCTTTTCTGACCTCTGACTTCTGACCTCTGCTTTGAAAAGGGCAAGCGCGTCCCAGCCGGACGCTCTAAAGAACCGGTGAACGGAGTGAGTCCAATGCACACGCTTGGCATCAATGCCGCATTTCACGATCCGGCGGCGTGTCTAGTGCGCGACGGCGTCGTTATTGCTGCGGCGGAAGAAGAACGCTTTACCCATATCAAACACGGAAAGCGGCCGGTGCCCTTTACAACCTGGGAATTGCCGTACCACGCCATCGACTTCTGCCTGAAGCAAGCCGGGATTAATCTCCATGAGGTGGATCACGTCGCATACAGTTTTGATCCCTTCCTGTTGCTCGGCAAAAGGCGAAACGACAAGAACGTGCCCGTCCCACTATATCCCGGCGATCAAAAGGCCAGCAAAGGCTTTGAAGGACCTTGGGATCCGTTGTTTCTTGCGTCCATCGTAAATGCCCCCGGGTTTCTGGTGGATGGCGTGCCCTTGCATTTGCAAGCGCGCTTTCGGGGCCTGAAAGTCGGCAGCGAGCCGTACCGCTGGCACTGGGTGCCGCATCACCTCAGCCATGCGGCCAGCGCCTTCCTTTGCTCGCCGTACACAAAGGCAGCAGTGCTCACCCTCGACGGACGTGGCGAAAAAGCCACGACGAGTTACGCGGTTGGTGACGGCAACCAACTGGAATGGATCGGCCAGGTGCAGATGCCGCATTCACTGGGGATGCTCTATGAGCGTGTGACCGCATACCTTGGCTTCTTGCATGGTTCCGATGAATACAAGGTGATGGCCCTCGCGTCATTCGGCAAGCCGGGCTTCGTGCGTGAGTTCCGCGACATTGTTCGACTGGAAGCGAACGGCCAATACCGCATCGATCCGCTCGAACTCGAACAGCGTTTCGGACCGCCGCGCCTCAAATCTGGGCAGCTCGAACCGCGGCATTACGACATCGCTCATTCCCTGCAAGTCGTGCTGGAAGAAACTGTGCTCGCCCTTTGCCAGTGGCTGCACGAAACGACGCGGCTCGAGACCTTGTGCCTGGCCGGCGGTGTGGCCCTCAACTGCGTGATGAACGCTCGCATCCGTGATCGCAGACCATTTCAGAACATCTGGGTGCAACCGGCGGCGGGTGACGCCGGCACGGCGATTGGCGCAGCGCTCTGGATCGATGCGAAGGAACGTGGCACCAATGAGCGCAGTTATGTGATGGAACACACATTCTTGGGCCCGCAATACAGCGATACCGAGATCGAAGGATTCTTGAAATGGACGCAAGTCCCCTACCGCAAGCTCCAGAACATTGCCGAGGAAACGGCTGACATATTAGTGCAAGAGAAAGTAATCGGCTGGTTCCAGGGCCCCATGGAGATGGGGCCGCGAGCGCTAGGTGCGCGATCAATCCTGTCTTCCCCCATTCGGGCCGAGATGCAGGCGCGCCTGAACGAAATCAAGGATCGCGAGGACTTCCGGCCCGTGGCGCCCGTGGTCATGGAGGAATATGCAGGCGAATGGTTTGGCGCCAAGGGACCGTCGCCGTTCATGCTCTTCATCTACGACGTGCCGGCTCACAAAGCGGATCGCATTGCTGCGGTGCGGCACGTCGATGGGACGGCTCGCATTCAGACGATCAACCGCGACCAGAACCCGCTTTATTACGACCTGCTGGCTGCTTTCCACCAACGAACCGGCGTTCCCGTGCTGGTGAATACCAGTTTCAACACGCGCGGCGAACCGATCGTCTGCACGCCGCGCGATGCCGTTGAGTCGTTCTGGACTAGCCCGCTCGATGCGCTGATTATCGGCTCCTTTCTGTTGGAGAAAAAGCAGACATGACGCTTCGGGCCTCCGTGGTCGTTCCTACTTTTCGCCGGCCGGAACTGCTGGGCCGGTGCCTGACAGCGCTATTGCGACAGAGGTTGGATGCCGGCCAGTTCGAAATTGTCGTGGCTGACGACGCGGCTGAAGAAAGCACGCGCTGCCAAGTCCAATTACTGGCCGCAGCCACGTCGATATCGCTGCGATATATTCCGGTCACCGGAAATCATGGCCCCGCGGCCGCCCGCAATGCCGGCTGGCACTCGTGTGGGGGCGAAATTATCGCCTTTACTGACGATGACACGATCCCCGATTCGGCCTGGCTGACTCAAGGACTGGCGGCTTTCGAGCGCGATGCAGACGTAATGGCCGTAGCCGGCCAGACTGAGGTGCCATTGCCGACGAATCCCACCGACTATGAACGTAATGAAAGCGGTCTGGCCGGTGCGGAGTTTATTACCGCCAACTGCTTCGTTCGTCGCCGGGCATTGGAAGAAGTTGGCGGCTTCGACGAGCGCTTTCGCAGCGCCTGGCGCGAAGATAGCGATCTTGAATTCGCGCTGCTGGAGCGCGGCATGAAGATCGTCAACGCGCCGTCGGCCGTGGTGGTCCACCCGGTGCGGCCGGCCCCATGGGGCGTCTGCCTGAGCATGCAGCGAAAAAGCCAGTATGACGCGCTCTTGTTCAAGAAGCACCCGGAGTTCTACCGGCGGCGGATTCGGCCCGGGCCGCCCAGGCGTTACTACACCGCGGTCGCGTCGCTTCTGGCCGCTCTGGTATTCGCCTTGGCTGGTTCGCAGCTCGGGTCGCTCCTTGCGGGGGGAGTCTGGCTGCTCCTAACGGGGCAATTCACAGTGATCCGTCTTCGCCGCAACAGCCTTGCGCCAGCCCACGTGGCTGAGATGATCCTTACGTCGGCTGTGATACCGCCGCTATCGGTCTTCTGGCGGTTATACGGAGCAGCGAAGTTTCGCACCATTTTCTTCTAATGAAGGGAGCCATCGTGGAGCTGCCGGTTCTCGAAGACACCCTTGCCGGCCATGAGCATACACCGGTGCCCTTGCCCAAGTTTCTGCAAGTGGAACCGGTCGGTCAATGCAACCTCCGCTGCCGGATGTGCCCAATCGCTTTCCGCACCGATGGCCCGCCGAATGGACCCCCGGCGTTTATGGACTTCGGCGTCTTCACACGGCTAATCGATCAATTCCCGGAGTTAGAACAGCTACAGCTTCAAGGCTTGGGCGAGCCCACCATGCATCCGCGCTTTTTCGACATGATTAAGTACGCGGTACAGCGTGGCATCAAAGTGAGCACGAACACAAACCTCACGCTGCTGAACGACGCACGGGCCGAGCACTGTGTCACTTCGGGACTGGCGGAATTGCATGCGTCCATTGATGGCGCAACGGTCGAGACGTTCGAGCGCATCCGCGTGCGGGCGAAATTCAATCGCATCCTGACCAACCTGCGCCGGCTCAATTCCGCCCGGAAACGGTTGAACAGCCCGACGCCGTTTGTTCGCATGGTCGTCGTCGCGATGCGCTGGAACCTGCAAGAATTGCCCGACCTGGTTCGGCTAGCCCAGCGGGAAGGCATTAACACAGTGTTCGTGCAGCATCTTTGCCATGATTTCGGCGAGCCGAGCTTGCCCGGCCAGTATCGGCCGATGCGCGATTATGTCGATCAGCATACCTTATTGGCCGAGGAGCCGGCTCGAGTTGAGCATTTCTTCGCGGAGGCTCGGGCCGTGGCAGAGGAACTGACCGTCGATCTGCGGCTGCCACGAATACAACCGCAGGAGCATCCGCCCGGCACCCCGGGGCCGGAGCGTTGCGACTGGCCGTGGCGAGGCGCTTACGTGAGTTACGACGGCCTGGCCATGCCCTGCTGCATGGTGGCCACGCCGGATCGGATTCACTTCGGAAACATGGCCAAAGCGGGGGCAGACGCAGTCTGGAATAATTCCGCTTACCATGAATTCCGCGATCGCCTCTCGTCGGACCATCCTCCTGAAGTTTGCGGTTCTTGCTCCGTTTACACTCGCACGTTTTGACTCGCCATGCCAACACCTGACGATCGCACGACTGTGGTGGTTGCCCCTCGCAATCGGGCACCCCTTCTGGCGCTGACACTTTCGCGACTGACGGCATTGCCGGAGCAACCACGAATCATCGTCGTGGATAATAATTCAACCGACGAGACTAGCCAGGTGGCTCGCGGCGCCGGCGTTCAGGTTCGGGTCATCACGTTGACAGAAAACCGGGCCGCCGCGGGACGAAACGTTGGTGTGGAGTCTGCCACCTCACCCTACGTGGCATTCTGCGATGATGATTCCTGGTTCGCGCCTGATTCATTAGCCCACGCGGCAAATCTCATGGATGGTCATCCGCGTTTAGCGCTGATTGCGGCCCGAATTCTAGTGGGAGCAAAAGGGGAGATAGATCCCACCTGCGCACAAATGGCCGTAAGTCCCTTGGCGGCCAACGGGTCCTTGCCCGGCCCGGCGGTGCTTGGCTTTCTGGCCTGCGGGGCGGTTGTGCGGCGTTCCGCCTTCCTCGAAGTTGGCGGCTTTCTTGCTGATTTCGGCATCGGCGGCGAAGAGGGGTTACTTGCCATCGACCTGGCTGCTGCAGGCTGGAACTTGCCTTATGTCGAACAAGTGACTGCCTATCATCACCCGCCGCCACGCGACGATCATTGCTATTGCTCGCGGCTTCAGGTCCGGAACGACCTCTGGCTTGCCTGGATGCGCCGGCGATTACCCGGGGCATTCCGCAGGAGCATCACCCTTTTTCGGCGGCACCTTGCCCACCCTGCCGGACGCCGCGGATTCTAAAATGCTATACGCGGTCTCCGCAGTGCGTTGCGCCGGCGTCGACCGGTGCCGAAGTGGCTGGAAATCCAGATTCGGCTGATCGACTAAAATTGCTGGCTTTTCTGGCACATTTTCCTTTCCGTGCGACATTTCCGCACGTATATACTGGTATTGGCGCCCCACGGGGGGAAGCTGTTATAGTCATCGATCTGCTGGATTGCATGCCGTGGCGGCGAGGATTGCCCACTGAAATGTTTAGGTTTTTGACTTCGAGTTTTCGGCCGGCGTTTAGTTTGTTGCGGGGTCTGGTTCGCCCCCATGTTCGCCGAATTGTCTTGGCCGCCGGCTTCACGGTCGTAGGCTGCCTGTTGGCACTTCCGGTTCCCCTGCTCATTCAACAAGTCGTCGATCATGCCGCCGGTCAGCTTTTGCCAAAGCTCCTTACGGCTGCGGGCCTGCTTCTCATCGCAATGATCATTCGGGCCAGTTGCGGCTTCGCCGCCACCATGGTCATGGGACATGCGGCCATCGAGGTGGTGTGCGTTCTGCGACGCCGCGTCTACGAACGACTCCTCCGCGCCGAAGCGAAGGTCGCGCCCGGAGTGATTCTCTCCTGTCTCACCGACGATGCCGCCTGCGTCCAGAATCTGGTGTCGGCCCAATCGGTCGGCGTGCTGACTGACCTGGGCATTGCGGCCGTGGTTGCGGTCTGGCTGTTGTGGCTCAGTCCGCTTCAATTTGCGGTGGCGGCTGTCTTTCTTCCGTTGGGCATCTTCCATTTCCGCTGGTACACCCGGCGCATTCGGCGGAGTGCCGGCGACGTTCGCCACCGGCTCGATCGGATCTTCGTGCAGTTGAAGGAGAAGCTCGACGGCGCGGTGGTCGTAAAAGGCCACGGTCGGGAAGCCGCCGAAGAAGCCGAATTCGAAGCCCGCATGGCCGAAGCGCATCCGGCCCGCATTGAGTTGGGCCGGCTGACCACCGGCTTTTCGGTAGGCGGCCAGCTGTTGGCCGGCTTGGGCGCTATAATCGCGTTCATGGCCGGCGTGTGGGCAGTGAAGCGGGGCGGCTTGAGCGTAGGGGAGGCCGCCGAGGCCGCGGCGCTCATCGCGCTGGTTTTTGCTCCGCTGGCGCGGCTAACCGATGTCATGAGCCTGTTCGAGCAGGCCGTGGTAAGCGGCGAACGCCTGGCGCGGCTACTCGACTTGCCGGCGACGACGATCGCGGAACCAGCGCAGCCGGCCCAATTGCAGCGTGCTCGCGGCCTAATCGAGTTCGAGCAAGTCGACTTCGAGTATGAGCCAGGTCGGCCGTGCTTGTTCGACCTATCATTGCGCGTCGAGCCGGGCGAGCACGTGGCTATCGTCGGACCGACCGGCTGCGGCAAAAGCACGCTCCTGAGTTTGCTACTGCGCTTTCATGATCCGAACTCGGGCGAAGTGCGGCTGGACGGCATTCCTTTGCCTCGATTGGCGCTGAAGAATTTGCGCCGGCAGATCGGCCTGGTGCCGCAAGAGGCCGTGATCTTTCGCGGCACGCTGGCGGAAAACATCCGCTACGGTTGCCCCGAGGCCGATGGCGCCGTCATGCAGACGGCGGCGGATGCGGTAGGTGTCGATGAAATTGCGGCCCGATTGCCGAATGGCTATGACACATTGATCGGCGAAGGCGGCCATCCGCTCAGCGCCGGTGAAAAGCAGCGCATCGCCATTGCCCGCGCGCTTTGCATCGATCCGCCGATCGTCCTGCTTGACGAGGCCACGAGCAATCTCGATCCGCAGGCCGAACGTAGAGTACAGGCGGCCCTGGCATACCTGCTTCAGGGGCGAACCGCCATCATTGTGGCCCACCGGCTGGCCACGGTGCGCGATGCCGACCGTTTCGTCGTGCTGGAAAATGGGCGCATTGTCCAGACAGGCAGTCATTCACGGCTGCTTATGGAAGTGGCCGGACTTTATTACCAAAACATGGCACTGCAAGCGGTGCCGACAGCGCCGCTGCTACCCATGTTTTCGTCACCTGCCCAGGATCGGGCGATTGCCAAGACTGGACGTTCTTGATGTTGGTTTCTCCATCTCCATTCCGCCGGCTGGAAGCCGCTTTTCTGCGCCCGTATCGGGCGGCGCTCATGTTGGCATCGGCCGGTATGTGCTTGCAGGCCGTATTGGCCTTGCCGATCCCTATCGTGCAGGGGCATTTGCTCGACCGACTATTGCGCGACGATAGCAAAACGGAATCGGACTGGACCTCGTTGATCGTGGCCGCGCTCGGCATCACGGCGTTCTGCCTGGCCGGCCGGGCTTTTCTCGGCTGGCGCATTGGCCTGGTGATGACGCGGATCAGCCTTGAAGTGGTAAAGAACCTTACCGACGCACTACATCGCAAGGTCCGCCGTTTGCCGCTTTCCTTTCTCGATCAAAGTCAGACCGGCGAACTGATGTCGCGGTTGACGAGCGACGTTGGCACCCTCTTGATTTTTCTCAGCATCGGCACACTGCAACTCGTTTCGGACCTCGTCCTCGCGGGTGGCATTGCCGCGCTACTGATCTGGCTCAATGGACCGCTGGCCCTGGTAGCCCTGGCGGCCGTGCCGCTCGCCGCTTTAGGCCATGTTGGCTTCGCCAGGCCGTTGCGGAAGCGCTCGGAGCGGTCGCGGACGGCGTTCGCCAGCCTCTATGCGCTTTTGAGCGAACGGTTGAGCGCATTGCCGGTTACGCGGGCGTTTAACCAGGAGCCGGCCGAGTTGGCACGGCTGAATGATCATCTGGAAATTCATGCCGCAGCCAGCCGGCGCGCGCTGCACCACAGCTCCATCCAGGCGGCGGCGGCGGTCCTGGTCGGCGGCCTGGGAGCGCTGGCAGTGGTGTTGTTCGGCGCGTCGTTGGTGACTGCCGGCCGGCTTTCCGCGGGCGAATTGCTCGCCTTTTACGCGCTCACGACCTTGCTTTACGCACCAATCATCCGGCTCGCGCAATTCCAGGTTGGCATGGCTGAAACGCGCGTGGCCATGACGCGGATGGTGGAACTGCTGGACCAACCCGACCCGCCGAGCACGCTTTTGGTCCGCCCGGCGCAGGGAATTCGAGGCGACGTGGTGTTGCAGGAGATCACATTCCGCTATCGGCCCGGCGCGGCAATTGCCCTTGGCAATGTGAATCTGCATATTGCCGCGGGCCAGACTCTCGGCGTCGTTGGCCCCACTGGCTCGGGCAAGAGTACGTTGCTTGCGCTGATCGCGAACCTGTATCGCCCGATTGCCGGAAAGGTGTTGGTGGACGGCGCCGAGGTCAGCAACTGGAATTCTGGCCGGCTGCGCCAGACTGTGGTGCTCGTGCCGCAGCGCTCCATCCTCTTTGAAGGAACGATTCGGTCGAATCTTTGCTACGCGGCCCCGGATGCTTGCGAGGCCCGGCTCTGGCAAGTGCTCGAAGCCGTCGATCTCGCGGCTCTGGTGCTGTCGCGGCCCGGCGGGCTGGACGCTTCACTTGGCTCCGGCGGCAGCGGCCTGTCGGGCGGCCAGAAACAACGCCTGGCCTTGGCCCGGGCGGTCTTGGCCCAACCGACCGTGCTACTCCTCGACGATTCCACAAGCGCTTTGGATGCGCAGACCGAAGCGAAGGTGTTCGCCAACGTGACTCGCATTCTCCCTGGGGTCACGTTGATTATCGTATCCCAAAAAGTCAGCCTGGTCCAGAACGCCGACCAGATTATCGTCCTGAGTTCGGGCAGGATTGTGGAGAGCGGGACGCATGAAGATCTGCTCCGGCTGAAGGGCCGCTATGCCGAACTAGCCGGCTGGTCTTCTCATTTAGCGCCCACGCTCTGCGTCCCGCAGCCGCTCCTCGGAATTATGCCAGCGGCGAACGCCCCGGCCGCCGTGCCGGTGAGCTTAACGTGAGTGGACGAATCTCAGCTTCGCTCATTTTTCCAGCTGTTATGTCGAACCGTTGCACCTCGTCTCTTGCGGGATAGAATCTCGATATTCCCGTGAAGGGCCGGTTCCGGCCTTTGCTTCGCCTACTCCAATCTGTGAGGTCCAGCGTGCGCACTTGTACCATCTACCTTGTTGTACTGGTAGCCCTCTTCCCCGCATTCGCTCTGGCGGCGCCGAACGTAAACGACACGCGCTTGTTGTCGCAGCCGGCGATCAGCGCGAAGCACATCGCCTTCATTTACGCCGACGATCTCTGGGTCGCGAATATCGATGGGTCGAATCCGCGCCGGCTTACGAGCAACGGCGGCGTTTCGAGCCCGGCCTTTTCGCCCGATGGCGAGATCATTGCCTTCAGCGGGCAATACGACGGCAACATCGACGTGTACACGATTCCGATAACCGGCGGCTCGCTGACACGGCTCACCTGGCACCCGAGCCCAGACGTGGTGCGCGGCTTCACGCCCGATGGCAAGCAAGTGCTCTTCAGCTCGCCGCGCAATGTGTTCACGAATCGTTACACGCAACTGTTCACCGTCCCGCTCACCGGCGGCATGCCTACGCAGTTGCCGATCCCGAATGGTGTGCAGGCTGCGTATTCACCCGATGGGGCCTACATCGCCTATACGCCGATTGCGGACCGCTCGCAGCAGTGGAAGCATTACCGCGGCGGCACTTGCTCGCGCATCCTGATCTTTCGCGGCAAAGATAATGAAGTGGAGCAGATTCCGCAGCCGGAAGGGCGCTGCAACGATCTCGATCCCCAGTGGCTGGGCGATTTGATCTGCTTCCGCTCCGACCGCAAGGGCGAGTACAATCTGTTCTCTTACGACCTGAAGTCGAAGCAAGTGAAACAACTCACGCGGCATGCCGACTTTCCCGTGCTGGCGGTGGCGTCCGGCGGTGATAATGTCATTTACGAACAAGCCGGTTATTTGCATGTGTACCATCCGACGCAAGAGAAAACGGAACGGCTAAAGATCGGCATCGCCACCGACCTGGTGGAGGCCCGGGCGCGCTGGGTGAAGGGGGGCAAGTACATTCGCAATGGCGCTATATCACCCTCCGGCGCTCGTGCCGTCTTCGAATTCCGCGGCGAAATTGTCACCGTTCCAGAAAGCAAAGGCGATCCGCACAATCTCACGGAAACGCCGGCCGTGCACGAGCGCTCGCCGGTCTGGTCGGATGACGGCAAATCAATCGCATACTTCTCCGACGAGGGCGGCGAGTACCAGCTGCATGTTCGCCAGGCCGATGGCAAGGGCAAGGCCAAGATCTTCCCGCTCGGAGGGGCCGGCTTTTATATGCGCCCGGTGTGGTCGCCGGACAGCAAGAAGATCGCTTACATCGACAATTCGCAGTCGCTCTTCTGGCTCGACCTGGACAAGGGGAAGACGACCAAAGTGGCTTCCGAGCCGCAGTACTGGCCGGCGGAGTTGCTGAGGTTGAGGCCGGCCTGGTCGCCCGATTCGAAATGGCTCGTCTACGCGCTGGGCAACAAAGCCGCCTATCACACGGTTTATGCCTGCGATACCGCCACCGGCAAATCCAAGCCGATCACCGACGGCCTGAGCGACGCCGTCGATCCGATCTTCGACGCCAGCGGCAAGTACCTCTATTTCCTGGCTTCGACCGATGCCGGGCCGGTGAACCAGTGGTTCGCGCAGTCGAACTCCGACATGCACATTCACAACAGGCTGCACCTGGTGGTCCTGAAAGCCGGCGAGCTATCGCCTCTGGTGAAAGAGAGCGATGAGGAGAAGCCGAAGGAAAAAGAAAAGCCGGCCCCCAAAGATGACAAAACGAAGGAAAAAAGCAAGGATGAAACCAAGCCGGTTGTGATCGACTTCGACGGCATCGACCAAAGGATTGTCGCGCTGCCCGTTCCGAGGGGAAACTACTCGGCCCTGGAAGCAGGCGCACCCATGCAGGTGCTATTCCTGGAAGCGCCTGCGGAGTACGTTCCCACCGAAACCGCAGGTCAGCCACCCACGGCGAAGCTGAAACGATTCGACCTGAACAAGCGGAAGACCGAGGACCTGTTGTCGGCAGTCAACTCGTATCTGCCCACACCCAATGGCGCCAAGGCGCTGGTGTTCACGGCGCCGGATAGCTGGTCGATTGTGCCACTGACCATCCCGGCCATACCGGGCAAGGACGGCAAGTTGAATGTCAACGCCATCGATGTAAAGATCGACCCGCGGGCGGAGTGGACGCAGATTTTCGACGAAGCCTGGCGCATTAACCGCGATTACTTTTACGATCCCAACATGCACGGTGCCGACTGGCCGGCCGTCCGCAAAAAGTACGCTCAATTCCTTCCGGACCTGGCGACGCGCGGCGACCTGGATCGCGTGATTCGCTGGATGCTAAGCGAGCTGGCCGTCGGCCATAGCTATCTCCAGCCCGGCGAACGAATGCAGGAGCACAAGACGGTGCCCGGCGGCTTGCTCGGCGCGGACTACGAGATCACCAACGGCCGCTACCGCTTCAAGAAGGTCTACGGCGGTCTCAACTGGACGCCGAACTTGCGCTCGCCACTCACAGCGCCCGGTGTGGGGGTGAAAGCGGGCGAGTATCTGCTTGCGGTGCGCGGCGTCGACCTGAAGCCGCCGACGGAGATCTTTTCACTCTTCGAGAACACCGCGGAGAAGAGCATCGAGATCACCGTGGGTCCGAGCCCGGACGGCAAGGATAGCCGCACCGTGACCGTCGAGCCGATCGCCAATGAATACGCGCTGCGCAACACCGACTGGGTAGAAGGCAATCTTCAAAAAGTGCACAAGGCGACGAACGGGCGCGTGGCGTATGTTTATGTTCCTAACACTGCCGACCTCGGGCACACGTACTTCAAGCGCTACTTTTTCCCGCAATCCGACAAGGATGCGATCATCATCGATGAGCGCTTCAACGGCGGCGGACAAATTGCCGACTATTACATCGACCACCTGCGCCGGCCCTTCACCGCGATGTGGGCCACCCGCTACGGCGAAGACCTGAAGACGCCGGGCGGCGCGATCTTCGGGCCGAAAGTCATGCTGATCGACGAAACCGCCGGCTCGGGCGGCGACTTGCTGCCGTGGATGTTCCACCAATATAAACTGGGGCCGCTCGTCGGCAAGCGCACCTGGGGCGGGCTCGTCGGCATCCTCGGCTATCCCGTGCTGATGGACGGCGGCATGGTGACGTCGCCGAACATCGGCTTCTGGACAGGCGACGGCTTCGGCGTCGAAAACGTGGGCGTGCCGCCGGATGTCGAGGTCGAGCAAACCCCGGCCGACGTGATCGCCGGTAAGGATCCGCAACTGGAGAAGGCCATCGAAATCGCGCTGAAGGAATTGGAAAAGAATCCACCGAAGAAGCTAACACGCCCGCCGTTCCCGGTGCGGGCCAAGAGTGAAGGCGGAAAGTAACTGCGGAGATAGAAGCGACCGTTGACGATTCAAATGAAAAACAGCCAAATTACCTCGAAGCCGGCGATCCTTCGCCCGGTGCTTGTCGTTTCGTCGCTTTTTCTGGCAGCGCTGCTCAGCGCAACCAGCAACGGCGGCGAAAAGCCCCCGGTAGGTGCGAACGCCGAATACGCTACTACTATTCGCCCGCTCGTGCAGAAATACTGTCTCGAATGTCATTCGACTAAAGTGCACAAGAGCGGGCTCGACCTGGAACGCTTCACCACGCTTGATGCGATCCGGAAAGACTTGAAGCCGTGGCCGCAGGTCCTGGAGCTAGTGGAAGCCGGCGAGATGCCGCAGCGCGACGGCAAGCAGCCAACGGCAGAAGAGCGAAAACGGCTAGTCGCCTGGGTGCGCGGCTTCTTAGATAATGAAGCGCGAGCTCGGGCCGGCGATCCGGGCCATGTGCCGTTGCGGCAGCTCAGCAACGCCGAGTACAACGCGACGATTCGCGACCTCACCGGCGTGGACCTGCAGCCGGCCCGCGAATTCCCGGCCGACGGAGCCGCCGGCGAGGGCTTCACCAATGCGGCCGAGGCACTGGCCGACATGTCGCCGGCGCTGCTGAATAAATACCTGGCAGCCGCGAAGGCGATTGCCGATCATGCCGTACTGTTGCCCGATGGCTATCGCTTCTCGCCATCTACCACTCGCCGCGATTGGACTGACCAAATCCTGGCGCAACTTCGGCAGTTTTACGCGGATTACACCGCTAAGGATGGCCGATTGCCTCTTCGCCCTTATCTACTGGCGACGATCCGCCACCGGCAGGAACTCGCCGCCGGCAACACGACACTGAACGCGATTGCGACGAAGGAAAAGCTCAGTCCGAAGTATTTGCGAATTCTCTGGGAAACACTGAGCAACAAGACGCCTTCGTTTCCACTCGATCAGATTCGTTCGCGCTGGCAACGAACATCAGAAAATGATGTCGATTCCCTCATCGCGGAGATTGGCGGATGGCAAGCCGTGCTCTGGCGCTTCGTGCCGATTGGAAGTTACCGCGACGATCAGACCATCCGGCAACAGCCGAATGATCCGGGCATTGCGGAGTCGCAGACGCTGCGGTTCGCTATGAAGCCGGTGCCCGGCCAAACGGATGTGGTTCTTTATCTTTCGGCTCGCGAATTTCCTGTCAATGACAAGCCGGGAGCGGTTTTGTGGCAGAAGCCGCGCTTCGAAGGCGCCGGCAAGCCGCCGTTGTTGCTCCGTGATTACCCGAAATATGGGCCGCGCTATGAAGTCGATTTTTCGGCCATATTTGCCGACACGGCGAAGTATCTTGCGGCTGCCGCCGAAGCCGGCAGAGAAAAGAGCGCGGCCGTGGAAGCTATTGCGAAGAGGCATCAGATCGACGCCGCGTTGCTTCAGCGCTGGGTCGAATTGCTGGCACTAAAGCCCGCCAACGAAGTTGCCGACAAACCTTTACATGTGCTGCCGGCCGTGGCCCTTAAGCTGCTCGATGAAAAAAATCCGAAGAACGACCAGCGGCCTGCCATCAACGGCTGGCGCGGCAAAGGCTCGGAATTACCGACGCTGCTGTGCAACTCTTCCGACAAGACCGAACTCATTCCCGGCAAGGCATTGGCTCATCAAGTGGTGGTGCACCCCACGCCGACGGAATTCGTGGGCGTTTTCTGGAAGAGCCCGATCGAGGGTCGGGTGCGGGTTTCGGCCAAGGTTACGCACGCGCATCCGGCCTGCGGCAATGGCGTCGCCTGGTGGGTCGAACACCGGCATGGCGATAAGGCCAACGTGCTGGGAGAAGGCGTGACCGAACTCGGTGGTGAATCGCCGATGCCGGCACGGGAGTGGAGCGTGGCGAAGGGCGACGGCATTCTCCTAGCCGTGGATGCACGCGACGGCAACCATGTCTGTGATCTAACGGAAGTTCAATTCACGATTACCGAAATTCCCTCGCCCCTCGGGGGAGAGGGCAGGGTGAGGGGACGGACCTGGGACCTGGCAGCGGATGTGGCGAACAATGTCCTCGATGACAACCCGCATGCCGATAAGCTTGGCAATCGCGATACATGGAGTTTCGTGCGCGGTCCAGCCAAGCCGGCCGGCTATTTTACCGGCAGCAAAACACGAATACCGCCAGGTTCGATCCTCGCCAAGTGGCGCGAAACGATCTCGGATTCGGCACGCCAGGCCGACGCGCCCAAGCTGGCGGAAAAACTACACGCCTTGTTGAGTGGGCCGCGCCCCGTTGATGAGAAGCATCCGGACCGCATTCTTTACGACAACTTGCTGAGCGTTGAAGGCGATTTTCTTGCCGGCCTCGACCTGTCGCGATTTGCCAGGGTGAATAGCAAGACAAAGTATGGCATCGTAAATGCCGAATTCGGCCACGATCCATCGGGCAAGCCGGCCGATGAGCAAAACATCGTTGTTCCGTCGAATAAGGTGATCGAGATCCGTCTGCCGGCCGCCCTGTTCCGCGAACGTGAATTTGTGGTCGACGGCAAGCTCGACGCCGGCATTGCAGATCGCGTGGTGCAGTTCCAGGCGCAGATTTCGCCGCCTAGCGCCAAGCCAACCTGGGATGGCAAGAGTCCCTTCGTCGGCTCGGCCAAGAGCGCGGCATGGAAGAGTCTGCTTCAAGAGTTCGCCGAATTCCGTGATTGCTTTCCGCAGTTCGTTTGCTTCCCGCAGATTGTGCCAACGGATGAAGTCGTTTCCCTGAAGCTCTATCATCGCGAAGACGAGTTGCTGCACAGGCTATTCCTCAATGAAGAGCAAGCCCAGCGGCTCGATCGGATCTGGGAAGAGCATCGCTTCATCACCCGCTGGCCGATTACGGAGCACAAGAATTTACCGCTCTTCATCGGCTTTGTGACGCAGGACCAGCCGAAGGAATTGGTGGTGTTTTATGAAGGCAAGCGCGAGCCGTTCCGGAGGCGCGCTGAGATTTTCGAGCGCGAACTCGAAGCGGCGGGGCCGAAACAACTAGAGACGTTACTAGCGTTCGCCGAACGAGCCTTTCGCCGGCCGCTGCAAGAAAAGGAAAAGGCTGATTTGCTTGGCTTGTATGCCGCGTTGCGGAAAAAGGACATCGCTCACGATGAAGCATTCCGCACCGTTCTGGCGCGAATTCTAGTTTCGCCGTCGTTTCTCTTTCGCATCGAGCAAGCGCCGCCGGAGAAGGAGCCGAAGCCCGTGAGCGACTGGGAATTGGCGAGCCGGCTAAGTTACTTTCTCTGGTCGAGCTTGCCCGATGAGGAGCTGCGCCGAGTCGCAGCTGCGGGGCACTTGCACGAGCCTCAAGTTCTGGCCGAGCAAACCCGCCGCATGCTGAAGGACGACCGCACTCGTAACCTGGCCATCGAATTCGGCACGCAATGGATCCACGTTCGCGGCTTCGATGAATTGAAGGAGAAAAACGAAACGCTGTTTCCCACGTTCAACGAGGCGCTGCGCAAAGCGATCTACGAAGAATCGATTCTGTTCTTCCAGTATTTGTTCCAGCACGACGAACCGGTCACGCGCATTCTCGATGCCGATTACACGTTCCTGAATGAAACTCTCGCGAAGCACTACGGCATCCCCGGCGTCGTTGGGCCGCCGTGGCGGAAGGTGGACGGCGTCCAGAAATATGGTCGGGGCGGCATCCTCGGGCTGGCCAGCGTGCAAACGAAGGAAGCCGGCGCCTCGCGCACCAGTCCGGTGTTGCGCGGCAACTGGGTGGTCGAAACGCTGCTGGGCGAAAAGCTCCCGCGCCCGCCGCCGAATGTGCCGCGCTTGCCCGAAGAAGAGACCGGCAACACCGGGCTGACGATGCGGCAGCTGGTGGAGAAGCACACCCGCGTGCCGGAATGCGCCGTCTGCCACGTGCGCATCGACCCCTTCGGCTTCGCCTTCGAGAAGTACGACCCCATTGGCCGCTTCCGCGACAAAGACTTCGGCGGCCTGCCGTTGGATGCGCACGCCAAATTGAAGGATGGCACCGAGTTCGATGGCATTGACGGCTTGCGGAATTACCTCCTGACGAAGAAGAAAGACGTGATCGTGCGACTCTTCTGCCGCCGGCTCCTAGGCTATGCGCTCGGCCGCTCGGTGACCTTGTCGGACCAGCCGCTGATCGACGAGATGGTGGCGGAGCTGAACAAGAACAACGGTCGGATATCGGCCGCAGCGCTGGCGATTGTGCGCAGCCGGCAATTTACGATGATAAGAGGGAGCGAGGCGGGGGAGTGAGGATTTGGCGATTCGGTGTGCTACAATGACGGCAACAAATTGATTTGAGGATTCGCCGATGCCGTTGCTGGACCATTTCAACCCGCCATTGAACCGCACGCACCCCTGGCGCAGCTTTCACGGTGCCTGGGCGGCAGCGATAGCCCGGCTATTGAATCATGGCATCTTGCCAGAAGGCTATTACGCGGTTCCGTTGATGGATCGTGACGGTCCGATTGAGATTGACGTGGCGGCTTTGCGAACCAATGGCGCCTTTCAGACTAATGGCAAGGAAACGATGCCACAAACTTGGTCGCCGCCAGCCCCGGCGCTGGCCGTCGCGGTGGAATTGCCCCCGGATGACAGCGTGGAAGTGCATGTGCTCGCCGACGACGGCGACCCGCGCCTCGCAGCCGCCATCGAATTGGTAAGCCCACGCAACAAGAATAGGCCGCAATCAAGGCAAGCATTCGCGGCGAAGTGCGTCACCTACTTGCAGCAAGGCAGCAGTGTTGTTGTGGTGGACACGGTGACGACGCGTCGGGCCAATTTGAATGAGGAGATTCTGTCCCTGCTTCATGCGGAAACTGAGAGCAAAGAGCGGCCTCCCGGCTTATCGGCAGTTTCGATGCAGTTAGCAACCGCAAAGAAAGAGTTGCAGCAACTGCGGATTTGGCCTGAGGCCGTGGCGCTCGGAAACAAATTGCCCAGATTGCCGCTTTGGATATCGCCGGAATTCTCGGTGCCATTGGATTTGGAAGCGAGTTACACAGAAGCCTGCATCGACCTCCGAATTCAAGGCCGGAGTGATGGGTGAACATTGAGTTGCGAACCAGTGCGAGCTAAATTGTTGGCCTTTTACCATGAGGACTCAATGGCGCTGAAGCCTAAAAAAAGGTGCGGGCATGGAGGTCAGGACATTTAATGGCAAGGATGGCAATACCTACATCGTTTATGGTAAAGAACAAGATTGCTCTTACAGGTACCACGTATTCGTCGAAGTGGAAGCGAAGGAAGCTGCGCGCGACTGTGGCGCCGAAGACGATGGAAAAATAAACACGATCAGCATGTGGGACAAGCTTTGGAAGGAGTAAGCCGGATGATCCCCACCTATCCCCTCTCTCGCCGCACGTTCCTTCGCGGCGTAGGCGTCAGCATGGCGTTGCCGTGGCTCGAATCGCTGCGCGTCTGGGGCGACACCACGCCGGGCGCGGCCGCGTCGCAGCCGCCGGTGCGGTTTGCGTGCCTCTTTGCCGGCAATGGCTTCCATAGCCGGGAATGGTGGGCCAAGGGCGAAGGCGCGAACATGGAACTGGGCAAGGTCCTGGAGCCGGTCGCGCCTTTCC
>Ga0070732_10000800_pt1 | contig 18239 bp, 12 predicted proteins | sample Coa_R1_5_FD_66449 | JGI IMG/M metagenome (GOLD analysis project Ga0070732, IMG submission 66449) | Surface soil microbial communities from Centralia Pennsylvania, which are recovering from an underground coalmine fire - Coalmine... | ecosystem: Environmental > Terrestrial > Soil > Unclassified ...
GCGCGACAGCAGGCGGAGTCTCTTCCGAACTTGCCATCTGTTGAGCGGTTGCTGTGCCGGCGAAAATGATCAGCAAGATAAAGGTCCCAACAGGGGCAAATCTCTCCATTGCGCCTTCGCTGTGCCAAAATCGGGCCGAGAGCTGAGAAAAGACTATATCCGGTTCCCGTAAGGAACAGGGTAATTAGAATCCTACCAACTCCGGCTCTGGTTGCAGTTGAATGCCCCAGACCTCCAGCACTCGCTGCTGTATTTCTTCTTTCAAGGCAACGATGTCACGGGCGGTGGCGCTCCCCCGATTGACGATGGCCAGCGAGTGCTTGCGTGAGATGCCAACAGGACCGCGAGAGTATCCTTTGGAAAATCCTGCCTGCTCTACCAGCCATGCGGCCGGGAGTTTCACCAGACCATCTGGTCCGGGATAGCGGGGCAGAATTTTGTCCGGCGCCCTCTGGCGCGCCAATGCTTCAATACGATCAGCCTCAGCGGAAGCGACCAGAGGATTCTTGAAAAATGAGCCGGCGCTGCGGCAATCGGGGTCGCCTTCCACGATCAACATGGCCTTAGCCTGGCGAATTTCTCGCACCGCGTCGCGGACCTGCTGAAGATTTGGCGCTTCCACTCTCCCGGCAAAATATTTCTGCACATCTGCGTATTCAATCCGAGGGCTTCCATCTTTCATTAGTTGGTATGCCACCCAGGTGAAGACATAGCGCCCGCGCTGGCTGCTGTTGAAAATGCTTGCCCGGTAGAAAAAGCCGCATTCGGCTGCGTTTAATTCCATGATCGTACCCGTGGCGCGCTCCAGCACACGGACGTAAACAATGGTTTCTGAAACTTCCTGCCCGTACGCGCCTACGTTCTGTACCGGCGTCCCTCCCACAGTGCCTGGAATCCCGCTCAGGCACTCAATTCCTGCATAGTTTTTCCGGACAGCGTGGGCCACAAAGCTGTCCCAATCCTCTCCTCCCCCGACCCGAAAAAATCCCTGGGCCGTCTCCTCAATCCCTTTGATGGAGACTTTCAGGACCAGGCCGGGCCAGCCTTCGTCTGCAATCACCAGATTGCTGCCCCCACCCAACACAAATAGCGGCAGATTATGCCGCATTGCGTGCGCCGCAGCCTCCTGCACTTCAGATTCAGTCGAACAATCCACAAACCAGCGAGCCGGTCCGCCCACCTTGAAGGTGGTCAAAGGCGCAAGCGAAACGTTTTCTTGAAGGAGCAAGTCAACACCTTACCATTGATGACGCTGGATTAGAGCGATTTTCCGTGATAAAGCTGGAGCTGAGATAAAATAGGCTGAGAACTTTTGTGGAGGAAATAAATGTATCCAGAAATGATGGTTGCGCCCATGCGGCAAGAGCTGACTTCAGCCGGGATTGAGGAAGCCCGCACCGCGGCGGATGTGGAAAAAGCGGTGGCGCAGAAGGGAACGCTCATGGTGGTGGTGAATTCTATTTGCGGGTGCGCCGCCGGCAGAATGCGTCCAGCGGTAAGGGCGGTGGTGCAAAACAGCGTCCGGCCGGAACGGATGATCACGGTTTTTGCGGGTCAGGACCGCGAAGCCACTGAGGCTGCCCGGCGGCACTTTGCTGGATATCCCGCCTCTTCTCCGTCCATTGGAATTCTGCGCGATGGAGAACTGGTCTACATGATGCAGCGCAGCGACATTGAATCCAGCGGACCAACCGAAATTGCTGCCAATTTGAAGAATGCGTTTGAGAAGTATTGCGGGAAGGCAGCCATTACCTAAATTGCCATACCTGCCAATCGCCGGAATGTCCCGGCAATTGCTAGTTCTTCTTGTATTTTCCCAATAGTTCCGCTTTTTCCAGGACGTGTCCCTTGATGACCGCTTCCAGGTCATCTTTGGTTGCGCCGGGTTGGAGATTCAGTTCGGCATCCAAAGCATAAAGATAAAAATAGTAGCGATGCGTACCTGATGGCGGACACGGACCGCGGTAGCCGAGTTGCCCGAAGTCATTCTTGCCCTGCAGGCCGCCATGAGGGAGCTTCTCTCCTGAGAGCACAGCTTGCGGGAGATGATTTACTTTCGCAGGAATGTCGTAGGCCACCCAATGGGTAAAGCCGCCGGCCCGAGGCGCATCAGGATCATGCACAATCAGGGCAAACGCCTTCGTCTGCCTGGGTGCATTTTTCCAGGCCAACTCGGGTGAGATATCCTCACCCTGGCAAGTGAACTGCTTCGGTATTTCGCCTTCAGCCGGAAAAGCTGAGCTGGTGAGTTGAAACATGTGTCCTCCACCCTTACTTGGATGGCTGGCCGGCGGTTGCTGAGCGAGAAGAACAACGGAAAGTAAAACGACGGAAAGAAACGTGCAGCAGAATTTCGCATGACACGAAATTGAGTTCACGTGAGGCCCTTTCATTGGTTTTGGACATGGATACCATTCTTTATTTCTATAACAGTCTGGCGGCAGCTTTGTCCACAATCCACAGCAGACGGCCATTTACGGGCTGGACTCGCTGGCACGGATAATCCTGCGTTTTTCCACGAAGTACTTCCTGCAATACCTGTGATTTGTCCTGTCCGGCAACCAGGAACATGACCTCCGCCGCGTGATTGATGGCGGGGAAGGCAAGAGTGATGCGGTAGGTATTGAATTTCTCCACCCAGTTCGCGACCACCCAGCGGGAATCCTCATTCAATGCTGCGCTGCCGGGAAAGAGGGAGGCGGTGTGCCCGTCCGGCCCCATGCCCAGCATGATCAGATCAAAGCGCGGCCACTCTGCGGCCCCGAAAAAGGCGCGCAGCTCAGCTTCATACCGGAGTGCAGCAGGCCCGGCCTCCATTTCAGCGGCTATGCGATGCACATTTTGCTGAGGCACGACGATTTTGGAAAACAACGACTCATTGGCCATGCGGTAATTGCTTTCCGGGTGGTCGGGAGGGACATTGCGCTCATCACCAAAAAAGAAATGGATTTTGTCCCATGGCAGATTATTGGCTTCAGCCAACAGAGAATAGACTCCTTTGGGCGTGGAGCCACCGGAAAGAGCCACAGCAAAGCGTCCGCGCGCGGTGATCGCTTCATGCGCGCAACCGGAAAATTCGTCCACTCCGGCGCGGTGCAGAGCGGGAAGGTCGGGAACGACTTGGAGTTCTGGAGCCACCATGACGGCTGATAGTTAATTAGAAGCTATCTCAAAAATATGAAATTTTTACATACGGCTTCGAATTTCTCAGGTTTTACATGTTTTTCTGCCGGTTATAGCATTTTTGAGATAGCTTCTAGCAATTAGCAAAACAGCAAAACAGCAAAACAGCAAAACAAAAAGCAGATTCCTCGGCTCCGCCTTGGAATGTCAATATTTAAGGTCCAATTTCTCGACCGCTCGATCTTTCTCCTTGACAACATTCGCCGCTCAATGGTTCTTACCGGCATGCTGTACGGCATATCTGGCGGCGCCGACCAATCCTACCCTGTCATTCACGATCACTCTAACCGGAATGGTTTCCAAAACAGGTTGCAAGCGGCCCTTGGTGACGAATGCCTGAAGGAATTCGCCGGTAGTCAGCACAGGGACAATCTTTGCCGCGATTCCCCCGCTCACAAAAAGCCCGCCAGTAGCCATCATCTTCAACGCCAGATTGCCTGCCTCTGCACCATAGACGCTTACAAAGATTTCCAATGCGGTCCGGCAGATTGAAGCCTTCTCCTGCAGACCATATTGAGAGATGAGGGCCACAGAGTCAGGTGCGCTCTGCAACTCCTGTTTTAACCACGGTGGTTCCCGCTCTTTGCCGCTGTCCCGCAAGAAATCATAGATATTTTGCAATCCCTGCCCGGAGATGACTCGTTCGTAGCTGACGCGGCCAAATTTCCTGAGTAAATATTCCAGCAGGGCGATCTCTGTATTATTTCGAGGGGCGAAATCGCAATGGCCACCTTCGCACGGAAATGGCCAGCGCCGCGCACCGTCCCAATAGATTCCTGCCTCGCCCAGGCCGGTTCCGGCTGCAATGAGCGCAGCATTTCCCGCGCTGCGGTCCATCTTGTTCAACGCAATAAAATCTTCCGGCGCCAGATCGTCCACACCAGATGCATGCGCCATGAGGTCATTAATCAACCAGATCCGCTCGATCCCAATTTGGTGAGCGAGCTGGAGCGCCTCCACCACCCACGGAAGATTGGGAGTTGAGACTTGATTGTGGATTACAGGGCCGGCCACGCCGAAGCAGGCGAGATCGATGCTGGCATGCTCGTTTTTGAGAAACAGGCTGAGAATCTCATCCAGTCCTTTATGCTCGCGGCTGGGGTAGACACGCTCCAACGCCATAACTAGGGCGCCGGCAGTTTCCTCGAAGAGCGCAATTCGGGTATGGGTGCCGCCGATATCTCCGGCCAGGATCATTCCGAAATTCGTCTCCAGGAGCGTCCATCCCGGCTAATGATGTCGTCCGCTTCCTTTGGCCCCCAGGTTCCAGCAGCATAGTTAGGGAAGTTGCGTGGAGGAATCGCCTTCCAAACATCCAGGATGGGATCTACCACCGCCCATCCTGCCTCTACCATGTCTGCACGCTGGAACAGTGTCTGGTCGCCGGTCATGCCGTCATACAGAAGAATCTCGTAGCCCGTATTGGCGGTGGTGCCAAAATAATCGGCGTAATTGAAATCCATTTCTACCGAGCCAACTTTGACCTGCGCACCCGGAACTTTGGCTCCGAAGCGCATGGAGATGCCTTCATCGGGAGCGATGTGGATCACAAGCTGGTTGGCTTTAAGGCTGCTCACCGGGGTATCACGAAAGAGGACAAATGGAGCACGCTTGAATTGGATGGCCACTTCCGTATGCCGTGTGGCCAGTCGCTTGCCTGTACGCAGATAAAAGGGCACGCCGGCCCAGCGCCAGTTATCGATCATCAAGCGTAAGGCAACAAAAGTTTCAGTTCGGGAATCCGGCGGCACGCCTTGTTCCTGGCGATACGCCGGCCCACGTTCGCCGGCAATCTCTCCTTCTCCGTACTGACCACGGACGGCGCAGTGCAGCACATCTTCTCCGGCCAGCGGCTGAACCGCGTGGAGGATTTTGGATTGCTCATCGTGAACGGATTCAGAATTGAAAGAGATAGGTGGTTCCATCGTGGTGAGGGAGAGGAGCTGGAATAAATGGTTGGGAACCATGTCTCGCAGCGTTCCCGCCATATCAAAGTACCCGCCCCGCTTTTCTACGCCCACGGTCTCGGCCACGGTGATCTGCACGTGGTCAACAAAGCGGTGGTTCCAGATAGGCTCAAAAATGCCGTTGCTGAAGCGAAAGACCAGGATGTTCTGGACCGTTTCCTTTCCCAGGTAGTGATCAATGCGGTAAATCTGTTCCTCAGTCAGGACTTTCTTGATCTGGCGGTTGAGCTGGCGTGCCGATTGCAAATCGTTGCCAAAAGGTTTTTCAAAGACCAGCCGCCGCCAGTGTCCATCTTTCTCGATAGCCAGTTGTGAGGCTCCGAGTTGCTCCACGATGTCCCCAAAAAACACCGGGCTGGTGGCCAGATAGAAAAAATAGTTTCCGCCGGTGTGATGTTTCTCATCCACCTGCGGCAGCTTTTGAGCAAGCTTGGCATAAGTCTGCTGGTCGTGGAATTCGCCTGCCACATAATACAGGCGGTTCAGCAACCAATTGCTGAGATCCGGATCCACATTGCCGGTGGCAAACTTCACGAGCTGTTCGCCCATTATTTTTCGGAATTCCTCTTCCGAGAAGTCATTGCGGGCCACACCCACCACAGCAAAATTCGGTGAAAGCATGTGGCTTGCTGCCAGGTTGTAGAGTGCGGGAAAGAGCTTGCGGCCGGTCAGATCACCTGTGGCGCCAAAGATCACCATGGCACAGGGCCCGGTTTGGCGCACCGGCTTTTCAGATTCGGGCAGCACTAGATTCTCCAATTCATGGTCAAGTTGTGGCATAGGCTCTCCCCGTCCTCAGGAAGCTTTTTCGCTCTGGGGTTTCAATTCAATATGGCCACCAAATTTTTGCCGCATGGCGCTGAGAATTCTTTCGGCAAAGGTATGCTCCTGTCGCGAACGGAAGCGAGTATAAAGTGCAGCAGAGAGAACGTCCGCAGGTACAGCTTCTTCCAGCGCCGCCATGATGGTCCAGCGCCCTTCGCCCGAATCCTGAACAAAACCTGTATATTCGGAAAGCGTAGGATTCTCAGCCAGGGCCATAGCGGTCAAGTCCAGAAGCCACGATGAAACCACGCTCCCCCGCCGCCACACTTCGGCTATATCGGCGACGTTCAGGGAATAGCGATAGTCCGGCGGCAACTGATCGGAGGTAGCGTTGCGAAAGATGTCAAAACCCTCGGCATAGGCCTGCATCAACCCGTATTCGATGCCGTTGTGCACCATTTTGACAAAGTGCCCGGCGCCGGAACCTCCGCAGTACAGGTAACCCAGTTCCGCCGTTCCGCCGAGCTTTTCCCGGCCCGGTGTGCGTGGAATTTCGCCGATTCCAGGAGCAAGAGTTTTGAAAATTGGATCAAGATGCTGGACTGCTTCTTTGGGCCCGCCGATCATCATGCAGTAGCCGCGCTCCAGGCCCCACACGCCGCCGCTCGTGCCAACGTCAATGTAGTTGATGCCGCGTTCTTTTAATTTTTGTGAGCGGCGCACATCATCTTTAAAATAAGAATTGCCGCCGTCCATGATGATGTCGCCGGATTCAAATTTTTGCCCCAGTGTCATTACGGTTTGCTCGGTCGGATTCCCGGCAGGAACCATGACCCACGCCGCCCGTGGCTTTTTCAGCTTGGCGACAAAATCATCCAGTGAAGAAGACCCGGTCGCCCCTTCTTTTCCCAACTCCTGCACGTTTTGCGGGTTGAGGTCTGAAACTACGCACTCGTGACCGCCTCTCATCAAGCGGCGCACCATGTTGCCGCCCATTCTTCCCAGACCTACCATGCCAAGCTGCATTTCTAGCCTCCTAATTCGCTTTCCTCACCCCCGCCTTGAAGTCGGGAGCTGACTTCGAGTGGCTGAAGCCATCTAGGCCAATGCTTCCTTCACCGCGTGAGCGAGTGTTTCCAGTCCGGCGGCTACGTTTGCAGGCAGATGGATTCGCAGTGCTCGCCGCTTGCGCTCAGCCAAGACCTGAAAATCACCCCGAGCCTGCGCCGCCTTGACCACTCCAAAAGTGTATTTCTGCCCTGGCACCGGAAGGTCCACCGCATCATCGCAGGTGATTTGCAGAAAGACTCCAGTGTTGGGCCCGCCTTTATAGGCCTGTCCTGTGGAATGCAGAAAACGAGGGCCAAAACCCAGGCATGTGGCCACCCGGCGGTGATCACGGACGCGGTGCCGAATATCCTCCAAGCTTGCTTCATGTTCGCGGTTCATCTGGACATATGCCAGCAGCGCGAAATAATCTCCGGATGAGAGTTGCTGAAGATGAGCGCGAAGAAAACCAACCAGAGAATTTTGATCGCCAACAGCTTTCCTTAGGTTCGCTGCATTACGATCATCCGTGAATAGCTTGATGCCATCTCCTTCCCAGAGCGGTTTTTCTTCTGGCAGCTTTCCTGCTTTTTCGTATTCAGCAGTGAGCTGGCGAGTGACAATCTTGCTGGCTTCGACGTCCGGCTGATCGAAGGGATTGATGCCGATAATAGAGCCTGCCACGGCAGTCGCAATTTCCCATCGGAAGAACTCTCCTCCAATGTCGTAGACATCGGCCACATTGATTCGCACCACCGGCTGACCGGCCTTCCGCAAAGCTTCGACCTGGGAATCCTGAGCGGGATCGGCGGCATTTTCCAGGCGGAGATACACAAATAGGCGATCGTTGCCATACACATCTGGTGAGCTCAATTTTTCGCGGTCTACAGGAATCAGACCCTTGCCTTGTTTGCCGGTACTCTCCGCTAGTAGTTGCTCAAGCCATGCGCCAACATCCCAGATTCCAGGCGAAGTAATGATGGTTACCTTGTCGCGACCCTGGTTGGCCAATGTGCCCAGTACCGCGCCAAGCACGGCCCCAGGATTTTGCTCAACCGGTACCGCTGCTTCACAGGCGCGCACCATTCTCTCTGTGCATTCCAGAAATTGTTTGACGTCCAGGCCCATCACCGCCGCGGGAACCAGGCCAAAATTCGACAATGCCGAGTAGCGGCCGCCAATGCTGGGTATTCCAAAGAAGATATGTCGAAAATGGTCCTGCTCCGCCACCTGCTGCATCTTGGATCCGGGGTCAGTAATTGCCACAAACTGCTGGCCTGCATTTCCTTCTCCCGCAATTTCTTCTACCAGATTGAAGAAATACTGCTTGAAGATGTTTGGCTCCAGCGTGCTGCCCGATTTGCTGGCTACAATGAACAGCGTTTTGGCGATATCAATCTCGCCTTCGACTGCGCTGATCTGCACCGGATCAGTAGAATCCAAGACATGCAGTTCAGGATGGCCTGCAATCTTTCCGAACGTCATCTTCAGGACTTCCGGACAAAGGCTGGACCCTCCCATTCCCAGCAACAAGGCGTGACGAAAACCTGCCCGGACGACATCATTGGCGAGGTCGTAGAGTTGTTGCAGATGCGCAACCTGGTCTTCGGCAACATGCAACCAACCCAGCCATTTATATTCGTCGTTGCCGGTCCAGAGTGAGCTATCGCCTTTCCACAGGCGATTCATTTTGTCGTTGGTTTGCCAGTCTTTGAGCGTGGTTTCGACAGCCTGCTTGAGCGGAGCGGCAAGATCGTACTCCAGGGACGCAATTTTGGATTTTATTTTGGCGGGTTCAGTTTTTTTTTGTTCAATGGCCGCGATCAGCTTGTCAAACGCATCATCAAAGAGCTTGATAGCTTCATCCAGGAGCTGGTCAGTGACGGCTTTCATGGAGATGCCGGCCTTCTCCAGGTCGGCCATGGTTTTGTCAGCGGCAGCAAGGTCAGCATCCAGAGTCCGTGCCGCCTGGCCGTGATCGCGAAAAGCGTCCAGAGTGGCCGGTGGCACTGTATCCACAGTATCTGGGCCAATCAGGTTTTCTACATACATGACATCCCGGTATGAGGGATTTTTGGTGCTGGTGCTGGCCCATAGCAGACGCTGAGTTTGCGCGCCGCGCGCCGCCAGTACCTTCCAGCGATCGCCGGAAAAAATCTGGCCGTATAAGCGGTATGCCTGCTTGGCATTGGCGACGGCAACTTTACCCAACAGGCTCGGCAGCAGCTCTTCCTCTTGTGCGTTGCTCGCCGTCTTGAATTTTGCTGTGAGCAGAGAATCTACCAGCGTATCAATACGGCTGACAAAAAAACTGGCTACACTCGCAATTCCGCCTATGTCCTGGCCACCATAAGCTTCCAGTCCTCCGATAAAAGCCTCAGCAACTTTTACGTATGCCTCCTGTGAAAAGAGCAGGGTGATATTGATGTTGATGCCTTCACTGATCATCTGCCGGATGGCGGGCAGACCTTCCGGAGTGCCGGGAATTTTGATCATGAGGTTGGGACGTGCCACGGCCTTCCACAAGCGACGGGCTTCATCCGCGCTGGCTTGTGTATCCCGCGCCAGCTTGGGAGAAACTTCCAGGCTCACGTAGCCGTCGCGACGGTTGGTTTGCTTGTATACGGGCAGGAGGCGGTCGGCAGCATCCTGAATGTCCCGGATGGCTATGGCTTCGTAAATCTCTTCGGCAGTGCGGCGCTGAGAATGGAGTTGTTCAAGAATGTCGTTATAGTCCGTGCTTCCGGCGATGGCCTTTTCAAAAATGGCAGGATTGGAGGTCATGCCCCGCAACCCATCCTCGTCAATCAACCGTTGGAGCTCCCCACTGGTTAACAGGTTACGACGAATGTAGTCGAGCCAAATTGACTGGCCGAATTTCTGAAGCAGGAGAAGAGGGTTTTCCTTTGCTGTCCTGGCGGATTTTGGGGTCTCAAGGCTGCTAACCGGACTCATAGCTTCGCTCCTTTAGGATTGAATGGCCGCGTATCGTTTTTCAATGTCGAGCACTTTTTTAAGACGTCGCTGATGCCGTTCCTCGGCGGTGAAGCGGGCATTCAGAAAAGTTATGGAAATATCTTTGGCGAGCTCTGTCCCAATCACGCGTGCTCCCAGCACCAGCACATTGGTATCGTCATGCTCAACTCCCTGGTGGGCTGAGTAGCAGTCATGGCAAAGGCCGGCCCGGATGCCGCCAATCTTGTTGGCGGCGACGGCCGCTCCCACCCCGCTGCCACAAATAAGAATTCCGCGTTCAGCTTCTCCGTGCAGCACGCTTAAGGCTACAGCTTCAGCAAAGTCAGGATAGTCCACCGGGTCTGTGCTATAGGTGCCAACATCCAGAACCAGATGGCCGTTGTGCTGCAAATGGTCGCTCAAGACTTTCTTTAGCTCAAATCCAGCGTGGTCGGAGCCGACTACGACTTGCATGAGTCATTGTCTCCTTTGTTCCAGTAGCTCTCTGGCTGCTGCGACTACTGCATCTGGCGTAAACCCGAATTTCTTCTGTAATTCCTTCAGGGGAGCCGATGCTCCAAAAGTCTTCATTCCGATTGTAATGCCATCCGTGCCTACATATTGCGACCAGCCCAGAGTGGAGGCTTGCTCCACAGAGATTCTCGCCTTGACGTCCGCAGGAATCACGCTATTGCGGTATTCCGGACTTTGCTGCTCAAAAATTTCCCACGATGGCATGCTGACCACGCGCACTTTGTGGCCTTCCGCACTCAGGCGCTCGTAAACGGAGATACAAAGCGAAACTTCACTGCCGGTGGCCATCAGGATCAGTTCAGGCTTGCCGCTCGGTGGATCGGCCAGGACATAAGCGCCCTTGGCCAGACCGGAGGCAGGGGCATATCGGCTCCGATCCAATGTTGGAAGCGCTTGGCGGGAGAGCACCAGAGCAGCAGGTTCGTGCCGCAATTGCATAATCACTCGCCACGCTTCAGTCACTTCATTGGCGTCTGCCGGACGAATCACCAGAAATCCAGGCAATGCCCGTAACGAGGCAAGCTGTTCCACAGGTTGATGTGTGGGTCCGTCTTCACCCAGGCCGATGGAATCGTGGGTGAAGACGTAAATCACTGGAATTTCCATGAGCGCTGCCAGTCGCATGGGCGGGCGCGAGTAGTCGCTGAAAATCAGAAATCCAGCTCCAAAAGGCCGGACTTTACTCAGGGACATTCCATTCAGGGCAGAACACATGGCATGTTCGCGGATGCCAAAGTGAAAATTCCGTCCGCCGTACTGGCCGGCTTCAAAGTCTCCCGCTCCATCAAATGTCAAACGCGTTTTAGTGGACGGAGCCAGGTCGGCTGCTCCACCGATGAGCCAGGGAACATTCTTTGCCACCGCATTCAGCACCTTGGCGGAAGAGTCGCGAGTGGCAAGGCCTTTAGCATCAGCAGGAAAAGCTGGCAGATCTTTGTCCCAGCCGGAGGGTAGCTCGCGGCGTTGCATGAGGCGCAGATTTTCCGCCAGTTCGGGAAAATCTTTTTTGTATCTCTCCAGCATTGCCTCCCACGCAGTTCGCAATTCCTTTCCGCGCTTGCTTATCCCTTCACGAAAGTTGTCCAGCACCTCGGGTGGCGCCAGAAACTTGGCATCCTCAGGCCAACCATAATTCCGTTTTGCCAGTCGGATCTCGTCTTCGCCCAGAGGCTCGCCATGGGCGGCCTCAGTATCCTGTTTATGAGGAGCGCCATAAGCAATGTGGCTGTCAACAATGATGAGCGTCGGGCGGTCATTGGTATTCAGGAATATATCTAAGGCGTGCGTCAGCATTTCCAGATCGTTAGCGTCGCCCACGCGGGTGACGTTCCACCCGTAGCCGATGAAACGTGTGGCCACATCTTCTGTGAAAGCCAGCGCCGTGTGACCTTCAATGGTGATGTGATTGTTATCGTAGATCCAGCAAAGGTTTGAAAGCTGTAAATGACCCGCCAATGAAGCAGCTTCACCGGACACACCTTCCATCATGTCCCCATCCCCGCACAGCGCATAGACGTTGTAATTGAACAACTCGTAATCGGGTTTGTTGAAGTAGGCAGCCATCCATCGCTTTGCTATTGCCATGCCAACACTGGTAGCAAGTCCCTGTCCCAGCGGGCCGGTCGTGGTTTCCACGCCGGAGGTCCATCGATATTCCGGATGGCCGGGGCACTTGCTATCCAACTGGCGAAATCTCTTGATGTCATCCAGAGTGACGGCGGGTTTGCCCAGAGTCTCGTAATTCGGATCTACAGCTTTCACGCCCGTCAGGTACAACATGGAATAGAGCAGCATGGACGCGTGGCCAATCGAGAGGACAAATCGGTCGCGGTTGGGCCATATGGGATCTTCGGGATCGAAACGCAATAGGCGCTGCCATAAACAATAAGCCACCGGCGCCATGGCCATGGGTGTCCCGGGATGTCCAGAGTTCGCCTGCTGCACTGCGTCCATGGACAGAGTACGAATCGTATTGATACTCAGAGTGTCGATTGTCTGTGTTACTCCGCTCAAAACTGCCACAGGATCTCTTCCTTTGCCTGTTCTCTTGCGTTCCCGAATCCCTTAATAGGTTAGCAATACAGCAGATTTTGTGATTGCCGGCAGAAGGCAGGGGCTGCCGGTTTGTATAGGGCGAATAGCCGGGTAATGAAACAACCTCACTATTAGCCTAAACCAAATCTCGTTTGCGTGCCCATTTTCTCCCTTTTTGATGCGTGAGATCGCCCGATGTTTCAAACTATCGCGTTGATGGATGGAATCAAGGCGCAAAGCGGTATCAGGTTTGTCGCGGATGGGAAAGGCAGAGGTAGTCTTACGCGCGAATCAATGCGGCCAATGAGAAGATCAGATCCGTGTGGGTTCCATTTCGCCGGAATGGCGCACGACCAATAATTAATGTGGCCGGCACTCCCCCTAGCAACTCAGTTGCTTTGAATGCCGGCCAACGCCGTCTAACGTGCCTTAGACGTTCTCTATCTAGGTAGTGATAAAAACAGCCAAAACGTTACAAGTTTTTTATTTTGTTTTCCCGGCATCGGCCGTACTGGTAGTGGCCGCCGGGGCATTCTTTACCCATCTGTCAAACCAGCTAACCATCTCATAAAGCGTATGTTCCACTGATTCCCGGCCCAGATAACCATGTGCCTCGTAGGGCAATTGGACATACCGGGCAACCCCTCCATTGCCCTTGATTGCCTGATACAGCCGCTCGCTCTGGATCGGGAAGGTCCCGGAGTTGTCGTCAGCCATGCCGTGAATCAGCAGAATGGGGTGTTTGATCTTGTCGGCAGACATGAACGGAGAGATTTTGATGTACATCTCCGGCGCTTCCCACAGCGTGCGCCGCTCGCTCTGGAAGCCAAATGGAGTCAGTGTGCGGTTATAGGCCCCGCTGCGCGCTACCCCTGCCTTGAACAGGTCGGAATGGGCCAGCAGATTGGCCGTCATGAATGCGCCATAACTGTGCCCGCCTACGCCTACGCGGCCAGGGTCTGTCACTCCCATTTCCACAGCTTTATCAATGGCAGCTTTGGCGCTGGCGACTACCTGCTCAATATAGGTATTGTTCATGGTGTCCGGATCGCCGATCACCGGCATGGTGGCATTGTCCAAAACCGCGTAACCCTGAGTCACCAGAAATAGCTGCGATATTCCGGTAATCGTGGTGAACCGGTTGGTTGAGCCGGAGACTTGTCCCGCTGTTCCCGCATCGCTGTATTCCAAAGGATAAGCCCAGACAATGGTGGGCAGCCGCTCCCCCTGTTTGTAATGGGCGGGAAGATAGAGGGTGAAGGAGAGTGGCACGCCATCCGCGCGCTTGTATGTGACAAGCTGTTTGGTGATGCCTCTGAGTTGCGGGGCAGGGTCGGGGAAATGCGTCAGTGCTTTGCCGTCCTGGTTACCAACGCTGCGCAGGAAGTAATTTGGCGGGTCTGTGGGACTCTCATGGCGTGTGATGAAACGCGAGCCATCATCAGACGCCAACGCCGTCACCTCCTCAAACGTGCCATCGGCAGATTTGAATAGCCGCTCCGACTTTAAGGATTGCAAATCGAAACGGTCGAGGAAAGGGAACTCTCCTTTTGGCGATGCTCCTGGCCCTGAAAGGAAGATGGAATTGCCATTCTGCCAGATTACGCGCTTGCCATTCTCCAGCGTCCGCATCAAGGGTGTTCCGGGGTCGCCATACCGGTCACGGATAGAACGCTCCCAGATGACTTTAGGTGTCGCTCCAGGCTGGGCCAGGTTAATCATCAGAGTGCGGGTCCACCGGCGATTGCGGTCAAAATCATGCACCAGCCCCATCCCGTTTGCTCCCCATTCAACGGCCTGGGTTCTGGTCCCGAACCCACCTCCCATTCCGCCGCCTCCAGTGAATCGATATTCGAGCTTGGCCAACTCTTTGGGTTGATCGGTAAAAGGAGTAGCCAGGATCAGCAAATGATCGTGATACGGAACCTTGGCCCGTGTATCGCCTCCATCCAGGGCCTCAACCCAAATCAGGGTTGCCGGTTGCGTTGGAATCCATTCGTAATTACGCGGTCCCGTCAGGACCCCTTCAATCGGCACATGTTCCGCCAGCGGCAGGCTGGCAAGCTTAAATTCCACTTTGCCATTGCTGTCCCAAACCTCCACGTTTTTGGGAAAATCTCCAAAAGGCAGCAGGTAAGAGTAGGGTCGATGAATTCGGGCCGTCAGAATATGTTTACCGTCAGGCGATGAATCGACCACGTTGAAGATACCAGGTTTGCCAATCGCCTTCTGGTGACCGCTGGCACTATCCACAAGCAGCAACTGTGACGTGGCATAGTAGTCAAAGAGATCCTCGTCATGGGGGTTCTGTAAAAGGTCTTCAAAAGTCGCAGCAGGCGCCTTTTTGCCGTCGCTCTCCTGAATGATGGGTCCGTCAGGAACTGCGGAATCGACTGGCGGTTTGCCGCGCGTTTGCGGTACAGACTGCACCAGCAGCATCCGCCCATCCGGCATCCATTGCACGGACTCCGGAAGGATCGTATTAACTTTCACGTTAGGGATCAGGTTGGCCTTCGCTGTTGTCGCATCGCCCACCCACAACTCAATTCCAGTAGACGTGGTGTTAGTAAAACTGAAGTGATGCCCATCAGGAGACCACTCGGGTGCGCCAACATAAGCATTCTGCGGTAGCTGGATCGATTGCTGTTTCCCGTCTTGCACATGCACGATATGCAGGCCGGTCAGGCGTGGCGGATGGTGGCGTCCATTGGTTGCCGGATTGATGCGGATTCCCGCCAGGCGAAGCATAGGTTGCGCCAGATCAGAGATCGGTGGATTTCCCAACCGGTCCGCAACCAGAAGATAATCCGATTTTGGACTCACCAGGACAAGCGGCGTTGGAGGCGCGTCCAGAATCTCCGGGATCGGCTTTGGTGCCTTGTGGTAACCCTGTCCTGCCTGGGCGTATGTGAGCTGACTGAGCAACAGCATACCGATGAGGCACGCAAGTACCGAACGCAATTTACGCATAGAAATTCCTCGACCCGCAAAAATTAGAACGCAGAAGTCTAACTGAATTCGTATTGCGGCAACAGTCCTGTTCTTAAGTTTTTTGGCTTATTCGGGAGACTACAGGTAGCACACGCTGTTGTACCCATCCAGTTCCAGGCGGTGAGCTGCTGCATCGTACCTGTACGTTGTGATCCCGCAATTAAGGACATCCTCTTCGTGGTCTACTTCCAGGTACTTTGCTTCATCCCAGCGTTCGAGAAGTCGGCGGAAAATGAGGACCACCACGCTGTGACAGACCACAAGGACTTTTTTCTGGCGATAGTCGCGCGTCAAAGCGCCTAAGAAGCTGTGTACGCGCAATGCGACATCAGGCCGGCTCTCTCCGCCCGGAGGTCTGTACCAGTACTTGCCTTCGCGCTCGCGTCGGGCCCATTCTTGCGGATAACGCTCTTTCACTCCGTGGTGAGTAAGACCATCGAGTATCCCAAACTCGATTTCCCGTACGCGCTCTTCCAGCATAATTCGCGGCGCCGGATTGAATTCTTCGGCGATGTGTTGTGACGTCTGCAACGTCCGCATATAGGGCGAAGAAAAGATCACGTCAAAGCTGGCCCTGCCGCGCAGAAACCTGCCTGTCTGAATTGCCTGTTGTACGCCCAGTGGCGTGAGAGGTGTGTCCAGATCACGCAAATTGCCACCCCAGGTTGTCTCGGCGCCGGATGCCTTCGCTTGCTCCTTGGCCACATTGCGTTCGGATTGTCCGTGCCGGACAATAACCAGCAGGTCAGGCCATTTCTGGAATTGCGCAAGCTCCATGAAAGTGACTTTTTTAGTTTACCTCGAAGCGAAGCGAGAGGTCCCTGCCGCATTGCCATGTACAAATGTCGTACACTGGCCATCTGGCGATGCCCACGGTGCTGTGGTCCCTTCAGCCCAAAAATGTTTGCGGGCTGAATGCTGACTGCTTATCTGACCAGGAGCACACTCTGTTTAAAAACGATCTACAGCAATCGTGAAAACGCTCTAAAAGCTCAATCTTAGCGCCAATTGAATCTGGCGCGGATTGTACACAGCCCGCGGCGTCCCGTAATTTGGGTTGGGAGAGCCCTCAAGGAAATGCTGTGTTGCAGAACATCCTTGCGCGCTCGGATTGAATGGACAAAAATCAGCAGCGCCATAGACCGTATTAAAGAAGCGAACATTAACGGTATTGAAGAGATTGAAGGCTTCAGCAATGGTTTCAATATTCAATCGCTCGATTGGCTTGAAACTGCGTGACAACCTGAGATCAGTGGATTGATAGCTGTCGCCTTTAAAAGTATTGCGCGGCTCAATTCCCACGCGGTCGTTGTTCCCGAAGATATCGCCATTCGCATCAAAGCCGGCGAATTTGGTGAAGTAATTGGGAGACTCCAGCGAAACAATGGCTGCAAGATGGAAGTTGTTGATCAGCGGATTGATGTGAGTAGGCCCATCAATCGTGGTATTCAGTACAAATCTTTGTCCTACGCTGTCTGAAGAGATCGCCCTCTCAGCTTTCAAGTTCTGGCTGTCCTGCGGAATGAGCACAAAGCTGGGATTCGGGCCATCGTCAATGCCCTTGGACCAGGTATAACTGACTCCCATGCTGAAGTGGTGGCTGGTGCGCTTATTGAAATTTACCAGCAGTCCATTCCACTCTGAGTTCCAGCGCGAAGCCGCCTCAAAATAAACGGCGTACAAAACTGGAAAGCCGGGAGCGGCGCTGCGCGACCCAGGGATACCCGGTGCTGCAAAGTACGTATTCTTAAGGCCAGATTGTCCTTCGGAATTGTGGACCATGGCCTGGCCTGTAGGATCGGGTTGATTTAGGTTAAAAAAGCTGCCCAGATGCACGCCTTTACTTCGCATTACTGTGATGTCCAGGGCCGAATCTTTGAACGGCTGAAATGCCAGGCCCAGGCTGCTCTGGATACCGTATGGCGCTTTGTAGTTCTTGTCGAAGCGCGCAATCACCGCGTCTCCGAAGAAACCGCATCCGGAAACCGTGCCTCCCGGACAGAAACCCAGTGGCGCCGCATCGGGATAAACTCCACCAAACATGTCTCCCAGCGCAATGGATGTGATATTAGGTGCGCTCGCAAAAGCAAAGAGTCTCGTTGTGGCATTCAGGGCATCGCCATTCGATCCCGGATAAGGGCCCGCTGTCCCGCCGCAGGAAGGCTGCTGGCATGCCAGCAGGGGCATGGCAATCGTTCCGTGATACAGGCCTGCCCCGCCGCGCAGCACAATGTTGTAGTGAGTGCCGAAGCTGTATGCGAATCCTGCGCGTGGATCAAACTCCTTTGTCGGACTGTTCAGGTACTGCGATGGAAAAGTTTCAAACTGGTAGCGTAGCCCATAGTTCAAAGCAAGGTTCCTGGTCGCTTTCCAGTGGTCCTGCAAGTACAAGCCTCCATAGGTATGACCGGTATCGCCCTGGGCTTGATTGCGGATGTTGCTGGGAATACGTTGTCCCTGAAACACGGAAGGGTTGAAGGTTGGCTCGGTAAAAGTAGGCCCCTGGAACCGCTCGAAGAACAGGACTTGCGGAGCCCCCGCCTGAAGGCTGAATGGACACTGGCTGGCGAAGAGGCAGCCGAAATCGGCCTCAAATGGATAAAAGAGCGGAAATGACTCCTGCGTATCCACGTAACTGAAATCGCCGCCAAAGCCGATTCGGTGATTGCCTTTTTCCCATGAGGCATTGTCACCGAACTCTTCCCGGCTCTCCTGGTAAAAGTCCGGATTGCCCCGATTCACTCCCATCGTAAAGGTGTTCAG
>Ga0070732_10000803_pt1 | contig 18229 bp, 15 predicted proteins | sample Coa_R1_5_FD_66449 | JGI IMG/M metagenome (GOLD analysis project Ga0070732, IMG submission 66449) | Surface soil microbial communities from Centralia Pennsylvania, which are recovering from an underground coalmine fire - Coalmine... | ecosystem: Environmental > Terrestrial > Soil > Unclassified ...
GGCCAGCGCGGTACACGCCACAGGCGGGTAGCAACCCAGTTTGATCTCGGGGAATCCCCACTGCGCTGATTCGGTTGTGAACACCAAGTCACAAACCATGGCCAACTCGGCGCCCCCGCCAAGACAATGACCGTGAACGACAGCCAGCGTTACCTTCTTCGTCGCAACCAGGGCGCGGATCACGGAATGGAACTTAGCGAGCATCTCTTCGACTTTGTCGGGAGTATGAGCGGCGACGTCGACGCCGGCGGAAAAAGCGTTGCCTTCCCCGCGGAGGACGATCACGGATACCTCGGCCCGCGGCTCGATTTCCGCCAGGGAGCGCGCCAGTTCCTCCATCATCGGAATATCGATGACGTTCAGGGGCGGATTGGCGAGCGTGATGTTCGCCACCGGAGCAGCGACGCTCACGCTGAGATGTTTCGCTAGTGCAAGCGTGGACGACATGTTCAGATTCGCGTAATGCCCTCAGCGGCTAAAGCGACTTCTCCGCATGCGCTTACGGCACGGCCGAAGCCGTGCCCTTCCCAAGTCCCCTACAAGTTAATGGCCGACTTCCGCACTTCTCCGATGCTGGCGAGCGGATCGCGCGCGCCAGTCTTCTCCGCGATCCACTTTTTCTCCGTATCGATAATCTCGAGCAGCAACTTCTTATCTGCCGCCGACGGCATGTATTCCGTCAAATGCTCTTCGTAGGCGCGGTCGTCGAGCGGTTCGCCGGTCTTGGCGTGGAACTTCTGTCCTGCCCAGCGGCCAATCGCGCGATTGAATTTAATATCGGGCGCGTACAGCTTCTCTTGGCCCGGCTTCAAAACGTTATTGAACCGCTCGATCAGTCCGGAAACTTCTTCGCGATAGAGATGGCGGTTGTAGTCGTTCAGATCGTCGAGATCGGGCGTCTTGTCATTTTTGGGCTCATCGTAACGGCCCTTCACTCCCCAAACGTAGGCCCAGTGCGCGGACGAGGAGTGATCGGTTCCGAACAGATCGTACGAACTAGAGATCCATTTGTTGAGGTATTTCTGAATCAGCCATCCGGGAAGGACGCCGGCCTCGACAATGCGCCGCAGGCCGTCGTTGCCCGTCCCCATGTGGAATGCTTCTTCGCGCAGCATGTACGACATCGAGCGGCCGAGCGGCGCGAACGCCGAATACTTCAGCATCTGCAGTTGGAACTTGCCATCGCGGTCGACAAAGTCGGTATAGGTAAAAAAGTCCATCCAGTTGTCGACATTGACGTTGAAGGCACCCAGCAGGCGCTGGTTTTCGAAGGCGCGGCGCTCGAGCATTTTCTGCGCTTCCACCTTGCCGGAATATCCGAAGTGATCGACCAGAAGCGCGCACATCTGCCATCCGTGCCGCATCTCTTCGATCATGACGCGGGTGATGGCCCGCCGGTCCCAGTCGGTGGGCGCGTTTTCGAGCAGGTTGCGCTGCTGCTCGACGCTGGCGAACTCCGTATCGCCCTGGTAGACAATCATGTTCATCAGCGCATCGCGCATCTGCTGCGTGGGGATCTGCCGGAGGTTCTCCCACTTGCGCCGCCCCTTGTAGGAACCGAATTCGATCTCATCCGTTTCGATCGCGCCATAGAGAGTGTCGAAGTGGAAAGCTTCGATGTCCTCCGTGTTAACGCCAATCTCTTTGCGCCAGTCGTTGAACAGGCCAATCCAATCACTAAAAGTCCCGATTTTTGCTACTTTGCCAGGCATACGATTAACCTCAACAATTCTCAACGGAGTCGAAGAAATATTGATTCCTCAGGATCGCGATGTGCATACCGGACCACAATCTTGTCGCCGACGTGCGCCTGCGGGTCATCTGGCGAATCAAACCACAGCCAGTGGTAACCGGTGTTGACACCCCGATCCGTAATAAATGAATACGCGATCTCCTCACGTGGCAACGAACTGTCCCACTGAATGCTCTCAACCGTTCCCTCAACCTCGGGCCAATTTGCGCTTCGAGCCAAAGACCGCCGGCGGCGGACCTTGTACAGCAGTTTGCTGATTGCAACAGAGAGCGAGTGGAATGCTCGCGCAGCCCATTTTTCCCACGGAAGAAAGGCTAGACCTCCCACTCACTCCTCCACAATTCCCCTTACCCCAAGTTCATCCAAACCGTCTTCAACTCCGTGTAATGCTCCATCGCGTGCGCGCCAAGTTCACGGCCGAAGCCGGAGCTCTTGTATCCGCCAAAGGGTAGCGACGCGTCCATCAGCCCGAAGGTATTGATCCACACCGTTCCCGCCTTCAATCGACGCGAGACACTGTGCGCTTTCTTCACATCGCGCGTCCAGACGGCGGCGGCGAGGCCGTATGGATTGCTATTCGCTTGCTCGACGACTTCATCCACGTCATCGAAGGTCAACACGCTCAGCACGGGACCGAAAATCTCTTCCCGCGCAATCTTCATGTCATTTTTCACATCGCCAAAGATGGTCGGTTCGATAAAGAATCCCTTGCTTCCATCGATTGCCACGCGATTGCCTCCGGCCACCAGCTTCGCGCCGTCCTTTTTTCCGGCCTCGATGTAGCTGAGCACATTCTGCATCTGCTCCTGGCTAACGATGGCGCCCAGCCGCGTCTTCGGATCAAGCGGATCAGCCGGACGCATTTTCGAAGCCCGCGCCACCAGCTTCTCGGTGAACTCATCCTTCAACTTGCTTTCCAAGAACAATCGCGAACCCGCATTGCATACTTCACCCTTCCCGTAAAAGATGCCGTTGATAGCCCCCTTCACGGCTCCGTCGACATCGGCATCGCCGAAGACGATGTTGGGAGACTTGCCGCCCAACTCCAGCGTCACGCGTTTCAGCGTGTCAGCCGCGCCGCGCATAATTTCTTTCCCCACCGCCGTGGAGCCGGTAAACGCAATTTTGTCGATCCCGGGATGAGCCACGATCGCTTTCCCGGTCTCGGGTCCGCCGGTGAGAATGTTCAGCACGCCTGCGGGAATGCCGGCTTCGATCGCCAGTTCCCCGAACTTCAAGGTCGTTAGCGGAGTCTGTTCAGCCGGCTTGAGGACGATGGTGTTGCCGCAGGCCAGCGCCGGGCCGACTTTCCACGACGCCAGCAGCAGCGGGAAGTTCCACGGCACGATCAATCCGACTACTCCCACCGGCTCACGCAGCGTATAAGTGAATGCCGTCTCGAATGTGTTAACGGTCTCGCCATGAATTTTGGTGGCCAACCCGGCGTAGTACCGCAAAACATCGATGACCATCGGCATGTCGACATAGCGCGATTCAAAGATCGGCTTGCCGTTGTCGAGCGTCTCCAACTCGGCTAGCTCATCGATGTGCTTTTCGACCAGATCAGAGAGCTTCCAGAGAAATCGTCCGCGCTCGCTCGCCGAGAGCTTGCGCCACGGGCCGCTGCGATCTTCAAAGGCGCGGCGGGCCGCAGAGACGGCGCGGTCGACGTCCGACGCCTGCGCCTCGGCGATCTGCGTGATTACTTCTCCGGTCGCAGGGTTGATGGTGTCGAATTTCTTCGAGCCATTCACCCATTGACCGTCGATCAACAGGCGCCCGGGTTCGATTCTTACTTTGGTTGCTGCCAGCATCCCAGATCCTTCACACGCCGGGGCGGATCAATGCGTCCGCCCCTCCACGAGCTTATTTCGCTTTGAACTCTGCCGGGCGCTTTTCCACGTACGCGGCTAGCCCTTCTTTCGCGTCTTCGCTCTGGAAGAGCAGCTGCTGGTTCTCGCGCTCGACCGCAAGGGCGGATTCCATCGGGATTTCCCATCCCGTCTGCACAGCGCGCTTGATGCGTCCGACGGCCTTCGACGCTTTATTCGGCGGACAGAACTGCTTGGCATACTCCATGACGTTTTCCATGAAGCCGTCACGTTCGTAGATGTCGTTGACGATCCCCAGTTCCTGCGCTTCTTCAAACGAGAAGGTATTGCCGATCACCATCAATTCGATGGCTTTGCTCTTGCCTACCAGCCGCGATAGGCGCTGCGTGCCGCCTGTTCCCGGCAACACGCCCAGATTCACTTCCGGCAGACCGATTTTGCCTGCATCCTTGCGCGCGATGCGAATGTCGGCCGCCATGGCAATCTCCAGGCCTCCGCCGACGCAGTGCCCGTTGATCCCCGCAATCACCAGCTTCGGCGTGTGTTCCAGGCGCAATAGAGTTTCGTTGGCATGCAGGCAAAAGTAGTACTTGAATGTCGGATCGACGCTGGCCAGCATCTTGATATTCGCGCCAGCGGAAAAGAACTTATCTCCCGCGCCCGTCAGCACGATGACGTAGACGTCATTGGCCATACGCGCCTTCAGGATCGCATCGTCGAGTTGGCGGTTCATTTCATAGGTATAGGTATTGGCTGGTGGATCATTCATCTCGATCACTGCCACGCCGCCCTCGTTGCGGTAGTTGATAAGCTGTTTCGTCGTCTCTCCGGTCGCCGGTTGCATCGTCGTTGCCATGGATGACTCCTTTTCGGAATTCAGAAATTGGTCTTGCAGTCACTGCTACTTGCGGGTTCGACCCGCCATCACACCGTGAAGAAAAATGTTCCCCATCTCTTCCGCGATCGAAGCCGCATCGGCGTCTACCCGCGGATTGTGCCAGGTATAGATCCAGTTCATCATGCCGAACAGGCTGAGCACCGCGATCCGCGTTGAAAACTGTAGACCGCAGTCGCGCTTCAAATCGTCAAGCAAGCCAACACAGATCCGGTAGTATTCGCGTTTGATGGCCGCTACTTCCGAACCGAAGCCGTTCTTCAGCACTTCCGCTTCGTGTGAGAGCACCTTCATCGCTGCCTGGTTGGCGAGAAAATATTCCAAATGGTTCCGGATAAAAATGCGAACGCGCTGCTCCGCATCCTCCACTCCTTCCAGGCGCCCCTTCAACTGCTGCACAATCGTCGTGAACGTATGCTTCTGAATCAGAAACAACAGCCGCTCTTTTGACTCGAAGTAGTAGTAAAGACCTGCCAGCGACATACCACTGGCCCGCGAGAGGTCGCGCATCGAAGCGCCCTCGTAACCTTTCTTGCAAAATACTTCGGTCGCGTGCGTGAGGATCTCCGCCAGGCGCTTGTCGTATCGGGTAGTTGCCGGCGGCATCGTCGGCTGGTTCCGCGCAGGAAGGCGTCTTGTGGGAGAGGTGCTCGCCATAAGCCGGAATGCCAATAATTCGAACGTTCGTTAGAATTAGTATACCGCATTGTGATCCGGATCACAAACCGTGCGCAACTATTTTGTTTTCTTCTTATTGCCGGCCGCCTGGTACGCCCGTTCCAGCCATCGCAGGGCCTCGTTCAGATCACGATCGGAGGAGAGTTCGAAGGTGAACCAGCGTCCGGTCGCCAGGTGAGCCTTACCGATCCTCTCGTCTTTCAACAAGCGCGTTCGCAGGCTGGCACTCGGATTTTCGAATTTGACAGCAAGCGAGTTCGCGCTTTCCATCCCGCGGGTGCGAGGAAGCAGCGCGAACATGCCTCCTTTGCGCCTAACCGCCGTGAATCCAAAGAAGGGTTTTGAAGAGACGTCGGGCCAGGTCAGCACTTCGTCGGCCAGCGCCGCAGACCAGGCCTTCATCTGCTCGGAGACAGGGGGCAGTTTGGGACGGTGTGAGGTCGTCACGGATTTTTGGGCGATCTGAATCTCGTATTGTTTCAGTCAGTTCCGGATGTCAGCCAGCAGGCGCTCGATCTCAGCCTTCGTCTCGCTGGTCAATGGGAGGAACGGCAAGCGCGCCGGGCCTCCGTAGTAGCCGTTGAAGTCCATACCGTACTTGAATCCAGGAACGCCGAGATCGCCGACGCGCTGGGCGGCTTGCGCAATGCGGTCCTGTTTCACTCGCGCGAGTTCGGCGTCGCCTTCCTTCCACGCGGCGTAGATCTCATAACACGCGGTCGGCGCCGGGCAGGCAAAAGCGAGGATCGCTCCGACCGCGCCCGCGTCCAGCGATGGATGCAACTTGTGGGCCGCACCCACCAGCACTTGAAACCCAATTCCCTTCTGGCGCGTCTTCAGCTTGCCCACGACTGACACGGCAGATGACGACGGCTTCGCCGATAATCCACCGGAGAGCGCGCCGACCGGAACCAGTTCTCCGCCACTGCCTGCGTCACCCGCACTGGCTGCGGCGATCATACGCGGCGTGACGGCCTCGAAAGTCTCGGTCACTGAAGCGCCGCGTTGAACGTCGGCCGTGGCCGTTACCATCTTCCGGACCTTTTCCACGTCGCCGCTGGACTCCTTGATACCGATCAGGTTGGGATGCTCGGCCAGTTCGATCACCACCTCGGCCGGGATGTCGTACCCGGTGGCCTGCGGGAAGTTGTAGATGATCACGGGCAGAGGCGAGCGGTCGGCGACAGTGCGGTAAAAAGCGAGGATGTTGGCGGGGGCCATCTGCTTCTTGTAGTAGTGCGGCGTGCGCACCATGGCCACGTCGTAGCCGAGTTCTGCGGCATACTCGCTGAGGCGCAACGTCTCAATGGCCGACTCGATACCCGTGCCCGCGATCAGAACTTTGTTGGGCGCGGCAGCCTCGCGCGCGCACTTGAGCACGTCGCGCCGCTCCTGATCGGAAAGCAGAATCGACTCCCCGGTCGAGCCGAGGACGACGATCCCCGCCACGGGAGTTCGCGAGTAGCGCTCGACGTTCGATTCGAGCTTCTTGAAATAAACGTTTCCGTCCGGATAGAACGGCGTCGTGATGGGAGGAAAAATGCCATGGAGGAGCATAAGAAGGACCTCAAACGTTCCTGATCAGGGTATCAGTTCTGCGCGACTTGGGACCTATCTCTGCGGCGAAATCGGTTCCAGACCGTGAATCCTGCTAGAAATCCCATGACTGAGCCACAAGCCCCGCATAGCAAGAATCCAAAGTAGAACGCAAGGGTCGCGGCCAGTTCCGGCCGAACACGTTTGTCGAAAAACCAGCCCACGAGAAGAAATCCCACCAGTGCGCCCGCAACACCGAGCAGCGGAGTGAGGAATACGAATCCAGAAAAAGGACGCAAACGGCGGACCGCTAGCATGATGGCGAGCGCAGCGACTGCACAAAGCGCCGCCCAGATCGCCAAACCAACGAAGACAGGGAGCAACGAATGCCCTCCCGACGCAACGAGTTATTTCCGCGTGGCAAGCCTCTCGGCGTGCAGGTGCTGCAACGCCCGCACATTGACTTCCCCGCGTTGCAGCGCGGCGATGCCCTCCGCCGCCGCGCGGGCTGCAGCCAGCGTGGTGATGGTAGGAATTCTCGCAGTTACCGCCGCGCGCCGGATCGCCTTTTCATCGAACCAGGGCTCCTGCCCGGTAGGAGTGTTCACGACCAACTGAATGCGCTGGCCCTTGATGAAGTCGACCACGTTTGGCCGCCCTTCTTTCACCTTGTAGACGCGCTGCACGTTCATACCGGCGCCTTCAATTACGTCTGCGGTCCCGGCAGTAGCGACTAGCTTGAATCCCATATCGACGAACTTGCGCGCCACATCGGCGACATGCCTTTTGTCGTGATCCGTCACGCTGATGAACACCGCACCCGTAGTCGGCAACCTCTGTCCGGCGGCCACTTGTGCCTTGGCGAAGGCCTCACCGAAATTGTCCGCCACGCCCATGACTTCGCCGGTGGACTTCATCTCCGGACCAAGCACGGTATCGACGCCCGGGAATTTGCTCCATGGAAAAACCGGCGACTTCACGAAGTAACAGCTTCCGGTGTCGAGATCGGCGCGGCGTTCGATGTACTCCGGTAGGAACTCGCGCAGCTTACGACCAGTCATAAGACGCGCCGCAATCTTCGCCATAGGAATGCCCGTAGCTTTCGAAACATAAGGCACGGTACGCGAAGCGCGGGGGTTCACTTCGAGCACATACACCTTGCCACCCTCTGCGCCATTGCCGCCTGCATACCCATCTCCGCGCGGGATCGCAAACTGAATGTTCATCAGCCCAATCACCTTCAGCGCTTTAGCCAGTTTGAACGTGTATTCGCGCATCCGATCGAGCAACGGCTGCGGAATATCGACCGCCGGCAGCACGCACGACGAGTCGCCGGAGTGAATTCCTGCTTCTTCTATATGCTGCATGATGCCGCCGATCACGACGTCTTCACCATCCGAGAGAGCATCCACGTCGACTTCGATAGCGTCTTCGAGGAAGTGATCGATCAGCACCGGCCGGTCATGCGAATACTCGACCGCCTCTTTCATGTAGCGCACCACAGACTCTTCGTCATAGGCGATCACCATCGCCCGTCCGCCCAGCACGTAGGAAGGTCGCACCAGGACGGGATACCCGATCCGCTTGGCGCCTTCGACCGCTTCCTCGATCGACGTCGCCATCACGCCCGGAGCCTGCGGAATCTGCAGGTCTTCGAGCAGCTTGTTGAACTGCTTGCGGTCTTCCGCCAGATCAATCGACTCGGGGGACGTCCCGATGATCTTCACACCAGCGGCTTTCAGAGGCAGCGCCAGGTTCAGCGGCGTCTGGCCGCCAAATTGCACGATCACTCCGACCGGAGCCCCTTTCGAAGTCTCATGCTGGTAAATCGCCCACACATCTTCAAACGTCAGCGGCTCGAAGTAGAGGCGGTCGCTGGTGTCGTAGTCGGTCGAGACGGTCTCCGGATTGCAATTGATCATGATCGTTTCGTATCCGTCTTCATGTAGCGCGAACGAAGCGTGACAACAGCAGTAGTCGAATTCAATTCCCTGCCCGATGCGGTTAGGGCCGCTGCCGAGAATGATGACTTTCTTTTTCTCGGTGGGCGCCGCTTCGTCCTCGTCTTCGTAGGTTGAGTAAAGGTAAGGGGTGAAACTCTCAAATTCCGCCGCGCAGGTGTCGACGCGCTTGTACACCGGCATCACGCCGTGTTTCTTGCGCATGTGCCGGACCTTTTCCTGCCCTTCGAGCCGCCAGACCTGGGCCAACCGTCCGTCGGAGAATCCCATGCGCTTGGAATCGCGCAACACCTCGCTCGGGATGGATTCGATCGGATGCTTTTCCAGCTCCAGTTGCTGGTCGTTGATCTCCTTCAACTGATACAGGAACCACGGGTCCATCGACGTCATGGTCGCGATCTGCTTGACCGTGTGTCCCTGGCGCAGCGCGTATTGCACATACGCGAGCCGCTCGGGGTGAGGCGTAACCAGCCGCTGCGTCAGAATCTTGGGCTCGATCTTCGCTCCGCCGACGCGCTTCCCGGTATCGAGCGAGCGGATGCCTTTCATCAGCGCCTCTTTGAACGTGCGGCCGATGGCCATCACCTCGCCTACCGATTTCATTTGCGGACCGAGGGTGTCGTCGGCGCCGGGAAATTTCTCGAATTGCCACTTCGGAATCTTCACCACCACATAATCGAGCGTCGGCTCGAAGCAAGCAGGAGTCTTGCGGGTGATGTCGTTGGGAATTTCGTCGAGCGTGTAACCGACAGCAAGCTTCGCAGCAATTTTCGCGATCGGGAATCCTGTAGCCTTCGAAGCCAGTGCGGAGGACCGAGAGACGCGTGGGTTCATCTCGATCACCACCATGCGTCCGGTTTCCGGATTCACGCCAAACTGAACGTTCGATCCGCCGGTGTCGACGCCGATTTCGCGGATCACGGCGATCGAGGCGTCGCGCATCGCCTGGTACTCGCGATCGGTCAGGGTCTGCGCCGGAGCCACGGTGATCGAGTCCCCGGTATGCACGCCCATGGGATCGAAATTCTCAATCGAGCAGATGATGATGACGTTGTCCCTGGTGTCGCGCATCACCTCCAGCTCGAATTCTTTCCAACCGAGAACGGATTCTTCAATCAGCGCTTCGTGGACCGGCGATAAATCAAGACCACGAGCCAGCACCTCTCCCAACTCTTCGCGGTTGTAGGCAATCCCGCCGCCGGTGCCGCCGAGAGTAAACGAAGGACGCACGATCACCGGGAACCCGATTTTCCCCGCGAACTCCAGACCGTCTTTCGTGTTGTTGACCAGCGCAGACTTGGGTACATCGAGCCCGATACGCTGCATCGCGTCTTTGAAGAAAAGACGATCTTCGGCTTTCTTGATGGCGGCGACATTCGCGCCAATGAGGGAGACATCGTATTTTTCCAGTACGCCGCCGTCGGAAAGCTCGATGGCCAGATTCAGCGCCGTCTGTCCGCCAACGGTGGGCAACACGGCAAATCCCGCCCCCGGCGACATCTCCCGTTCGATGCGAATGATCTCTTCGAGGTACTCGAGCGTGAGCGGCTCAATATAAGTGCGGTCGGCGAACTCCGGATCGGTCATGATGGTGGCCGGGTTCGAGTTGGCCAGCACAACCTCATAACCCTCGGACTTAAGCGCCTTGCAGGCTTGCGTGCCGGAGTAATCAAACTCGGCCGATTGTCCGATGACGATGGGTCCGGAACCGAGGATCAGGATTTTCGAGATGTCCGTGCGTTTAGGCATTTATTTCAAGCTCATCTGCTCTGTCATCCCGACCAAGTGAGTTGATCGCGAAGCGACCAACTCGCGCACGGATGGACCTTGTGTGCCCACCACTACGGATTAGCGTTACAAAAACTCAAGGCCCCTCGACTGCGAAGATCTCCCCTTCGGGCGATCTTCTTCGCTCGGGATGACAAATCTTATCGAGGGACTTCACCTCTTCCACTCCTCCATCATCTTGGCGAACTCTTTGAACAGATAATGCGAATCGTGCGGCCCTGGCGCGGCTTCCGGGTGATACTGCACGCTGAACAACGGCAGATTTCTATGCCGCAGGCCCTCGAGCGTGCTGTCATTCAAATCCATGTGCGTCAGCTCAACTTCACTATCGGGCAGCGAATCGGGATCAACCGCGAAATTATGGTTGTGCGCCGTGATCTCGATCTTCCCGGTCTTCAACTGCTTCACCGGATGATTCCCGCCGTGGTGTCCAAACTTCAGTTTGAACGTCTTCCCTCCAAGAGCAATCCCAGTGAGCTGATGCCCCAGACAAATTCCGAAGATCGGCTGCCGCCCCATTAGCCGCCGAATCGAATCGACTGCATAAGTGCACGGCTCCGGATCGCCGGGGCCGTTTGAGAGGAACACTCCATCCGGCTTCAAGGCCAGCACATCTTCCGACGGAGTCTGGGCCGGAACCACGGTGACTTTGCAACCCTCGCCGCGCAGCTTGCGCAGGATGTTTTGCTTGATGCCGAAGTCGTAGGCGACCACATGGAACCGCGCCGGCTCGTCTTTCACGCCAACGACTGCCACTGGCTCATGGGAACGCTCGCCGACTTCCCAGACATAAGGACGCTTGGTGCTGACTTCTTTGGCCAAGTCGGTGCCGTCCATCTTCGGAATCGAGCGCGCCTTCGTCACCAACTTCTCGACAGCACTCTCGATGGTCGAGATCACGCCGCGCATCACGCCGTGATCGCGCAGATGCCGGACTAATGCCCGCGTATCGATATCCGACAGCACCGGCACCTTGAATTGCTCGAGATATTCTTCCGCGACCTGCTGCGAGCGCCAGTTCGAGCTCACGCGCGAAAACTCTCGCACGATCAGGCCCTCGATCCATGGGCGCGTGGCTTCGTTGTCTTCTTGATTGGTGCCGTAATTCCCGATTTCCGGGTTGGTCAGAACGACTATCTGCCCTGAATAGGAGGGGTCGGTGAAAATTTCCTGGTAGCCAGTAATGGAAGTATTAAAAACGACTTCGCCGTAGCATTCGCCTTTGGCGCCGTAGCCTTTGCCTCGGAAGACTCTGCCGTCTTCCAGCGCAAGGATAGCCTGCATTCTCGCTCCGGAGAGTGGATTTTCAGGATTTTAGCAGGGAACACCGCAGCGGCCAAGATGCGCCGCGAAAATAGATGAGGAAATTTTTCGCTACGACCTAGCGAGCGCGTCGGTCGCTCCCTTACGGCTGGACCGACGCCAGAATGTAATCGGTCAGCACCTTTTCCGTCTGCTCGTGCATGCCGCGGGTGTTGTAGTTGGTACTCGTAATAACTGCCGTCAGGTCAAGCCCGGGAAATACGGCCACCTTGTTTCCGCCATTCCCACTCATAAAGTAGGCCGGATACCCTTTACCGCCCGACTTGAACGTCTTCAGCCACCACAGGTAGCCGTATTCGGTTTCCTCGTCGATCTGGGAATGCGGCGTGATCGACGCCTTCACCCAGGCTTCGTCAAGAATCCGGCTTCCCTGCCAGGTTCCCCCGTTCCGGTACAAGTCGGCGATCTTCATCAGATCGCGGCTGGTAAGGCGCAGCCCGCCTCCGGTTTGCGGAACATCCAGAGGAGAATAAACCCATTGTGCGTCCGTGATCCCGAGCGGTCCGAACAGCTTCTGTTGGGCGTAGCGATCGGCCCGCTGGCCGGTGGCCTTCTCGAGCACCTCGCTCAGAACGAACACCCCTCCAGTACAGTAGCTGAAGTATCGGCCGTATTTTGGCGGAGTCTCTTGCTCCCCAATGTGCATGTGACCGCGAACCGGCAAATCGAGAATGAACTGCGCCCAGTCTTCGATCACATACATCCGCTCTTCATTTCCGCGGGAAGCGTCGTTCCAGTCATCGCATTCGAGCGGCGACGACATCGTCAGAAAGTCTTCGACCGTGATCTTTTCTTTCCGCGGATCCGGATTCTGCATCTTCCGCGCCCGCTCAGGCAGCAACTCGAGTACGCGAGCGTTGAGCCCGCTCAGCTTCTTTTCCCGGATGGCGATCCCAACCAGCATGCCGGTGATGCTCTTCGTCGCCGATCTGGTATCCCGCAAAGTGCCCGCATCGCCATCGAAATAGCCTTCGTAAACCACCCTTCCCCGGCGCGCCACCAAAACGCTGCCGATCTTCTTGAATTCCCCCGCTCGAATCGCCGTTTCCATGTCGTGCAGCGGCTTGCTCGCCAGTCCGACCGATTCGGGCGCCGCCGTATCCCAAGCCTTGTCGTTCGCTTGTGCGCCGCAAACGGCGGCGGACAACGATAAGCCGGTGAAGCCCACAAGAATGCCGAACCCGAGTCCGAGATTTCTTTTCATTGAGGTTTGCCCAATGGTCTCAGACGGGCGAAAACGGAAAAAGGTGTGGAACTAAACCGGATCGAAGAGGTCGATTAACAAATTATTGGAGAGGATTACCGCACGCGCCCTAGCTTATCCATCGGCCAATACCCGAAAACTGCCTTGCCGTAGATGTAGCTCTGATTGACTGGTCCGAAGTCGCGGCTGTCGTTCGACATCGACCGATGGTCACCCAGAACGAAGTAACTATTCGGCGGCACCACGGTGTCTGGATAAGACCGCGCATCGGTGTAAGCCGGCGGCACGTAATTTTCGTCCAGCGCTTCGTCATTCACGTAGACCTGCCCGCCATCGATTCGAATACGATCTCCCGCCATCCCGATCACCCGTTTGATATAGCTTTTCGAAGGATCCCGCGGATACCGGAACACAACAATGTCCCCGCGTTCAATAGCTTCCAGCCGATAGACAAACTTGTTCACGAAGATCCGTTCCTGGTCTTCGAGCGAAGGCATCATGCTGGTGCCTTCGACCTTCACCGGCTGGTACAGGAAGATGATGATGAACGCAGAGATCGCCAGAGAAATAATCAGGTCGCGCATCCAGACGCCGAACCCCGTCCGTGTACGCACCGGGACAACGACGGTCGTTGCTGTAGCCGCCATCTTCGTCTCTATCGATCGGCTCTGGTCTGGAACAGGGTCCGGCATGCGCTCCTATTGTATACAGAACCTGGGCCCGCGATAGAAGGTTGTATCGTTGGCTCCCGTGAATCATCAGTACAATGACCCGTTTCGGTCAGCACCGCAGCGGGTTACAATATTCCTCACTGAGGAACCTATGACTCGCCGCCTGGAAGAGCACAAGTTCGCCTATCGTAGCCTGACTCTGGTTTTCCTTTTCATGGTCACGTTGACCATGGCTGCACAATGGGCCGCCCCGCAAGAGGACAAAGGCCTTCCGGCGTATAACGCTGCGCCTCCGCCAAAGGGAACGAAGCTGCCCGCGATCCTCACCAAAGCCGATCTTTGGGGCGCCGACGCGCAAAACGCCTATCAGACGCATGCCTACGAACTGGCGGCGAAGATCCCCGCCGTCCTGCACCAACAGCCCTGCTACTGCTATTGCGACCGGATGGGCCACAACAGCCTCCACAGCTGCTTTGAAAACACCCACGGGGCCCAGTGCGACACTTGCCTGAAGGAACTCTACTACTCTTACCAGCAGCATAAGAAGGGCAAAACTGCCACTCAGATCCGGGCCGGGATCATCAAAGGCGAGTGGAAGGCGATCAACCTGGAATCAGCCGCAGAGATCAACTAACGACCCGGTTGTGAGAACCGAGGGAACAAGCCAGGCGATCTTTTCTCGTAACTAGGGGCACGGCACTCGGGACTAATTTCGCTGCCGTTGCCCTCCACCCTCCCTTTGAGTGATACTTTATTGCTCAACACAAGCGTCACGCTAAGGAGTCGCTTATTCCCAAGAGCACAGGAAGAATTTTGCACATGGCTCAGAAACCCAGCGCAAAGAAGCCCATGGCGGAAGACCCGCGCTACACCCAGGCGTTGCAGAGCTACGAAGCAGGCCTCCGCGCCATGCAGGAACACAAGTTCGACAAGGCCAAGCCGCATTTCCAGAAGGTCGTCGCCGGACCCAGCAAGGAACTCGCCGACCGCGCCAACGTGCACCTCAACACCTGCAATCAACATCTGGAGCGGGCCACGGCGACACAGTTCAAGACCGCCGAGGAGCACTATGACTATGCCGTTTCGCTCATGAACCTGGGCGATTACGTCACCGCCCGCGAGCATCTCGACAAACTGCTGAAGCAAAATGCTAAGGCGGACTACGTCATCTATGGCCTGGCAGCGCTGGATTGCCTGACCGGCCATGTCGAGGATTCTTTGAAGCGGCTGGACGAGGCTTTGCGTCTGAATCCGCAACTCCGTTTCCAGGCGCGCAACGATTCCGATTTCCAGAATCTGGCAGAAGATCCGCGCTTCACCGAGTTGCTCTACCCCGATCCCGGCGCAGAACTTGGCCCCTCCGACGTGGATTTCCCGGAAACCGAGCCCGCCTAGTCGGGCATCCAAGGATCGCCCGATGGACTCTAAAACCGTCGAACTACGGCCTGAGGAGAAGATCGGCCGCACCCGCGGCCTGCGCGTGGTGGCCATTGGGGGAGGCACCGGGCTCTCCACGCTTCTCAAGGGGCTCAAGCGCTTCGTCCTGACGCCGGAAGAGATTCTTTCCGCGCAGCCTGGTTCGCTCGCGATCCGCGACCTTTGCGCCGTCGTCACCGTCAGCGACGACGGCGGATCCAGCGGCCGCCTGCGCAAGGAATTCAACATGCTTCCGCCCGGCGACATCCGCAACTGCATCGTCGCCCTCAGCGAAGACGAAGCCCTCCTTTCAAAGCTCTTCCGTCACCGCTTCGACAAAGGTTCCGGCCTCGAGGGCCACAGCTTCGGCAATCTCTTTCTGGCAGCATTGACCTCGCTTACTTCGGACTTTTCTGAGGCCGTACGTCTTTCCTCTGAAATTCTGCTAACCCGCGGCCACATCTATCCTGCGACCACGTCCAACATCGAACTCGAAGCACTAATGGAAGACGGAACTCGGGTACGTGGAGAGACAAAAATCACCGCCAGCAAAGGACGGATTCGCGAACTCTTCCTTGTTCCGCCCGACGTTGGCCCAATGCCGCAAACCCTTGAAGCCATCGCCAGCGCTGACATCATCTCCATCGGGCCGGGTTCTCTGTTCACCAGCCTCATCCCCAATCTGCTAGTTCAGGGGATCTCGCAGGCTATCGTCGCCTCGCCCGCAACCAAGGTTTACATTTGCAATCTGATGACGCAGGCAAATGAGAGCCTCGGACTGACCGCTGCAGATCACATTCGCGCTCTCAACCGCCACGCGCAAAAGCAGTTCTTCGACTATGCGCTCATTAATCGCACGCCCGCTTCCGAGGAGGTCAAAGCAAAATATGCCGAGGAGGGCGCCTGCCAGATCGTCAACGATCTCGACGCCATTGAGGCGCTTGGCGTGATTCCTGTTCTTGGTGATTATCTCGAGGAAGCCGGCGCCGCCCGCCACAATACTACCCGGGTCGCCCGCGATCTGTTGCACCTCACAGCCGATCATCCCGCATAAATCGGGATGCACGCGAGCCGCCCTCTCATCAACCCGCTTCGTCAGTCCAGCGAAGCGGGGAATCTGCTTCTCGCGGGCACGCTCGACCCCAGTTTGTCCCTCTTCGGCCGCTTCCTGTATTGTGATCCTTCCGCTTCGAACTGGTGCCGTCTTCGAGGCCCATCACATCATGCGCACTTCCCTCTTCTTTTTTTGCATTCTGCTGACGGTCTCGGGTTTATGCCTGGCACAAGTGGCTCCCGAACAAGGCGGCCACGAAGTCCAGATCTGGGCTGGCGGCGGCCACTCCGTCCCCGGGGGCACCAAGAATACCGGAGCCTTCAACGCCGGCCTCCGCTACGGATGGATTCTCACCGGCCCGCACCTCCCCGGCTTTCTTCGCGGACGCTTCGAATACGCCGTCGATGCCGTCCCAGTCTTCTTTGTCTTCCAGCCCGCCAACACCGCCTACGGAGTAGGATTCGACCCGCTCGGTCTCAAGTGGAATTTCCAGCGCCACGGCCACATCTCTCCCTATCTCGAACTATGCGGCGGCACGCTATTCACCGACCACAACGTTCCCACAGGAACAAATAGTGTCAACTTTACGGACCAGGCCGCATTAGGCATGCACATCCTGGGCGCAAGACACAACGTCAGTCTGGAACTGCGTTACATGCACATCTCGAATGCAGGTTTAGCCACGCCCAATCCCGGGATCAACACCGTGCAAGTGCGCCTCGGAATCGGAAAATTCCTCAATCACAGATGATCGACCCGACTCCCCTCGTAGAGACGTAGCTCGGCTGCGTCTCTGCCGGCAGCATCGATGTCCCAGATGTTGCGACGAACGTCTCTACGCCTTGCGTCGCTACCCCACGCCCGTTATCCTCATCCGTTATGTCCACGCTGGTCGAATGTGTCCCGAATTTTTCCGAGGGCCGAGACAAGGCCAAGGTTGACGCCATCATCGACGCCATGAAGATGCCCGGCGTCTACCTGCTCGATCGCGAAAGCGACTCCGACCACAACCGCTCGGTCATCACGCTCGTCGGAGAGCGCGAAGCCATTCAGGAAGCGGCGATCCGCGGCGTGGGCAAAGCCGCTGAACTGATTGACCTCAACAGCCACACCGGCGCGCATCCCCGCATGGGAGCGGCCGACGTGGTTCCGTTCATTCCCATCGACGGTGTCACCATCGAGGACTGCGTCGTTATGGCCAATCATGTTGGCGAAGAGATCTGGAAGCGTTATCAGATCCCCGTCTACTTGTACGAAGCCGCCGCTCGAACGCCGGAACGCCAGGGGCTCGAGAACATTCGCCGCGGCCAGTTCGAGGGCATCCGCGCCGAGATCGCGACGAATCCTGCCCGCCGCCCGGATTTCGGTGAGCCTCGGGTGCATCCCACGGCCGGAGCGACAGTAGTTGGCGCGCGGAAATTTCTCATTGCCTACAACGTTTTCCTCAACACTCCCGACGTCGAGATTGCAAAGAAAATCGCCAAAGCCGTGCGTTTTTCCAGCGGCGGCATGCGTTTTGTAAAGGGCGCCGGATTCCTCGTGCGCGGCCTCGCTCAGGTCTCGATGAATCTCACCGATTTCGAGCAGACCCCTATCCACCGCGTTTTTGAGATGGTCAAGCGCGAGGCCGCCCGCTATGGTGTCCTGCCGATTTCCAGCGAGATCGTAGGCCTGATCCCGAAGAGAGCGCTGGAGCAGGCGGCCGAATGGTTCCTGCAAGTCGAGAATTTCGATTCTTCGCTCATTCTGGAGAACCGCCTCGCCGCTGTGATGGGCGGCAAGATGGCCGTAGGAGGTTTGCGCGCCGGCGTTGAGCCTTTTGTCGAGCAATTGGCGGCGCCGACCGCGACTCCCGGCGGCGGCAGTGCTTCGGCCGCCGCTGCAGCCATGGCCGCCGGACTCGCGGTCATGGTGGCTTCCATGTCGCGCGGGAAGAAGGCTTACCTGCAATACGAATCGCAACTCAGTGCGGCTATCGCGCGCCTTACCCCCCTGCGGGAAGAACTCAAGGGCTCTATCGACGCTGACGCCGAATCTTACAACTCCGTCATGAAGGCCTACAAAGAAGCCAAGACTGCAACCGATCCACAATCGGCCGCGGCGGTCGTCGAATCTGCG
>Ga0070732_10000805_pt1 | contig 18185 bp, 13 predicted proteins | sample Coa_R1_5_FD_66449 | JGI IMG/M metagenome (GOLD analysis project Ga0070732, IMG submission 66449) | Surface soil microbial communities from Centralia Pennsylvania, which are recovering from an underground coalmine fire - Coalmine... | ecosystem: Environmental > Terrestrial > Soil > Unclassified ...
CGGTAGAACCCCGCTCCCAAGCGTGTCGAGGGGCAAGCGGTGGCGCTCGACAGCGCGCTGCCTGCGGCGCGGTGTCGCGCTCTGACTAACGGACCGCTCCCAGTCGGACACGATCGGTTGCCCCGCTACACGCGTACGAGAACCGCCTCTGGTGGCAGAAGCTCGGCGTAGCGGCCGTCGCACCATCTGCCATGGCGCGCCAGGCTGCGTGTCGCAGCTTCTCCACTGCGGCGAGCCCGGGGTCAAGCCTCGTCGATCGCACGCGATGGCCGAGGACTTGCTCGCCCCGATCGAGTGCTCGCCCGACTTGCCGCAGCCGCCCTCGTAGGCGTCGATGCCATCCCGGTCGCCGTCGAGGTCGACGTCGCCACGGGCGGATTGCCAGGAGTCACGATGGTCGGTCTGCCCGACGCGACGGTTCGAGAGAGCCGGGATCGCGTCCGCACCGCGATTCGCAACTCCGGCTTCCCATTTCCGTCGACGCGAATCATCGTCAGCCTTGCGCCGTCTGATCTCAGGAAGGTCGGCGCTGCGTTCGACCTGCCGATTGCGCTCGGCATCTTGGCGGCCTCGGGCGTGCTGCCTCGTCGGGAGACGCCGGATTACACCGTGGTCGGGGGGCTCTCGCTTGACGGCGGCATTCCGCCGATGCAGGGACTCCTGCCGATCGCGGTTGCGGCCAGCCGAAGCGCCTGCCCGTCGCTGGTGTTCCCGTCGGCGAACCTGCCGGAAGCTGGGATCGTTCAGGGCCTGAGGCTTCATCCGGCCCGATCCCTGTGGGAAGCGACGCGGATCCTCGTCGCGGCCGATCCGACACCTGCCGCGGCACCGTCGCCGGTTCTCGTCTGCGGCCCGACGATGGACGACCTGGCCGATGTCCGCGGCCAGCTCGTGGCACGACGGGCGTTGGAAATCGCGGCCGCTGGCGCGCATCATCTGCTACTCAGCGGTCCGCCGGGCTCCGGCAAGACAATGCTGGCCAAGCGACTGCCGGGCGTGCTGCCGCCTTTGGCCTTTGGCGAGGCGTTGGCGGTGACCACGATTCACTCGGTCGCTGGGCTGCTGTCGCCGGGCGGAGGGCTGATCACCGCCCGACCGTTCCGGGCGCCCCATCACACGTGCTCCGATCTCGCGCTCGTGGGTGGTGGCGCCCATCCCCGCCCTGGCGAACTCAGTCTCGCGCATCATGGCGTGCTGTTCCTCGACGAACTCCCCGAGTTCAGTCGCCGGGCGCTCGAGGGCCTGCGGCAGCCGCTCGAGCAGGGCGTCGTCCACATCGCACGAGCGGCGCGATCGATTTCGCTGCCCGCGCGCGTACTGCTCGTCGGTGCGATGAACCCCTGTCCGTGCGGCTACGCGGGCGACGCGCACCGGCTCTGCCATTGTCCACCGGGAGCCGTCGATCGTTATCAACAGCGGCTGTCGGGGCCCCTTCGCGATCGATTCGACCTTGCAGTCTCGGTGCACCCCGTGCCATGGTCCGATCTTCGTGGCCGGCAGTCCCCGGAGTCGACCGATCGTGTCAAGGAAAGAGTGGTCGCGGCGCGCGACTGGCAGCTGGCCCGACAGTCGCGTCTTAACGCGGAGCTAGAAGGCGCAGCCCTCCGCGCGCACTGTCCATTGCCGGGCGCATCGGGCGAAACCCTGATCGGTCGAGCTGTCGCTCGGCTGGGGCTAAGCGCCAGAGGGGTGACGCGCGTAGTACGAGTGGCACGAACGATTGCCGACTTGGACGGCCGGACCGATCTCACGACGGCCGATCTGGCAGAAGCCTTGCAGTTCAGGGGTCTGGAGACGAGCGTTGAAGGCCGGAACTGCTGAAAGACCTGTGGCCAGGGGCTGCAGCTTGTGCTAGAGTCCGGCACTTCAGCTCGACTGGGGACGCGGGCAGGGGTTTTGCCACAATTACCAGGGGTCTTGCCAGAATTACACTGATGCGATCTCCGCGTTACACAATTCTCATCGCGAACCGCAAGACTGGCGCCGTCAGACGGCTGACGGTTGCCCGGCGGGTGGCGTTCGTCGTCGCCATGGCGCTCTGGACGGTGCCCATACTCGTCGGCCTCGGGGCCAAGTGGGCCGGTCGGGGCGAGGTCGAGAGCCTTCGGCTCGCGAACGACAACCTCCGCATCGAAAACGAGAGCTACCGCACGGCGACTGGCGAACTGGCGACGCAGATCTCGTCTCTCCAGACCGCCATCACTCAACTTGGCGACCAGAGCAATCTGGATCCGGCTGTCAAAGCGGCGATTGACAAGCTGCCGGCGGTAATCCGATCGCGGGCGATGGGGGGCGCGATACCGACGGGCACTCCGATCGCGAGCGCTTCGTCGGATTCGCCCAGCCGGACGTTTGGCATCCTGCATGACCTGCTCGACGGCCTGGGCGCGAAGATCGACACGGTGCGGAAGGGCGTTGAAACACGTCAGGCCTTGGCTGCGGCGACGCCGTCGATTTGGCCGCTGGTTTCCGGCTGGCTCACGTCGAGCTTCGGATCGAGGCCCGATCCCATTACCGGCGAGCCCGAGGTGCACTCGGGCCTCGACATCTCGGCGGATCGCGGCACGCCAGTGCAGGCGACGGCTGACGGCACCGTCGAGTCGGCCGGGTACGACAGCGGCTACGGCAACTGCATTCTGATCGATCATGGCTTCGGGATTGGCACCCGGTATGGCCACCTGTCGGGCTACGCGATTAGCGTGGGTCAGACCGTCAAGCGCGGTCAGGTGATTGGCTACGTCGGGTCCACGGGGCATACGACTGGCCCGCACCTGCACTACGAAATCCTCCTGAACGGCGAGCCGGTGAACCCGCTGCGCCTCCTTGCCCGGTAAGCGATCGCGCCACCTCTCCGGCGGGCTGGAACCTCTCGACCCCGAAGCCTCGTAAGCGTTTGATAGAATCGTTGGATTCCCCCTGCGTCAACCGCGCTCAGAGTAGCGCTCGCGGTTCTCGGCGGGACGGGCCGGCATGATCAACAAATTGCTCGCGAAAGTCATCGGCACGCAGAACGACCGCGAACTCAAGCGTCTGCAGCCGCTCGTGGCCGAGGTCAATCGTTTCGAGCCGTCGATCACGCCTCTGTCCGATGCCGATCTGCGTGCGAAGACCTCAACCCTTCGCGAGCGCGTGGCCCAGGGGGCCACGCTCGACGAGCTCCTGCCGGAAGCGTTTGCGGTCGTTCGGGAGGCCGGTCGTCGAATGCTGAACATGCGGCATTTCGACGTGCAGCTCATCGGCGGCATGGTCCTGCACAACGGCCGGATTGCGGAGATGAAGACCGGCGAGGGCAAGACCCTGGTCGCGACGCTGCCGGCGTATTTGAATGCGCTCGCGGGCAAGGGCGTTCACGTGGTCACGGTGAACGACTACCTCGCGCGCCGCGACTCGGAATGGATGGGTCGCATCTACCGATTCCTCGGCATGTCGGTCGGCGTCATCCAGCACGAGCTGAACGACGCCGAGCGGCAAGTCGCATACGGGTGCGACATCACGTACGGCACGAACAACGAGTTCGGGTTCGACTACCTGCGCGACAACATGAAGTTCGATCTCTCGCACTTCGTGCAGCGCGGTCATCCGTTCGCGATCGTGGACGAAGTCGACAGCATTCTCATCGACGAGGCCCGGACGCCGCTCATCATCTCCGGGCCCGCGGAGGAATCGACCGATCTCTACTACGAGGTCGATCGCGTGATTCCCAAGCTCTCGGCCGGCGCGGTGACGCAGGGCAACGTCAAGGCCGAGGAGCGCGAGGAGCTGGAGAAGACCGGCGACTACCTCACCGACGAGAAGCACAAGACCGTGCAGCTCACCGAAAGCGGCATGGCCAAGGCCGAGAAGATGCTGGCGCACCGGCTGGTCCCGGGTTCCGGGGGACTTTACGATCCCGTCAACATGCCGCTGCTCCACCACATCCACCAAGGGCTGCGCGCGCACACGCTGTTCAAGCTCGACGTCGAGTACATGGTCAAGGACGGCCAAGTCGTGATCGTCGACGAATTCACCGGGCGGTTGATGCCGGGGCGCCGCTGGAGCGACGGACTGCATCAGGCGGTGGAAGCCAAGGAAAAGGTCAAGATCGAGCGCGAGAACCAGACCCTCGCGACGATTACCTTCCAGAACTACTTCCGGAAGTACGCCAAGCTGTCCGGCATGACCGGCACGGCGGAGACGGAGGCCGAGGAGTTCGCCAAGATCTACAACCTGGACGTCGTGGTCGCGCCGACGAACCGCGTCATGAGGCGGATCGAGGAGCCCGACAGCGTGTATCGGACCGAGCGCGAGAAGAACGATGCGATTCTCGCGGACATCGTCGAGAAGCAGGCCGCCGGTCGCCCGACGCTCGTGGGCACGGTTTCGATCGAGAAATCCGAGCGGATCTCCGGTCTCCTCAAGCGACGTGGCGTGAAGCACGTCGTCTTGAACGCGAAGTATCACGCGCAGGAAGCGGAGATCGTGGCACAGGCCGGTCGCAAGGCCAGCGTCACGATCGCCACGAACATGGCCGGCCGCGGCACCGACATCCTGCTCGGCGGCAACCCCGAGTTCATGACGCGCCAGCAGACGCTCGCCGATCAGGTGGCGGAGCGCCTTCCGAAAGGGCAGGAGAAGTTCGTCGACGACGACGAGTACGTGTACTTCTTCCACCTCGAGAGCTTCTATCGCGTGCCGCGCAAGGCGTACGATCAGCTGTTTCGCGATCTGAAAGCCCAGACCGACGCGGAGCATGAAGAGGTCGTCGGAAGCGGCGGCCTGCACATCATCGGCACCGAGCGGCACGAGGCCCGGCGCATCGACAACCAGTTGCGCGGCCGTGCGGGTCGACAGGGCGACCCCGGGTCCTCGCGGTTCTACCTTTCGCTCGAAGACGACCTGATGCGCATCTTCGGGTCCGAGCGCATCGCGGGCCTGATGCAGCGCCTCGGCATGGAGGAGGGTGTCCCGATCGAGCACGGGATGGTGACCAAGGCCATCGAGCGGGCCCAGAAGCAGGTCGAGGCCCAGAACTTCGCGACCCGCAAACATCTCCTCGAGTACGACGACGTCATGAACAAGCAGCGCGAGAGCGTCTACGCGCTCCGGCGCGAGCTGCTCGAGGGCCAAATCAACTACGCCGGCGACGAGCCGATCGACACGCGCGCCTACCTGATGATGCTGGCCGAGGAACTCGTCGAGGGCGTGGTCGGGCAATACGCGGACAAGAAGGTGGATCCCGCGGAATGGGACCTTGGGGCCCTGCGGCGAGCCATCGTCGAGCTCTTCGGGATCGAGGCCGCGACGGTCGATGCGTTGCCGCTCGAAGAGTCCACGCCGGATCAGATGGCCGTCGCGATCTACGACCTGGCCGCGGCCGCCTACACGGAGAAGGAACAGGCGGTGCCCGTCGAGGCCTCGATCCTGCGGCGCGTCGAGCGCGACGTGATGCTGCAGATCGTGGACGCGCAGTGGAAGGACCATCTCTACGCCCTCGATCATTTGAAGGAAGGCATAGGCCTCCGCGGCTACGGCCAGCGCGATCCGCTTGTGGAATACAAGCGGGAGAGCTTCGATTTGTTCCAGGCGATGAAGGACCGCATCGACGAAGAGATGGTCCGGTACCTGTGGCGGCTGCGCCTGACCCCGCCCGCCGAGACGGCCGGCCCCTCGTCGGCCGCCGCGCCGGCGCCGGCCCTTCCGCCGACGCCAGCTGTCGCCCGTCGGCCGACGCAGATGACGTTCAGCGGGGGGTCGAGCACGACCGCGCCACGGGGCGGTCGCGCGCCAGCGCCCGCCCGGACGGGAGGCGATGACGCGCCCGTCAAACAGGTCCGGCGCGACGAACCCAAGATCGGCCGCAACGATCCGTGCTGGTGCGGCAGCGGCAAGAAGTTCAAGAAGTGCCACGGGGCGTGATCGCGGACGAAGGACGAAGGCAGAAGGCAGAAGGCCGTCAGAAGGACGAAGCAGGCATGACCACGAGTGATCGACTGGGCGGGGCGGGTCAGGTGGCCGCGGGTCTGCCCGAGGCGTTGACGTTCGACGACGTGCTGCTCGTGCCGAGGCACTCCCGCGTGCTGCCGAGCCGTGTCGATGTGGGATCACAACTGACGGCGCGGATCCGGCTGAACGTGCCGATTCTGAGCGCCGCCATGGACACCGTCACGGAGTCGCGCCTGGCCATCGCCATGGCGCAGCACGGCGGGCTCGGCGTCATCCACAAGAACCTGAGCATCGAGGAGCAGGCCTCGGAGGTCGACCGGGTGAAGCGGTCCGAGAGCGGCATGATCGTGAATCCGATTACGCTCTCGCCCACGCACCAGATCTACCAGGCTCTCGAGTTGATGAAGCAGTACCGCATCAGCGGCGTGCCGATTACCGAAGACGGGAGCACCGAAGGGCGACTCGTCGGGATCCTCACCAATCGCGATCTCCGCTTCGAGACACGCGTCGACCGAGCCATCGCCGAGGTGATGACGAAGGAACATCTCATCACCGTGCCGGTCGGCACCACGCTCGATCAGGCCCGCGAGATGTTCCACCAGCACAAGGTCGAGAAACTCCTGGTGGTCGATCCCTCGTTCCGGCTGAAGGGGTTGATTACGGTCAAGGACCTGCAGAAGGTCGTGAAGTACCCGAACGCGTGCAAGGACGCGCTCGGTCGGCTGCGAGTCGGAGCGGCCATCGGGGTGAGCAAGGACACGATCGAGCGCGCGGCCGCCCTGGTCGCCGCCCATGTCGACGTGCTGGCGATCGACACCGCGCACGGACACTCCCAGGGCGTTCTCGACATGGTCGCGAGGATCCGCGAGCGGCATCCCGAGGTCGACGTGATCGCGGGCAACGTGGCGACGGCGGAGGCGACGACCGCCCTCATCGAACGTGGCGCGAACGCCGTCAAGGTCGGCATTGGCGCCGGATCGATTTGCACGACGCGCGTGGTCGCTGGTATCGGCGTACCGATGATCACGGCGGTGGCCGCCTGCGCCAGGGCAGCCGCCGTCCACGACGTGCCGATCGTCGCCGACGGCGGCATCCGGTACTCCGGCGACATCACGAAGGCGATTGCCGTTGGCGCGAGTGCCGCGATGGTCGGCAGCCTGTTTGCCGGCACGGACGAGAGCCCGGGCGAGATCATCCTGTATCAGGGGCGCAGCTTCAAAGAGTACCGTGGCATGGGCTCGATCGGCGCGATGCGCCGCGGCAGCAGCGACCGGTACTTCCAGGACGAGTACGACCTCGAGCGCGGCGGCCGGGAGGCGTCAGAGAAGCTCGTGCCCGAGGGCATCGAGGGCCGAGTCGCGCACAAAGGCAGCGTGGCGGCGATGATTCATCAGCTCGTCGGCGGCCTGCGCGCGGGCATGGGCTACTGCGGATGCCCCGACATTCCGTCCCTTCAGCGCGACGTGCAGCTCATCCGCCCGACCGCTGCCGGTGTGCGCGAGGGCCATGTCCACGACGTCATCATCACGAAGGAAGCGCCGAACTATCGCGTCGAGTGAGGGCGATCGGCCCTCACCCGAGACGCCCTGAGAGGCGCTCGTCGATTGGCCCGCCGATCAGGATGCGGCGGCGGGAGCCCGCCTCGACTCCGATCGTCACCCGGATTGCATCGGCGGGCGCCTCGCGCCACCGATCCGGCCACTCGACCGCCATGACGTTCCCCCCGAGCATCTCCTCGAGGCCGAGGTCGTCTACCTCCACCGGGGTGAGACGGTACAGATCGACGTGCAGCAGGGGTGTCCGGCCCCGGTACTCCTGCATGATCGTGAAGGTCGGACTCGAGACGTCATCCGGATCACAGCCCAGACCCTCCGCCAGGCCTCGCGCAAAGGCGGTCTTCCCCGCGCCGAGCGGGCCTTCAAGCAAGACTGCTCGTCCGGCGTCGAGTTGGCGCGCGAGATCCCGGCCCACCGCCGCGGTCTCCCCTTCCGAGTGCGTAATGCGCGTCGTCACGCCCGAACGAGGCCAGGGGCTGCCGCGAGCGATCGGACGGCCGGGCCGAGATGGTCGATCACGTCCGTCGCGATGAGTCCGATCTGGCCGTGGCGGGCGGCGGCCAGGTCGCCGGCCGACCCGTGGAGGTAGACGCCGAGCGTGGCGGCGTCGAGCGCGGGCAGGCCCGAGGCCAGCCAAGCCGCGATGACGCCGGTCAGCACGTCCCCCGTGCCAGCGGTGGCCATGCCGGGATTGCCCGTTGAATTGATGAACGCGTCGCCGGTCGGGGTCGCGATGACGGTCCGATGGCCCTTGAGCACGACGTGCACACCGTGGCTGGCGGCGAATGAGCGAGCGATGCTCAAGCGAGCCCGTTGGACGTCGGAGATTGACAATCCTGCGAGCCGCGCCATCTCGCCCGGATGCGGCGTGACAATCACGTCGGCGGCGACCCGAGATCGGAGCAAATCGGCGTGGCCAGCCAGGGCGTTGAGCGCGTCGGCATCGATCACCAGGGGGACCCGCGATCGCGTTACGAGGTGGCGGATGAACTCCGTCGTCGACGGCGAGCGACCCAGGCCGGGGCCGACCGCGATCACCGAGGCGCCAAACGCCAGGACGTGCTCGAGGGCCACTTCGGCGATCGTGCCGGCGTCGGTCTCCGGCAGAGGGTCCGTCATCACCTCTGCGGTGAACGTCGCGACCATCGGCCAGCACGACACGGGTGGCGCGACGGTCACCAGACCGGCGCCGGATCGCAAGGCGGCGCGTGCCGCCAGCGCCGGAGCGCCGATCTTGCCGCGCGACCCGCCAATGACCAGGACATGACCGTAGAGGCCCTTGTGGGAGTCGGGTGCCCGGTCACGAATCAGGGGACGAAGCGACGACGCTTCGAGAAACTCCACACGTGGTCCGGCCAGGCCCTCGATGACGGCCGGTGTGATGCCGATGTCCGCGACCACGAGCTCTCCGGCATACCCGCAGGCCGGCGTCACGACCAGGGGTAGCTTTGGCGCTCCAAAAGTGACCGTCATGGCCGCTCGAACCGCCGGTCCCGGGACGTCCGTGCGATCGGCGGACAGGCCACTCGGCAGGTCGACGGCGACGATGGGCGGCGCGGCGGCGTTGAGATCGTTCACGATCGCGGCGGCGAGACCGGAGAGGGGGCGCGTCAGGCCGGTGCCGAAGAGCGCGTCCACGAGCAATTCGACGTCGAGGGCCGCCACGCGGTGATGTCGCCACGCCTCGTCGGTGGCGATAGGCGTGATCGGGACGTGCGGCGACAGCTCGTTCGCGTGAACCTGCGCGTCGCCAGCGATTTCGTCGAGTCGCCCAAGAAAGAACACGTGGACCGACGCGGCCCGCTCGGCGAGCTCACGCGCGACGACGAAGCCGTCACCGCCGTTGTTGCCCCGACCGGCGAAGATGCTCACGCGGCCGCGCGCGCGCAGCCCGAAGCGCCGCCGAATGGCGAGCGCGGTCTCGTGTCCGGCGCGCGCCATCAGCGTGACCGATCGGACGCCGTGGTCGTCGATCGTCACGCGGTCGGCGAACTGCATCTGCTGGCGGTCGAGGACACGCATGAGGAGTCAGGCGGACGCGAACAGATTGAGCGTATCGCTTGTGCTAGACTCGCCGCAAGGATGCGGCCCGTCGTCTATGTCAATGGCGTCGTGACGGACGCGCGTGACGCCGTCGTCCCCGTCTACGATCACGGGTTCCTCTACGGCGAGGGCGTCTACGAGACGCTCCGGACCTATTTCCGGGAACCGTTTCTGTTCGGTCGCCATTTTGCCCGCCTGACCCGGTCGGCGGCGCAGATGTCGCTCGACGTGCCGTTCTCCGGCGACGAATTGCTCGCGCGCGTGCGTGCGACCATGACCGCGGCCGATGGAGCGGCGGACGAAGCCTCCGGTCCTGACCGATCGCCATCCGACGCCTACATTCGAATCCTGCTGACGCGGGGCGTCGGCGAGCTGACCTACAGCTTGGCGGCATGTCCGGTGCCGACGCTCGTGATTATCGTCAAGCCCTACATTGCGCCGCCCGAACACACCTTCACCGAGGGCATTCGGATCTCCCTCGTCGGCATTCGGCGCAACCACCCGGCCGCGCTCAATCCGATGATCAAGTCGAACAATCTGCTGAACAATGCGCTGGCGATGCAGGAGGCGCTCGGTCGTGGCGCCGAAGAGGCGCTGATGCGGAATCAGGCGGGCGAGATCGTCGAGTGCTCCCAGTCGAACGTGTTCATCGTCGAGCGGGGCATTGTCCTGACACCGCCGCTCGAGGCGGGGCTCCTTCCGGGGATCACCCGGGAATTCGTGCTGGAACTGGCGGCTGATCTGGGTCTCGAGGCCCGCCAGGCACCTCTCTCGCCTGCCCAGCTGCTGGCCGCCGACGAGGTCTTTCTGACCGGCACGAGCCGAGAGGTGACGCCGGTCGTACAGGTGGACGAGCATCGGATCGCCCAGGGTCGTCCCGGTCCCGCGACGATGCGGTTGCAGTCGGCGTTCCGTGATCGCGTTCAGACCTTGACGCGCTCGGCCGCCTCATCTGCGACCCCGGCGTAGGCGTCGACGGGCGGACACGCACACATCAGGTTCCGGTCGCCGTACGGGTTATCAATTCGCGCGACCGCCGGCCAGTACTTCCGATCGCGCAGCCCGGCGACCGGATAGGCCGCTTCTGCCCTCGAATACGGATGCGACCAGTCGTCGGAGGTGACGTCCGCGGCCGCGTGCGGCGCGTGCTTCAGGACGTTGTCTCGGGGATCGCTCCGGCCGTCCGCGACGGCCTGAATCTCACGACGGATCGCCATCATGGCCTCGCAGAAGCGGTCCAGCTCCTCCTTGGGCTCGCTCTCGGTCGGTTCGACCATCAGTGTGCCGGGCACGGGGAACGACACGGTCGGCGCGTGGAACCCATAATCCATCAAGCGTTTCGCGACATCCGTCTCATCGATGCCCGTCTGCTGTTTGATCGGACGCAGGTCGAAGATGAGTTCGTGCGCGACGCGTCCCTTCGACCCGACGTAGAGCACGGGGTAGTGCGGCTCGAGTTTCACTTTGAGATAGTTCGCGTTGAGCATGGCCATCCGCGTCGCGTCGGTCATGCCGCGTCCCCCGAGCATGCGGACGTAACCGTAGGAAATCAGGAGGATGCTGGCACTGCCCCAGGGCGCCGCCGAGACCGGCGGGATGGCCTGTGCGCCGCCCACGGGGATGACCGGATGTCCTGGCAGAAAGGGCGCGAGGTGGGCGGCCACCGCGATGGGGCCCATACCGGGGCCACCGCCGCCATGGGGAATCGCAAACGTCTTGTGGAGGTTGAGATGGCAGAGGTCCGCGCCGATCGCCGCCGGGCTGGTCAGGCCAACCTGGGCGTTCATGTTCGCGCCGTCCATATAGACCTGCCCGCCGTGGTCGTGCACCACCTGGCAAATCTCACGAATGGTCTCCTCGAACACCCCATGCGTGCTGGGGTACGTCACCATCAGGCACGACAGCCGCTCGCGATTCGCTTGCGCCTTCGCCCGCAAGTCGGCGACATCGATGTTTCCCGTCGCGTCCGTACTGACGACGACCACGTGCATCCCGGCCATGGTGGCGCTCGCCGGGTTGGTGCCATGAGCCGACTGGGGGATGAGTACGACGTCGCGATAGTGCTCGCCGCGCGCGTGGTGATAGGCGCGAACGACCAACAGGCCCGCGAACTCGCCCTGCGCGCCGGAATTTGGCTGCAGTGACACGGCCTGGAAGCCCGTAATCGCGGCAAGCGCCTTTTCGAGCTCCTCGAACACCTGCCGATAGCCGGCTGCTTGCTCGGTCGGCGCAAAGGGATGCAGCCGCGCAAACTCGGGCCACCCCACCGGCATCATCTCCGCGGCGGCATTGAGCTTCATGGTGCACGAGCCGAGCGGGATCATCGCCTGGTCGAGTCCCAGATCTTTCCGTTCGAGACTTCGGATGTACCGCATCATCTCCGTTTCCGAGTGATGGCGGTTGAACACCGGATGCGTCATGAACGACGAACGGCGGACGAGCGCTTCGGGAATGGCGCGAGCGGGCCCATGCTCCTCGAGCGCCGCCAGAGGCGCGCCTGGCGCCACGATGTGCAGCAGATCCTCGAGATCCGCGTCGCTGACGGTTTCGTTGAGGGAGATCTGGATCACGCCCGGCTCGGGGTACCGCAGGTTCATGCCCCGCTTCTCCGCGGCTGCCCGCGCCGCGCCGACCGTGCGCTCCTCGGCGTGGAGTCGAATGGTGTCGAAGTAGGCGGCGTTCTGCTGGGTCCAGCCGTGTGCCACGGCGGCTCTGGCGATCGCCACGGCCTGCCGGTGCACCCGTTCGGCGATGGCCGTGAGGCCGACGGGTCCGTGGAACACGCCGTACATGGCCGCCATGTTGGCGAGGAGCGCCTGGGCGGTGCAGATGTTCGATGTGGCCTTCTCGCGGCGGATATGCTGCTCGCGCGTCTGCAGGGCCATGCGGTAGGCGCGACGCCCGCAGGCATCGACCGAGACGCCAATGAGCCGGCCGGGCATCTGCCGGACGTACGCCTCGCGCGTGGCAAAAAAAGCCGCATGGGGTCCGCCGTAGCCGAGCGGCACCCCAAACCGCTGCGCGCTCCCCACGACGACATCGGCGCCCGCCTCGCCGGGCGGGGCGACCACGGTCAAGGCCAGCAGATCCGTGCCCACGGCAATCAGCGTGCCGGCATCATGGACGCGTCGCGCGATGGGGCCTACGTCGACGAGGGCGCCGTGGTCGTCCGGCGTCTGGACGTAGACGCCGAACACATCCCGGCCAAGATCGGCTGTCCGCGGATCCTCAAAACGCAGTGCGATGCCGAGCGGTGCGGCCCGCGTTTCGAGCAGCGCACGCACGTGTGGAAACACGCCAGGCGAGACCACAAACGTCGACGGTCCTTCGTGCTTGCGCACTCGGGCCAAGAGGGCCATCGCCTCGGCCGCTGCCGTCGCTTCGTCGAGGAGCGACGCGTTCGCGATCGGCATTCCGGTCAGGTCTTCGACCATCGTCTGAAAGTTGAGCAGGGACTCCAGCCGACCTTGCGCGATCTCCGCCTGATAGGGCGTATAGGGTGTGTACCAGCCGGGATTCTCGAAGACGTTTCGCGTGATGACGGCCGGCGTATGGGTATCGTGATAACCGAGGCCGATGTATGTCCGGCAGACACGATTCCTGGCGGCGATGCCTCGGAGGCGGTGCAGGTAGGCCGCCTCGGTCTCGGCCGCGATGTCGAGCGGCGTCGACAGCCGGATGGCACGAGGCACGATCTCGTCAATCAGGGTCTCGAGCGACGCCGCGCCGACGTCGTCGAGCATCGCGTCGAGATCCGCGCCTCGCGGACCGATGTGCCGTGAGGCGAACGTGTCGCTCACGGACTACCCTACCAGCGCCGTGTAGGCGGTGGCGTCGAGGAGGTCTGCGGCCTCGGCAGCGGCTTGCGGTTTGATCTTGATCATCCACGCGTCGTGGGGCGCTTTGTTCACCTGCTCCGGGTGGGTGCCGAGGTCTCCATTCACGGCCACGACTTCCCCGGAGAGCGGCGAAAACAACTCGGACACCGCTTTCACCGACTCGATCGTGCCAAAGACCTCCCCTTGTTTCACGCGCCGGCCAACCTCCGGGAGTTCCATAAACACGATGTCGCCCAACTGGCGCTGAGCGAAATCCGTGATGCCGACTTGGGCCTCGGCGCCGGACAAGCGGACCCACTCGTGATCCTTCGTATACTTGAGCTCCGTCGGGTACATGGACACTCCTGGTTACTTCTGCCGTTTGTAAAAAGGTTCGGCGACCACGACGCCCCGGGCACGGCGCCCACGGATGTCGAACTCGAGCTCCGTCCCGATGGCCGTCTGATCGGCCGGCACCATCGCGAACCCGATCGCCTTCTTCAGGAACGGCGTCTGTGTGCCGCTCGTGACGACGCCGATCGTCTCGCTCCCCTGCATCACCGCATGGCCGTGCCGGGCGATCGCGCGCTCCCGCATCTCGAACGGGACGAGCCTTCGGGTCAGGCCGCCGGCCTTCTGCTCGTGAAGCCGCGTGGATCCGAGGAAGGCGGGCTTCTTCCACCCGACGATCCACCCGAGTCCGGCTTCGAGGACCGACGTCTCGGCATCCATGTCGTTGCCATACAGCCGCATGGCAGCTTCGAGGCGCAGGGTGTCGCGCGCGCCGAGACCGCACCGCTCGGCGCCAAAGGGCTTCCCCGCTGTCAACACGGCGTCCCAGAGTTTTTCAGCCCACGCCGGCGGCACGAAGATCTCGAACCCGTCTTCACCGGTGTAACCCGTGCGCGAGACCGTGACGCGCACGCCGGCGACTTCTCCGGCGGCGAACCAGTAGTAACGAATCGCCGGGAGGTCGATGGCCGTGATCGTCTGGAGGATCGTCTGCGCGGCGGGTCCCTGAAGGGCAATGAGGGCATAACGCGAGCTGCTGTTGACGACCGCTCTGTCGCCAGCACGGTGCTTCGCCTGAGCCACCATCCATTCGTAGTCCTTCACGATGTTGGCGGCATTGACGACCATGAGGAAATGAGCGTCGGCCATGCGGTACACGAGCAGATCATCGACGAACGTGCCGGTGTCGGTCGTGAGAGCGGAATACTGGATCTGCCCGATCGCCAGTCGCGACGCGTCGTTGCTCGTGAGCCACTGCACGAGGTCCAGGGCATCGGGTCCGGCGATTTCGATTTCGCCCATGTGGCTGACGTCAAAGACCCCGGCGTGGGTCCTCACTGCCAGATGCTCCTGGGCGATGCCCGCGTACTCGACTGGCATGTCCCATCCCGCATACTCGACCATCCGGGCGCCGGCGGCGCGGTGTCGGGCGTGCAGTGGTGTTTTCTTCGGCGAGGCCGGAGCGGGAGACGACATGTCGGGAAGAGACTCGCTCCCAGCGGTGCGGTCGGGCACGCGAGTACTCTATCAACGTACTATCGCGTCGGCGGACGGTCAAGGCGTCCGATCGCGTGGTGTCGCGCCGCCGGGGGGCAGCCAGCCACCAATCCTGGGTCGACGCGTGATCAGCGCGTCGAGGATCCGGCGCAGTTCAGGTAGCCTATCCAGTTCCCCTCCGCCTCCACGGCGTAGAGGGCGGAGCAGGCCAGACGTCCGCTGACGTTGTACCAACTGGTGCTGTTGTAGCAGTCGGCATACGTGTCGGCGGCTTCCGCCGCGGCCGCGGTGTACGCGTCCCAGCAGGCGCCGGAATCCCACTCAACCCGTACCGCGACCATGCGACGAGGGCGTGCTGTCGGGTTGGTCCAGCTCACGACCGCCAGCGTGCCACGGCGATCGCCCGACACGGACTCCAGAAGGGCTTCGGTCAGGATCATCGCCTGGCCGGTCGTCGAGGCCGGGTCAAGGCGGAGGCGCGAGAGCAGCGCCGCGGCCTCCGCAACCGGGACGGACTCGGCTAGCGTCTCGACGACCTGCGACATCGTCTCTGGTTCCTCGAGCGAGGCGGCGACGGACCCGGCTCGGGTGGTGACGACGATGCCCTTGCGGTCGATGACGAGCGACACTCGGTCCATGCCCGACGTGATCGTCGTGATCGATCGACCCAGCAGGACGTCTTTCCGGAGCGTCAGTCGGCCACTCGCGACCTCGAACGACGCGGTGCAGGGCGCGCCCGTCGTCATTGTGATCGCGATGCCCGTTGCCGGATCGATCGTCTGCTGGTCTGCGTGCCGAGGCGCCGCGCCGGCAGCGCTCGTCAGGGTCGCCCCGCCGAGCAGGAACAGCGTGAGCACCTCGATCGTTCGTGCCTTCATCTCTTCTCTCCTCTCCTTCTTCCAGCCTTCATCCAAGGTGGATCGCGTCCGGAAACGAGCCAGCGGCCGCCGACGAGCGCTCGTCGATCTCGGATACCCCGATTTGGGACACGCCGTCGGCCGTCTCGGCGCGCGGGCGCCGGGCGCTGCCGTCGTAGTTCAGGTGCGCCTGCAGCGTGTGATAGCTGATGCGGAGCACGTCACAGGCGCGGCGTTTGTTGCCGTGCGCGCGCTCGAGGACGAGACGGGCGTACCGACTAGCCCAGGCCCGAAGCGAGGCGTCTCGCTCCGGCATGCCGTACAACAGGTCACGGTAGTCGCGAGTGACCTCGCTCGGCAGGTCGGTCACCGTCATCAAAGGGCCGGTCGCCAGCGCAAGCGCGCGTTCGAGGACTCGAGCCAGCTGACGCACGTTGCCGGGCCAGTCGTGGGTCATCAGGGCCTCCGTGGCCGACGGCGTGAAGGTGTCGCCGCCTCGCCCATAGGCCTTCAAGAAGTGTGCGACGAGGCCAGGGATGTCCTCTCGGCGCGCGCGGAGGGGCGGGACGTAGAGTTCGACCCCGGCGAGCCGGTAGAACAGATCGGCACGGAAGAGATTCGCCTGCACGAGCGCCTTCAGGCTGCGGTTCGTGGCTGCGACGATGCGCACGTCGACCCGCCGGGGCGCCTGGCCGCCGACGCGCTCGATCGACAGGTCCTGAAGCACGCGGAGGAGCTTCGCTTGAGCCGTCGGCGACAGGTCTGCGACCTCGTCCAGGAACAGCGTGCCCTGGTCGGCCAACTCGAACTTGCCTCGTCGACCCCTCACGCCCGTCGCGGTGCGCTCCTCGATGCCAAAGAGCTCTGTTTCAACGAGGGTCTCCACGAGCGCGGCGCAGTTGAGGGCGACGAACGGCCCACGGTGCCGCGGGCTCCGCGCGTGCAGCTCGCGCGCGACCAACTCCTTACCGGCACCGCTCTCGCCCTCGATGAGGACCGTGAAGCTCGTCGCCGCGATGCGCGCGATCCGCGCTCGCAGCTCCGTCATCACCTCACTCTGACCCAACAGCATCACGCGCCTCTGTCGAGGCCTCAATCAATTCCGATGCCAGCCTCCCCCGTGCCGTCGTCAATCACTGACGAATCGCGCGTGGCACGTTGCGGGTAGCACGTGCCCGCACCCCACGTCGCGCGCACCGAACTGGCCGGCCGCGGGGTTTCGCTACCCGCCGACATGCGATCGCGCGGAGAGGTGGGTTGTACGGCCGATGCGGTCGTCCGTACGGCGCTACGGCTGGCGCGTCGCGGTTTTGGCGCGGAACCACGCGACGGTCATTCGAAGCCCGTCGGCGAACGGCGTCTGGGGGGCAAAGCCGAGGAGCCGTTTGGCCTCCGAGATGTCCGCGACCGAGTCCCGAACATCCCCGGCGCGGGGCGGCCCCAGGATCGGGTCGACCGTCGTCTGCAGGATCGCCTGGAGGGCGTGGACGAGATCCAGCAGTGACACCCGGCCTCCCGCGGCGACGTTCAGGACTCGACCCGAGACGTCCGGCCGCTCGGCGGCCAGCAGGACGCCCTGTACGACGTCGTCGACATAGGTGAAGTCGCGAGTTTGCTGCCCATCGCCGTGGATCTGCGGCGACTTGCCCGCGAGCATCGCGTCAACGAACAGCGAGATCACCCCCGAATAGGGAGACCCGGGGTTCTGGCGTGGACCGAACACGTTGAAATAGCGCGTGACGACCGTTTCGAGACCATAAAGTTCCGTGAACAGGCGGCAGTACTCCTCGCCGACCCACTTCTGGAGCGCGTACGGCGACAGCGGATGCGGCCGCATGTCTTCGCGCTTGGGCAGCACGGCGGCGTTGCCGTACACAGAGGAGGAGCCCGCGAACACCACGCGCCGGACTTTGGCGTCGCGAGCCGCGAGCAGGACTTGCAGCGTGCCCTCGACATTGGCGCGATGAGAGGCCGCCGGGTCCTCGATGGATCGAGGGACGGATGGAATCGCGGCCTGATGCAGCACGACCGAGACGCCTGCCGCCGCGCGACGGGCCACCGCGGGATCGGCGATGTCACCCTCGATGACCTCCACAGGACCCGAGGCCGGCAAGTTCTCGCGCCGGCCGGTTGAGAAGTTGTCCACGACGCGAACGGCATGGCCTCGTCGGAGCACCTCTTCAACCAGATGCGATCCGATGAAACCTGCGCCGCCGGTCACCGTGTAAGTCGCCACCCCTCGACTCCTCGTCGTCCCTGGAAAGGACAAGAGCGTTCCACCGCAGCGTGCCGTAAGCCGAATCCTGTGTCCCCGCCTTCGCCCGCCTGGCGCCTGACGGCGATTCGGCTGGCTTCGGCGGGGCGACGACCATTCCTCTAGGCCCGACATCGCTGGCGGGCTCGAGCGGCCTACCCGGAGGCTTCGGACGGGCCGTCCTCAAGCGCCTCCCTATTTGGCCTTGCTCCGTGCGGGGTTTGGC
>Ga0070732_10000807_pt1 | contig 18141 bp, 15 predicted proteins | sample Coa_R1_5_FD_66449 | JGI IMG/M metagenome (GOLD analysis project Ga0070732, IMG submission 66449) | Surface soil microbial communities from Centralia Pennsylvania, which are recovering from an underground coalmine fire - Coalmine... | ecosystem: Environmental > Terrestrial > Soil > Unclassified ...
CGTGGTCGAGGAAAATGGATCGACTCCCCAGGGCGCTTTTCCTTCGGCGATTGAGCGGCCGGATGCCAGGTGCAGCCACAGATCGCTGTTTCGCGCGGGGGTGGAAGCCAAAAGGAAGGCAAGCGCGCAGACCGTCAGGAAAAGAAGCCAGTCGAGCATTCCCAGCTTTGCGTGCACAGCTGTTTCGCTTTCGGAAGCGTTAGCCGCTGGCGAGAACTCGATGGGCGGCAGCGGGATGGCCGACTTGGATTCCGGGGCCACAGACGAACACCTTCAATTGGAGGAAACGACAAAAAGAATTGCTGCTTGTCGCGATTCCGACTCGGTGCTTGCTATTGTAATGGCCATCGCAAGCGGAACAAGGCAAGGTCGTGATAGGAGGTCGGCCCATAATCTGCCAGATTTAGAATAGAGGGTGCGACAAAATGCGTTTTCGCAATGGCCTCGGTTTTGAATTGAGAGTATAATCTCCAACGTACGGTTTTAATTGTCCTGCCTTTAGGCCTCCGGCCTTTCCCTCCCTGCCGGATGCATTCGACTGAATCCTCAATGCAACAGGTTCCGCCGATATTCGGGTCCACGATGGTTCGCGCGGCAATGATTGTCATGGCCGTCCTGCCCCTGCGCGCGGCTGCGGCGGATCCGGCGGGCCAGCAAACGTACCAGGCCGTTTGTGCGCACTGTCACGGCTCACGTGGTGAAGGCTCCAGTCGCTATCAGAAGCCGCTTGAAGGCGACCGGTCCGTCGTGCAACTGGCCGAATTGATCCGCACCACGATGCCGCAAAACGACGTGGGGTTGCTGTCGTCGAACGATGCCCAGGCGGTAGCGGCATATATCTACGATGCGTTCTATTCCCCCGTGGCCCAGGAGCGCAATCGCCCAGCCCGGATCGATCTGTCGCGACTGACGATTCGGCAGTATCGGAATTCGGTCTCCGACCTTGTCGGCAGCTTCCGTGGGCAGCCCAACTGGGGGGCGCAACGCGGTTTGAAGGCCGAGTATTTCGGCGCCCGCAATTTTCGCAACGATAAGAAAGCGCTGGAGCGAACCGACCCGCAGGTCAACTTCGACTTCAAGAACGAATCACCGGCGCCCGGGAAAATTGAGCCCCATGAATTTTCGATTCGTTGGACGGGATCGGTTCTAGCAGCCGACACCGGCGAATACGAATTCGTCATTCGCACCGATCACGCGGCCCGGGTCTGGATCAACGACAACAACCGGCCCCTGATTGACGCCTGGGTGAAATCGGGCAACGACACCGAGTACAGAGGCAGCATTTTTTTGGTGGCCGGCCGCATCTATCCTCTGCGGCTCGAATTCACGAAAGCGAAGCAAGGCGTCGACGACTCCAAGAAGCAAAAAGAGAAGCCGCCGCCGGCGAAAGCGTTTGTCGGCCTGCTCTGGAAGCGGCCCCTCGGCGCTGTGGAACCGATTCCATCGCGCCAGTTATCGCCGAATTCCGCGCCGGAATCGTATGTCTGCACCACCCCGTTCCCGCCCGATGACCGCAGCTATGGTTGGGAACGCGGGGCCACCGTATCGAAGGAATGGGAGCAGGCCGAAACCGATGCGGCGCTCGAAACGGCTGCCTACGTGGTCCGTCATATTTCCGAGCTGGCCGGCACAAAGGATGACGCCGGCGATCGGTCGCAAAAGCTGCGCGCCTTCTGCCGTACCTTTGCCGAACGCGCGTTCCGCCGGCCATTATCCACTGATGAAACCAAGGTTTTGATCGATAGGCAATTTGATTCGACGAAAGATGCCGACCTCGCCGCCAAGCGCTCGCTGCTCCTCGTGCTCATGTCGCCGCGATTCTTGTATCGCGAGGTCGGCGCGAGTCCAAGCCCATTCGATACGGCCTGCCGGTTGTCTTTCGGCCTCTGGGATTCCATCCCCGATCAAGAGTTACAAAAGGCGGCAGGCTCGGGCCAACTTGCCAGTAAGGATCAGATTGCCAAGCAGGCCGAGCGCATGCTCGCCGATCCCAAAGCGAAAGCCAAGCTGCGCGATTTCCTGCTTCGCTGGGTCAAGGCCGACCAGCCGCGCGACCTTGGCAAAGACGAGAAAAAATTCCCTGGCTTCGATGCACCGACCATTGCCGATCTGCGCACGTCGCTGGAGCTGTTCCTCGACGATGTCGTGTGGTCGGAGCATGCCGACTTCCGCGACTTGCTTCTGAATGAAGGTCTATTCTTGAATGGAAGACTGGCGAAATTTTACGGCGTGCAAATGCCTGCCGATGCCGACTTCACGAAGACGAAGCTGGATGCCGGCAAGCGCGCGGGTGTGCTCACGCATCCGTACCTCATGGCCAGCTTTGCCCACAGCAGCGAAAGCTCGCCGATCCACCGCGGTGTCTTCCTGGCTCGCGGGATTCTCGGAGTCTCGTTGCGGCCGCCCCCCGAAGCGGTCGCCCCACTTGCACCGAGCTTGCATCCGTCGCTGACCACCCGCGAACGCGTGGTGATGCAAACCAAAGCCACGAATTGCCTCACTTGCCACGGCGTCATCAACCCGCTCGGTTTTACCCTGGAGCATTTCGATGCCGTTGGCCGATATCGGGATAAGGACCACGACAAGCCAGTCGATTCCACGGGCACCTACCAGACGCGCAACGGTCAGATGGTGACGCTGAATAATGCCCGGGAGCTGGCGAAGTTCTTGGCCGCCAGCGAGGAAGTGCAAGACGCCTTCGTGGAGCAAATGTTTCACCACCTGGTGCAACAATCAGTCCGAGCTTATGGCCCAAATACGCTCGCCGATTTGCGCAAGTACTTTGTCGCGAATGGATTCAACATTCGGAAGCTGGCGGTCGAGATCCTGGCGACGACCGCGCTGCAGGGAAGAGATGAAAATGAATCCGAATATCGAAGCACGAAATCCGAAACAAATTCAAAAACCGAAATTCAAGATTCAAGACGACAGTGACCAGGATTGTTTTGAATTTCGCTATTTGAATTTTGGATTTGTTTCGGGTTTCGACATTCGGATTTCGGATTTGCTTGTATACTTGATTTGATCCTCCCGACGGAGTTTTTCAAATGCACTCCCGCCGTGATTTCCTCCGCGACCTCGGCATCGGCGCTGCTGCTGTGCCGTTCGTGCTCAATCTCCCGAGCCTCGGCTTCGCCAACCAGACCAAGCGCAAACAGCGCCTGGTGGTGATGTTCAGCCCCAACGGCGTGTTCCCGAATAACTTCTGGCCCGATGAGGAAGGGGCCAAGTTCGCGCTCAAGGAAAGCCTGAAGCCGCTCGAGCCATTTAAGAGCAGGACGCTAATCCTCAACGGTGTGTGCGACCGCGTGCGCGGCGATGGCGATGCCCATATGCGCGGCATGGGCTGCCTGCTCACCGGCGTGGAGCTTTTTCCCGGCAACGTGCAGGGCGGCTCCGACACACCGGCCGGCTGGGCCAGCGGCCTCTCCATCGACCAGGAAATCAAGAATTTCCTTCAGAACGGCGAGGCCACCCGCACCCGCTTTGGCTCGCTCGAATTCGGCGTGATGGTCCCCGACCGTGCCGACACCTGGACGCGCATGGTCTACACCGGCCCGAATAAACCCGTGGCGCCGATCGACGATCCGTACCAGATGTTCGCCCGGCTCTATGGCAAGACGAAAGACCGCGAATTGCTGGCCAGCGTCCTCGACGATGTGAAGGACGATCTGAAAAAAGTCGGCAACAGCGTGAGCGCGGCCGATCGCCGGCTGCTCGAAGACCACGCTGCCTTCGTGCGCGAAATGGAGCGCGAACTGAAAGAGGCCGCCGAAGCGAAGGCCGGCCACAAGGTGCCAGAAGTTGAACCGGGCGTGAAAAAAGAAAACGACAACATTCCGCGCATCAGCAAAATGCAGATCGACCTGATGGTCAACAGCTTCGTCAACGACTTTAGCCGCATCGCCACGCTCCAAATCACGAATTCCGTCGGCATGGCCCGCATGAAATGGATCGGTATTAGCGAAGGCCACCACGAACTTTCGCATGAGCCCGATAGCAACGAAAAAGCGGTCGAGAAGCTCACCAAGATCAACAAATGGTACTGCGAGCAATTGGCGTACCTGGCCAAGCGCCTGGCCGAAACGCCGGAACCGGGCGGGCAGGGCAGCCTGCTCGACAACACGCTCATCATGTGGACCAACGAACTCGGCAAGGGCAATTCGCACACGCTCGACAACATTCCGTTCGTGCTGGTAGGCAATGGGCTTGATTTCAAGATGGGCCAGTCGCTGAAGTTCAAGAAGGCGCCGCACAACCGCCTGCTGATGGCGCTCGCCGGCGGCTTCGGCCATCACCTCAAGAAATTCGGCAACCCCAACTTCTGCGGCGACGGCCCGCTGGGGCTGAGCTGACACCGCTGGTTGTTCCGCCTTCAGGCGGAGGTTGGCCGTCCAACTTCCGCCTGAAGGCGGAACTACGAGCAGGCAATGTGTATCGGTTACGCCGATTCCGCGCTCTTTTTCATTCGCGTTTCGTCGCTGGGGAATGCACAAATCTACCGCTGCCGACGATTGTAAGGATAAAATTCACTTCTCGCGCGCGTGAGATTTCCCATGACTCGGCGGACCTTGTCGATTCTGTTGGCGGTGGTTTGCACGGCGAGCGGCTGCTCGGCGCTTGCGAAAAAGCCGCCCACCCCTGCCGACAACTACACTTCGGAACAGACTGCCGCGATCGCCGCCGGCCCCGGCGAGCGCTATTACCTTCTCGTATTCGGCTCACAAGAAACGCCCAAGCGGGCCAAGTATACGCATACCTGGGCGACGGTCGTCAAAGTCACTGAGTACGCCGTTGGAGCGGCCCCTGCCATTCAGGAGGAGACCATCAGTTGGCTGCCCTCGTCACGCGATATTCGGCCGTTGTCGTTTATGGTCGAGCCTGGGACCAATTTTGGGCTTCATTTGACGATCCAGGAAGTGCTTAGCCACAAAGAGCGAGTCTCGCTTTGGGGACCCTATGAAGTTCGGCCCGGATTCGGTTTTCGTTTCCACATACAGAAGTCGTTCATGGAATCGGGCCGCGTCGGCTACCAGTGCATCGATAATGCGGGCGAAGCGGCCCGCACGGGCGATGGCTGCAACTGCATCCACGCGATCACCGACATGGATCCCGTCTTCGACCGCAAGCAGTACCCGCTCACCTACTTCGGCAACGCCGCCAGCGAAAACATCGTGCGCCGTCTCCACGAGCGCTCCGTCATCCTCTGCCCGGAAGCGGAACACGGTTGGCTGATCCCGGTTCTGGGACTCGACCAATACCCCATCGAACGGCAAACGTATCGCAGCCGTAGAATGCCATAAATGATCTGTTGACCATCCAGCCGACACCGGAATTCAGGATAGGCGCTGGAATGTGTCAGTTACACTGGGTTTTGCCCCAGGGCTCGCTTATTCGACCTGCCAGCCGCAATGTTTATACCTGGCGGCCAAAGCGTCGGCTTTCTCTTTGGAGTCGAATTTCTCCGCATGGAACATCAAAATGAGAATCTTATCGTCGATGTCGTACATGACGCTCGACGGTGTTCTCGGTTCTTCCCAAGCTGATTGTCCAATCGCCATCTCGGGGGTTGGAGCGAACGGCAAATCGACTTCAAGTTCCGCGATGGTATGCAACGTATTCGCAGCAATAATGTTGGCCCGCAAAGAGACTTTCATGTGGTCACCTCAGAAAAAAGGTTCGCTCGTTATCATAAGGATGGTCTATGCATTCAAGGATAGCCCATGCCTCGGCGGCCGGCGTTGATTTTGTTGAAGTCGGCGACGCCAAAAAGCGGTTTGCCGGCGCAAAGTTCAGGGTTAAAATCATGCAGGACAATGGCCTGGTCGCGCTCGCCGGCCACGACGACGATTTCGACCGCGTGCCAGGAATCATGGATTATGCGCCGGCATGAGGTTTCGTGGGCAAGGTTGCGTACGAGCGCAATGTGGTTTGGGGTCCAGGAATGGTCCCAATTCTTCGTAGTCCAAGAACGGCCGTGAGAAAGGCTCTCGCCGGATGCCACAATATCACTTTTCGCTGGAAGAATTAAGACAAAAGCCACTGGGGCAGCAATCGATCGAATTGGTCGAGCGCAAGGGCAAAGGGCACCCGGATTCTATTTGCGATGCAGTGGCCGAAGCGGTGTCATTAGCTTTGTGCCGGGAATACGAGTCCGCTTTTGGTCGCATTCTGCATTACAATGCCGACAAAGCTCTGCTGGTTGCAGGTCAGACGGAACCTTGGCCTGGCGGCGGCAAGGTCCAGGTGCCGATGCGGATCGTGCTCGGGGATCGGGCAACGGCAGAGTCTCAGGGTAAACGGATCGATGTCGCCGGCATTGCTGAGGCTAGCGCGAAGAGCTGGCTGGCGGCGAACCTTCGTTTTGTGCAACCCGAACGGCATCTCGTAATCCAGAACGAGCTTCAATCGGGCTCGCCGGAACTCACAGGTATCTTCGAGCAGAATGTGATTGCGGCCAACGATACATCGGCCGCCGTTGGCTATGCACCGCTAACCGAGACCGAGCAGTTGGTGCTGGCCGCCGAGCGGTGGCTCAATTCAGCCGATTTCCAGCAACGCTTCTCCGCAGCAGGGGAAGATGTGAAAGTAATGGGCGTTCGACTGGATCGGGAGTTGACTCTTACAGTCGCAGTCGCTTTTGTGGATCGGTTCATTCCCGATGCGGCGACTTACTTTCGCTACAAGGAAGAAATGCGTTTGGCCTTGGCCGAGTACCTCAACCGTCGGCTGCATGATTTGGACCGAGTTTCCGTTCATCTGAACATGCTCGACGACCCGTCACGCGGCGCCGCTGGGATGTATCTCACGGTCCTGGGCACATCGGCCGAAGGGGCCGACGGCGGCGAAGTGGGGCGAGGCAACCGGGCCAATGGTCTTATCCCTTTTAACCGTCCGATTTCAACGGAGGCGGCAGCCGGCAAAAACCCAATCAGCCACGTCGGCAAAATCTACTCGTTGCTAACGCACCATATTGCCGGCCAGGTCGTTTCGCGCGTTCCCGGAGTTGCGGAAATCTACATTTGGCTATGCAGCCAGATCGGTCGATCCATCGATTCGCCTTTGATTGCCGCCGCGCGTCTCAGTTTGAGACAGGGAGTTCAACTTAATGACGTTCAGCGCGGCGTACAAGAAATCATCGAGCAGGAGTTGTCGGGTATTCACCATTTCACCAAGCGACTAGCTCGCGGAGAAATGAGCGTTTGGTGACAAGGTGGCTCCGCAAGCTCTCATCGTGCCTGGAACCGTTAGTGTCGCTCCAGCGTCAACAAGTCTGTTTTCGGCGACTCGCGGGAAACCAAGTCCGCGGGATAGCCTGCGTTTGGGTTGTCATCAACCATCATGCACAGCCGCAATCGGTTTCCTTCGAGCGCGTACGCGGCTCGCTGCGTCAAGCTTCGGTTAATTCTCATTTTCTTGGGGTTGGAACTGACGTCGAGCACAAAGGTATCGACGTTGTCCTTGCGATCCGGGCGGTGGACGGTGAGTTTGTCGCCGTCGAAGATGTATTGGAGTTTAATGCCCTGCACCCTTTCCGGCGGCACTGGTTTGCCGGCGGCCACAATGGCGACCACATCCCAGGTGCCCTTGAGCCGCGCCAACTCCTGGGGATCAGAAGCATTCTCCTTGAACCCTGCGCCGGAAGGCGCGATCGCTTTTGGTCCGCAGCCACAATGAACGAGCAACGCCAGGGCCATTATGCAAGTTAGTGATCGCATACGTTGTCCTACCGAAAGTCAACGGATGACCTGCATTCTATGCAAGCCAGAATTCATCACAACGGTACGAACAATATGCTGGGCCGAATTATTGCCATCTTGCCCCCTGCGTTGGGGCAAGGTCTCCCGACCGCGTCCCATGCAGCGGCCGAAGATCTCCCGGGTACCGCAGCAGCCGGAGAATGTAAACGGCGAAGCAAATAAGTAACGCTAATTGTTGTTGAGAAAGACGCCCCGACTGCTGACACGATTGGCAACTCGGCAACGCTCTTTGCGCAGGCGGTCGTGCGTGCGTGTTCATCTCCTCCGCGGGTACTTCGCGTGCCGGACGGCGTCGAGATCGCGCTGCCAGGCGGCGATCCGTTGGCCACGATATTTCCATGGCATGCCCTCGTAATAGGCGTCGCCGGGGCGGCGCGTGTCGGCGCGCACCACCAGAGCCGGCAACGGCGCCAGGCCGAGCCGCCGACATTCCGCGCCGACCTCACACAGGGCCGCGTACAGCTCCTGGCTGCGGTGCGTGATGTGCTCGAAGGCTTCGGCGCGGTCTCGAAGTTCGCGGGCGAGTTCGCCATAAGTGATGCGCGGATCGGGCAGGCGGACGCGCCGGCGGAGAAGGCCATAAATTGCAGCGGCGAGGGGAGACATGGCTCTCGATTGTTGAAGGCAATGGCATGCATTGTATACGAGCAGTCAGCGCGGAAAAACTACGCACACGAATTCCAGGATAGCGAAGGATTATTACAATGTGGCTGGATCATAAACGGACTACCGATTGGAATCCAGGAGATCGCTCATGAAGAAATTTACGCAAAGCAGTAGCGCGCCGCTTGCGGCCGCCCTCGGCCTGTCGTTTTGTTTGGGTCTCGCCCTAGTCGCTCCGGCCGATGAGCCCGCGGCCAAACCCTACAAGATTCTTGCCACCACCCAGATTCCTGCCATCGGGCGGATTGACTACGTCACGGCGGACAGCGTCAACCGCCGGGTCTATGTCGCCTGCGGGAATGCCGTCAGCATTTTCGACCTCGATACCTACAAGCTCTCCGGCACGCTGGAGAGGGCGTCCGGGCATGGCGTCGCCGTCGACCCGGAAAACCATACCGGTCTGGTCGTCGGCGATCCCGCGACTTTTTTCAACACGAAGACACTCGAAGTGATCAAGACCTTTCCCGCGCCGGGCGCCGACGGCTATCTCTTCGACGCCGCGACCCACCACTTTTTTATTCTGAGTCATCGAGCGCCCAACCTCCTCGTGGTCGATTCGAAGGACGGTTCAGTCGTGGGCAAGGTGGAGGCTATCGGCCCGAACGGCGCCAATGCCGCCGTCGAGCAGGGCGCTTCGGACGGCGAAGGGCATCTCTATTTTGACGTAGCCAATGCGCACCATATTGCGGTGGTCGACGCCAAATCCCTCAAAGTGACCGGCCATTACGACCTCGGCGAGAAGGGCAACGGGCCCGCGGGGCTGGCCATGGACACCAAGAACAAGATTCTGTTCGCGATGTGTCGCGGCGGGCGCGGCGGCACGCCCACTTGTGTCATCCTCAGTGCAACCGACGGCAAAATCATCACTACCCTGCCGCTGGCCGGCGGCAGCGACGGCGGGGTTTTCAATTCCCACACGATGGAGGCGTTCAGCTCTCACGGCAACGGCACGCTGAGCGTCATCAAGGAAAAAAGCCCGACGGAATTCGTAGTGGAAGAAACGGTGAACACCAAAGCCGGCGCGAAAACCTGCACGCTGGATACCAAGAGCGATCATGTGATCGTGATCACGCGCGAAGCCGCTCCGACGGGCGGTGGGCAGTTGCTGGATGTGATATTCATTGGTCGATAGAGGCGATTTCAAAACCGTAGCCGCAGGCTTTAGCCTGCGGATGCCGCCGCAGGCTTTAGCCTGCGGCTACGGTTAGCGCCGGTTTTGAAATCGTCTCTAGGTATTAACTCCGAAAACGCCGGGTGCTTCGCATGGCGCAATCAGCCGTTCGGCCAAATAGACAGCGAGTAGCGAGTAGTGCAGGGGCAAAAAGGGCTAGGGGAAAAGGCCGTCCGAGGTTGTTATGGAATTAATCATAATAACTTCGGACGGCCCCTCCTTCAGATCATGGAAACAGAATGGCTCGTCTGGGTTACAAGGGAGGCCAATTATGGTCCAAGCCTTCGCGCTCTATTTGCTGGACCTGACTTTCGATGATGCCAAACCGCTCGCTGACCAACTTCCGGGACTGGGCCACGTCCATCGCTTGATCCTGGGCTTCCACGAGGGCCAGGAATATTTCCTTGCGGCGCTCTTCCGTTGGCCGTTCGTCGTTTCGGTTCGGTGTCATGGATCGTCCTCCTGTGGTTGAATGCTTCGACTCAGCGAATCGATAGTACACATTTCGCGCTTCAATCGGCAACATCAAATTTGGATTTTGGTTAAGGATTCGGGGCGATCCCAGGTTGTTCGAGCCCCTTCACGACACCGCCGTTGGGCATCCACTTTTTGCCCGGTTCTCATTCCTTGCCTTTCCCAATCCGGATCGTATGTTTTGGCGGCTTAGAATGCGCGCGGCGAGTACTTCAGCACGAAGTGGCGGCAAGGGTTTCACTTTTCCAGTCACCAACTTAGTAACCATCATGTTCACCAATCACCAAACTTGCAACCAGCACTGTATCTGTCACCCAGACTACAACCAGAAACCTAACTTGTATCAATTTGAATCAATCTGTGCGAAGGCCTCGGGCGCACGCCCGAAGGCATGGCGGTCGAGGGAGTTGCGCCCTGTCCCACAGTGGAGCGCATTGTCACTTGGTTACAAAAAGATACTGTCGCCCATGATTTACGACCACGAGCAAAATGTAGGGCAGGCGGTCTCCGAATGCCGAGAACCGAAATCGTTGAAGCCGGCACCCGACGTCGAGCATGCTCCCGATTTAGCCTACTTACGCCTCCTGCGGCACTTCGGGCTTCGTGGCAATGAGCTGCTGAATCCGCTTCATCCGCGCATTGAGGAAGAGCACATTCGAGATCGTGGCCACTACGCCGCGGCCACCCTGGGTTTGCATCTTCAGGTCGCCTGAGCCCAGCCCCAGCACCCAGTTGCGGAACAGGTCCGACTGATCCTTGGAGAAGACGATGCCATCGGTGTCGTAGCTACTTTCCACGGCTCCGATTACGAATTCGTGAGTAATCTGGCCCGGCCGAACGCGCCAGAACGACAGGTGATCGAATACCACGACCACGACCAGCCAGACGATCAACAGGCCCGTGGACAGAAACAGGTAGAAACCCATGTCCATGAACACGGTCAATTCCCCGAACCAGCGGAGAATGCTCGGCCACCAGTCGAGATAGGCGAACAGCAGCGTGATGAAGGCGCCGCCCAGTACAAGCACGAGGGAGGCCAGACCGCGCATGCGCGTATTGGTGAGGATGATCATCCCAAGGATCACCAGCGAGAAGATAACCCCCAGGTTCGGGCCGGCCGAGAGTAGCACCGGCCGATCACCGACCTGGATTTGAACGCCGTGCATTCGGGTGAGCAACGCCATAAGATAGCCGATGGCCCACACGGGCCACCAGTAGAAAATCCAGGAATGGCCGAAAAGGATCACCTGGGGAACTTTGGCGACTCTCATTTCATGGGGCTGTGTTGCAGTAGCCATAATGCACCTCGCGAAAATGCGGTTTTCCAAAAATCGCTTCGAAAGGCGCAAAAGTGCAAATGCGATGCCACTTGACGGCACGGGCCGCCGGCGTGCAATCGAGATGGGGTTGGCAGCCAAATGAATCTGTAGTATTGCCGATTGCTCGAGCAGCTGATTGTCATCAGAACACGAACTCCGGCATCCCGGAGTTGCCGAGCAAGTGATTTTGCCGACGAATCGACGCTCCGTTTTCGCGAATCTCATCGACGCTTCGAACCCCGACCAGGCGCATGGATCGTTCCAGTTCGGCGCGGATGATATCAAACGCCCGCCTCATTCCGGCATGTCCACCGGCGCCTAGCCCTGCCACATAAGCACGACCGAGCCCGACTGCTTTCACTCCGTAGCTCAGTGCGATCAGTATGTCCTTGCCGTTTCGAATTCCGCCATCCATCATGAAATCTATTTTCGAGGGTGCCAACTTGGGCATCTCTTCGGCGACCATGTGAAGAGTCGGCGGCACTCTATCTTCCTGACGGCCGCCATGGTTGGACCAGATAACGGCAGAAGCGCCGCTGTCCTCGGCCCGCTTGGCGTCTTCCGCGTTGTGCACTCCTTTCACGATGAGCGGTCCGTCGCCCCAGGCCTCCTTGATCCACCTGAAGTCATTCCACGTTACCGCCGACGCGGCAAGTTGCGTGGCGATGTCGGCGTAGGGCATAGGAGTTCCTTTTTCGTCCAGCTGGACGTTGACGAACTGCATCATGCCACCGTCGGCCCAATAGCTAAACAGCCACGAGAGATGGGTCAGCATCTGGGGCGCAAGCCGGAGCTTTTCTCTAAGAAGTCCAAGGCGCTGGCCAAAGCCGAGTCCCTTAAAGGACTGGAGCGCCGCAGCTGGCTTCATCCGCGCATGGCCCACGCGGTTGCCGGACACCGCGGTGTCAATCGTAAGGATCAACCCGGTGAACCCGGCGCGCCTGGCACGGTGAATGCCCCTGGTCGCCACTTCGCGGCCGCCGCAGAGGTAGAGTTGGAACCAGCATTTCCTTGCCGAGGCAGCGGCCACTTCCTCCATCGGCGTTCCGGTGACGGTGGAAAGCGCCAGCACGGTCCCATACTCGCCAGCGACTTTGGCGGCGACAGCCTCAGCCTTGGGCCAAAGCGAGCGGAGGCTGCCAACCGGTGCTACGAACCAGGGGATTTGCAATTCATGATTTACAACCGTGGTGCGAAGATCCAGGGAATCGAGCTTGATCGCCCCACGAGCAGTAGTCACTGCCTGTTGGAAGGCTTGCACGTTTCTCCTCAGGGTGATCTCGTTGTCTGCTGCGCCGCGGAAATACTCGCGGACAATCGGCGGCACGCGCCGCATGAGCAGCTTCCAGAGGTCCTCGGTCGTTTGTGCTTCGGCGACTCGATTGGCCCATTTCCCTTCGCTTCGGCGGTGAAGGTAGTCCAGAAGTGTTTTGATTGTGAGACTCCTTCAACAGCCTTAGCAATAACAGAAAGACGCTCCGACCCCGATGGTACGATAATGGCAGGAGAAGTGGAGCATTCGCGGATGGATGTTATTCCACATTATCGCTGCGATGTAGCTCGCAGTTATCGGGAATGAACCACGGCCCTTTTTCATTGCCTGTCAGGTCGCAGCGGCGGACGACGGCCAGTGCGCCGTCTTGGAGACGGATGGCGTTGCCGGCATTTTCCTGGATATAGCAGCGGCGGAATTCGCCTTTGCCGCCGGGGCTGATGGCCACGCCCGAGCGCTTGTTGGCGATGATCTTGCACTCGCGAAACCGGCCTTCGCCGTCCTGGAAGATGTGTACGCCGCCGGCCTGATTGTCGCGAATTTCGCAGCGAAGGAAAGTGCCTTGGCCGCCCTCGCCAATCGAGACGCCGGCCGAGCCATGTCCTGCGATGCGGCAGTTCTCGAACTCGCCCCGGCCGCTGTCGTAAATGAACACGCCGGCATCGGCACTCCCGAACATGGTGCAGGATCTTAACACGGGCCGAGCCTTGCCGTGGATTGCGACGCAGGCCAGGGAGTGCGAGCGGATCAGGCATTCCTCCAGCACTGGCTGGCCGCGGCTGAAATCGAGGGCGTAGCAGTCCTCTTGTTTCTCGGCCGGCCGGCAACGCAGGGTCAGCCCGCGAATGAGTACCGACTCGTCGGTGGCAATTTCCAGGCAATGAGCATCGTGAGTGGAGATCACGACTTGATCGACGGTGCCGGCTCCCACGATTTCGAGCGGCCGGTCGATCACCAGCGTTTCGCGGTACTTCCCTGGCTGCACCAGAATTCTGTTGCCTGGGGCCGCGGAGTTGATCGCTTCCTGAATGCTGGTGAACTGGCCCGCGCCGTTTTGGGAAACGACGATCGGAGCCAGCAACACCGACGATTTATTGCGGCCGCGCTCGCTCCAGGCAGCGCCTTCGGGACGTAGGAATTCTTCAATTTGGTCGCTCGTCCAGCGCTGGGCGGGGTCGCGCTGGAGCAGGTTCTGCAGCAGTGTTTTCCACGGCTGCCGCAAGTAGGGCGGAATGTTGGGCGGCAACGTGCGCAAGTTTTCGAGAAAAGCTTGCCGGGTTTCGCCCGCATGGGCATGGCGGCCTGTAAAATGATTCAGGATCGTCACGCCCAGGGCATAAATATCATTGGCGGGCCCGAGTTCGCGATTGAGTGTCTCGGGCGCCAGGTAGGTCAGACTGGCATTACGGGTGGAGCGGTCGTTGGCTGGCCGCAAAAGGCCAAAGTCGCCCAGTTTCCAGCGGCCCTTCACACGAATAATGTTGGCCGGCTTGACGTCGCCGTGCAGGTGGCCTTGCGAATGGATGTAGGCCAGAGCCATGGCCACACCGCGAACCAAGTCGCGCAATTCGGGGTCGGGCAGTATCTCGCGTGAACGCACGATCTGGCCCAACGATGTGTCGCCCAGCTCCGTCGCCAAAAAAATCGAAGAAGCGAGCGCCCCGGAGCGGATTTCACCGGACGAACGGTAGGCAATCACATAATCATGATTCAGCCGGGCCAAGGCGAGGATTTCGTTCAGAATCTTGGTGCGATGCTCGTCGGTTTCCGGCGATATGATTTTGACGGCAGCCTGGGTAATGACCTGGCCCATGGTGACTTCATCGGCCGCGAAGACACTGCCATACGAGCCGTGGCCAATGAATTCGCTCAAACGGTAGCGGCCATCAATTAGCGTGCCTAGCCAGCGATCGGGATGAGTCATGAAAGAAAACCGAATCTTGTTCGCGCACTGCTCCCGGGACTGACGTCCCAGGGCTTAGGACCGAATTTATTTTTACGGTATGGAGCAACGATTCGCAAGCGAGAGTGGGGTGGCGGAACGGTTTCTCAACTTGCAAAGCGAAAGTCTTTTTTTGATTGACTCTACCGCATGCGCCCTCTACACTTGAATCCATTCGGTGGAGCCGAAGCACCGCGGCAACAACTAGGAGTGGCAAAGGTGACCAAGAAAGAAATCGTCAAGCAGATATCGGAAGACACGGGCCTGACTCAACTCCAGGCCAAGAAAATCGTCCAGATGACGTTTGACGCGATCATCGAAACCCTCGTTCGAGAATCACGCATCGAGTTGCGGAATTTCGGCGTCTTCGAAGTGAAGTTGCGCAAGGCTCGCAAAGCGCGCAATCCGCGCACTAATGAAGATGTGCACGTGGGGCCCAAGAACGTCGTCACATTCCAGCCCGGCAAGAAGATGGAAGAGTCGGTGCGGCGCATGCCGCTGGCGGAGCCGCGCCCGCGCAAACCACGCAAGAATCGCTCCGCTGCTCGCTCGGCCGACCTCGATGGGCTCGAGGACGCGGTGAATATCCGTGAGCCGGTGCTGGCGGGAAGCGCTGCGGCCGTCTTGACCAACGGCGCCGATACGATTCCCAGCGAAAACGGCACCTCCGTCGACCACGGCGAAGGGGGGGCCACGGCCACAGTTACTGCCAAGAAGACCCGCAAGCGGCGCGAAAAGTAGCCGACAGCGACATTTCTTCTCACGTAAAGTTCAAGTTCTTTGCCGGATCGGCCGATATTCCCGATGGAAACAACTATTCGGGTGGTCCGGCAGCGCTCTTTCTTTCCTGAATTACCCAGTCGCTCACGATGAAGCGGCAGGAAAGCCCAGCGAACCGGAAGAATTCGGCAGGGAGGCTACGATATGCGCCGGCTTCTAATGCTCGCAGCAGTGGCGGGTTTGGGTCTTTCCAACGCTGGCTGCTTGTTCAATGCCTACGGCAGCGATCCGAACACCCGCATGAACCAGCTTCTGAATCAGTCGGAAGACATGCGGCAGGTCCGCGAAGAGTGGCAGCGCATCTGGTTCACTGACCAGCCGTCGCACCTGACTCCGGACCGCATCCATGGCGGTATACAGTAAGCCGATATGGCCGCTTGCGGCTTAGCAGGGATGCTAAGCCGCAAGCGGCCAAGATCACTTCTTCTCCACGCGGACCCGCAAGCCATCGCCATCGGCGAAGCGCAGGTACAGCCCGTGGTCTTTCGGCGCACCCGCCGATTTCACCAGCACGGTATTCCAGCCTTCGGTCAAATGCACGTCCACCTTGTCGGTGTCGGGCTTCGCGGCCCGGCGGTCGCCGAATTCGTAAATCTGTTGGTCGTTGAGCTTAATTCGGATCGGACCGGTGGAGCCCACCATCATCTTTACTTTCTGCGCCTTCGGTGAATACACGTAGGTTAGGGCGTAGCCCGCAATCAAATCGCGCTGGAAAAACGCGCGCAAATCGAGGTAGCCGTTCGGCTCCACGAGCGCAACTTTCCAAGTAAGCTTCTCATCCGGTTTGCTGCCCGAGTACGTAGCCTTGGGATCGGCGGATTTGTCTGGCGGAAATGGCGTACGCAGATCGCCCACGAATGGTCCGACTACCAGATATTCCAGCGCGATACCGCGGAGTGATTCCTGTGCTTTGCGATCGCGGAGGAACGATACGAGATCGATGAATTGGTCGAAGGAAAGTTGCGAAAGCACGTTGTCGGGCATGAGCGATTGCTTCGATACTTCCAATTCTTCCACATCGGACTTTGGGATGCGCACTTCTTTGCCGGTTGATTCTTTCAGCACCAGCTCGGCAGGCGTATCGACGACTTTCAAGCCGGTGTACGTTAGTCCCTTCTTGGTCGTGGCCCGATAGGCTTGGTAACCTTCCTTGATCTCCTTGCTCGGGTCGATCATCGACTCCATGACCTTGTCCAGCGATTGCGTCTCCCAGATGCGAGTGAGGTCTGGCCCGACATTACCGCCGACGCCTTCCAGCTTATGGCAATTGATGCAGGCCAGCGTCTTCGCATTCAGGTACAGCGTCCGGCCACGGTTCGGATCGCCCTTCGTCTTAACGAGAGCCTGAACTTTTTCGACCTCGCCCTTTTCCAACGATAGGAGCAAGCCGCCACGCATCACTTCGGTGAGAATCGGTCCGAGGTCCGGATTTTTGGCCAAATGCTTGCGCAGGTTCTCGGTCACTTGCGGCAGCAAATCGCGCGGCAGCTTCTTGGCGAGGAATCGTTCCGCTGCCTTCTTCGCTCCGCTCGGCTGCGTCCCCAGCACTTGTACCGCTTCCGATTGCAGGCCGGCATCCTTCTGGTCGAGAAATCCCTCCGCCAAGGTCTGCGCTGCACTCGGGTCCGTCTGCGCGAGCGAACGCAAGGCTTCGATTTTGAGGGCGTTGCCTTCCGCGGAGCTGGGGCGCGCATCTTTCAAAATGGCGATGAGCGGCGGAATGGTCGATTTATCGTTGAACACACGCAGCGCTTTCAAAATCGCCTGACGCTCAATGCCAGTCCAGGTTTCGTCGCCAAGCCGGGCATTCAGCACTGGCACCGCTGCGGTCAGGCGCGCTTGCTCAATGGTGCGGATAGCCAGTAAGCGGATATCCGGATCGTTGTCTTCCAGCAAGCCAAGAATCAGTTTGCCGACCTTGTCATTCGGCACCGGCCCGAAAGTGCCAAGCAATTCAACACCGGTTCGCTTCACGTCTGAAGCCACGCCGGGATGAGAGAGCAGGAACTGCACGAGCACATCCGGTCCCAGCGGCGGATCGAGAATGTAATTGCTGATCGATTTCAGCAAGGCCGTCTGCTGTTCGGGCCGAAGATGCGGATTGTTCAGCAAAATCGGCAGCGCCTCGGCCCCGGCCCGTGTACGAAGTGTCGTGAATGCTTCCACCACATGATCGCGATCGCGATCCACGCCGGAATCGGCGTTCTCCAGTAGTTTTTGCATCCCGCGAGGGCCTAGCCGCTCCAAGGCGCGAATGATTCCATCGGAAAGGTACAAATCCTTGCCGTTGTCGTGCCGGAAGACAGTGGCGATTACGTCTTCCGCGCCTGGTGCGCCGATTTTGCCCATTGCTAAAACGATGGCCCGTTTCACAGGTGCTTCGGCCACTGTAAGCGCCTTGAGTAGCTCATTCTGAATTTCCCAGTCGCCGGGGGTGCCATTCAGCGATAAGCCGTCGGCGGCAAGGCGAACGACATCATTGTTGATGTCCTCGAGAAGCTTGCAGAATCCGGTCTTAACGTCGGTGTTCCAGAACGATTGCAACGCGCCGATAGCAGAAAGGCGAGCGGCCAGTGGCGCTTGTTGATCGAGCGCTAACCGCAAAAGCTGTGAGCGATTGCGGTCGCCGCGATGCACGAGTTCGCGCTGGGCAGCCAGGCGATCGCTGAAATCCGGCGCGGCGAGCGATTTAATCAAGTCGTCGTCCGACTGGCGCACGACTTTCACCCAGCTATCCATGCCACGCAAGGGCAGGGCCG
>Ga0070732_10000809_pt1 | contig 18106 bp, 18 predicted proteins | sample Coa_R1_5_FD_66449 | JGI IMG/M metagenome (GOLD analysis project Ga0070732, IMG submission 66449) | Surface soil microbial communities from Centralia Pennsylvania, which are recovering from an underground coalmine fire - Coalmine... | ecosystem: Environmental > Terrestrial > Soil > Unclassified ...
CGCCTAAGTGCGACATGAATCATGCAAGATTTCGACCGCAGCGACCTGCGCATCCTGGAGCTGCTGCAGCAGCAGGGCCAGCTGTCCTCAGCGGAGGTGGCCGAGCGCCTCGGCATGACCGCGTCCACCTGCTGGCGCCGGGTGAGCCGGCTCGAGGAGCAGGGGGTGATCCGGCGCCGCGTGGCGCTGCTCGATCGCGAGAAGCTCGGCCTGCCGGTCATGGTGTTCTCGCACGTGAAGGTGGCCGGCCACGGGCGCGATGCGCTGCTGCGCTTCGAGCAGGCGGTGCGCGCCCACCCCGAGATCCTCGAGTGCTACACGCTCATGGGCGAGACCGACTTCCTGCTGCGCATCGTGTGCCGCGACATCAAGGCCTACGAGGCGTTCTTCCTCGATCACCTGTCGCGCTTCCCGGGCGTGCAGTCGGTCAACTCCTCGATCGCGCTGGCGGTGATCAAGGAGACCACGGCGCTGCCGCTGCACCCCGGCTAGGGGGCGCGGCGCAGCACGATGACGCAGCGCTGGGCGCTGAGGCGCGGGATATGGATGTCGCGCGTGGTCACGACCTGCCAGCCGGGCGGGAGCGCTGCCAGCTCCTCCTCCGGCGGCCGGCCCTTCATGGCCAGCACCCGGGTCGCCGGCCCGCACAGCGGCCCGACCTGCTCGAGCAGGCGCGGCAGCGGGGCGAAGGCGCGCGCCACGACGGTGTCGAAGGCGGCGTCCTTCAGCGACTCGACCCGCGCGGCGAGGGCCGTGACGTTGGCGAGCTGCATGAGCTGGGCGGCGTGAGCCACGAAACGCACCTTCTTGCTGGTCGAATCGATGAGCGTGAACTGGCGCTGCGGGTTGGCGACCGCCAGCGGCAGCCCCGGGAAGCCGGCGCCGGTGCCGGCATCCGCGATGCGCGTGCCGGCGAGATCGGGCGAGACGCTGAGCGAATCCAGCAGGTGCTGGGTCACCATGGCCTCGGGCTCGGTGATGGCGGTGAGGTTGAAGCGCCGGTTCCAGCGCTCCAGTTCCTCGAGCAGCCGGAACAGCCGCCCGGCGGCGTCCGCGCTCAGGACGACGCCGAGGGTTGCCGCGTCCTCGACGAGGCGTTCGACCGGACTCACGGCTCTCCTCGCGTCTGGATGTGCCGATTGATCATACTTTGCACACCGTGAGACTGCTCCTGGTAGAGGACGATGCCATGATCGGCGAGGCCATCCGCGCGGGCCTGAAGCGCGAGGGCTTTGCCGTCGACTGGATGCACGAGGCCGCCGCGGCGCGCGCCGCGCTCGCCACCGAGCCGTTCGACCTGCTGCTGCTCGACCTGGGGTTGCCCGGGAGCGACGGCCTGACGCTGCTCAAGGGCCTGCGCCAGCGCGGCGCGGCGCTGCCGGTGCTCATCATCACCGCGCGCGATGCGGTCTCGGACCGGGTCGCCGGTCTCGACGCCGGCGCCGACGACTACCTCATCAAGCCCTTCGACCTGGACGAGCTGGCCGCGCGCATCCGCGCGCTGCTGCGGCGCCGCTCCGGCCGCCCGGCACCGCTCATCGAGCACCAGGGAGTGGTGCTCGACCCGGCCGCGCACCGCGCCACCCGCGACGGCGCGGAGGTTGCGCTGTCGCCGCGCGAGTTCGCGCTGCTGCAGCTGCTCATGGAGCGCCCCGGCACCATCCTGTCGCGCGCCCAGATCGAGGAGCGCCTGTACGGGTTCGGCGAGGAGGTGGAGAGCAACGCGGTCGAGGTGCACATCCATGGCCTGCGCCGCAAGCTCGGCGCGGCATTCATCCTCACCGTGCGCGGGGTCGGCTACCGCGTGGCGCCCGGCGCATGAGCTCGCTGCGCGCCCGCCTGCTCGGCCTGCTGCTCGGCGGCGTGCTGCTGGTCGGCGTGGTCGGCGGCTGGGTGGTGTACCGCAACGCGCTCGCCGAGGCCGACGCGTTCTTCGACTATCACCTGCGCCAGACCGCGCTGCTGCTGCGCGACCAGCCGGTGCAGTACCTGCTGGCGCCGCAGTTCCCGCCGGCCACCGCCTCCTACGACTTCGTGGTGCAGGTGTGGTCGCTCGACGGGGTGCGCGTCTACCTGTCGCGCCCGCACACCGTGCTGCCCGAGATCACCACCCTCGGCTTCTCCACCGTCTCGACCAGCGAGGGGCGCTGGCGCGTGTTCGGCATCCAGGCCGTGACGCGCGTCATCCAGGTGGCGCAGCCGATGAGCGTGCGCGAGCAGCGCGCCGCCGAGCTCGCCCTCGAGACGCTCAAGCCGTTCGCGCTGCTGCTGCCGCTGCTGGCGCTGTTCATCTGGTTCGCGGTCGGGCACGCGCTCGAGCCGCTGCGACGCCTCACGGCACTGGTCAAGGCGCGGCGCGTCGAGGCGCTCGAATCGCTGCCGGACTCGCAGCTGCCCGCCGAGGTGCAGCCGCTGGTCGGCGCGCTCAACGAGCTGCTGACGCGGCTGCAGTCGGCGCTCGGGCGCGAGCGCGCGTTCATGGCCGACGCCGCCCACGAGCTGCGTACCCCGCTCACCGCGCTGCACCTGCAGATGGGCATGCTGGCGCGCGCCAGCGACGAGGGCGAGCGCGCCGCTGCCATGGGCACGCTGTCGGCGGGGGTGCAGCGCGCCATCCACCTGGTGGAGCAGATGCTGGCGCTGGCGCGCCAGGAGCCGCGCGCCGCGGCGCAGCGCCAGCCCGTGCGCCTGGATGACCTGGCGCGCGAGATCGTCGCCGAGCTCGTGCCGCTCGCCGATGCCGGGCGCATCGACCTCGGGGTCGAGGCGGCGCAGCCGGCCGTGGTCGCGGCCGATGCCGACGCGCTGCGCACCCTGCTGCGCAACCTGATCGACAATGCGGTGCGCTATACGCCCGCCGGCGGCCGGGTGGACGTGAGCGTGGTGCCGGCGAGGGCTGCGGCCGGCGCGCGCCTCGCCGTGAGCGATGACGGCCCGGGGATCGATGCCGCCGAGCGCGCGCGGGTGTTCGATCGCTTCTACCGCCGCCCGGGCACGGTGCCGCCCGGCAGCGGCCTCGGGCTCGCGATCGTCAAGGCGATCGCGGATGCGCACGGCGCCACGGTGACGCTGGCCGACGGGGCCGGCGGCCGCGGCCTCAGCGTGACGGTGTCGTTTCCGCCAGCTTCTGCAGGAAGCTCGCCGCCGTAAGCAGGTACTCGTCGCGGTTGGGTTTCTTACGGAAGCCGTGGCCCTCGTCCCGGGCCACCAGGTACCAGACCTCGCCGCCGTTGGCGCGCACCCGCCACACCAGCTGCTCGGACTCGGAGACCGGCACGCGCGGGTCGTTCTCGCCCGCCACCACCAGCAGCGGCCGCTTGATGCGCGTGGCGTTGGTGAGCGGGGAGATGCGGTCGAGGAAGGCGCGCATCGAGGTGTCGCGCTCGTCGCCGTACTCGGTGCGGCGCCAGTCGCGGCGGTAGGCGGCGGTATTGCGCAGGAAGGTCACGAAGTTGGAGATGCCGACCAGGTCGATGCCGCCCTTCAGCCGCTCGCCGTAGGTGACGAGCGAGGCGAGCGCGAGGTAGCCGCCGTAGGAGCCGCCCATGACCGCGACGCGCTCGCGGTCGAAGCCGGGCTGCACGCCGACCCATACCAAGAGCGACCCCACGTCGCGCACCGCGTCCTCGCGCAGCAGGCCGTTGTCGAGCGCCAGGAAGGTCTTGCCGTAGCCGGAGGAGCCGCGCACGTTGGGCTGCACCACCGCGTAGCCGAGCTCGTTCACCAGGAACTGCACGAACGGATTCCAGCCCGGGCGGGCCTGCTCCTCGGGGCCGCCGTGCAGGTCGATCACCACCGGTGCCGGGGCGCCGCCGCGCGGCCGGTACACCCACGCCGACAGCAGCCGCGGGTGGCCGGCGACCCGGTCCCACGTCGGGTAGCGCACCAGCTCCGGCGCCACCAGCGTCGCGGCATCGAGCGGCCCGGACTCGCTCCTGGTCCAGCGCGTCACGCCGCCCTTGTCGAGCTCGTAGACGTACACGTCGCGCGGCGAAGTGGCGGTCTCGACCGACATGGCGAGGCGGCGCCCGGTGCGGTCGAAGCGCGGGTTGCCGATGCGTCCCTCGGGCAGGCCGGCGGGCGTGAGCGTCACCTTGCCGAGCGTGTCGAGCACGGTGAGCCGGCTGCGGCCGTCCTCGTTGAGCACGTAGGCGACGTAGCGCCCGTCGGCGCTCACGTCGAAGTCCTCCACGTCCCAGCCGACCTCCGGGCTCACCAGGTGGCTGTCGTGCGTCACCGGGTCCTTGAGCTTCAGCTGCATGAACTCGCCGTCCTCGTCGGTGAGCACGTACACCCCGCGCCCGCCCGGATCGAACCGGGCGGCGCGGATGCCGACCTTCTTCGGCTTGTCCTCGAGCGGGGTGAGGGCACCGGTGGTGGTGTCGGCGAGGTACAGGTAGCTCTCGCTGAGGGACAGGTACTTCCACACCAGGAGCTTGGAGTCATCCGGCGACCAGTCGAGCGGATACCAGGTGTCCTGATGGCCCCCGACCACGAGCTGCGGCGCGGCGCCCGAGCTCACGTCCGCCACGTAGACGTCGTAGCTCACCGAGTCGCGGTCGTTGCCGTAGAAGGCGACGCGCTTGCCGTCGTGGGCCCACACGGCGCTGCCGTGGATGAAGTCACCGTGGGTGAGCGCTCGCACCGCGCCGCTGCCGGGCTGGTAGTACACCTGCGCGTCATCGTTGCCGCCCTGGTCCATGAGGAACACGAAGCCCGCCCCGCTGCGCGCCGCGTGCGCCCACTCGATGGGCTCGTCGTAGAAGGTGAGCTGCTCGCGCATGCCCAGCGGGGCCGCCACCCGGTGCACCTGCTCGGTGGCGCCGAAGCGCGTCTGGATGAGCAGGCTCCCGTCCGCGGTCCAGTCGAGGAAGGTGGCACCGCGCGATTGCTGGTAGCGCTGCAGGCGCTGCGCGAGCGCCGGGTCGGCCGCGGGCACGCCGTCGAATACCAGGTTGCCCTCGACCCGGGTGCGGGGCTGCTGCGCCGGGACGGCGGCCGCACCCAGGAGCGCCGCGCCGAGGACACCGGCGGCGAAGAAACGACCCTGACGGCTCATGTGTCTAAGCTAGCTTACTTGGTTAGGATGTGTACATGCGCCACAGCGACCGACACGCACCGCGCGCCGATGTTCCCGTGACGCCGCGACTGTACCGGCATCCGCACGGCATCACCGCGGTCGATGTCGAATACCTGTACGCAGGTCACGCCGCGGCGCATGTCATCGTCGACTCCGGGCACGCGGCGATCGTGGATGTGGGCACCAACGACTCGGTACCGTACGTGCTCGCCGCGCTCGCCGAGCTCGGCGTGCCGCGCGCAGCCGTCGACTACCTGCTGCTGACGCACGTGCATCTCGACCACGCCGGCGGCGCCGGCACCCTGATGCGCGAGCTGCCGAACGCGCAGGCGCTGCTGCATCCGCGCGGCGCGCCGCACATGCTCGACCCGACGCGCCTCATCGCCGGCTCCATGGCGGTGTACGGCGAGGAGCGCTTCCGGCGCCTGTACGGCGAGCTGCTGCCGATCCCGGCCGCGCGGCTGCGCGCGGTCGAGGACGGCGAGCGCGTGCGGCTCGGCGCGCGCACGCTCGAGCTGGTCCACACCCCCGGGCACGCCGCGCATCACTACGTGGTGGTGGACGCCGCTCACCGCAGCATCTTCACCGGCGACACCTTCGGCATTTCCTACCGCGCGCTCGACACCGCGCGCGGCAACTTCATCACCCCGTCCACGGTGCCGACCCAGTTCGACCCGCAGCAGCACCTCGACTCCATCGACCGCATGCTCGGCTACGGTCCCGAGTCCATGTACCTCATGCACTTCAGCCGCGTGACGGACGTGGCGCGCCTGGCCGCATCGCTCAAGGAGCAGATCCGCTCGCTCGCGGCCATGGCGCGCGCGCACGCCGCCGAGCCCGACCCGGCCGCCGGAATCCGCGCCGACATGCTGGCCCTGTGGCTGAAGCTCGCGCGCGCGCACGGCAGCACGCTGCCGGACGCCGCGATCGAGCACGCGCTCGCCGGGGACCTGACCCTCAACACCCAGGGCCTCATGGCCTGGCTCGCCCGCATCCGCGACAAGGCGGTGAAGTCATGAAGCCGTTCAAGGCGTTCCGCATCCATTCCGAGGGCGGCAAGATCGCCGCGCGCTTCGAGCAGCTGACCCTCGACGACCTCGCCGCGGGCGACGTGGTCATCCGGGTCAGCCACTCCTCCATCAACTACAAGGACGCCCTCGCCGCGACCGGCGCCGGCAAGATCCTGCGCCGCTACCCGCTCGTGGGCGGCATCGATCTGGCGGGCCTGGTGGAGTCCTCCGCCGATGCGCGCTTCAAGCCGGGCGAGGCGGTGCTGGTCACCGGCTGCGGCCTGTCCGAGACCCACGACGGCGGCTATGCCGGGTACGCGCGCGTGCCCGGGGACTGGGTGATTCCGATGCCGCCGGGGCTGGATGCGCCCACCGCCATGGGGATCGGCACCGCCGGCTTCACCGCCGCCCTCGCCATCCACCGCATGGAGCAGAACGGCCAGAGCCCGCAGGGCGGCCCCGTCGCCGTCACCGGCGCCAGCGGCGGCGTCGGCAGCATCGCCGTCGACATGCTCGCGGGGCGCGGCTACAAGGTCGTCGCCGTCAGCGGCAAGAAGGAGGCGGCGGCCTATCTCACCGCGCTCGGCGCCGCGGAGGTGCTGCTGCGCGGCGAGCTCGATCTCGGCTCGCGCCCGCTCGAAAACGCGCGCTTCGGCGGCGCCATCGACAACCTGGGGGGCGATGTGCTCGCCTGGCTGACGCGCTGCGTCGACTTCTGGGGCAACATCGCCAGCGTCGGGCTCGCCGGGGGACCGGAGCTCAAGACCACCGTCATGCCCTTCATCCTGCGGGGCGTGGCACTCCTGGGCATCAACTCCTCGGCGACGCGCCGCGAATGGCGGCTCGCCGTGTGGCAGCGCATCGCCACCGATCTCAGGCCGCGCCACCTGGCGCGCATCGTTACCCGCAGCATCGGCTTCGATGAGCTGCCGGCGGCGTTTCCGCCCTACCTGGATGGCCGCGTCACCGGGCGCACCGTGGTGCGCATCCCCTGATCCTACCGGCGAGTAGCATCGCTGTGGCCGCGTGAGGCGGCGCGCGTATAGAATCACGCTTCGCTTGCGAGGTTTTTCAGCATGTCGGTAACGCCAGTCAGCGCCGGCGCGCGCCTGCGGGCCGCGGTCGAGGCGGAACGCCCCCTGCAGATCGTCGGCACGGTGAACGCCTATGCCGCGCTCCTGGCGCAACGGGCCGGCTTCCGCGCCATCTATCTCTCCGGCGCCGGTGTCGCCAACCACTCCTACGGGCTGCCGGACCTCGGCATGACTTCGCTCGATGACGTGTGCGAGGACGTGCGGCGCATCTCCTCTGCCTGCCCGCTGCCGCTCCTGGTCGATGCCGACACCGGCTGGGGCGGGGCCTTCAACATCGCGCGCACCTGCCGCGAGCTGGCCCGCGCCGGCGCCGCCGGGCTGCACCTCGAGGACCAGGTCTCCGCCAAGCGCTGCGGCCACCGGCCCGGCAAGGCGCTGGTGCCGCCGGCGGAGATGGTCGACCGGCTGAAGGCGGCGGTCGACGGCCGCGCCGATGCCAGCTTCGTCATCATGGCGCGCACCGATGCGCACGCGGTCGAGGGCCAGGCGGCGGCGGTCGAGCGCGCGCAGGCCTACGTGGCCGCCGGCGCGGACATGATCTTCGCCGAGGCACTGCAGACCCTCGAGGAGTACCGCCAGTTCGTGCAGGCGGTGCCGGTGCCGGTGCTGGCCAACCTCACCGAGTTCGGGCAGACGCCGCTGTTCACCGTGGCGGAACTCGCCGCCACCGGCGTGCGGCTGGTGCTGTACCCGCTGTCGGCCTCGCGTGCCGCCGCCAAGGCGCAGGTAGGGGTGTACGCGGCCATCCGCAGCGACGGCACGCAGAAAAACGTGCTGCCGTACATGCAGACGCGCGCCGAGCTCTACGACGTGCTCGGCTATCACGCCTACGAACAGAAGCTCGACGAGCTCTTCGGGAAAGACCAGCCATGACTGACACGCCCGCGTTCAAGCCGAAGAAGTCCGTGGCGCTGTCGGGGGTGACCGCGGGTAACACCGCGCTGTGCACCGTCGGCCGCACCGGCAACGACCTGCACTACCGCGGCTACGACATCCTCGAGATCGCCACCGTGAGCGAGTTCGAGGAGATCGCCCACCTGCTGATCCACGAGAAGCTCCCCAACCGCGCCCAGCTCGAGGCCTACAAGTCGAAGCTGCGCGCGCTGCGCGGGCTGCCGGCCACGGTGCGCAGCACCCTCGAGGTGCTGCCCGCCTCCAGCCACCCCATGGACGTGCTGCGCACCGGGGTGTCGGTGCTGGGCTGCACGCTGCCGGAGAAGGACGACCACGACGCCGCCGGCGCGCGCGACATCGCCGACCGCCTCATCGCCTGCCTGGGCTCGATGCTGGTCTACTGGTACCACTTCTCGCACTCCGGCCAGCGCATCGCGGTCGAGACCAACGACGACTCGATCGGCGGGCACTTCCTGCACCTGCTGCACCGCCGCCCGCCGTCCGCCTCCTGGGTGCGCGCCATGCACACCTCGCTGATCCTGTACGCCGAGCACGAGTTCAACGCCTCGACCTTCGCCGCACGCGTCATCGCCGGCACCGGCTCCGACCTGTACTCGTGCATCACCGGCGCGATCGGCGCTCTGCGCGGACCCAGGCACGGCGGCGCCAACGAGACGGCGCTGGTCATCCAGCAGCGCTACGACAACCCGGACCAGGCCGCGACCGACATCAAGGCGCGCGTGGCCAACAAGGAGGTCATCATCGGCTTCGGGCACCCGGTGTACACCATCGCCGACCCGCGCAACCAGGTGATCAAGGAGGTGGCGCGGCAGCTGTCGCAGGAGGCCGGCGACATGAAGCGCTTCGCCATCGCCGAGCGCATCGAGACGGTGATGCAGGACGCCAAGAAGATGTTTCCCAACCTCGACTGGTTCTCGGCCGTCGCCTACCACATGATGGGCATCCCCACCGAGATGTTCACGCCGCTGTTCGTCATCGCGCGCACCACCGGCTGGTCGGCGCACGTCATCGAGCAGCGCGCCGACGGCAAGATCATCCGCCCGGCGGCCAACTACGTGGGCCCCGAGGACCTGAAGTTCGTGCCCCTCGACCAGCGGCCTTGAGTCCCGTGTCCGCCCACGACATCAAGTCCGCCGAGCGCCCGGCACCGGATGCGGCGCTCACCGCCATCGCCCGCTACGCGCGCGATTTTAAGGTCACGAGCGCGGGCGCCTACGAGACGGCGCGCTACTGCCTCATGGACACCCTCGCCTGCGGACTGCAGGCGCTCGCCTACCCGGCGTGCCGCAAGCTCTTAGGTCCGGTGGTGCCCGGGGCGGTGATGGCGGGCGGGGCACGCGTGCCCGGCACGTCCTACGAGCTCGACCCGGTGCAGGCCGCCTTCAACATCGGCGCCATGATCCGCTGGCTCGACTTCAACGACACGTGGCTGGCGGCCGAGTGGGGCCATCCGTCGGACAACCTGGGCGCGATCCTCGCGGTCGCCGACTACCAGGCGCGCGCCGCGGTCATGGCGGGCAAGACCCCGCCGCGGGTGCGCGAGCTGCTCACCGCCATGATCAAGGCGCACGAGATCCAGGGGGTGCTGGCGCTGGAGAACAGCTTCAACCGCGTCGGGCTCGACCACGTGCTGCTGGTGCGGGTCGCCTCCACCGCGGTGGCCACCGCCATGCTCGGCGGGAGCGAGGAGCAGGTGGTGAACGCGGTATCGAATGCCTGGATCGACGGCGGCGCGCTGCGCACCTACCGCCATGCGCCCAACACCGGCTCGCGCAAGAGCTGGGCCGCGGGCGATGCCACGAGCCGCGCGGTGCGGCTGGGGCTGATCGCGCTCAGCGGCGAGATGGGCTACCCGTCGGCGCTGTCGGCCAGGACCTGGGGCTTCCAGGACGTGCTCTTCAAGGGCAAGCCCCTCGTCCTGCCGCAGCCCTTCGGCAGCTACGTCATGGAGAACGTGCTGTTCAAGATCTCGTACCCGGCGGAGTTCCACGCCCAGACCGCCGTCGAGGCCGCCATGCGCCTGCATCCGCAGGTGCAGGAACGCCTCGGCAGCATCGAGCGCGTGGTGATCGAGACCCAGGAGCCGGGCGTGCGCATCATCGACAAGACAGGTCCGCTCGCCAACCCCGCCGATCGCGACCACTGCATCCAGTACATGGTGGCGGTGCCCCTGATCTTCGGGCGGCTGACGGCCGCGGACTACGAGGACACGGTGGCGCGGGATCCGCGCATCGACGCGCTGCGCGCGCGCATGCAGGTGCGCGAGAACCCGACCTTCACCCAGGAGTACTACGCCCCCGACAAGCGCTACATCGGCAACGCCGTGCAGGTGTTCTTCGCCGACGGCAGCGCCAGCGAGCGCGTGCACGTGGACTTCCCCATCGGCCATCGCCGGCGGCGCGCCGAAGGGATGCCGGTGCTGGTGAGGAAGTTCGAGTCCTCGGTGGACGGTTACTACGGCGCCAAGCAGGCGGCGCGCATCAAGGCGCTGTTCGCCCGGGCGGCCGAGCTCGATGCGCTGCCGGTGAACGAGCTCATGGCGGCGCTGGTCACCAACGGGCCGCCCGCCTGAACTGGCTGCGGGCGACGGCGCATCGCACCAGGACCTGCCCACTGGTATCCGGGAAACTCACCGCCAAGGGTTGGAGAGTCGGCAATGCGAAGGAGTTTCCGGGCCTGAGTCCTAAGAAGCGGCGGATATCGAACTGCGCCTGAAACCCGCTGACGGCCTCAGGATGCGGCGTCACTCGCGCGGCATAACCCGGACACAGCTGGCTCAAACACTGCGCTCGAGTCAATCGCGGGTCGCGAAAATGGAGGCGGGTGATCCTAGCGTCTCGCCCGATCTGCTCGTAAAGTCACCCTTGGCACCGGGTGCGTCCAACCGCCAGCTGGCGGCAATCATCGCTCGCGGCTGAAGACGACCAACAAAAAAACGGGGCGGCCGATCGGCCGCCCCGTCCTCTGCTCCCGCGCGCTGTGCGTCAGCTGACGCGCACCGGCACGAAGATCTGCGCATCGCCGCGCTGGATCAGCAGCGCGACGTGCCCCTTGGATTTCTCGATCGCGCTCTTCAGCTCATCGGCGCTGGTTACCGGGTTGCCGTTCGCGGACAGCACCACATCGCCCGGCTGAATGCCGGCGTCGGCCGCCGGGCCCGAGGAGCGCTCGACCACGAGCCCGCCCTTCATGCTCGACTGGCGCCGCTCGTCCGGGGTCAGCGGCCGTACCGCCAGCCCCAGCTTGCCGCTCTCGCCGGCGTGCGCGCGACCGCTGGAGGCGGTGCGCGTGTCGGTCATCTCGCCGAGCTTGACGCTCAGGTTGCGCGACTCGTGGTTGCGCCAGATCTCGAGGTTCACGCTCGTGCCGGGGCTGACGCTCGCGATCTGCACCGGCAGCTCGGTCGAATCCTTGAGCGGCTCGCCGTTGAGCTTGAGGATCACGTCACCGGGCTCGACACCGGCCTTCTCGGCCGGGCCGCCCTTCTCGACGCTCGATACCAGCGCGCCCTCCGGCTGCGGCAGGCCGAAGGAGTCGGCCAGCCCCTGGGTGACGTTCTGGATCACGACGCCGAGCTTGCCGCGCGTCACGTGGCCGCTGGTCTGCAGCTGCTGCCCGACCTGCATGGCGACGTCGATCGGTATCGAGAACGACACGCCCATGTAGCCGCCGCTGCGGCTGTAGATCTGCGAGTTGATGCCGACCACCTCGCCCTTCATGTTGAACAGCGGGCCGCCGGAGTTGCCCGGGTTGATCGGCACGTCGGTCTGGATGAACGGCACGTAGTCGCCCGCCAGGGTGCGCCCCTTGGCGCTGACGATGCCCGCGGTGGCGCTGTTCTCGAAGCCGAACGGCGCGCCGATCGCCAGCACCCACTCCCCGACCCTGAGGCCCTTGGAGTCGCCGATGCGCACCGTCGGCAGGTCCTTGGCGCTGATCTTGATCACGGCGATGTCGGACTTGGTGTCGACGCCGATGACCTTGGCGGTGTACTCACGCCGGTCGGTGAGGCGCACCGTCACCTCGCTCGCGCCCTTGACCACGTGCGCGTTGGTCATGATGAGGCCGTCGGAGCGGATGATGAAGCCCGAGCCCTCGCCGTGCATCGGCTGCTGCTGCGGGTTCTGGAACTGGAAAGGCAGGCCGCGGAAGAACGGCGCGAACGGGCTGTTGGGCCCGAACGGGCTGTTGCCGTTGCCGCCGCCATTGCCGTTGCCGTCGTCGTCGTTGTCATCGCCGTCATCGTCGCCCTGGTACGACGTCGACACCTTGGTGGTGACGGCGATGTTGACGACCGCCGGGCCGTACCTCTGCACCATGGAGCTGAAGTCCGGCAGCATCACCGCGGGCACCGCGGTGGCGGGCGCGTTGGTGGCCGCCGCCGGCGCAGGCGTGGTCGCGACCGCGCGCGTGGCGCCGGCCAAGTACAGGGCGCTCACCGGCACGGCGATGGTGGCCGCGCCGATGACCCCCGCGATCAGGGGTTTCTTGAGGAAAGTCGGCAGGTTCATGGCTTCAGCTCCGTCAAAGGGGGTTCTGACTGCCGTACACCCTAGGCAGGCCGCCTTATGAGAGCCTTAAGGCCCGTTTCCGGCCCGCTCAGGACACCTGGCCGCCCCTCAAGCCACCCTTGATGAATCTCCGCACTCCTTGAATGACCCCGTGCCGGTGGCGGGTGTAGCGTAGCGGGCAGACCTGCAGACGGAGTGCGGCCATGAAGACACTCGGTGCGGTGCTGATCCTGCTCCTGTCCTCGGTGGCCCTGGCCAGCCCTGGCGGCGGCGGCGGGGGCTCACACGGCGGTGGTGGTGGCGGCAGCGGCGGTGGCAGCCACGCGAGCGCCGGCAGCGCCGGTCACGGCGGCGGCGCGACCCGCGGCACGAGTGCGGCGCGCGCGGCTGCGAGCCCCGCCAGCCCCGCGCACGCGGCCACCCCGACCGCGCGCAACACCGCAACGGCCGCCAAGCCGCGGCCGAAACCCGGGTTCTGGAAGCGGCATTTCCACCTCCACCACGCCAGCGCGGTCCAGCCGACCTACGTCGAGCCCTGCACCGAGGAAGACCGGCGCCTCGGTCGCTGCCCGAAACTGGCATTGCACCCGCGCTGAGCTGATCCCGGTTCCGGTCGCGCCCCGCCCGCGCACGCACGCCGCGCGTTCCGGCCGCGCCGCTGCAACGAGTCTGCAATCAGCCTGGCGCGGAGCTGTCATCGCCGCCGCCTAGCCTCGCCTGCTCCAATCCACAGGGGAGGCAGACTCATGCGCACTTTAGTTTCCGCGCTCGGCGCGCTCGCCGGCGTGGCGCTCGCCACGAGCGTCGCCGCCGATGACGGCGGCCGGCTGCATCACGAAGGCATCCGCCACGTGCTGCTCGTCAGCATCGACGGCATGCACTCCGTCGACTTCATCAACTGCGCCGCCGGGGTCGACGGCGGCGCGCCCTACTGCCCGAATCTCGCGCGCCTCAGGGCCGCGGGCATCAACTATCTCGACGGCGCGACCTCGAAGCCGTCCGACTCGTTCCCGGGACTCATGGCCATCGTCACCGGCGCGACGCCCCGCACCATGGGCGTCTACTACGACGTGGCCTTCGACCGCGCGCTGGCGCCGCCGGCGGCGGCGACCGGCAACGGCCTGGCCGCGGGCACCTGCACGCCGGGCGTGTTCAACGGCACGACCACCGAGTACGAGGAGGGGATCGACCGGAACCAGAACTTCCTCAACGGCATCGCCGCGACCGGGGCCGACGGCGGCATCGGCTCGATCGACCCGGCCAAGCTGCCGCGCGATCCCGCGCACGGCTGCGCCCCGGTGTACCCGTGGAACTTCATCCGCGTGAACACGGTGTTCGGCGTCATCCACCACGCCGGCGGCTACACCGCCTGGTCCGACAAGCACCCGGCGTACGCTTCGGTCTCCGGACCCACGACCAGCGGCCCGGCCAACCTCGCCGAGAACCTCGACGACTTCTTCTCGCCCGAGATCAACTCGATCCCGGTGGCGCTGCCCTTCGCCGGCTGCACGGCGGCGGACGATCCCAACTTCACGAGCCTCGGCGCCTACACCGACAGCTTCGCCTTCATCCGCTGCTACGACACCCTGAAGGTGAACGGCGTCCTCAACCAGATCGACGGCTTCACCCACAACCGCGGCGCGCGGGCGCCGGTGCCGACCCTCTTCGGCATGAACTTCCAGGCGGTCAGCGTCGGCCAGAAGCTCATCGAGCCGGGCGTCGGCAGCGGCGGCTACCTGGACGCCGGCGGCGCGCCGAGCCCGCTGCTCAGGCAGGAGATCGAGTACGTCGACGGCGCCATCGGGCGCTTCGTCGCCGAGCTGCGCCGCGAGGGGCTCGCCGACTCGACGCTGCTCATCATCACCGCCAAGCACGGCCAGAGCCCGGTGGACTCGGCGCGCTACACGCGCATCACCAGCACCGGTCCCGTGACCACTTCGCCCTCGCGCCTGATCGATGCCTGCCTGCCGGACTCCGAGTCCAACGCCGGCGGCCAGATCGGGCCCACCGAGGATGACGTGTCGCTGCTGTGGCTGAAGAGCGGCTGCTCGGTGGCGGACGCGGTGGCGACGCTCGAGACCCAGTCGCCGGCGGCGGCCAACATCGCCGGCATCGGCCAGGTCTTCTGGGGCGCCGGCATCCGGCAGCTGTTCAACGCCCCGGGCCTGCCGCCGGGCGGTGACTCGCGCACCCCCGACATCATCATTGCGCCCAACGTCGGGGTGACCTACTCCAGGAGCACCGCCAAGCAGGCCGAGCACGGCGGCTTCGCGCACGACGACACCAGCGTCATGCTGCTTCTGTCCAACCCGCGCTTCGAGCCGCGCACCGTGACCACGCCGGTCACGACCGCGCAGGTGGCGCCCACCATCCTCACCGCCTTAGGCCTTGCGCCCGCGAGCCTGCAGGCGGTGCAGCGCGAGGGCACGCAGGCACTGCCCGGTGTGCCGCGCGACGACGAGGACCGCTAGGGAGCTTGCAGAAGTGACGGCGCCCCCGGTCGGGGGCGCCTTTTTTTCAGTGCCTCTCGCCGAGGAAGGTCGCGGGACGCTCTTCGGTCTTGAGCGGCGGCGTCTGCGCGCTGAAATAGCGCGCGATCGCCACGATGTCCTCGTCCTTAAGGTTGGCGGCGAAGCCGCTCATGATCGGGTTCTTGCGCCCGCCGTGCTTGTACTCATCGAGCGCACGCACCAGGTAGTCCTGGTGCTGCCCGGCGAGCGAGGGGTAGATGGAGGCCACCGCCACCCCGTCCGCCCCGTGGCACGAGGTGCACAGCGCCGCCGCCTTGGGCATATCGGCCGGCGTCTTGCCGGTGGGTTTCAGCGGCTGGCCGGCGAAGTACACGGCGATGTCGGCGATGTCCTGATCGGACAGCGTCGAGGCCTGCGAGTGCATGGTGAGGTGCGAGCGGTCGCCGTCGCGGTAGCCCTTGAGCGCCGCACTCAGGTAGTCGGGGTTCTGACCCTCGAGCTTCGGCACGCTGTACTCGGGGTAGGCGTTGCGATAGCTGGCAATGCCATGGCAGCCGAGGCAGGTATAGGAGATGGACTTGCCGCGCTTGGCATCACCCGTCGCGGGTGCGGCCGGCGCGGCGGCCGGCTGCGCCGGCGCCTGGGCGCGTACGGTGCCTGCCAGCGTGCAGGCGATGAGAGCGAGCGCTGCTGCGTGCCCGAAAGAGACTCCCCCACGCCCCATTCTGCCTCTCCGCCGACCTACAAAACGGCCCCGAATCTTACGGACTCGCCGGGCCAAATGCCACAATCGCCCCCGCCATGATCGCTCTCATCCAGCGCGTCACCCGCGCCGAAGTGCGCGTCGGCGCCGACATCGCCGGCGCCATCGGCCCGGGTGTGCTCGCGCTCATCGGCGTCGCGCGTGACGATACCGAGGCGGCGGCCGAGCGACTGCTCGAGCGCCTGCTCGGCTACCGCATCTTCGCCGACGCCGACGGACGCATGAACATCGCGCTGCGCGAGCACGGCGGGGGCCTGTTGCTGGTACCGCAGTTCACGCTCGCGGCCGACACCCACAAGGGCACCCGCGCAGGCTTCAGCACGGCGGCCGAGCCGGCCGCGGCGCAGCGCCTGTTCGGCTACCTGCTCGAGCGCGCACGCGGTGCCTATCCCGCTGTTTCCGCTGGTGTATTTGGCGCCCACATGCAGGTGTCCCTGGTGAACGACGGCCCCGTGACGTTCTGGCTCGAGGCCTGCTAGGCGCGAGCGTGAAGCAGTTCCCGAACGGGCGCGAACTTATAGGGTTCCGGGGGCTCATTTGACCTATCATCCAAATTCTCTCCGCGTCGGCGGAGTTTTAGTGGAGTTGTGCAGTTATGGGCGGTTTTGGAATGCGCGAGCTGGTGATCATTCTGCTCGTCGTGCTCGTAGTGTTCGGCGCCAAGAAGCTGCGCACGGTCGGCTCGGACCTGGGCCACGCGGTGCGCGGCTTCAAGAAGGCGATGAGCGAGGGCGAAGAGGAGCAGAGCGCCCCGAAGCAGCTGCGCTCCGACGGCACGGACGCCGAGTTCGCCGAGGCGAAGAAGAGCGAGAGCAAGTCCGAGCGGAGCACGTGATCTGTTCGAGGGCCGGTTTTCCGAGATCCTGATCATCTTCGTCCTGGCGCTGGTGGTGCTGGGACCGGAGAAGCTTCCCCGTGTCGTCTCCGAGATCGGCCGCTGGGTCGGGCGGGCGCGCGCCATGGCGCGCCAGTTCCGCGAGCAGCTCGAGGAGGAGGTGCAGCTCGAGGAGGCCCGCAAGGCGCAAAGCGCCGCACGCGCGGCCGAGCCGCCGCGGGCCGAGCCCGCACCGCAGCCGGCGCCCGCGGCCGCCGAATCACCCGCCGCGGCACCCGCACCGGTAAGCGCGGCACCGCCGCCGCCGCCCCTCTACAGCGACACCTTCTCGCACGCCCACCCGACCGACGAGACCGGCGCCGACCCGACCGCGGCGCGCCCGGCACCCGCGCCGAGCGTCGATGAGCGCCGATCCTGAAAAGCTCGCCGAAGGCACGCTGATCTCGCACCTCCTCGAGCTGCGCGACCGGCTGCTGCGCGCGCTGGTGGCGGTGGGCATCGCCTTCGTGCCGTGCATGTATTACTCCAACGACCTGTTCAGCTTCATGGCGCAACCGCTGATCGCCAAGCTGCCGCAGGGGAGCAACCTGATCGCCACCGGCGTCATGTCGCCCTTCACCACGCCCTTCAAGCTGTCGTTCTTCGCCGCGCTGCTCATCGCCATGCCGTACGTCATCTACCAGCTGTGGGCGTTCGTGGCGCCGGGGCTGTACCGCAACGAAAGGCGCTTCGCGGTGCCGCTGCTGGTGTCCTCGATCGTGCTGTTCTACGTCGGCATCGCCTTCGCCTACTACTTCGTGTTCCCGGTGATGTTCGAGTTCTTCACCCACACCACCCCCAAGGGCGTGGCGATGATGACCGACATCAACAACTACCTCGACTTCGTGCTCACCATGTTCTTCTGCTTCGGGCTCGCCTTCGAGATGCCGGTGGCGGTGGTGCTGCTGGTGGTGATGGGCCTGGTCAACATCGACAGGCTCAAGAGCAGCCGCGGCTACGTGCTGATCGGCATTTTCATCCTCGCCGCGCTGCTTACCCCGCCGGATGCGATCTCGCAGTGCTCGCTCGCCATTCCGATGTACCTGCTGTACGAGGGCGGCATCCTCATGGCGCGGGTCCTGGTGCGCCACAAGAGCGCCGCGCCCGAGACCGGCAGCACCGAGACCTGAGCGCGCGTGACGCGTGCCGTTGCGCGCCTGCGCGCGCCTAGGCAGACTCGCGCGATTGTCCGCCCGCCGCATGCGCGCTGCAGGTCGCACCATGACAGAGCTCGCCGAGACGACCGTCGTGAACCCGCTGCCGGGTCGCACCTTCCTCGGTCAGCCGCTGGGACTCGCCACCTGCTTCCTCACCGAGATGGGCGAGCGCTTCACCTTCTACGGCATGCGCTCGGTGCTGATCCTGTTCATGGTGGCGACCGTCGCGCA
>Ga0070732_10000811_pt1 | contig 18089 bp, 13 predicted proteins | sample Coa_R1_5_FD_66449 | JGI IMG/M metagenome (GOLD analysis project Ga0070732, IMG submission 66449) | Surface soil microbial communities from Centralia Pennsylvania, which are recovering from an underground coalmine fire - Coalmine... | ecosystem: Environmental > Terrestrial > Soil > Unclassified ...
AAGGGATCAGCCTCTGGACTGGTAGAGGCCGACGATGCCACGTTCAACGTCTTCGCCGCGAAGGTTCGTGCGGACCTTGACGGCGTTTTCCGTGACTACCAGATTAACGACAGGGCGACGATGCGAGACCTTCTGAGCGCTGAACTTCAGCTGCAGATGCTTGCGGGAGAATACAAGGCGGCGTCGCATACCCTTGACCAGCAACGAGGCGAGCAGGAAAAGCCGTCTGCGAAGCTGACTACGGGAGTTTACGAGCGAGCCTGGTTGCAGGCGGCCATCGACACGAAGAGCACAAGTGGGCCGGCGTTTGACGAGTCCTTTAGCAAGCATGCGTCGGAAGCAATCGATGCCCTGCCATGGGACGTGGTGCAGGACGACATAAAACAGTTATATGGAATCGCCCGAATCTATTCGGCCACAATGGCGATCGCAGACGCCAAAACTGAACTGGATCCCGCCGTACAAAAATCCGGCGCGCTGGATAACCACCAGGCATGGCGGCTGCTTTTCGACCGATTTGGAGTGCGAATTCTTGTCCCGATGAGCCCACCCCTTGTCGATGTCCTAAAGACGTACATCGCGGCGCACGCGGTAGTGAAACCGGACATCTGGGCGGCACGCGAGGTCACGCTCGGTGCCGGGGATAAAACGACGCCAGTGCTGGTGGCCATTTGGGACTCCGGGGTTGACGTTTCGTTGTATCCGGATCAGCTCTTCACAGATTCGCATCCGACGGCCAGCGGCGAGCACGGAGTGGCGTATGACGAAAAGGGAAATCCCGCGACCGGGTGGCTGTATCCGCTGACCACCGAGCAGGAGAAGGCCTATCCGGGTTTCCGGGATGAGATCAAGGGTTTCCTGGACCTGCAAAATGGAATCGATTCGCCGGAGGCGGATGGGCTGCAAAAGAAGTTGAAAACTCTTACGGCCGATCAGTTGCACGAGGTCTTTGAGGCAGAGAAGTTTGTCGGTTTCTATATCCATGGCACGCATTGCGCGGGAATAGCGGTGCGCGGCAATCCGGCGGCACGCTTAGTGGTTGCGCGGTTCGACGACCAATTGCCGGATCTTCCGTTTCCTCCAACCGAAGAATGGACCAGGCGGCTGTTTGCCGACTTCCAACAGATCTCCGACTATTACAAGACGCGGCACGTGCGGGTCGTGAACATGAGTTGGTCCGACAACGTCCCCGAGTTTGAGACGTGGCTGTCGAAGCAGGGTGGCGGGGCCGATCCGGCGATGCGGAAGAAGCAGGCCGAAGCTCTGTATACGATCTGGAGGAACGCGATCCAGACGGCGATCGAGCATGCGCCCGATACTCTTTTCGTTGCGGCTGCCGGAAACAGCGACAGCAATGCAGGGTTCGGCGGGGATGTACCAGCTTCGCTTCATCTGCCGAACCTGATCACGGTCGGCGCGGTGAATCAGGCCGGAGACGAGACCCGTTTTACCAGTTATGGCGACACCGTAGTGGTGCATGCCGATGGCTACAATGTGGAAAGCTTTGTTCCCGGCGGAGCGAGGCTGAAGCTTTCCGGGACGTCGATGGCGACGCCCAACGTGGTCAACCTGGCAGCTAAATTGTTTGCCTTGGACCCCAAGCTTACCCCGGGGGAGGCCATCGACCTGATCCGGCGTGGAGCGACCACAAGCGAAGATGGCCGTCGGCATTTGATCGACGAGAAACGGTCGGTCGCTCTGCTGCAGGAGCATGCGAAGAAATAGGTCGCGGACGCCGGATTGAGAGGTTTGAAGACACCCCGCTCGCCGCCCGCAATCGCCATTCGATGCAGGAAAGGGCCATTCGCCCCCGCAAGATTTGCTTTTCACTCTGAACCCGATACATTGAAATCAAGAACTTAGACCCGGTTCGGAAGAGAGTGGGAACCTGCGGCAGTACGGTGTCGCCCGGGCGGCACCCTGTCTGGATGCTAAAATAGCGGTACATCGACAACCTATGCCATTAAAAACACTGTTCTTAAATCCTCCTTCGTTTGAAAACTTTGACGGGGGCGCCGGCTCTCGTTGGCCCGCCACCCGCGAAATTGAGAGTTATTGGTACCCGGTATGGCTTGCCTATCCGGCGGGGATGCTGGAAGGGGCGCGGTTGCTGGATGCGCCGCCGCATCACGTGTCGGGCGAGGAGACCATCCAGATCGCCAAGGATTACGAGTTCCTGGTGCTGTTCACCTCAACACCGGGATTTCCCGGAGACATCCTGCTGGCGCGGGCGATCAAGGCCGCGAATCCGAAGATCAAGATTGCATTCGTTGGACCGCACGTGACAGTACTGCCCGAGAAGTCTTTGAGGGAATGTCCTGAGATCGATTTCGTTTGCCGGAAGGAGTTCGACTACTCGGTCGTGGACTACGCCAAGGGCAAGCCGTTGGAGGAGATTCCCGGCGTGTCGTTCCTGAAGGACGGCAATATTGTGCACAATCCGGACGCGCCGCAGATTCAGGATCTGGACTCCCTGCCGCACGTGACCGATATCTATAAGCGCGATCTGGATGTGACTAAGTACAACGTACCGTTCTTGCTGTATCCATTCGTTTCGCTGTACACGACGCGCGGATGTCCGGCGCAGTGCACGTTCTGCTTGTGGCCGCAGACGCTAAGTGGACATCCCTGGCGGAAGCGCTCGACGGATGATGTCGCGCGCGAGATGGCTAAGGTGAAGGAACTGTGGCCCGAGGTGAAGGAGTTCTTTTTCGACGACGATACCTTCAATATACAGAAGGCACGGACGATCGAACTCTGCGCCAAGCTGAAACCGCTGGGGCTGACGTGGTCTTGCACCTCGCGCGTCACGACCGACTACGAAACTCTGAAAGCGATGAAGGAAGCAGGATGCCGGCTGTTGATTGTGGGCTATGAGTCGGGCGACCCGCAGATTTTGAAAAACATCAAGAAGGGGGCGACGGTCGAGCGGGCGCGACAGTTCACGAAGGACTGCCACAAGCTTGGACTAGTTGTTCACGGCGACTTCATCCTGGGGCTGCCGGGCGAAACGCATCAGACCATCAACAACACCATCGCCTTTGCCAAAGAACTCGACGTGGAGACGATCCAGGTTTCGGTGGCGCACGCGTATCCGGGCACCGAGCTTTACGATCACGTGGTGAAGAACGGGTTCATGGTGGGCGACAACAAGATGGTGGACGAGGGCGGACACCAGTTGGCGCACATCCAGTATCCGGGCTTGCCGGCGGATGACATCCTCGGCGCCGTCCACCGGTTTTACGACGAATATTATTTCCGTCCAAAAGCTGTTTTCCGCATCTTGAGGAAGGCGGTGTTTGACAGCGGCGAGCGCAGGCGGCTGTACAAGGAAGCAAAAGGGTTCCTGAAACTGCGTGCGGCCCGCAACAAACTGGTGAAGCAGCACGCTCAGGCAGCCGCGGCCAGACCGGCGAGCGTCGGGATGACGGATTAACTTCTAGTACTCAGTTCTCGGTTCTCAGTTCTCAGGATTTGAGATCGGAACGACGCTCGCTGAGAACTGACAACTTGGGAACTGAGAACTGATCTTAAGTGACCTTCCGCAAGTATTTAGTTCTGGCTGGAGTGACCGTTTTTGCAGCGGCGGGCGACTCCATGCTCTCCCACGGAATGAAGCAGGCGGGGAACATTTCCATCCATCATCTGCAGGGCGTCATTCTGGCCATTCTCAATCCTTGGGTAGCGGTGGGAATTGTTTTGTTGCTGGCCTTCTTTGCTTCCTACATGAATGCACTCTCATGGGCCGATCTGACGTATGTCTTACCTGCGACTTCTCTGGGATATGTATTGCTCGCGTTGGTGGCCAAGTTCGCGCTGCATGAACAGGTGAGTCCGATGCGCTGGCTGGGGATCGCGCTCATCTCTGGAGGAGTGGGATTTGTGGCGGGAGGCCCCGCGTTGACGGCGCAACATCCTGATGCGAATTCAAAATCTCCACTACTCGCAAAAGAGGCGAGAAGTGGGGTACCCGGGCACGCTTCCGCGGCGTCGACTGGAGCCGAGTCATGAGGCACCTCTATACCTGGAGCGGGATTCTGATCGTCGTCTTCTTCTCGGTCGTGGGTGACATTCTGATTGCGCGGGCGATGAAGCAGGTAGGCGACGTGCACGCGATTGTGCGGCGCTCTGGCGTGTGGACGGTGGTCGGGCGTGTGCTATCCAACTCCAATTTCTTTCTGGGTGTCACGGCGATGGCGGTTGCATTTTTCAGCCTGCTGTTCGCCTTGTCCTGGGGTGATGTGAGCCTGGTGGCTCCGGCGGCTGCATCGCTGACATTTATCGGGAACGCCTTTGCAGCGAAGATCTTCCTGCATGAAAAAGTTGACCGGAGGCGATGGATTGCGGCGGTGCTGGTGGCGGCGGGTGTGGCGCTGCTGGCAGGCTAGACGTCAGTGCTGCAAGAAGCTTGTCAAGACCCATTTCTAGAGCTTTTTAATAGTAAGTAGTTCATTTTAGGGCGAAAATAGTTTTCGAAGCTTTCCGACTAAATATGGCCATTTGATATTCTGAAAGTATAGAGCGAAATTAGTGGCGCAGGCCTTTGGGCTTTGCGCCATTTTTTTTGGGGACGTCTAAGCGGGAAAGAAGCCGAGCTTGCGCTCGGCGGACAGCCGAGGGCGGCTGTCCCCACATAAAGATTTCCGTCCCTCGCAGGAGTGAACCATGCGGGTTCTGCTTCAGGATATTCGCTATTCACTGCGGCAATTTCTCAAGAACCCTGGATTCACGCTGACGGCGCTGATTTCGCTGGCGCTGGGGATTGCAGCGACTACGGCGGTGTTCAGCGTGATCTATGCGACGTTGATGAATCCGTATCCGTATCCGAATGCGGACCGAATCGTGCGGCTGACCATGGAGAGCAAGTCGGGAACAGACGATTCGGCAAACCTGAATGGCCCGCAGATCCTACAGGTGCGGCAGTTGAGCATCATCGAGAACGTGCTGGCGATGGATTTTCACGCGATGACGCTGACCGGGCATGACGTTCCGGAGAACGTGAACGTGGTGGGACTGATTTCTACCGGCTTCGCGGATCTGGGCGTGCCTCCAGTGCTGGGTCGCGGACTGCTGCCGTCGGATGCGATCGACGGAGAGGATCCGCAACCGGTGGTGGTGATTGGTTATAAGTTCTGGCGAAAACACTTTCTGGGAAATCCGGACGCAGTAGGGAAGACGCTGCAACTGGATCGGAAGGATTATCTGATTGTGGGCGTGGCGGCGCCGCGATTCACGTGGTACAGCGCCGATGTCTACCGGCCCCTCAAGTTGTCACAGGATCCGGCGCGGACCAAGCTTGTCAATGTGCGGCTGAAGACGGGGGTGACACATGAGCAGGCGAATGCGGTACTACAGCCGTTGCTCGAGCAGTTCGCGCGGGATAGGCCGAAACATTTTCCTGAGCACTTCAAATTGAAGGTGGAGGACTTGAATGCGTGGGTGCGGCGGGGAATTAGCGGGACGCTCTATCTGCTGTTCGGAGCGGTGGCGCTGCTGCTGGCGATCGGATGCGGGAACGTATCGATTCTATTGCTGGCGCGAGGAACGGCGCGACAGCATGAGTTGGCGGTAAGGACAGCCATCGGAGCGCAACGACGGCGCATCGTGCGGCAACTGCTGACCGAGTCGCTGCTGCTCGCGACCATGGGAGCGGGACTGGGCGTCGCGGCTGCATATGGCATTTTGGCGGGAATCCGTGTCGTATTGCCACGCTTTGCGTTTGCACCAGAGGTGGTGATCAACATCAACTTGCCGGTGCTTCTATTCTGCGTCGCCGTGGCGCTGGCTACGGGAGTTTTGTTTGGATTGGGCCCGTCATTGCGGCTCTCGCGCACACAGGTTGGTCATATGATGCAATCCAGCGCACGCCGCGTGTTGGGAAACGTCCACGGGCGGCGGACGTACGATGCACTGATTGGCGGACAGATCGCTCTGACTATGTTGCTGCTGGCGGGTGCGGGGTCGGCGATGGAAGGATTTCTCCGTCTGCTGCATACCCGGTTGGGATACGATCCGCACAACGTGATTTCGGTGGGAGTGCCGCTGCACGAGAACACGTTTGTCACGTGGGAGGCGCGTAACGCCTACTTCGAGCAACTGCGCGCGAAGGTAGCGGAGACGCCAGGGGTCACGATGACGGCGATCTCGACCAATGCCACGCCTCCACACAGCGGCGACAACCTGCGGTTCGAAATTCTCGGCAGACCGGCGGTGGAAGAACAGATGGGACTGGTCAACTCTGTGAGTGAAGGATTCTTTGCGGCACTGCGCATTCCGTTGCTCGAGGGGCGCGTGTGGGATGAAGCGGAGAACCATCGCGGGGCGCTGGTGGCAGTGATAAATCGCACGCTGGCTCAGCGATATTTTCCCGATGGAGACGCGGTGGGGCACTCGCTGAAGGTGCCGGGGTTTGAAGAGCGTCCGCCGCTGATCTTGTCGGTGCCGAAGCTGGCGGATTCGTGGCTGCAGATTGTTGGCGTGGTTGACGACGCCAAGGACGATGGACTGCTCGAGCCGATTAAACCGGCGATTTATCTTCCTTATACGTTGAGCTTGCGCCAATGGACGCAAATCCTGGTGCGGGCGGACGTGCCGCCCCTCATGCTGCTGCATACGATACGGCAGCAATTGGCGGCGGTGAATCCGGAGCAGCAAACGTTCAGCGAAGTTGAGGATCTCGACACGTGGATTTCCGATGACCAGGAATGGCAGCAGGAACATCTCGCGGCGTGGATCTTCGGCGTGTTCGGGGTGCTTGCCTTAGCACTGGCGGCGGTGGGCCTTTACAGCGTGGTGTCATACAGCGTAGTGCAGCGCACGAATGAGTTCGGGATTCGCATGGCACTGGGCGCGCGACGGGGACACGTGCTGAGGATCGTGTTCGCTTCGACGGTGGTGAGCGTCGGCAGCGGGATTGTGGCGGGACTGGTGCTGGCAGTTGCGCTGAACTCGGTAGTGCAGAAGTGGGCGCAGGGGAACGCGCGGGATCCGCTGATTCTGCTGGCGGGGACGGCTTTGCTGGTTACAGTGTCGGCGGTTGCCTGTGCTTTGCCGGCGCGCTATGCGTCGCGGGTGGATCCGATGACGGCGCTGCGCTATGAGTAAGGGGCTCGGGTGGACCTGGCTCTTCGCTTTTTACTGTGATCCATGACACCGTAAGATGACTACGCAATTTCCTAACCGGCTCTCTAGCCTCTTTTTCAGAAGCTCTACCTTCCCGTCTCGACCACCGCTACCTTGTTCACTCCGCTGCAGGCTAGATAAAGGCGCCGATCTGGCGTCGCTACCATGTTGCGCACGGTGCCGCCGCCAGAAGGAATTTGCCTGACGGCGAAGGCCTCAGATTTCGGATCGAACTTGACCAGTGTATTCGGAGTAACACCGGACTCGCTGTACCAGACTGTGCCATCGGTCGCGGCGATTCCGTAAGGCTCCGAGCCCGACCCTCCGGGCGACGGCCATTCCTTGAGCAGCTTCCCGGCAGCAGGATCGAAGTGGCCCAGATATCCACGCGCGTAGTCCGTATAGAAGATAGATCCATCAGGGGCCAGCGCGAGACGCCGCGGACGCGCGCCGGCGTTGGGCAGTGTGTATTCGTGTATGGTCATCGTCTTCGAATCTACGGCGGCCAGCTTGTTGGTCCCAAACTCGCAGAAGAACGGCGTGTTGTTTTCGAGGATGACAATGCCGTATGGCACGGCGAGCGCTGTTGGCACTTTCGCGAGCAACATCTTGCCAGTCTTGGGATCGAGACGGCCGATGTAATTCGTCTCTTCGTTGGTGAACCAGAGAATGCCATCGTGATCGAAGGCGGGCGTGTGTGGATCGATTTTGGTTCCGTCGGGTGGGCGATATTCTGTAATCTCTCCAGACTTCGGGTCGAGCTTACCGACGTATCCTCCGGAGATCGCCGTGAACCAGATGTTGCCGTCTTTGTCCGCGACCAGACCGTGCGGGCCGGATCCGGCGGTCTTTAATGGGTATTCCTTGAAGGCGCCCGTCTTGGGGTCCAGGCGTCCGAGCTTGTTGGCTCCCTGGCCCGTGTACCATAGCGAGCCGTCGGGCGCGAGCGCGGGATCATGCGGCCGTGACTTCGGAGTGGGCACGTCGTATTCCCTGATCTGCACGTTCAGAGTTGCAGATGCGGCCCACGCAATGAGGGAAGTGGCGAGTACGAACCACGGAAACTTGCGCAGATGCATGGGAGGCCTCCTTAGGAAATTGTAGTCCGGGAGAGCGTTTGTTAGCTCAACAATGGACTTATCGTGATGCTAGAGTCAGACGAGTGAGCAAAGCGATCTTTCTCTACGATGGCGTCTGTGGCCTCTGCAATCGAGGCGTACAGTTTATCCTCCGACACGACGCCAAGGGCAGTTTTCGTTTTGCGTCGCTGCAAAGCCAGTTCGCGCACCGTGCACTCGCACGGCATCAGCTGAATGCGGCGGATCTCGATACTGTGTACGTCGTCGTTGATAGCGGCGGAGACGAGGCGCTGCTGGCGCGGTCGGACGCGGTTTTGTTTGTGATGCGAGAGATCGGCGGGTTCTGGCGGGCCGGGGCCGCGGTGCTGGGATGGCTGCCGCGACGGCTTCGGGACGGGGGCTACGACTTGGTCGCGCGGCACCGTTACCGTGTGTTTGGGAGGTTCGATACGTGTCCGGTGCCTGGCGAGAATGTGCGGTCGCGATTTCTGGACGTTTAATCCAAGGGAAGACGTTTTTCCTTCGTGAACCTTAGTGCCCTTAGTGGTTAATGCACTTGCGGTCGGCCGGCGCCGGTGTCTCTGATTTCAATCTCGATCGGAACTTCCTTGAGATGGACTTCGTAGAACTTCCTGGGATGCGTCACGGTCGCCGATTGCGCTGGCTTCTCGCTCTCTTTCTCCTCTATATTGCGCTCTGCTCGGGGGGCGGCATTTATCTCGCGGATGGGACTCTTCATCCCGTACGCCGCGCATTGACTGCCGAAGGAACCACTGCTTTCACGCGCACCGTTCGCGCGATGAGGGCAGAGTTGCAAGATGTTTCGATCACGACGCCAGATCAAGTGGTCTTGCGGGGCTGGCTGGTGCGTCCGGCAACGAGCAACGGGAACGCCGCGATGGTTCTTCACGGACTGGCGGACAACCGGCTCGGGATGATCGGGTACGCGGAGCTTCTGCTCGCGCATGGATACACGGTGCTGCTACCCGACGCACGGGCGCATGGGCTGAGTGGCGGAGAACTTGCCACCTATGGGCTGCTCGAACGATCTGACATTCACAGGTGGGTTGATTTCCTTTTGGCGGTGTCACATCCGCGCTGTGTTTACGGGATGGGCGAGTCGATGGGGGCGGCCGAGTTGCTGCAATCCTTGCAGGAAGGGACACGGTTTTGCGCCGTGGTGGCGGAATCTCCATTCTCCACGTTTCGAGAAATCGCGTATGACCGTATGGGACAGCCGTTTCATATGGGGCCGTGGGTGGGAAGAATTCTGCTGCGGCCCATGGTGGAGATTGCTTTTTTGCGAGTACGTTGGAAGTACGGACTCGATATGGAGCAGGTATCACCGGAGGATGCGGTTGCCAGATCTCACATTCCGGTTCTTCTGATCCACGGGCAGATCGACCGAAATATCCCAGTACGGCATTCTCGGGCGATCCATGGGGTGGCTCCGCAGTCTGTGCTCTGGGAAGTGCCGGGTGCGGATCATTGCGGAGCGATCGCTGCAGCGCCGCGGGAATTTGAGACGCGCGTTCTGGGGTGGTTCGACGCCGCGATGGTTACTAAAGCAAATGCTTTAATCACAAAAGGCGCACCCTTCGACTTCGCTCAGGGCAGGCTGCGGTGCACTAAGCAAAAGCCAGCAGTACTCCTGCCTATCCGTGTCGGCGGCCTGCCTAAGCGGCGTGATTCAAATCACATTATGCGATTCCGTGTGTAGAATAAACTCCTGCGAATTCGTGCCCGGAACGAGGGGCACCGAACATTCCTCCGGGATGAGGTTTTTTCATGGCCGACAAAGCAGTGATCGATCCGCAATCCACAAACATTGATTCCATCTTGCAGGAGCAGCGGAAGTTCGAGTGTCCACCGGAGTTTGCCCAGAAAGCGCACGTCAAGAACCTGGAAGAGTACGAGCGCCTCTACAAGGAGTCGGTGGATGATCCGGACGGGTTCTGGTCGCGCGCGGCGAATGAGCTGCACTGGTTCAAGAAGTGGGACAATGTGCTCGAATGGAATTGTCCGTGGGCGAAGTGGTTTGTGGGTGGGCAGATCAACCTGTCATACAACTGCCTCGACCGTCATGTCTCGACGTGGCGGAAGAATAAAGCGGCCATTGTCTGGGAGAGCGAACCGGGCGAAGTGCGGGTGCTGACCTATCAACAACTGCATCGCGAAGTGCAGAAGTTTGCCAATGTGTTGAAGTCGCTGGGGGTGAAGAAGGGCGACCGGGTGGCGATTTACATGGGCATGACTCCGGAGTTGCCCGTCGCGATGCTGGCGTGTGCGCGGATCGGGGCGCCGCATACGGTAGTGTTTGGAGGATTCTCGTCGAATGCGTTGATTGATCGCATTCATGATTCGCAGGCGTCGGCGGTGATTACGCAGGATGGATCCTACCGGCGCGGCGCGGAAGTGAAATTGTTCCCGGCGGTGGAGGAGGCGTTGAAGACTTGTCCGTCGGTCAAGCATGTGGTTGTGTACAAGCGCACCGGAACACCGATCAACCTGCAGGCGGGGCGGGACCACTGGTGGCATGAGCTAATGGCGAAGGCTTCGGATGTGTGTCCGGCCGAACCGCTGGACGCCGAGCATCCTCTGTACATCCTTTACACCTCGGGAACTACCGGGAAGCCAAAGGGCGTAGTGCACACGACGGGTGGATATTCCGTGGGGACCTATCTGACCACGAAATTGGTTTTTGATTTGAAGGATGAGGATACGTTCTGGTGCACGGCTGACATCGGATGGGTCACGGGACACAGCTACATCGTGTATGGACCGCTGCAGAATGGCGCGACCAGCTTAATGTACGAAGGCGCTCCGAATTTCCCCGAGCAGGACCGGTTCTGGTCGATCATCGCGCGGCACAAGGTGAATGTGTTCTATACGGCGCCGACCGCAATCCGCACGTTCATCAAGTGGGGCGATGAGTGGCCCAAGAAACATGACATGTCGAGCCTGCGGCTGCTGGGCACGGTGGGCGAGCCGATCAATCCAGAAGCGTGGATGTGGTATCGGGAGACAATCGGCGGGAACCGGTGCCCGGTCGTGGATACCTGGTGGCAGACTGAGACGGGGCACATCATGCTGACTCCGCTTCCAGGGGCGATTGCCACGAAGCCGGGATCGGCGACGCGTCCGTTCCCGGGTGTCGTGCCCGAGATCGTGACGATGGAAGGGAAGCCCGTGCCGGCTGGATCCGGAGGATTTCTTGTACTCAAGCGTCCGTGGCCGGGAATGCTGCGGACAGTTTACGGAGATCCGGACCGCTACGTGAAGAATTACTGGTCGCAGATTCCGGGGATGTACTTCACCGGAGACGGTGCTCGCAAGGATAAAGATGGATATTACTGGATCATGGGACGGGTCGATGACGTCCTGAATGTCAGCGGACATCGGCTGAGCACGATGGAAGTGGAGTCGGCTCTGGTCGCTCACGACGCCGTGGCGGAGGCCGCTGTGGTCGGGCGTCCGGATGAACTGAAAGGTCAGGCTATCTCTGCATTCGTCACGCTGGAACAGGGAAGACAACCTACCAACGAACTGAAAGAAGAGTTGCGGAAGTGGGTGGCGAAGGAGATCGGTGCGCTGGCGAAGCCGGATGATATTCGCTTTACCGATACTCTTCCGAAGACGCGCAGCGGGAAGATCATGCGGCGACTGCTGCGTGAGTTGGCGACGAACGGCGATGTAAAGGGCGATACGACTACGCTGGAAGATTTCAGCGTCATTGCCAGATTGAAGGAGCACGACGAGGTTTAGGACAGGCGAACTTCCTTGCCGCGGATTTACGCGGATTTCGCGGAGGACAAGAATTCTGCTCCGTGAGAATCCGTGAAGATCCGTGGCTTATTTTTTGGCAGCTTGCAGCTCTTTGAAGGCGGGATTTGTCTTCATGTGTTTGGGAAAGTCTTTTTCATAATGAGCCAACGCCGGGCAGATGACGCGGTGGACTCCGCCGAATCCGAAAAGCTCCATCTCCCTCATGGCTTCCTTGGCCGACCATCCTTCTTCAGCCATGCGGTAGGAGGCAATGGCCATGCCCGTGCGGTCATCACCGAGACGGCAGTGCACAAAGATCTTCTTATCGGGATTTTTCTCGATCAGTTTCAGAAACTTCACGAAAGGCTCGTCAGACGGAAGCGGGCAATGCCAGGGGATAGAAACATATTCCATGCCGAGCGTTTCGACGGCAGCCTGCTCATGTTTACTTTGGCTGCCGCGCATGTCGACGACGATGGACACTCCCATTGTCTGTAATGCTTTCAGGCCGTCGGCACCGGGCTGGCCGCCACGGTAAAGATTCGGCGTGACCTCCCCAAAATTGGGCAAGCCAACGTAATGTTTGCGGCTCCCCATGGAACGTTGCGCGGGAGGAGGGGTGTCTTGCGTCGACTGCGCGCGAGCCGCCGGTAACAGAAATGGCAGAATGAACAGGCCTGCGGCAACAGCCCGAAGCGTCATCTTTTTCGGAGTCACTATGAGTTCGATGCTACGCAATATTGAGGCGATGTTACTCCCCCGTACCCATCATAATGATTGGCCTGGCGGGAGAAGTGGCGCCGGCGCTACTGCGTGAGTTTTATCGCCAGTTGGCGCTCGGGTTGGGTCATTTCGCCCCAGAGTTTTTGCAGGTCGGCTTGCACTGCCGTGTTTTCGGGATCTTTCCGCAACGCCAGGGCGAACCAGCGATAGGCGGTGGGGAGGTCATGCGGCGTGCACAACCCGGCAGAATAGAGTGCGCCCATTTCGATCATGGCTTTCGGCTGGGCTTGATTCGCAGCTGGCCTTAGAAGACGCAGACCGCGATCGCAGTCCTGAGGAGCGCCGCGTCCATAAAGATATTTCTGAGCTTCGGCGACGGGATCGTATGCCGCGACCGGCCGGCTCGCGGCGCTGGGTTTTGGAGCGGGAGCTTTGAGCGCGGGTTTCGGCTTTTCCACGGGCTTGGTTGCAGCCGGCGGATTGTCGGATGATGCGTCCTTTGGGGGCGAAGAGTCTTTGTCTGTGGGCGCTGCGGGTGAAGCGGTCTTGTCCGTTTCAGCGGGGGCCGCTGCTTTATCCGAAGTAGCGTCCGGAGGCGCGTCACTGTGTTTGGGGAAATCGGACGCCGCGGGAGTAGTCGGAGCGGGTGTAGCTGGTGCGGGAGTCACCGCCGGATTAGTGCCAGGTGGATTGCTGGGAGCCGTCGTTGTCGGTTGCGATGGCGCGGCTGCACTCGGCTGCGGCGAGGGTTGCGACTCGGGCGTGCTGCTGGGAGACGGCGGCGCGGTCGTCGTGTCCGGTGCGGTGGAATTTTGCGCCGCCGCCGCAGGTTTCTTCGATGGGTTCAGCCACGCGAGGCCCTGATCTTTGAATCGCAAATAGCCAAAACCAGCCGCCAGACCGAGAGCGATCAGGATGAGGAGAATTTTGCCGATGCCCCAGTGGTGCGCAGGTTCTTCCTCATCGAGCAGATAGTCGAGATTAGAACCGGGCGCGGCGTGGGGGTCGATGCTCAAGCTCGCGCGTTTGCGGGGCGCGCCTCTGCCCGGAGCGGGATCGTTCAAGCCTAGAAAAGATGGTCCACTGATGGAGGACGAGCCTTCCGCGACGGTGCGGGGTGGTTCCTGAGCGGGTCCCGCGACTAATCTGGTAGCCGTTGGTGCAGCAGCGACCGAGACGGGCTGGGGCTCCGCAGGTTGAGCCGGGGGCGTCGGCAGGAGGGACGCGCCGCACATGCCGCAGAAGCGGTTCTGCTCCGAGTTTTCATTGCCGCAACGACTGCAGCGCAAGAATGATCTCCTCCACCTATAGCTTACGATATCTTACAGGTTCGATGCATGGTGGTTGTAGTTCCGTTTGGTAGATTCCAGCATCATCGGCGGTGCTTTGCGTTTTTTGCGATAAACCTTTTGACCGCTGAGATCGCGGAGACACATCGCAGAGGTCGCTGAGGAAAGCGGCTTGGTGAGGACTGCGGATTTGGAAAAAGTGATTTTTACACTCAACGTTTGCGGCCACGAACTGGAAGTACTGCGGATCCGCGGTGGCGGCGGGGGGCCCGCACCGGAGCTTGTTTTCCTTCACGAAGGCTTAGGCTCGGTTTCGCATTGGAAGGATTTTCCGGTGCGGGTTGCCGATGCTGCGGGATGCCCCGTCACGGTTTACTCGCGTTATGGATCCGGCCATTCGGATCTGCTGAGCCGGCCTCACGGTGTGCGCTACATGCATGAGGAGGCGCTGCAATCGCTGCCGTATCTGCTTTCGCAATTGGAGATCGAGAATCCGATTCTGGTTGGACACAGCGATGGCGCCTCGATCGCGATCATCTATGCGGGAGTGCACGATCGGGTACGCGGACTGGTGCTGCTGGCGCCGCATGTGTTCGTCGAGGACTTGAGCGTGGCAAGCATCGCCCAGGCGAAGGTGAAGTTCGAGACTACCAATCTGTCCGAGAAGCTGGCGCGACATCACCAGGATGCGGCGCGGACATTTTGGGGATGGAATGATATCTGGCTAGATCCGGAATTTCGCAGTTGGAATATCGAGGAGTATCTGCCGCGGATTACCTGCCCTTCGCTGGTGATTCAAGGGCGCGAGGATGAGTACGGGACCATGGCGCAGGTGGAGGCGATCCGAAGGCAGAGTGGCGGGCCGGTGGAGGTGCTGGCGCTCGATGATTGCCGGCACTCGCCACAGCGGGATCAGCCGGAGAAGGTGATTGAGGCAGTGGGGAAGTTTGTCGCCGCGGTTCGTCGAAACTAATAGTTGGGTTTCGGTGTCAGAAAAGTGCAGGAACATGGGATTTCGGCGTTCTAACGTAGGTCTTCTTCCGTTTGTGCGATCGGTGGAGGTGGTCATGAAGCGTTCTTTCGTCGGATTGTTGATCGTGAGTTCTTGCCTCTTTCCGATGGCGGCCCAGGTAGCCAGCGACGTTGTGAGGGTTCCGGAAGAGACGATGCGGAGGCTTTTGATCCACACATTGAAACCCACTCCTCCGGGAGACCTGCGGATCGGAACTGAAAATGTGGTTATGCTGAAGGCAACGATCGATAAGAGCGGAAAAGTTGAAAATCTGAAGATGCTGAGCGGGCATCCGATGCTGGTTCCCGCGGCTCTGGAGGCGGTGAGCCAGTGGGAGTACCGGCCTTACGAAGTGAATGGCATTCCGAGAGTCGTCGAAACCACGATTCGTGTGGAATTCTCGAAAGGGAACGAAGGAGGAACCGGGACATCCGCGCCGCAGGCAGAATCACCGGTTCTGGTAGCGGCCGAGGATATGCATGATCGGTTGGTGTACAAAGTCGCTCCGATGTATCCGCCGCTAGCGCGGCAGGCGAGGATTCAAGGGACGGTGATTCTCAGGATCAACATCAACAAGTTGGGGGAGGTGCGCGATACACAGTTGGTGAACGGACATCCCCTGCTGGCTCCGGCAGCGGTTGAAGCGGTCAAGAAGTGGAGGTATATCCCTTACGAATCCGATGGCGAGACCGTGGAAATCCAGACTGACGTGCAGGTCATCTTTGGGCTGCCCGGGGCATGATCATGCTGCCGGGCTTTCACGTTCTGCCGCTACGCGGCTGCGGCGGATTGCTGCCGGTGGGCTAGTCCGCGGCGCGACTGCTTCCTTTGAAGGCTTTCTGCACCAGCGTGTAGCGGGCGGCGCCGATCAGGCCGCAATCGTCGTTTGCGATGATCTGCACGGGCATGTCTTTGAGGATCGATTCCATCCGGCCTTTGTCGAGGAAGGCCTTCATAAAAGTGCCGTCCTGCATCTTGGGAGCGATCTTGGCGGCGATGACCCCGCCGATGTAGATGCCGCCGGTTGTCATGTACCGCAAGGCACAGTTTCCGGCTTCAGCTCCGAAGACGCTCACGAAGATTGAAAGCGTTTGCTCGCAGATCGGCGACTTGCCTTCGAGGGCGAGACGCGAGATCAGCGGCGAAGGATCGGCCGCCGCATTGACTTGTGCTCGCAGATCTGCCGTCTCTTCGGCCTTCTTTGTGTCGCGGAGGAAATTATAGATGTGGCGAATACCAGGCCCGGAAAGAATGCGTTCGCAGCTGACCCGCCCATATTCCTTCTGCAAATGCGCGAGCAGTTCGGTCTGTATCGCGTCTCTGGGCGCGAAATCGGCGTGGCCTCCTTCGCAGGCGAAGGGATGGTGGCGGAATCCGTCCCAGAAGAGACCGGCCATGCCAAGCCCGGTCTTGGCGGAGATCACGGCGCGGTTGCCTTCAGCATCTTCAGATCCTTTGCTGATGGTGATGAAGTCTTTGGACTCGAGGGCATCGATGCCGTATGCGTAGGCTTCGAGATCGTTGAGCAAGCCGACCGTGGGCAGCTTGAGTTGGGCCGCGAGTTCTTTCGCGTCGATGGTCCAGGGAAGGTTGGAAATCTTGCTGCGTCCGGCGCGTACGGGCCCGGCAACTCCGAAGCAGGCGCTGTGCACGGGGATGCCTTCGGTGCGCGTGAATTGCGGCAGAATCTCGCCCAATCCGCTGTGCTCCTGGCTCTTGTAGGTTTTCTCGACGACGCATTGCAGGCGGTTGCCCTCGGTTTCGAAGGCGGCTAGGCGCGTGCGGGTGGCGCCGATTTCTCCGGCGAGGATCATGGCTCGATTTTCCTCCATTGACGGTTGTCGGCTTCGAGCAGGTGGTTGGACTCGGCAGGTCCCCAGGTGCCAGAGGCGTAGTTGGGAAATTTACGAGGCGGAAGCGCCTTCCAGACATCGAGGACGGGGTCGATCACGGTCCATCCAGCTTCGACCATGTCGGCGCGTTGAAACAGCGTAGCGTCGCCGATCATGCAGTCGTAGAGCAGAACTTCGTAGCCGGTGTAGGCATCGGCGCCAAAATATTTCGAGTATTCGAAACTCATGTCAACCGAGCCGACACGCAGCACAGGTCCGGGAATCTTCGCCCCGAAGCTTAACGAGATTCCTTCCACAGGTTGGATTTGAATCACGAGCGTGTTGGTGTGGCCGGTGTGGAAGGGCGCATTGCGGAAGAGTTCAAAGGGCATGCGCTTGAACTGGATAGCGATTTCGGTGTGGCGCTTCGCGAGGCGTTTGCCGGTGCGGAAATAGAAGGGAACACCCGCCCACCGCCAGTTGTCGATGTTGAGTTTGAGGGCAACGAAAGTCTCGGTGCGGGATTCGGGATTGACGCCGGGCTCGGAGCGATAGCGCGGGACTCGTTCGTCGCCGATCATGCCATCGCCGTACTGGCCGCGGACGCTGCTCTCCAGAACGTCTTCGGAGTTCAGTGGTTGCAGCGAGTGCAGGACTTTGGCCTGCTCATTTCTGACGGCGTCGGGAGAGAAAGATACGGGAGACTCCATCGCAGTCAGGCTGAGAAGTTGCATGACGTGGTTGGGCACCATGTCACGCAGAGTGCCGGCGCTGTCGAAGTAAGCGCCGCGGCGTTCGACGCCGACCGTTTCGGCGTTGGTGATCTGGACGTGATCGATGTAGCGGCGGTTCCATATGGGTTCGAAGATGGCATTGTCGAAGCGGAAGACCATGATGTTTTGCACCGTCTCTTTGCCGAGGTAGTGATCGATGCGGAAGATCTGGTTTTCCTGGAGAACGCTTTTGATGTCGCGGTTTAGGGTCTTGGCAGATTCGAGATCGGTTCCGAAGGGTTTTTCGATGACCACGCGGCGCCAGCGCCCGTTCTCCTGGGTGGAGAGTCCGGCACGGCCCAGTTGCTGGACGATCGAGGCGAAGAACTTGGGCGCGGTTGCCATGTAGAAGAGATAGTTGCCTTCGGTGTGGAATTCGGCGTCGATGGCGGCAAGGCGATCGCGGAGTTTCACGAAAGTGTTGGGATCGCCGAAATCGCCGCGCTCGTAGAAGAGACGACTGCGGAGCCAATCCAGCGCCGCAGGATCGTTCG
>Ga0070732_10000812_pt1 | contig 18047 bp, 14 predicted proteins | sample Coa_R1_5_FD_66449 | JGI IMG/M metagenome (GOLD analysis project Ga0070732, IMG submission 66449) | Surface soil microbial communities from Centralia Pennsylvania, which are recovering from an underground coalmine fire - Coalmine... | ecosystem: Environmental > Terrestrial > Soil > Unclassified ...
GCAATACCGGCGGGCGGACGCTCGAACGCCGCATTCGCCGGACGTGGTCCTAGCGCGGTTGGGACCATGCAAAGGCCAAGTGCGGGAGTAGCGAGTCGGCAGGCAGGTAGCTTCGGCAACCGAAACGTGCCGAATCAGAATGCGCCGAACAGTTCTTATCGGCCGTTCAATGGTGGCAACAGCGCATCCCGATCTGAGCCGCAGCGCGGCACCAGCCAGGCTGCGCCTGTCCAAAACCGTGGTGGCTTCCGGCCATTCACGCCGCCAAACCAGAACAACCGCTCCTCTGGCGCAAGCAGTGCATCGAGGCCAGAGCCGCAACGTGGAACAAGCCAGGTGGCTCCAGCTGAGAATCGAGGCGGATTCCGTCCGTTCAATCCTCCATCGAGAAGTGAAGTATCGCGAGGCGGGACGAGCAGCGGTGGTGGGTATTGGAATCGGACAGCTCCCAGTTCGAGCGGGCAGCAGCGCAGCTACTCAGATGGCTACGGGCGAGGATCGTCACGGCCGCAGCTCGACATGCGTCAGCCAATCGTGCGTAGCCCGTCGTACGGCGGAGGCGGATATCCGCGCGGAGGTTATAGCGCGCCCAGCTACGGTGGATCTCGCAGCGCGCCGGGCTACTCGCGGCCCAGCTATGGCGGTGGTGGATCCCGGCCAGCACCTAGCGGCGGCGGAGGCCACGCACCCAGTGGCGGCGGAGGTGGGGGTGGTCACTCGAGCGGTGGAGGTGGAGGTCATTCCGGAGGTGGTGGACACTCCGGCCACCACTAAACCTGTTGATTGCAAGCTGATGTAAAACGAAGTGAACGATAGAGGCGAGAAGGGCGTGCTAAACGGCACGCCTTTTCTTTAATGCGATTGCGGATCTACCCCACACTACAAGCTGGGTTGCTCCGGCGGACAGCCAAAGGCGGCTGTCCCCACATCCCTTGTGCCTCCAGACTCCGAAAACTCTGAGACACCTTTCCTTACGGTCTAGCGTATGCAGGACTGTCGGGTTCCGGGCGGTCGTAATCGTGCCCGTACTTGTTCTTATGGGCTACGGCTACATCCGATTCAGGCAGGGCAAAGGTTCCCATGGTTGACTGCCCCTGAGCAATGGTGATCTCTCGCACCATTGCGCGGAGAGCATCAGGCGCCACACCCGCATGAAAGATCTGAAACTGGTATCGTCCTGGGGGGACATCGGAAATGGCTAAATCGCCACGAGCGTCGGAGATGGCGTAGTAAGGCGTTGCCACGGCAATCACCACCGCGCTCATCTCGGCATGAATGTTGCAGAAGATAAAAGAAATTCCTGGCTTGTCGAATTGAACAAAGCGCGTCGTTCCGCTCTCATAGAGCCCAAGGTCGAAACGTTTGCCCTCAAATAAAGAGAATACGTTGTGGAAAAAGGGATCACGGTTGGGGAATTCCACTTTGCCACCTGCAGGTATCACGAGGAGTGAAGGCTGGAAACTTTTGTTCTTTTGAACCAATTGAGGGATCTTCGTCTGTTGTGGCGGCTGTGCTCCGGTTCCCACCGGTGTCAGCCAAATTACCGCTTTGGAGGAATCTTTCAAGCGGTGTCCAGCCTTTGTGAGATCCACGTGTGCACGCAGAGACTCCTGGCCATGCAGGCTGCTGATCAAAAGGAGCAGGGAACCCAGCGGGGCTGTGAAATGTAAGGTTCGTCGCTTCAAAACAGTATCCCTAGCGAGAGATTCACCTGGTTGGTAGAACTGCTACTGCTATAGACGGGGAAAGTGCGGAGACGTCTGAGTTCCGCCGAAAAAACCAGATCAGAGCGTGGGCGGAACACCACATTACCCAAGGCTCCGCGATTCCTGCCGAGAATCGGGCCGAAATTGTTTTGGTCTGTGGCAAAACCCCGGATGTCGCTGGTAAAGGCATCATCTTCAGAAATCACGCCATTCAGTTCGAGTTTCGGAGTCAATTGAAACTTCAGTTGTGACCATCCGCCGGCGGTGTTGAGTCCGCGAAGAGGGGGAATTGGACTCCAAGGGCTACTGCCGTATACCACCGATGTCCCGATGGCTGCGCCCAAGCCTCCTATGCCGCGACCTCGATAGAATTCGCCGGATAAGCCAAGCCGCGACAGGATCGGCACCTGCCAGTCCGCCATGGCGGCCCACGCGTCCACGTAACGATTCCACGCCCAATTCTGGCGGCCGTAATAACCGGCTACACCAAAACTAAGGGGATGCTCTCGGACAGGCCGCGACCATGCAGTGCGAACCGCGTAAGCAGGTTGCCCCGACAACTCGCCCGCTTGCGCCGAGCGGTAAAACGAATTGGAGGGAGACTCCCAGTCGAGATTGTCGAGGATCCCGGCTTGCATCGTGACGGTCTGCCGTTCGCTGAGCGAGAACCGGCGCTCGACGCGGATTTGCGGCGTCCAGCCCCAGAGATTTCCGCCAAAAGCGAAGGCCGGTGTCGCCAAAGACGCAAAAGAAGTCGGCGATAACGGTGAGATAAACAACGAGTCCTGGCCCGCCACCACACTGGTATTGTCCCAGTCCAGTCGCAGATTCGCAGTCTGCAGTCGAACAATACCGAAATTGACTCCGTTCCCTGTAGCAGGAAAGCCGCCGGAAAAATCGAGTTGAACATCGGCGGAAGTCCTTGCTCCAGCGAGCTTCGGGCCAAAGATTTCGAGGCCAATTTCCGATTGGCGCAAGGTGGCGCCAAGCGTTGCCTTTGGAAGGAAACCGGGCAATGGCCGCGCGTAATTGGGAAAATCCAGATTGTCGGAGCCGCCCACGTTACGGAATGCATTCATCAATACGATCCCGTGAAGGCGTGCGCGATACTTCGACGCGGTTTCAACTTTTGTTTGATATTGCTCGTCGATCTTCGAGCCGATCAGGGACGTCGATTCTTCCAGCTTCTGTACGCGTTGCTCCAGAGGAGTCGAGGGTTCGACAGTTGCGGCCGTGTTGCTCTCTGGCGCCGTCTGTGTCGCTGCTTCGGAGCTCTTGCCTGCGGCGGGCTGTTCCAACAAAGTGCGCGTTGCCTGCAAGTCCCGGCGAAGTTGGTGCATTTCAACTCGGGATTGCGCATTCTCGGCGCGCATCTCCTCGACCAGTGCCTGGAGCTGGCGGACTTGATCCTGCAACTCACGGATGGCCGGGTCGCCCGAGCCAGTTGCGCCCGCCCTTGATGCCTGCTGGGCTGAGCCAAGTGAGTGAAACAAAACGATAACGGTTACCGCCAACGCGGCCCCGCGAAGTGTAGAGGTCATAGGGCTCATCACACCGTCCTCCTGCTGCACTCATCCGGAGCCGAACTTTTCACGAAAAACAGGGTCGCCTTACACCCCCGGATGCGAAACCGAATTTTGGGTGGCACTCTGCTGCGTGGGTATAGCGGGCGATTCTTCTACGCTGAAATCGATGGTGTCCCGCATTGCTTCCTGGGCGCGGCCCCGCAGCACCATGCGAAAAACGGTCTTGCGTTCCGCAGTGCGCTCTATGAAGATTTCACCGCCGTGATCCTGAACGATCTTCTGGACCACCGCCAGTCCTAAACCGGTGCCGTTTTCTTTGCCATAGCTCACGAAGGGATGGAACAGCTTTTCTCGGATAGATTCCGCAATGCCCGGGCCATTATCCGATACCGCGATGGTGATCGCCCCAGAGAGATCGCCCGCGATAACCTCGACCTTGCCTCCGAGCGGCGGCGCTGCTTCACAGGCGTTGAGCAGCAGATTGTACAAAGCGCGTTCCAGCTTCCGCTGGTCAAACCATCCCGAAACGTGAGGACCACAGAGCACCTCGATCGATCGCGCATGGTGTCGGGGATTCAGGCGTACTGCATGGACGGACCGCTGTATGGTTTCGAGCACATTGCCGTGGGCCGGACTCAATGATTCACGCGTGCGCGCGAACTCAAGAAGCGAGTCGATCAGATCGGTCATCAGGTTCACGCCCGTGCGCACTTCCTGGTACAGTTCCTCGCGCTGCACTGGCGTCAGGTGGCTGTCAACCAGAAACTCAGAATTGGCTACGATCGCGGCCAGCGAGTGACGCAGATCATGCGAAATCGAACTCGCCATGCGGCCGATCGTCGCCAGTTGCTCCGACTCCAGCAAATCCCGCTGACTTTTCAGAAGGCTGCTGCGCATGCGGTCAAAGGCGCGTGTCAGTTCGGCGACCTCATCTCCTCCACGCTGATCTAATGGGTGATGGAAGTCGCCGCCTTCCAGCGCTCGAACGCCAGCGACCAAGCCACCCAAGGGCCGGGTGAATGTGTGAGAGATAAAGAAGACCAATCCGCTTCCCACCAAGATTGCTGCAAAGCCGAGCAGAATGAGATAGCGATTCAGTTGGCCAAGAAATTTCGTCGCCTGATCATAAGATTCGAGGACACTGAGGCGAACCGGCGTCGTTCGGGACCCGGACAAATCCAGTGAAGTTGCCAGGAAGCGTTCCTTGCCGATCTCTACATCGTGCGGCGCTTCCTGAGGCGAACCGGTAATAAATGCCCTCAGATTTACACCTTCAACCTGGGCCGGTGGCAGCGTGGTAGCGATTACTTCGTCTCCGAAGGAAAAAGCGACCTGACTGCCCGCAACCTTGCTGACCATTGCGGCAAGACGGCCATTGATCTCATAGCCGACGACCAAAAATCCCAACAGTGTTCCTTCGGTACGTGAGCCTCGGTAAATGGGCTGGATGAATGTCTGATAAAGGTGATGATCTCCGAACCACCAGTGGCTGCCTTCTCCGCGCTCTTCTTCCAATGACTGCTGGAAATACCTTTCCGCGGCTTCCCTTGTGAATCCGGGGGTATTGGTGTGCATTGCTACAACTTTGCCGCTCTCATTCACCAGCACGAACAGATCAAACCTGGCAATCCGCCAGACGTCGCGCGATGCATCCTGGATGGTGAGCGGATCGGAATTGCTCATGATGGAGCGCGTGATGGGTAGGTCTGCCATCAGAGCGACATCATTGGTCAGCATGGTCTCGCGCTCGTGGCGAAAATCCTGAAACGCCGACACGGAATCGCGGAGGTTGTTGGCAATACTCTGCCGCACGTGCGTCTGCACGCTACGCTGCACCAGCATGAAGCTGGTGATCGTGAGGCCGGCCGTGATCACCAGCATCGAGATCAGGAACCGCGTACGCAGGCGTACGCGAGGCAAGAGCGCCAGGCCTGCGGGCCGTGGAGCATCGGCAGACGAATGGAATACGGGCTCAGAGGAGGGGTTCACGGGATCAACGAACGAACTTATACCCCATTCCGTGTACCGTCCGGAAGTGCACCGGGCTCGATGGGTCTTTCTCCAGTTTCTGGCGGAGTTTCAGAATGTGATTGTCGACGGTTCGCGTAGACGGGTAATTCTGGTATCCCCAGACCTCGTTCAGCAATTCGTCGCGGCTGATCACCCGCTCTGCATTCTGCACCAGGAACTGAAATGTCTTGAATTCCTGAGCCGTCAATATCACCGGCTTCCCGTCGCGCTTCACTTCCATCTTCTTAAAGTCGGCGGTGATGTCGTCGAAGCTGACAACCTGCGCCTCGGGCACGACGCGAGTGGTGTGGCGCAAGGCCGCACGGACTCGAGCCAGCAGTTCTCGAGGACTGAAAGGCTTGGTGACGTAGTCATCAGCCCCCAGTTCGAGCAGCAGGACCTTGTCAGAAACATCGCTTGCCGCACTTAGAACGACGATGGGTAACGTCGGCGAAATCGCCTTGATTTCCTTGCAGACATCGCTCCCGGAAAGTTTGGGAAGACGCAGGTCCAGAACCACCGCAGCTGGCGCCGAAGCATGAAAGCTGTCGATCGCCGACTTGCCATCCGATTGCGTTTCTACCGCATAACCCTCGGTTTCAAACAGCCGGCGGAGCGCTTTTTGAACAGCGGGATCATCCTCGACAACCAGGATGCGCCCGGTCGGCTTGGCTGCAGGGACTGGGGTGACTGTTCTACCCATACTGAATGGCGTTGCGAGATTCCCCATAAGAAACCTTCCAATCTGTGTGAGGGAAAAACCTCCGGACTGCGTCGCCTTCCGGAAGCATCATTGACTTTTTGAAGCTTACAACCGTTTGACGGTAGTTCTGATGAAAGGCTTCAGCATTTGACATTCTTTTTACAAGGTCAAGGCAGTGTTAAAAACGAGTACGGAGGGCGGCGTGCAACGATTGAGGCTTCCGGCAGTTCGGTCACGCGCGAGGCACAGCTAAGGAAGGAACTCAGGCAGTCATACCGTTTCCACAGTATGGCGAGCATGCGTAAGAAAATCGTACTCTTGCTACGCTCTAACCGGGGCTATCGGCATAGCCAGCCGTAATCCCGCTGATCGTCCGCCAGGAGTTTCTCGATGAAGTCCGCCACTTTAGCGCTCCTTCTTTCATGCTTTGCACTCACGAATCTGGCATCTGCCAGCGGTACGGTTGATTTCAGCAATAGTGGAGGGACGCTCTCAGGTACAACTGCAGGGCTGACTCTTTCCGGATCTGTGTTAATCGCTGTCAGTGGCCTTAACGGCGGAGGCACCGTCACGGGCGACCTTGGCACTTTTTCGCTAAGCACCGGCGCACTGGCCAGCGGTTCTTTGAAGATGGGCGGCACATTCGCTGCTGGCGGGATGCTCACCATCAATGGCAACGGCACCAACGGAATTCCCAATGGGGTACTCTTCTCCGGTACATTCTCCGCGCCCATAAGTTGGACTCTTACGACACTGGCAAATGGGACTAATAGCTACACGCTGACTGGTGTTCTTACGGGAATGTTGGGTGGAACCAGCGTGAACGCGGTTACCGTTCAACTGACTGCTAACACAGGCACAGGATTCTTTAGCGGCTCAACCTTGATTTCTGGCGGGGATACGACCATCGCGTCTGTTCCGGAACCCTCCACGCTCGCTTTTTTTGCGACTGGTGCGATGAGCATGATGGGTATGATGCGTCGGAAATTGTTCGCCCGATAGATGCCTGGGTTAATTCGGAATGCACAGCGCCCGACTCCGGGCGCTTTTTCTTTAGCAGCACGCCTCCCCTAAATGTCTTGTCGTAGAATGGCGGCTTGCCTGGCAGAATTTCAGAGCTAGACCAACTGGTGGTCGTGTTGGTGCGACCACGCAATCCACTCAACATTGGTGCGGCTGCGCGGGCCATGAGCAACTTCGGCCCTCGGGATCTTCGCCTGGTCAATTCATACGCTGTTGCTTTTCGCGAGGCACGCTCTGCCGTGGGTGCCTCTGCACTGCTCAATAACGCACAGGAGTTCGACTCTGTGGCCGAAGCTGTGGCGGACTGTTCACTGGTGGTCGGAACCACCGCGGTCCGCAATCGGGCTTTACACGATCCAGTGCGCCGTCTTAACGGTGAATCGTCCAGCGCCATTCGAACAGCATTAGGAACAGGTAGGGTCGCGCTGTTGTTCGGCTCCGAGAAGATCGGATTAACGAACGCAGACTTTACCCATTGTCATTGGCTCCTCACTATTCCGACTGATGAACAAAACATCTCCATGAATCTGGGACAGGCTGTAGCCGTTTGTCTTTTCGGACTCTCGCGGAACGTAGTCGACGAAGCGATTTCCGAGCAGATCAAGCCGGCGGCATCCGGCGAAATCGAGAAGATCACGCAGGGGCTATACGAGGCTCTGAAGATCAGCGGGTACGTAAAACCGGGCAATGATGTGGTGAGTGAAAAGAAGGTTCGCCGTCTTATGCTCCGGTTCAATCTGCAGGCCATGGATGCGAAAGTATTGCTGGGAATGGTCCGGCAGATCGTATGGAAGCTGCGTCAGGAAGCGCAAAGTTATCCCTTCACTCGTTGAGGCGAAGCCTGGATCGACGTTTTCTTGAATCGGAACTGGAGCAGCCACGTGCTGGCTGTCGGCTGTCCGTTGACTTCGGGGGCAGAGAACTCCCATCGCTCCGCCGCCTTGAGGGCCTGATTCGCGAAGTATCGGCTGGAACCGGACGACTTCAATCTTGCTGTGGTGATTTTTCCGGAAGGATCCACTTCTACCCGTACGACCACCTTGATCGTGCCTCGGATAGTATTTTGCGCACTGCGGGGAACCTCGGGAAGAACTTGGCGAACGACCTCACCCCCTGGTGCTCGAGGCGGCCGCACCACAGGTTCCGCCGGCTTAGGAGCAGCGGTTGTCGGGGTCGGTGCGGCTTCAGTTACAGTTTGCTTGGTCCCATTATCGGAGGTCTGCGTTGCAGATTTGCTTGAGCGGGAATAAATCCATGCAAGTACGATCCCCAGCACAACGATCATCACAGCCGCGACGGCAAACACCGGCCGGCGGCTCGTGGAACCAGTTGGGATTAACGCTGGCTCAGGAGGGGCGGGCACGGAACGCGCCGCCGGTTGCATGCGCGCCTGAATTTCCTTCAGCGAGCACCGACGGTTCGGATCGAGCTGCAGGCATTCCCGCACGATGCCACGAAACGGATCCGGGATGGTTTCGGGTAAATCACGATTCGCCGGTGAAGCTTGCTCGGCGGCGGCTACGTTCTGAGCCAATGCCGCGAGCAATGTGACGCCCGCAGACCATATATCTCCCGCCGGCGATATGATCCCGGCTGCGGTCTCAGGGGCGTCATACACGTCGCGCCGCCTGCGTCCTCCATCCTGCTGTACTACCGGCGCAACCTGGTCCGAGGACAGCTTCAGTTGATCGCCCGCAGCGAGCACGTTCGACGGCTTAACGCGGCCGTGAACAAATCCATTCTTGTGCAGATAAGAAAGCGCATCGAGAACCGGAGGCAGTAAGTCCGATACTTCCAAAGGATCCAGCGGCCGTTCTGGGAGAATCCTGGAAAGATCGTCATCGGCACATTCCATCAACACATAAACAAATGGCGAGCCGTCCAGCCGGCAAAAGCCGCTCTCAAACGTGCGAATCAGATGAGGATGAGAAAGCTTCGCGCTGGCGCGCAGGCTTGACAGTCGCGCCTCGGCCGTGGCTTCGTCCACTTGAATGAGCTTGATCGCAGCCCTCTGCACGTGTTGGTCTGCGAATTCGGTCAGAAACACGGCGCTATGATCGGAGCCGCCCAGCCACTGGCGGAGCGGAAACTTCCCTTTAATCACCAGTCCTTCCCACGCCTTCCACGTATCGGGTTTACTCATTTGCTGCTAACCTGCGATTCAACATTCTATGCCATCGGCGAGCCATTGGTGGCCAGCACGTTGAAATCGCAGGTGCAGTTCTGCCTCTGTCCTCTTACCGGCTTTTGTAGCTGAAGGTAACCTTGGTCTCTTCGTCGAGCACCAGTGGCCTGACGAAACTAAACGAAGTACCAGCCCGGGGAACGTCGATCGCCACCGGCAGAACGCCGGCGACCCGCTTTTGCAGATTCATGACATTGGCAGAAGCATTTTGGCTGACTGCTCCGGGAGCGAGCGGCATTATTTTGCTGAAGTTCCGGCCTTCCACAGCCACCATGCTCGATTCCGTATTAAGCATGGGCGCTGAAGCTGTAACCTCGACGGTTTCCGCCGCAGCGCCAACGTTCAGCACACCGCCAAACATCGAAGGCTGACTCGAGTCGTACCTGACGTCGTTCACGCTGGTTTTGAAGCCCCTGCTGTCCAGCTTGATCTTGTAGTTTCCCGAAGGTAGTCCCAGAAGCGTCCAGTGTCCCAAGGAGTCGGTCACTGTACTGCGACTCATTCCGTTGTCGGAGGACGTGACTGTAATCTGCGCATTCGCAATGACTGCTCCGGTGGCATCGGTCACATATCCCCCCATCTGCCCCGCCGGAGACTGGATGCGCGCGCCTATATCATTCGAGTTGTTATAAGAACCTCGGTCGCGTTCCAGTTGTCCTCGCGTTGCAACTTCTTCGCGCAGGGGTTCGGGAACCCGATTGGCAGCAATTACGTCTCCGCCGAAATCTTTCACCTTGTAGCGCTCTGGCAGGAAAACTTCCCAGTTCAGCAGGTTGATCGGGATATCCATGCTCGGCAGACTCAGGTCGGCTCCGCCTTTTTTCGCGAATGGGGTTCCGGAGTGCATGAATACAAACGACACCGTGTAGGAGCCGTTGGGACGGAATCCCGGTCGCAACAGTGGCACGCGATTGCCGTCCGCACCTTGCACGGGTTTCACGCGTTGTCCGGCCACCTCCGCGGAGAGGATCGTCGCCCCAGTGGGCAGCGAAACTTTCAAAAAAGGCTGGGCTTGATTCTTCAGAGTCAATTTCACCTCGGTCAGCGACTTGCCTTCTGAAGTGACCATGGTGGTGACATCCGCGCTCTCGGCCACGGCAGCGAGCACGCTGCCGTCCGGAAACCTGACCCAGTTCAAGGCGAGAGTAGGAGTCTCACTCGCCTGCCGGTGATAGCGAAATGCAGCCTGCGGCGGGAAGTGCGCGAGCGACCGCAGATAAGGGTTGGCTTCCTTTACGTCCATGCGTTTAAGGCCGCCGCCCTCGGTTGCAGTAATTTCCATGGTGCCAGCGCCCTCCACCAGCACTTCACCAGTCTCCCTTTGCGCTCCCTTGAAGCTGACGAAAGGCGTGTCTGCCTTCGTGTCATTGATCGAGCGCTCCATTGAGATCAGAAACTGATGACTACGCAGCCCGGGGTTGCTCACGGTCAGGAAGATATATGGGTGAGTGGGTTCGGTTGTGCCGACCGGTCTTACGTTCACGACCTTAGGCTGAGTCTCAGCCGAATCCAGCGTCGGTCCAGTTACGCCAGTGACCTCGAAGCCTTCAGGAATCTGAACCTGGAATGTGGAGGTTTCCCCCTGCACCATGGTGATGTCTGCCAGAACAGCAATTCGCATTTCCGCTTCACTAACCGAAACGAGCGTCTTCGAATCCGCCAGGAACCGCACTTCACGCGGAGCAACCGGTGCGACCACTTCGCGCGTGGCCCACCAGATGTTGGCAGGTTGTCCGGGGACCAATGTTGCTTCAATCGCGGTGTGACCGTTTTCGGACTTACGGCTGGTGATGACTCCTGGGTTGATATTGGCCAGCGTATGCTCGCCCGGTATCAGTAAGCTCATTTGTACGCTCCCCGCCACCGGAGCCGGCAGACTGAGCGACGCGCGGCCAGCATCGATCTTCAGCGGCAGGCCAGTATCGAGCGAGATGGAAAAATCTCCAGCGGGCAAGAGAGCTATGTGGGTGCCCCCCTCTTGAAGTAACGGAACACCCTTTTCGTTCTGATGAGCGTCCAGAATCGTCATTCCACTGGTGAGCGGCACCTTGCTTATACCTTTGTGGAAGACTTCTCCCTCAAGCTCCACGGACCCCATCACGCCGTTGTTCTCAACCTTCAGTTTCAGATCGGCATGCTTAATGGAGTAGGGAAGTGGCGCCGTCTCAGGCTTCTTCGGCAGCTTTGCCGCCCGTTCCACCAGCTTGTTGTATTCGTCGAGCGTGAGCGTGACGTTGCCGGGATCGGGTAGGGGCAGTGCGGACTTGTCCTCCGCCCAGCACAAAGACATCAAACACACACATCCAACCAACATTGAAGTGAAAAGTCTGCTGTTCATCGCGCACCTGCCTTTTTATCGTGCTGGAAACTGAATTCTGCAACGGGTGATTGGTTCTCGCTGGTCAATTCCGACACCAGGTAGATCGATGGACCAAACGCCGGGAAATCGATATTGACCGGCACGATGCCGGTCACTTTGCCTGCCATCGACTTCGATTTGAAACTGTCGAGCAGCGCCTGGGTGGCGTCCTTCTTTTCTTTGTCGTCGTTGCTCTGGAGCTGCGCGAATTGTTCGAGGCGATCGAATGTTTGCGACGGCGCAGCCTGCCCCGGAGCGTTTACTACTATGCCCCCCGCCGCGCCCGCCGCAGAATACCCAGCCACAGCCACGCTTCCATCGGTCGACAGGGCTGCAGAAATCGGCCCCTGGTATTCCTGCGTGCGGAACGTCCCAGGCTCGGCCGAAACTCGGAACATGGGCGGGTAGTAGAACAGCACTCCCGTCCGTGAAATCGGCAGATCCAGTGCAGGTAAAGTAACGGTCTGCTTCCCCTTGTCCTGCCACGCTGGTGCCTTCGTGACATACATCAGTTCAACAACGAACGCGGCCGCGTCCTCTCCCCCACGCGATTTCTCGAGTGGCAGCAGAAGACTTCCATCGGGGGACTGTCCGGGACGCGCCGGCCTTCCTCCTAACGATGCGCTCCATACTGACGCTCCCGCCGGCAGCGCAATCTTGACGAAGTTCCGCTGGTTGTTGCGGACCGCGTATCGGGCCTGCACTAGTTCCTTACCATCGGCGCTCATCAGAATGTCGTACCGAGCCTCTTCGATGTTGGCCATCAGCACGGCCTGCTGGTCGTAGCGGGCCACGTTCACACTTAAAGTGCGCGTTGCTCCGGCTTCACCGGCCCGTGCACGGAACGCCGCAAGGGCAGGCGATTGGCGGCTGGCGATCATTTCTCCAAGGTCGCTTGCGTCGGCGTCTTCGAGTCCTTGCGCTTTCTGGTCTTTGATCTCTCCGGCTCCGAGGATTTCCACCGCGACTCCGCCGCTGTCGCGCTCCGCGTCGAGAAGCCGGAGCAAGGGAATATCGATGATTCCATCCCGCGGCAGCCGAGCCTCGCCGTTGATCACAAATCGCGCGCTATGCTCCACCGGTTCGAGGAAGGTGATCGTGAGTTCGCCGTTTTTCATCTCCCAGTCGGCGATCATCGCGCCTGACACCTGATTGATCGTGACTTTGTCCGGGAGCTGAATTCGTGCCTCGCGCGCGGCTCCCTGCACGATCTCCAGATCCGCCTCCGCGTAGACGCCGGTCGAATCCTCGCCCAGGCTGGTCAACTGTGTGAGCGATCCCCGCATCCGCAACGGGAGCTCGATGTGATGATCCTCAGTCTTCTTGCGCCAGGTAAGGGTGAGCGCCTCGTTGCCGCGGCCATAGGCCAGCCACTTCGTTTCGCCGGACGCTTCCGACTTCGCAGACAGAATTCCTCCATCGACTCTGAGATCGATTCCTTGTCGTGGCAGTTCTACCGACGCGCGGGTTACTCCCGATTCCGTGGCGGGAAGGGAAATGCTCTCGTCGCCAGTGGACGCGGTAACGGGTACGTCGACGTCAAGCGCCAGAACCCAGCGTCCCGGATGTGAAAGGAGAGCGGAGAGATGTCCCGCGCCCTTTCCCTGCGGAGCCGGAACGAGCGAGACCAGCTTGCCATCGAGTCGCGCCTCGCGAACCAGTAGTCCTGCCGGAACCGGCACACGCACCCAGCCATCTTTCAAAACATCCACCGTGAGGCTGGCGCGTCCGGCTGCCAGTTCGCCTGAGACATGCAGGTCGTAATCGACCCGCGTCAGCGTCGCATCAAGCGGCGGAGGCTCAGGATCGTGCTCCACCGGGTAGGCTTTCGCGCGCAGCACCCGGTATTCTTCGACGGGGATTACGACCCATCCCGCCGCGTGAGCGGATTCCACGGCCTTTTCTTGGGCTCGCGCCGAGGTCGGAAACAACGCTGAGATAGCCAGCAGGCAAAGAGGCAATCGTCGAGAAGCGATTGCCCCGCTGTCCAAAACCACTGAGAGAATCGATGTCTTCATAGTTCAACCCTCACTCCAACAGTTCTGGTGAAAACGCTGAAATTTCTTGGGGGATACATGGCGGCAGCAGCCGCTCAGAGTAAGAATGGCGGGCGACTCGAAAATTGCAGACAATTTGCGCGGGTTACTTTGGGAACTCAGCTTCGGCTGGCGTGTTGTTCTGCTGTACCATTGCAGGTCGATTCAGGTAGCGCCGCCGTCTCGGCGGTTGTCGGGGCGGCGTCTCGCCGCCCCAGTCGAGCGCTACAAAGAGCCGGAGGTCCGATTGGCTTTCAACACAGAGGAGTCTCGTCAACTTTACGAGCGCACGGTGGGCGTGCTGATCGAGGCCAGCAGTTCCTCCTCCCGCGGCCCGGCGAACTTCGGCAAATACCCCATCTTCATGGAGCGAGGCCGAGGCTCTCGCATCTTCGACGTGGATGGCAACGAGTACATCGACTGGATGATGGCTTTCGGCGCTCTACCATTGGGCCACGCGCATCCGGAAGTTGTAGAAGCCATTACCGGCGCCGCAGCGACCGGAGCGCACTTCGCCACGGCAACCCCGGTCGAGTTGGAAGTGGCTGAGATGCTGCAACTAATAGTGCGCAACGCTGAGCGCGTGCGCTTCGCAAACACCGGCACCGAAGCGGTGATGGCGGCGATTCGCCTGGCGCGCGGAGTGACCGGCCGTCCCAAGATTCTCAAATTCGAGGGACACTACCACGGCTGGCACGACGACCTGCTGGTCAGTTCCAACGTGATGCCGGTGAGTGCTCTGGGACTTCGCAGCGATCCGGTGAAAGTTCCTGACAGTTCCGGTCTCAATCGAAGCGCGCTCGACGATACGATCGTCGTCCCGTGGAATGATCTGCCTGCGCTGCAGCGTGCCATAGAGAATCATCACGGCCAGATCGCGGCGATTATCACGGAAGGCATCATGGCCAACATGGGCGTGATTCCTCCCGCGAAAGGATATTTGCATGGCTTGGAGGATCTCGCCAAGGCTAGCGGAATTCTCTTCATCCTCGATGAGACAGTGACGGGATTCCGCATCGCTCCCGGAGGCTGCCAGGAATACTACAGACTGTCACCGGACCTTGTGACCTTCGGCAAAGCGCTCGGCTGCGGCTTGCCGGTCGCCGCCTTGTGCGGCCGCGCCGAAGTGATGGACGGTTTGCAGTGGGGCGGCGTTCTGCACTACGGCACGCACAATGGATCGCGGATCGGAATGTACGCCGCGCGCGCCAACCTGCGCGTGTTGACTCGGGACAACAACGCTTCCTTTCGCCATACGTATCAGATTGCGGAGCGGTTGTGCGAGGGGTACAGATATGTGTTCCGGAAGAAGGGAGTGGCGGCGGTTGTGCAGAATGTCGGCCCGATGTTCCAGTTGATGTTCACCGATCAGCCCGCAATCCGGGACTATCGCGAGTTCTGCCAGCATGTCGACCGCGGTGCCTTCCAGAAATTCGTGCTGTCGCTGTTTGAGTTCGGAGTCTACGCCTCACCGTCGGCGGCGCTGCATTCGATTGTGACGCTGGCCCACACGGATGAGGATGTTGAGCGCACGTTGGAAGCGGCGGAGAAGGCGCTGGAAACTGTTGCATGAGCGCGCTGACGACCAAAATCGCGGAAAGCACCGCCAGGCTTCTGTCCTTGGAGGGCAAGGTCGCCATGATTACTGGCGCCGCCTCCGGGATCGGTCGCGGCATCTCTATCCGTCTCGCTGAGATGGGAGCATTCGTTTCCGCGCTCGACATCGATGCGAAGAAGGGCGAAGAGACTGCTGCGGAAATTCGAAGCCAGGGCGGGGAAGCGCTCTTCACCAATTGCGACGTCCGCAGCGCCGCCGATTGCCGTCAAGCGGTCGAAGCCGCGATCAGCAAGTGGGGACGCATCGACATTCTCTGCAACTGCGCCGGCATTGCGATCCGCAAAGATGTTGTCCATCTCACTGAGGACGAGTGGGACCGAACCCTCGACGTCACGCTCAAGGGAATTTACCTGCTGTCGCACGAGGTCGTGCCCCACATGATTCGTGCGGGCGGGGGCGGCATCATCAACATCGGCTCTGGCTGGTCGCTTAAGGGAGGCCCCCGCGCCGCCGCTTACTGTGCCGCAAAAGGCGGTGCCGAGAACCTGACGCGAGCCATGGCCATCGATCATGGCAAGCACAACATCCGCGTGAACTGCGTCTGTCCGGGCGACATCGATACGCCGATGCTGCGCACTGAATGTGCTCAGCTCGGAGAAGATGCACAGACCTTCATGCGGGAGGCAGCCAACCGTCCGCTGGCTCGGGTCGGTACGCCCGAAGACGTCGCGAATGCTGTCCTGTTTCTAGCGAGCCCGATGTCGAGTTGGATCACCGGGGCCGCCCTGGTCGTCGACGGCGGCGGGCTGGCCTAGTGAATCAGTTCCCATACCGCTCGCGGATAAACTCTGCAATCCCCGCATAAGCCTTCGTTAGCGTCGATTCGTCCGGCAAGAACACGATGCGGAAATGCTGCGTGCCGGGCTTCTGCCCGAAGCCGGAACCGTGGACTACCATCACATGCTTCTGGCGGATCAGTTCTTTCACGAAGATTTCATCACTTTCCGGAATGTTGATACGTGGGTACGCGTAGAAAGCTCCTCGCGGTGCGACGCAACTTACGTGCGGAGTGGCCTCGCACCATTTCTGAGTGAGGTCGCGACGGGAGCGTAGTTTGCGCTTTACTTCGACGAGATGAACTTGCGGGCCCTCGAGTGCGGGCTTAATCGAGTACTGCTCGGGATGGTTGGCGCAGAGACGCGCGCGCAAGAGTCGATGCACGCCTTCGGTGTACGTCTTCACGGCAGCCGCCTCGCCGGAGACGATTCCCCAGCCGATACGCCATCCGGGAACGAGATAGTTCTTCGACATGCCGCCAAACGTGATGCAGGGCACGTCGGGGGCAACTGCAGCGAACGCAAGATGCGGCGTGTCCTCCAGGATCAATTTGTCGTAGATCTCATCCGAGAACACGATCAGGTTGTGGCGACGCGCAAGTTCGGCGACTTGCTCGAGCATCGGCCGCGTGCATAGCGATCCCGTGGGATTGTTCGGATTGATCAGGACAATGGCACGCGTATGCGGCGTGAGTTTGCGCCGTATGTCGTCCAGTTCTGGCTGCCATCCATCGTCTTCGTTCAGGTCATAAGCATTCAGACGCATGCCCAGCTTGCACAATACCGCCGAGTAAAGAGGGTAGTCGGGACTAGGCGTAAGGACGTCTTCGCCTTCGTTGAGCAACGCCGTCAGGCAAAGATCAACGGTCTCGCTCACGCCTGAGGTCACGAAGACGTCGCGAACCGTCGTGATCCCTTTACGCGCCGCTTCGCCGCGAATCGCCTCGAGCGCTTCGGGAGTTCCCGGCGAAGGAGCGTAGCCGTTTTTGCCGTCGCGCATGGCTTTGTAGACAGCCTCGATGATGTGCGGCGGAGTGTGGAAGTCGAAATTGAGCGGATCGCCGACGTTCAGCGGTAGGACTTTATGTCCCTGGGCGACGACTTCATCGGCAACGCAGGCAAGGTCGCGGATGGCGTAGCGGACGTTATTTAATCGAAAAGCAGCGGTGATCTCGTGAGCCTGACTGGTCGGAGCCATGCAACCCCCACCGCGGCAACATGCCTGCCGCAGCTAAACAGAAATTCTAATGCATGGAGGCTGGCCTCAAGCGGAAATTGCGATTGCCTTGTACGCCCGTAGTGGAAAGACCGAGAGCTTATCGTCGGCTCGTGCTGAAGTTGAAGATTACGGGCTCCATGGTTTGTACCGGACCAGGAGCATATTTCCACTTCATCAGCGCTTTGGTGGCAAATTCAGCGAACATCGGGTTGCCGCCTTTGATCTCGACACTCGAAACATTGCCATTGGGCAGCACGGTCGCTTCGGCTATAACGCGAGCTTCGAAGTGTCCATTCCTGAAGAAATCGGGGTACTCAGGTTCGACGCGTACCAAAACCTTGCGGGCATTCTTGGCAGGCGCCTGAGCAACCATGTAGCCGGACTGGACCGTCAACAGCAGAACCATCAACGCTGCCAGGCAAAAAAGGTTGTCGATCCGGGCGAAGTTGCGAAATGCGCGAAAAGAGAGATTCATTGGGCGACCCGTCGAGTCGGAGTTGAGCGTTGGAGGGACGCCTCGTTGCCAAGGTAGGTGGCAGTCGGAGATCAAACAAGATTACCTAGGTACTCCGATTTGATCGTCGCGTCGACGACAATTCTCTCCTGAAGATAAAAAGCCGTCAGTTTTCATGACGGCCGAAAGCTGGTGATTGAGTTTCGGTGTCATCGCCTTCGCGGCGGGTCAGTGCTTCTTGCAGCGCGCCGAGTAGTCGATATGGAGGAACTCCGCCGAATACGACTAGCCCGAAAGCACCGCTCCGAGTTCGTGATCAACGCGCGAGGTCGCCGACGCTGGCCTCAGGCGGCGACGAAGTGTCGCGCCGCTTGATAGGCTCCCAGACATAGTCCCAGCGAGCGATAGAACCGTTGACTCGGCATCCCCGGG
>Ga0070732_10000813_pt1 | contig 18038 bp, 15 predicted proteins | sample Coa_R1_5_FD_66449 | JGI IMG/M metagenome (GOLD analysis project Ga0070732, IMG submission 66449) | Surface soil microbial communities from Centralia Pennsylvania, which are recovering from an underground coalmine fire - Coalmine... | ecosystem: Environmental > Terrestrial > Soil > Unclassified ...
GTCGCTCGCAAACAGATTGCCGAATTCCGAAAGAACTAACTCCCGCGAAACTACCGCTAGCAACGACATCTCCCGAGAGTCGGTGCGGAATAATTGGAAACGGCCACAGCAACTTGAACGCGAAGCAGATGTCAATCCGGTGAAGATGGTGCGTCCGGCCAATCCCTATTCCGACATTCCCTCGCTCTATGACATGTATGTACAGGCAGCTGCATGGCAGCGTCCGGCAGAACGGTTCGGCATGGACGTATTCCGCAATACAACCAACCAGCCCGAAATCGTTCCCATGGATCTGCCGGTGGGTCCGGATTACGTGGTGGGCCCTGGCGATAGTCTGGCAATCGATCTCTGGGGCAGCGTCTCGCAAAGGATGGTGCGGCTCGTCGATCGCGAAGGACGTGTTGCGCTGCCGGATACGGCGCCTCTGCTAGTAAGCGGAAAGAGTCTGGGTGACATTCAGCTAGACGTGCAGCACGCGCTGCGCAGCGTGTATCGGGATGTGTCGGCCGATGTCTCGCTGTCGCGTTTGCGGACCGTACGCGTCTACGTGGTCGGAGACGTTGCGGAACCCGGAGCCTATGACATCAGCTCGCTTTCCACGCCACTCAATGCTTTGTTTGCTGCCGGTGGGATCACTCCGCGCGGCTCCTTGCGCGCCCTGCGCCACCTCCGCGGCAAACAATTAATCGAGCAAGTGGACGCCTATGATCTTCTGTTGCATGGCGTGCGCTCTGATCTGAAGCGTCTTGAGAACGGTGACACATTGCTGGTTCCGCCCATAGGACCACTCGTGACGGTCGATGGCATGGTGCGCCGTCCAGCGGTTTATGAACTGGCAAATGAGGCATCTCTCGCCGAGGTGCTCGAACTCGCTGGCGGAATCTTGCCGGCAGCCGCGTTGCGTCACATTGAGGTGCAGCGAGTCGAGGCGCACGAGAAGCGCACTATGCTGACCTTGGATCTCACGAGTACCGACTCCAAAGAGGTCGACAAACAATTGCAGGTATTTCAGATTCAGGATGGCGATCAGGTGCATATCTTCCCCATTGCCGCGTACAACGAAGATGCCATCTACCTGCAGGGACACGTACTGCGCCCGGGGCGTTACTCGTACAAGCCCGGAATGAAATTGACGGACCTGATCTCGTCGTACGGCGACATGCTTCCCGAACCCGCGGCTCACTACGCGGAAATCATCCGGTTGAATGCACCCGATTTTCACCCCAGTGTCGAGAGTTTCGACATCTCGGCCGCGCTGGCGAATCCCGCGGCTGCGCCCACGCTGAAGCCCTTGGACACGGTGCGAATCTTCAGCCGATTTGATTTCGAAGCTCCACCCGAAGTTTGGGTGGGCGGCGAAGTGCGTGCGCCAGGACCGTATCGCACGTCCGGTCAGGCGCACCTTCGCGATGCAATCCAACTCGCCGGGGGAGTTACTCCCGATGCAGCGCTCGATTCGGCGCAATTGTTTCGGACGCAAGCCGACAGCACGATGAAGATTCTCAGCGTCGACCTGCGTGAAGCGCTCGCCGGTAATCCCGTGGACAACATCATCCTTCAGACGCGCGACCGGCTGCTGATTCATAAGAGTCTGGCGAAAGTGGACGCGCCCACAGTCGACATTCGAGGCGAGGTCGCAAAGCCCGGGCGCTATCCGCTGACCTCAAACATGCGGGTTGAAGACCTGGTCAGCGTAGCCGGCGGGTTAAAGCGAAGTGCTTTCGCAGATAGTGCCGATCTCGCTCGCTTCGTTGCCGGCAGTGGCGCAAATGAGCATGTCGAAATCAAGTTGGCTTCTGCACTCTCCGGCGAGGTGAACGACGATCTTCCCCTGCGAAATGGAGACGTTCTCGCGATTCGACAAATTCCGCAGTGGAATGATCTCGGCGCATCCGTGACGGTGAAAGGTGAAATACAGCATCCAGCCACCTACGGAATCGACCCGGGGGAACGACTCAGTTCCCTGTTGGCGCGGTGCGACGGTTTCACTCCTGAAGCTTATCCCTACGGAGCGGTGTTGCTCCGTCGGGGAGTGCGAGACCTTGAACTCAGGTCCCATACGGAACTGGTAAACCGCCTGCGGGCTGAGCGGAGTTTCTTGCAGGGGCTGCCTGAAACCGAACCCAACCAGAGGGAGGTGAAGCTTAACGCTATCGCACGGACTGACACGGCACTGCAACAGCTCGAGTCCATTGACCCCGCTGGACGGGTTGTGATCCACATCCCTTCAAACCCTAGCCGCCTGGCAAAGACGCCGGAGGACATACCCTTGCGAGACGGGGACGTTCTCATCATTCCCAAGAAGACAACTTACGTACTGGTAAGTGGTCAAGTTTACAATCCCACCGCCGTCGGCTATGAGCCGGGGAAGAGTGCGAAGTGGTACATGAGCCAATCGGGTGGCTTAACTCAGATTGCGGATAAGAATGCTGTTTTTGTCGTGCGGGCAGACGGCTCCGTGCTCTCAGCCAAGAACAATTCCAGCTTCTGGTCGGGAGACCCAATGAATACGGTATTGAGACCCGGAGATTCTATCGTCGTTCCTGAGAAGGCGCCCAAGATCGCTACTCGAAATTGGTCGGTGATTTTGCAGGCTGCTCAAGTTGCCGCCTCAGCCGCTCTGACTGTTGCCTACATCCATCCGTAACCCGGGCTCGCAGTGTTGAAAACGAGGACAAGATCTTTGGGGCTAGTTCTGGTTGGTGGAGTTGTTTTTCTGTTCCCTGCGCAAACTTGGTGTCAAGAACAGACCGACACAAACACGGTGAGCGCTCCGCACAAGAACAACGCTGCTGACTCCAAAACAACAGAAAGATTGCCCGTCCAAATGAATGGCTATGTGCCGTCCAACGATTCGGCGCGAACCGGATTTGCCGGGCACATCAAGGATTTTGTTGACGACCAGAAGCAGATCTGGACTAGCCCGGCACGCGTCCGCTTATCAGACGCGAACTGGCTGGTACCACTCGGTGGAATAACGGCCGGTCTGTTCGTGACAGATCGCCAGTACAGCGCGTCGATTAATCACAATCCCACGACTCTCAAGCATTACAAGTCGGTTTCTGACTATGGCATTGCCGGACTTATTGGCGGCGGGGCGGGACTTTATCTTTTGAGCTTTCCTACTCACAACGAACGCTGGCGTGAAACCGGTTTCCTCGCCGGTGAAGCCGCTCTTAATAGTCTAGTAACGGTCGAAGCGTTCAAATACTCGCTGCGACGCGAGCGCCCGTATCAGGGTGACGGCAGCGGAGCATTCTTCCACGGGGGTACGTCGTTTCCCTCTGAACACGCAGCTGCCGCGTGGTCGATCGCGGGCGTGTTCGCTCATGAATATCCCGGGACCATTCCCTCGCTCCTGGCCTACGGGGCAGCTTCGGCAGTCAGTTTGTCCCGAGTTAAGGCCCGCCAGCACTTCCCTTCCGATGTGCTGGTGGGAAGCGTGTTGGGATATCTGATCGCCCAAAACGTATACCGTCATCGGCACAACCCTGAAGTCGGCGGCGCAGCCTGGGAGTCGCCACACGAATTCGTCTCAGACGACAAAGTCCGCAGCCCGTCCTTTATGGGGTCTCCGTACGTTCCACTGGACAGCTGGATTTACCCGGCGCTCGAGCGCTTGGCTGCCTTAGGTTATGTGAAGAGCGCTAGTCTCGGTATTCGTCCCTGGACTCGGCTGGAATGCGCTCGCCTGCTAAGCGAAGCCGGCGAACTCCAGCCCGAATCGGACACACCTTCGGAAGTTCAGCAACTCTACTCCGCACTCTCAGAAGAGTTCGCTCATGACTCCGATTTGATGGCCGGCGAAAGCAATCGCAGCGCCCAACTCGAATCTGTCTACTTCCGCACGCTCGGAATTTCTGGGAAGCCGCTCACCGACAATTATCATTTCGGCCAGACGATACTGAACGACTACGGCAGGCCTTACCAGGAAGGCTTCAACAGCGTGGCAGGAGTCTCCGGCTGGACGACCGTGGGACCGTTCGTAATCTACACCCGCGGCGAGTATCAGTCGGCGCCGTCCGCTCCGTCGCTGTCGTCGTCGGCGCTTAGTTTCATTGCAAATACGGATGGCCTGCCCCCTAGTCCTCCATCGCTTCCCGTTATAGCCATTAGTCGCTTTCAGTTGCTCGATGCCTACGTGGGCATGAACCTTGGCAACTGGCAGCTCTCATATGGCAGGCGGAGTCTGTGGTGGGGTCCGAGTGAAGGCGGAGCCATGAGCTTAACGAACAACGTTCCTCCGCTGAACAACATGTTTAGTATAGATCGGGTCGCCCCGCTGAGATTGCCTTGGCTCTTCGCCTATCTCGGCGATATACGGTTTCAGGCTTTTATCGGGCACATGTCAGGATATGAGTTTTTGGCCCCAGACTTGAGCGCGACCACGCAAGCTCCACCAATTGGTCAATATGGGAAATCGTTACATCCCCAGCCCTTTTTTGACGGTGGGAAGGTAAGCTTCAAGCTGACCCAGAACCTTGAGGTTGGTCTTTCGAAAACGACCATCTTTGGAGGGCCGGGTTTCCCGGTGACATTTCGGACGCTTTTCAAGAGCACATTCGGACTTCGCCTCAGCCAAAAGCAGGGTAGGCTCGGCGATGGGCAAACATTCGCGGATTTTGCTTATCGCATTCCGAAGCTCCGGGACTGGGTCACTCTGTACGGCGAAGCTTTCAGCAAAGATGAGCCTAGCCCAATTCCGTACATGCAAAAGTCAGCTTTCCAAGGCGGACTCTACTTTGCCAAATTGCCCGCAATCCCTAGACTCGACCTGAGACTGGAGGGCGGGTCAACGGTCCCATATCACGGATACTTTTCGGTTGACGGTTTCTACGCCAACGCCGAGTACGTGAATGGATATACCAACGACGGCAAGTTGACGGGTACATGGATCGGTCGCGCGGCGCAGGGCGAGCTAATTCGGACCTGTTATTGGCTGAACGGCAAGAGCAAGATTGGTCTGGAGCTCCGGCACAGAAAGATCGACCGGCAATATCTTCCACAAGGCGGGAATCAGAATGACGTGGCGGTCAATGCTGACATTTTTGCGGGTTCGGGCTTTCGTTTCTCGGGCAACTTGCAGTACGAGCGTTGGCTGATTCCGTTGTTGGCGACGAACCGCCAATCTAACATGGCTGCTTCTTTTGAGTTCGGATTCTGGCCACAGCGGCACTCAAAATGACTATGCAGAGCAAAATCGCCAGTGCCGATAGTCACATCACGCCTTGCAGCATCACCGGGAAAGTCGTCGAAAATGGGAGATCCTAGTTGAGCTCGGCCTTAGAACTTCGGACTCGAAAGACGCCTCAAGACGAGACGGAAAGTATCCCGCCCGATGTGGCCCTGATGTCGGAATCCATCGGAGAGCAACACAGCTTTTTGCCGTATCTGGAGCTCTTCTGGACGCAGCGCCGGGTTCTCTTGCGGGCTGGCCTCTACGCAATGTTTGCGAGCATACTCCTCGCCCTCTTGATCCCTGCGCGGTATCAGGCCGCGACCCGCCTTATGCCCCCTGACTCACAGTCCGGCTCGGGCCTCGGCCTTCTTGCTGCAATGAGCGCACGCTCTGGGGCAGGAGCCAACGCGCTAGGACTTGCCGGAGATCTCTTAGGAGTGAAAAGTTCCGGTGCACTGTTCGTAGGTGTCCTTGGCAGTGAGACCATCCAAGATCGCATCATCGACAAATTCCGGCTTAAAACGATATACCATGACTCGAAAATCGAAGACGCCAGATCGGATCTCGCGGAGCACACGTATGTCTCCGAAGATCGCAAGAGCGGCATTATCTCGATAGCAGTTTGGGATCACGATCCGAAACGCGCCGCTGCAATGGCTGATGCTTATATAACGGAACTTGACCGGCTTGTGGCACAACTGAGCACTTCCTCTGCCCGGCGAGAGCGTATTTTCCTTGAGGAGCGGCTCAAAGAAGTAAAAGGCGATCTTGACGCAGCCGCAAAGAACTTTAGTGATTTTGCCAGTAAGAACACTGCTATCGACATTCCTGCTCAGGGTAAGGCAATGGTCGAAGCCGCTGCAACGCTGCAAGGTGAGCTGATTGCCGCTCAAGCACAGCTGAGCGGCCTGCAGCAGATCTATGCCGACGGCAACATCCATGCGCTTTCAGCCAAGGCTCGCGTCAATGAGCTACAGAAAAAATTGAATGAAGTTGGTGGTGCTGGAACACAAGATCAGCTGAGAGCCGACGTGTCGCTTTATCCCTCTATCCGTAAATTGCCTCTGTTGGGTGTGACTTATGCGGATCTATACCGGCAAACGAAAATCCAGGAAACCGTTTACGAACTTCTGACGCAGCAATATGAATTGGCAAAGGTGCAGGAAGCCAAGGAGATCCCCACCGTAAAGGTACTCGATCCGGCGATCGTGCCCACCAAGAGGGCCTTCCCCCACCGCACATCCATCGTACTGGAAGGCACGGTGCTCGGCATCGTGGGGGCGATGATTTGGATTGTCGTGAAGAAGCGATGGGAAGCGGCATCAGAGAACGACAGGAGAAAGATGTTTGCGACGGAAGTGTTCGCCTCGGTGATTGCTGCGGTCCCTAAGTTTTCTCAAAACGGCAAGCGCACAGTCGCGAACGACACTAACCGCAGGGATCAAGGGAGCACGTAAGAGTTCGACAGCTGCTCCAGGTCGCGCGCCTGGAATTGTTTGCCCAGAGCTAAAACGTCATTGGCCATCACGTCCCGAAATTCGGTACGCAGCGATTCGATGTCGGATGCTACAAACCCTTCGCCGCTCAATAGGGGTGCAGATGTCCTTCGCACACGCATTCCTAGCCTTGATCCAATGTGCGAAGCTGGGTTCTCGGTGCGAGCAGCAGTTTTTCTCCAAGGACCTCGCAAGGAGCAGCAACGGTGAGGTCTTCCCAGCCCGAACATGTCGATCGTTGCGGGATAAGCTCTATTTGGAATTCTCCGACGAGTCGTTCAAAATGGACTGATTACTTCGGAGAACGGAGGTTTGTGCGAGTGCTTCCACTGAGTGCTCACTGTCACCTAGCCGTTGACGGCGGCACACCTGGGATGGTGACCGGTACCTCACAATGGGGATCCTGTCCAATTTCCGAAAGTGGATCCTGCTCGAGAAGAAAACTGAGCACTTGGTTATAGTCCGTTGGTTTTCTAGTTGCGTTCAAAATAAAAAGTTGGTTAGTTCCATCCCAAGGTGAGGGAGATTTGCTTGTGGATAAGATGCATTCAGCGCTAGTGTCAACGTCTTCCGTACCTGAGATTCGGAATTCCGAAGAATATTTCGGGATGTACCAACCCGTGGTCGCCAATCTTTGTCACGAATCGATCGAGCGGGCTACAACCGAGATGCTACGTGCATATGATGGCGGCCGGAGCATTTTTCTGTTCGGTAACGGTGGGAGTGCCGCATTGGCATCACATTTCGCTTGCGATCTGGGCAAGGGAACTGTCGTCGGCAACAACGGCCATAGGAGATTTCGCGTCCTGGCCTTAACTGACAACGTTCCGCTGATCACCGCGTGGGCGAATGATAGCTGCTACGACCAGATTTTTGCCGAGCAGCTCCGGAACTTTGTAGCAAACGGCGATGTAGTGTTTGCTATCAGCGGAAGTGGAAATTCTCCGAACGTGCTGAAGGGGCTCGAAGTCGCACAGAGTTACGGGGCTCGCACCATCGGCCTCACCGGTTTTGATGGTGGCAAAATGAAGCTCTTGTGCGATGTCTGTATCATCGTTCCCTCAAATAACATGCAAATTATTGAGGACTTTCATCTGAGTGTGACACACGCCATCTTCTCCGTGATCCGTCAGAGAGTCTCGGATGAACTTCAGTCACGGCAATCTGCTGCGGCTCGTGCCGCTGACTGACGAGTTGTCGTGACGTAGCAAGGCTTGACTCCTGACATGTCTACTCATACTCAGTCCACATTCACAAATAGCACGCCAACGTTTTGTCCGCGCGAGCGAAGGGTTTACGAGCGCGTTTTGAAGCGCACGCTAGATTTGGTTGGTGGCAGCGTATTGTTGTGCTTAGTTTCCCCTTTGCTGCTTGTCGTCGCGTTTCTGATATGGACAACTGACGGCTTGCCGATCTTTTATATGCGCCGGGTGCTTGGCGCAGACGGTGAATTTGACGCGTACAAGTTTCGCAGCATGCGCCGCGATGCGGATGCCATTCTCGAAGCCAGCCCTGAGCTGCGGGAAGCGTTTGCTCGTAACTTTAAGCTGCAGTCGGATCCCCGCGTCACTCCCGTTGGCGCATGGCTCAGGAAGTACAGCCTGGATGAACTTCCGCAACTACTGAATGTACTCAAGGGCCAGATGAGTCTGGTGGGACCACGGATGATCACCACCCAAGAACTGTCGAAGTACGGCACCTATCAGGATCTGTTGATGACTGTCCAGCCGGGCCTCACGGGTTATTGGCAGACGCGAGGCCGGCAGGATGTGTCTTATCAGCAACGCGTCCAAATGGATGTTTACTACATCTGCCACTGGACTCTTGGCCTGGATGTGAGCATCCTTCTGAACACACCATGGACAGTCATTAAGGGTAAGGGAGCGTACTAATCATGGCCAGAGTTTTGGTTACCGGTGGAGCGGGATATGTGGGTTCAGTATGTTGTGCGCGCTTGCTGGAGCAAGGCCACGAAGTGACGGTCGTCGACGATCTTTCGACTGGGCACATCGCAGCCGTCCCACAGGGGGCAGATTTTTGTCAGCTGGACATCGGCAGCCGCGGTGAACTTGGGAAGGTGCTCGCCAACGAGCGATTCGACGCCGTGTTTCACTTCGCCGCGAAAGCCCTCATACCGGAGTCGGTTTCTAACCCCGGAACGTTCTTTGATTCAAATGTCGCTTCGGGAATTGCACTCCTAGAAACTATTCGCTCAGTAGGGATCAAGCGGTTTGTATTCTCCTCTTCCGCCGCAGTCTACGGAAACCCTCACACGACTCCTATCGACGAAGACCATCCCAAGAATCCAGTCAATTCCTATGGCGAGACGAAGCTGGCCTTGGAGCGGGCACTCTATTGGTACGCCGGTGCCTACGGCTGGACCGTACTGTCCTTTCGCTACTTTAACGCTTGCGGCGCGACTGCTACAATTGGCGAGAATCACCAGCCGGAGACTCACATTATTCCATTGCTTCTGCAAACGGTTGCAGGAGAGAGGTCGTTCTTTGAGATTTACGGGCACGACTATCCAACGCCTGACGGGACTTGTTTGCGGGATTATGTTCATGTTCTGGACATTGCAGAAGCTCACATCCTTGCCCTCCAGGTTCCTGCGCAACCCAACTTTTCCGCGTACAACATCGGCACCGGCACGTATTATTCGGTTCGGCAAATCTGCCAAGCTGTGGAGAAAGAAGTTGGTGTAAGGCTCACTCTCAAGAATGGATCTAGACGCCCTGGAGATCCGGCTGTGCTTTGTGCGAACCCCCAGAAACTCATGCGCGAACTCGCGTGGCGTCCGTGCTCCTCGGATTTGCCAACGATCATCCGTACGGCGTGGGAATGGAAAGAAAAGAACCCGCACGGGTACCCAAACCGCCGGGAGCCGGAGTCTGTAATAACTTCTGCTCGTTACCTGTCGAATCGGGATATAGAGTGTGACTCTTAAAACTTTTCGGTTCGCTATATTAATCGCGGACTCGTGCTGGGCTGTGGTGGCTATGGCCCTGGCATACGGCCTCCGCTACGGACGGCAATGGCAGAGTCCCGCTAGGATTCCTGCTCCGGATTTCTTGCCGTTTCTCCTGTTCACGATTCTATTCTGGGCAGCACTATCTTCCTGGGTGCACCTAGACGGATTCCGCGGCGGGTGGCGATTTTCTGCGATTCTGTCTCAGTTATTCCCGGCTGTCTCAGCTCTGATGCTGCTACTGTTTGCTGGAGGCTATCTCGTCCGTTGGTACACATCCCGATTTATCCTGAATGTCTTCGGGGTCCTGTTCTTCCTTGGATTAGTAGCAATCCGTCTAATCTTTCGAGGCTCCCTCGAGTCTCGTTATCGACTAGGGGCAGTACGGAAGGCTGTGATCTTAGGCAGTGGGCCAATTGCGATGGAGATTGCAAGAAAAATCGAATCTCACCCAGAGATGTTGTGGGAAGTCTCGGGCTTCCTGTGTCCAGCTGAAAACGCCCACAGCGTTTCAATTCTTGAGGTCGGCCCCGCACCCATCAACGTGCGCAGCGTTGGAATTACCGAATTGTTGCGGTCACACGCTGTCGACGACCTGATCATCGCTGTCCCCCGGTCGGAGCATCCTGAAATATCCGATCTAATTGTTCGCTGCCGGCATGAAGGCATCGGAATCAGCCTCGTTCCCCAACCTTATGAGCTTTATCTTTCCCAGCCAAAGCTTCTCGATCTGGATGGCCTGCCATTGCTGAGACTGGGAAGCCTTCCGGTAGTACAGGGAACTCCAATTTGGAAGCGTGTGCTCGATTTAGTCCTGTCTATGTTCCTGCTGCTCATTACCGGGTCCGGAATACTGACAAGTGCGGCTTGGTTCAAGGTTCGGAAAGGTAGAGCTTTCCGCTCGGAGCCGCGGTGCGGGCATTATGGAAAAACATTCTTGATGTACCGCTTAAATTCCGATCGACACGCGGTTGGACTGCCATTTCACGAGGTCGTGATGCAACAGTCCAGCTTCACGGAACTTCCTCAGCTACTGAATGTGCTTCGCGGAGACATGAGTCTTGTCGGACCAAGGCCTGAAGGGCCAGAACAAGTGCGCCATTATAGCGATTGGCATCGCCAGAGACTGAGCGTAAAACCGGGTATCACCGGACTTGCTCAGGTCCATGGTCTTCGGGACGAGAGTTCGTCGGAAGACAAGACTCGTTACGACCTTCAGTATATCTTGCAGCGCTCACTGTTTCTAGACATATCGTTGCTCCTACAGACAACGTGGACGCTGGCATTGCGATCCTTCGGCCATAAGCGTGTAAGAGTGGAGCCGCCGCTGGTGCGGGCGGAAGTCGCAACGGCACCTATGCTTGAGGAGAGTCTCTCCAATGCTCATTGTTCGCAGTCCGGTACGGATTAGTTTTGGCGGCGGGGGGACAGATCTGCCAGCCTACTATGAACAATACGGAGGTGCTGTTCTTAGTGTTGCCATCAACAAGTATTTCTATACGATTTTGGGAAAACGAGCGGATGGTCGCATTCAGATCATCTCGTCCGATCTTCGAATTTGCGAGACCTGGAAGGATATTTCCCAGAAAGATATCGGGCAAAGTGCTCTGGAGATTCCCCTCGCTGTTCTCAAGGAACTGAACTGCGACGTCGCGATCGACCTTTTCCTTGCTTCCGAGATTCCACCGGGCACAGGACTGGGGTCATCCGCTAGCGTCTGCGTGAATATACTCAAGACGCTCACAGCATATCGCCAGCAACCCATCTCGAAGTATGAGCTGGCGGAGAAGGCCTTTCACATTGCGCGACACGTCCTGAGGAAACAGATCGGGAAGCAAGATGAGTACGCGGCCGCTTTTGGCGGTCTGAATTACATCACGTTTGCCCCAGACGGAAATACACTTGTCGAACCCATTCAACAAGACCCCGCGTTAATCCATGAGCTCGAATCACACCTAATGTTGTTCTTTACGGGGGCGGCCCATAATTCATGGACCATTCTTCGGGAGCAGGAAGCATCTACACTGCGTCACAGTCGTGCGACGGTCGAAGCCCTTCATGAAATAAAAGCGCTGGGGGCACTCATGCGAGCCGCCCTGGAACAGGGGCTGTTGCATCAATTTGGCCAACTCCTTCACGAATCCTGGCAGGCGAAACGTCGGGTTTCTAACAAGATATCGAATGCACACATCGATGATCTCTACGCGGTAGCAACCCGCAACGGGGCTTTGGGTGGAAAGATCACCGGGGCTGGGGGCGGGGGCTTTCTGCTCCTGTATTGTGAAACCGAACATCAGACGGCGGTTCGGGATGCTATGCACGCGGCGGGGGTTCGCGAGATGACATTCCGATTTGATACCCAGGGAGCTCAGGTCGTCGTAAACGATCCTTTCATCGATGGCGATGAGAATGCCGGAAAGCTCTGGGTCTTTACACCTAGAGTGCCAGCTTCCGAAAAAACCGGGAGCTAGATCGTTGAAGATCGGCACGGTGCAATGAAGGCCTTTTTGCTCGCGGCCGGCCACGGAACTCGCCTGCGCCCAATCACGAACAGAGTTCCTAAGTGTCTAGTGCCTATCCGCGGCACTCCTTTGCTCGCAATTTGGTTGGAGCTGTGCAACCAAATCGGCATCGATGAGGTATTGATCAACATTCACGCCCACGCTCCCATCGTACGTGACTTCCTGCGAAAGAACATGAACGGGGTTCGAGCTCAAGTGGTCGAAGAAGAGCAACTTCTGGGAAGTGCTGGCACCTTGCGCCACAACCGTGATTGGATTGCAAGGGAAGAACTCTTCTGGGTTTTCTACGCGGACGTTCTCTGCCGTCCCAACTTGGGCGAGATGTTGCGACTGCATCTTCAGAGGAAGCCGACCGCAACGCTTGGGGTATATGAAGTGCCCGATCCTCATCGCTGCGGCATTGTTTCTACGGACTGCGAGGGGATGATTCAGCAGTTCGTCGAAAAACCTTCTGTCCCGATGGGAAACTTGGCCTTTGCTGGACTGATGATCGGCACGAGCGGAGTGATTGACGCCATTCCGGAGGATACTCCTGCCGATATCGGCTTCCACGTGTTGCCTCGACTGGTCGGGCGAATGCTCGCATATCCTATCGACAGCTATCTCATCGACATTGGTACGATGGAGAATTATCAAACCGCCCAGAAGACCTGGCCAGGATTATCAGACTCGGAGTGAGGCGATGTTGCATGGTGTCGTGTTCGACATGGACGGTGTAGTGATTGACAGTCATCCCGCGCATCGGGCTGCCTGGAAGGCCTTCCTTGAAGCCATGGGCAAAACGGTTGCTGACTGCGAACTGGATATCATCCTCGATGGAGGTAAGCGTGAAGAGATACTGAGGTACTTCCTTGGGGATCTGAGCCCTCAGCAGATTGCGGAATACGGAAGACGGAAAGACGAAATATTACGGAATCGCTGCGCGAGAATAGAGCCGCTTGCCGGAGTGGTCGAATTCCTGAATCAACTCCGGCATGCACAAGTGCGAATCGCCCTTGCCACGTCCGCGGGTAAGACTCGTGCTCTACACACATTAGAGGAGCTAGGACTCGCGCATTACTTCGAAACCATAGTCACCGGCGACGATGTGCTAGCTGGCAAACCCGATCCGGCGATTTATCGCCTGGCCGCAGCCCGAATGCAAGAAGATCCCGAGCATCTTCTTGCTGTAGAAGATGCAGTCTCCGGAGTAAAGGCTGCACGAACGGCAGGCATACGCTGCGTAGGCGTTGCCCACAACGGCAGCTCCGATTCGTTGCGCTTGGCAGGGGCGCATCCAATCATTGAAGATTTTCGGTCGCTTTCACTCGCACAACTGGAAGCGTGGTTCTAGTGAATTTGCCGAGTCTTAAACCACTTGGTATCTCCTCATCCGGTACGTTGCACACGACTTGTTCTTGCCGGTTTAATTTTGTTTTTCGCTGCGGGCTGTGTTGGGGACATCCGCTCTCAGAAGATGCTACACTCTCAGCCATGTGAAGTCTTGGAGGTGCCTCGCCCCGCCTCTATACCACCATCGATCGTGTCGAGCCAGCCAGTAACGATTTCTGTCGGTCACATCAAACGCCTCTTCGATTCAGTCTTCAGGCTCGGAATTGGTGAAGCAGTCTCTCGCCTGGCATCCTTCCTCTTTTTTGCTTACATCTCAAGGGGGTTCGGAGTTGAGCTTCTTGGGATTGTCGCTCTTGCACAGACAGTCGCAATGTACGTGACACTGGGAACCGACCAAGGCTTGAGAATGGTCGGCGCGCGGCTTGTGGCGCGAGACAGCAACGCCGCTCCATTTGTTATCCGGAGAGTGCTGTTAAAACGGCTTCTGTCGTGCGCTATCTGTGTGCTGTTGGGCAGCGCGTACGCCCTTTGGGGTCCAGTTCCTCAGTCGGCGAGACTTTATATTCTGGGTTTCGTACTGGGTGTAATCCCGTATGCCTTCTCTCTAGATTGGTTGGCGTGGGGGTTGGATAAGTATGGCTGGCTGGGGACCTTTCGGGGTGGAGTAACCGTTGTCTTCCTCATCGGCTCGGTGATTGGAGTTTTGCTTACGAGATCAACACTCTTGCCGATCACTGTCTCCAACGGTTTGTCGGCAACTCTGGGCGCAGCAGCCTTGTGGGCCGCTTGGCGGCTGCGATGGCGAGCACAGACGGCCAAAGACGTTCCTGCAAACGAAGACTCTGTGCGTAGAGAACTCCGCTGGGTTGCCCTCCTTCCGCTCGGCATGGCCACCATACTCAACCAGGCATTTCACAATTTCGATACCGTCTTGCTCGGGGCCATGTCGACAGCTGCCGAGGTAGGCCGCTACGCCTCTGCTTACAAGATTCTGTTTTTGGTCTTGGGTGCCTACTGGCTCGTCACGAATTCTCTCTATCCGAAGATTTCGCGCGCCAAGGGAGGGCCGGGCGCTCGCAAGCTTCTAATGAAGGCACTAGTCATTGTCACAGCGATCGGGGTCGCCCTGGCAGCCGGTGTCGGTCTATTTGCGCCAGTGATCCTAAGAGCGGTCTATGGAACCGATTTGGGAGCAACGGGGTTGCTCCGCATCCTGGTATTTGCAATACCTCTGGATTTCTGCGTGGCAATGCTGGGTACTGTGTTCGTCAGTCGTGGACACGATCGCTCAATCCTGGTCGCCACCGGCGCCGCGGCGATCTTCAACATCTTTTTGAACTCGCTTCTCATACCGAAGCTGCAGGGAACGGGTGCGGCAATCGCCACGCTGGTCTCATATCTGTTTCTCTTGGCTATTCTCTTACATTATCTGACCCGCAAGCCAATCCTTGCGGAGCAGGCTGATCCCACTGCAATTGGAGCTCGCAACGCTTTGGAGCATTAGCGCAGGGACTGGATCTATGACCATTGCTATCAAGCCCCAAACTCAAACAGCTCCAGCCCTCCGTCAGTCTTCCGCGACTGTTGGCCGACGTAGCGGTCCCGTGGTAGCTTTCGATGCGAGACCATTAAATCCGCATAGTCGACACTGGGGAGTCGGTGTAGTGATCGACGAGGTCATCGCTAGACTTCGGTCTTCCGTTGGCTTTGTTGGTGTCTCATTTCATTTTGACGGAGCAGAGTTGGAGGGCATTCGAACTTGGCCGGTGATCCCAAAGTGTAACAATTTCGTGTTTGAGATCAGCACATTGCTCGCGGGCGATGCTGACGTTTATTGGGGTACGAACCATTTTATTCCCCGAAGTACCAAGCTTCCCTCGGTCGTGACCATTCACGATATGTTACTAATCCGATTTCCGGGCGAGCAGCGGCTGAGCCATTTTCTAGCCAATCGTATGCTTTCATCGGTACGACGTGCGTCCAAGGTCGTAACGGATTCGAAAACTACGGCTAATGATCTATTGGCCCTCTGCCCCGAGGCAAGGAGCAAGGTCGAGGTTGTCCAGTTGGGATATCGGGGCTCTAACATTATCGAGCGCCCAAGTCTGATTGACCAACAGGTCGATAAATACGTGGTGATGCTGGGCGCACACAGGCCGCGAAAGAACCTCACGGTTGCCATTAACGCTGTTGGGACGCTCAGAGAAAGGGGCATGAACCTCCGGCTTATTGTTACCGGGGATGTCCACCCGTCCTTTTCCCTGGACATGGCGCGGAATTCTGCCTTTGTCGAGGGAACCGGAGTTTTGTCGCAAGATGAGCTGTCGCGTCGGTTGCAGGAATCAGTTGCGCTTCTGTTTCCGTCCACGTACGAAGGCTTCGGATTTCCCATCCTTGAGGCCATGGCGGCGGGGTGCCCAGTCATAGCGCTGGACACTCCAATCAACAGAGAGACTTCAGGTGATGGGGCAATACTTTTACCCCACGATCCTGTTAAATGGGGTAGCGCAATTGAGAGCCTGGTTCGTTCTGCAAGTCTGAGGGCTGAAATGCAGGCCCGCGGATTTCAGAATCTGCAACGATTCTCGTGGCAAACAACGGCTGCAACCTATGAGCAACTCTTCAGCCAAGTACGTTCGGAATAGGGGGTGGCTTTACCTGAAGGATCGAGCAGGCACGAAGCTAGCGTTAAAACGTGCTCTGGGCTCCCTGCCCCTCCGGGACTGGACGGCTCGACGGCCGAACCTGAACCGCTTAGAGAGAGCCAAGATGAGCAATTTGTCGTGGACGCTATTGAAGAGCAGCGGACACATGGTTTTCGGCGGTCCCTTCGCGACCATGCGACTTGCCGAGCATCTTGACCTAGCTTCGGACCCAAAATTCGTGGTGGGATCTTACGAAGAAGAAATCCATGAGGTGATCAACGAAGTCATTTGCATGGCGCCAGCCCACATCATCGATATCGGTTCAGCCTTTGGCTATTACGCTGTCGGATTCGCCCTCAAGATCGCGACTACTACGGTCACGGCCTTTGAGGCCGTTGAAGACCAACACTGGGAACAGCTTCAGGAACTGGCGAGCTTAAACAATGTCAGCGGCAAAATTGTTCAGCGGGGCCGGTGTACGGTCGACAAACTAGCACAGATCTGCACGCCGAAATCGTTTATACTCTGCGACTGCGAAGGCGGCGAGATAGATATTCTTCAACCAGACGCGATCTCGGCGCTCAGTTCCTGCAAGATACTAGTTGAGCTTCATGAGTTTCACGTTGCGAATCTTGTTGCGACGCTCGTCAGGCGATTCCGTGATTCGCACCAAATACGAATCATCCAAGAACAAGGACGTCATCCGTCTCGATACCGGATCCTTAAGAGGCTGCCAAAACGCTGGCGCTCACTAGCGATAGAAGAGGTCAAATGGATTCCGGGTAACCCGTCACCCATAGCTACGTCCCTTCGATTCATGCTGCTAGATCCAAAGCACTAACATGCTATCGGTGTTCAGCCGCTCCGATTACAAGAGAGTGACGTGGTTGGGGTGGTGGACTAGTTTTCATGTAGCCGCGTTTTCCCCGCGGTGAGCACTTTGAAATCTCTTCGAATGGACACTCGCCGACAGACGCTAACTTTCGAGGTACCTTTGGCGTTGACGCCCGTAAGGTTCTCCTTGATCCTGGCGACAGTCGGCCGTACGGTTGAGCTTTCCAAGTTCTTGTTGCATCTCGAACGCCAGTCGTACCGAAACTTCGAGCTGATCGTCGTTGACCAAAATCCGGATGATCGCTTGATTCCGATTCTTGCCCCCTACTCTGACCGGCTTACGGTCAAGCATCTCAGATCTAAAAAGGGTCTGTCCCGGGCACGAAATGTCGGTTTACACTCCGTGTCTGGCGATGTTGTTGCCTTTCCGGACGACGATTGCTGGTACGCGCCCACCACTCTTGAACGAGTTGCCGGCTTTTTTTGTGAGCACCCTGACTGGAACGGTATCACCGGGAGGGTCAACGCCAAAAACACGTTCCCATTCTTGGACGGAAAGGACGGTTTCCTCAACAGAGTCAATGTCTGGCATCGTGCAACTTCCATCACCATCTTCTTGAGAGTTGAGGTCGTGCGAATGGTGGGTGACTTTGATCCACTGCTTGGTGCTGGATCCGAATCAGGTCTTGGCTGCGCTGAGGAGATTGACTATCTCCTGCGCGCTCTCGAGAAGAAATACCGTATTTACTATCGATCTGATTTGCTCATTGATCATCCAGATGAGTTAGTTTACGACGATCGACTGTTGCAAAAGGGTTACTCAGATTCTCGGGCGGCGGGCTACACGCTTAGAAAGCATCAGTTTCCGTTTTGGTTCGTCAGTTATCGCATGCTGCGCGCGCTAGGTGGAGCAGCGCTCTCATTTGGGCGGTACAACCTTCCAAAAGCCAGATATCACTGGGCGATCTTCAGGGGGAGGCTATCGGGTTGGCTAGGGTAAAAGCGGCGAGCTTCCTGTATGCGTTGGCTCTGTTAGCGCATACAGGAAGCTCGCCGCTTTTA
>Ga0070732_10000814_pt1 | contig 17966 bp, 6 predicted proteins | sample Coa_R1_5_FD_66449 | JGI IMG/M metagenome (GOLD analysis project Ga0070732, IMG submission 66449) | Surface soil microbial communities from Centralia Pennsylvania, which are recovering from an underground coalmine fire - Coalmine... | ecosystem: Environmental > Terrestrial > Soil > Unclassified ...
GCGCTTTCTTGATGTCCGCTTCGCCGACAAGTCCTGCAAGCCAATCTGGTTCAGCCGTTGGAATGGTGGAGCGACCGAGCAAGGCGAGCGTGCACCGGTATTGCTGAGCCAGTGCCTGGGCGACTTCCGCCGTCACTCCGCGCGCGCCGCCGCTGATGACCACCACATCCTTCTCGCTAAGCAACGATGGGTCAACCCATGGCGCTGGAGCCAAGGTCAATTGCAATTGCGTCTTGCCATGGCTGGTGATGCCTACCTCGACCGGGCCTTTGAGCAGAATCTCTTCCCAGACCAGCGCGGCTGTCATCTCGGGCAATCTGATCGATTGTAGATCGATTACCTTGCAGGCCACTTCAGGCCATTCGTGCGCTGCCGTCTTGATAAGCCCGGCGAACGCGCCCAACATCGGCTCGAATGTAGAATCGGCGCCGAAGCCAAACTGACCATCCAAGTTTGAAATGCTGACCGCCATGGCGCCGTGCCTACGACCCGCTTCCCGTAGAACCGAGCCCACCGCACGCAGCCAGCGGAAGGCTATCTGCATGTCGGGGCCTTTCACCAGTTGCGGCGCGAGCAGAATCAAGCCGGCGAGTTGTGGTGAGACCGGCGGAATTGGTTCATTCCAATGAAGATGGCGAATGACAAACCCATGGGCCAACCCGCGCTCGACCAGTGCCTGCGTGAGCGTGTCATTTTCGGCAATGAGCCAGATTTCAGCATGCGGCGGCAGACACACCGCCTGCCGCCGTAGGTCAAAAGGGAGAGGGGCACTCCGGACGATCTGCCGCGAGACACCATTGCCATTGGAGGCCGGCTCGGCCGGGACTTCTATAGGCGTCGCCGGATGAGCGGAACCGTTCGCCAGGAATTGAGCAATGGCCCGAAGCGTGTTTAGCGTGCCCAAATGCTCCGGCTTGGCGACAGGTGCATTGGGCAAACGCTCCTGCAAGGCTGAAAGAATCTCAACGCGCTTGATCGAATCGATGCCCAGGTCGGCGTCCAGGCCCATGTCCAAGTTTAGCATCTCGGGCGGGTAGCCGGTCTTGTCTGAAACCACTGATAAAAGGACCTGCTCCACGTCGGGACGCGGTTCGGTCTTTGTTTCAACTTTTGTTGCGGCTAGAGGAGTATTGACCGAATTCGGCGTTCCGTTGGCATGGGCCGAGTCGCCGCTCAGGAATTGCGCAATCGCTCGCAGCGTGCTAAGCGTGCCCAGGTGCTCGGGCTTCGCCACCGGCGCATTGGGCAGCCGCTCCTGGAGGGCCGACAGGATCTCCACGCGCTTAATGGAATCAATGCCCAAGTCCGCGTCGAGGCCCATGTCGAGGTCGAGCATTTCGGGCGGATAACCGGTTTTTTCCGACACGACCTCGAGCAACGTCTTCTGGGCTTTCTCGAATCCATTTACAACTTTCGGCGGTGCTACCGGCGGAACCGATATGGTCCCATCTGCCGGAGTCGTAGCAACCGATTGCACCAACGCTGGATTTGCCGGAGGCGGAGCGGGCGGTGGGGCTGGCGGCGGCAGAACCCGAGCTTGCGGCGCGGGTGGAAGTGCAAGCGCCGGCGCGGGGCCGTTGCCCAGCAACAGTCGCTGCTGTTGTTCGACCAGCCGAGCCAGCGTTTGTTGTGCGACTTGCTGTCCTTCCAGGAACTGCGCGTGCAGTTGGGCGGTTTGTTCCTGCAAGTGCTGAAACGCCCGCAGACTTTCCTGCGTCAGCGCCAGCGCCTGGCTGAGGTTGGAGTTCGTGGGAGGCGGATTCTTCGCGGGTTCACTCACAGTCGCAATCCTGGCTACAGTTTGGAAAACAGGGTTGGCAAGCGCGGGCGGCACAAGCTTGTCTACGGGTTTAGCGAGGGGATGTTCAGATTGCACCGCAGCCGCCGGAGGCTTTTTTTCCGAGGAATTGGCCACTGCGGGCTTCGGCGTGGCAGAGACGCGATTCTTCTTCAGCTTCACGTAGTTCGCACCGCAAATGGGGACGACAAGACTTGGTTTATCTTTGGCCCGCCGTGGGTCTAGATGCAATGTGTTCTTGTTCCATTCATGCAGTCGCACCTGATAGCCAAGCGCTGCCAGCCGCGCGAGCGCCACGGCCAAATCGGCGGTGCCGTTGCTCTTGCCGGTTGACCGATCCAAAGCAACAACGTGAACCGATGGCCCTGGCGCGATAGCTTCCACAAGCCGCGATAGCACCTGGCCCGGACCGACCTCCACAAACGTGGTGAACCCGTCACGCAGCATATTCTGAACGAGCCGCACGAATTCGACCGGATTCGCGAGTTGATTGGCGAGCAACTCGCGAATGGTTGTGGGCTCTGCTGGATAGGGTTCGGCGGTCGTATTAGAATACACCGGAACGCGCGGTGGCTGAATGGCGATCGATTCGAGCGCGGCGCTCAGCGGCGCGGAAGCCGTCGAAACTAATGGACTGTGAAACGCAGCCGACACCGGCAAGCGTGTGCTCCGGATATCTTGCTCTGAAAATAGTTGCGCCGCCCTTTCGATTTCGGCGGTGCGCCCCGACAGCACGGCTTGCTGCGGCGAGTTCTTGTTCGCGATGACGAGATCGAGTTTTGTTTCGCTAAGGAATTGCTCCACTGCTTTGAGGGAGGCATGCGCCGCAAGCATGCCGCCGGCGTCACCCTGGCTGGCCTCGGCCATGAGCCGGCCGCGCAAGCACGAAAGCTTGTGCAGCGCAGAGGAGTCAATGCAGCCGGCCGCGGCCAGGGCGGTGAGTTCGCCAAAGCTATGGCCGGCGACCCCAGCGGGTGTGAGGCCGAATGCCCCCATGACTTGCAGCGTGCCGAAGCTGACGGCTCCCAGCGCCGGCTGAGCAATTTCCGTTTGCCGCAGCGCCTGCTCCTGCTGGACTCGGGCGTCCGGAGAGAAAGCCGGCGGCGGAAACACCGAGTCGCTTAGACGCCGGGTGCTGCTGTTATTGCCGGACTCTGCGAACAGTTGTTCCGCTTCGGCCAGAGACCCGTGCATCTGCGGAAATTGGCACGCCAAGTCGCGAAGCATGCCGGTATATTGCGAACCCTGGCCAGGAAACAGAAAAGCGAGCTTTCCGTTGGCCGAGCCACGCCCGAAGAATGCCTCGTCGGCTTGCCAAAAGCGCGCGTTTCCAGGCTCCGACAGAAGCGCGTCGATCTTTTCGGTGAGCTTATTTTGGCTTGCGTCATCCTTTTTTAGCACGATAAGCAAACGAAACTCGGCATCCGTCGCGAAAGCAGCGCGCGCTTGCGCTGCTTTCTGCGCGAACGCACTCCAATCGGCTTTCGGCTGGAGCAACAACGGTCGCCATTCGGCAAAGCTCTTCCGCAGTGCATCGATGGAACTGCCGGAAAGCGCCACAATTTCCACGTTGCCATCCCAGTCGATGCCCGGCTTGTTCGCTTCGTGCTCTTCCAGCACGCAGTGGAAATTGCTGCCGCCGAAGCCGAAGGCGCTGACCGCGGCGCGGCGGGGATGCTCCGAATTCGGCAACCACGGCCGCTTGCTGGTATTCACGTAAAACGGCGAGTTCCCGCCGTTCGCAGCTTCAGCCGGACTCTCGACTTTGATGGTCGGCGGCAGGACCTTGTGGTAGAGCGCCAGTGCTGCTTTGATAAGCCCTGCCGCTCCGGCGGCAGCTTTAGTGTGGCCGATCTGCGATTTCACCGAACCGAGAGCGCACCACGGCTGCGCCGACTTTCGCTTCGAGCGATATTCCTGGAACACTTCGGTGAGCGCTTGAATCTCCGTCGCGTCGCCGACTTTGGTGCCGGTGCCGTGGCCTTCAACCAGTTCAATCGTATCGGGCGTGATGCCAGCATTGTGATAAGCATCGCGCAGTGCCCGCTTTTGGCCCTCGGCCGAAGGGGCATAGATCGCGTTCCCTTTGCCGTCGCTGCTCGTCCCCATGCCGTGGATGACGGCGTAAATCCGGTCGCCGTCGCGCTCGGCATCGGCCAGCCGCTTCAGTACGACAATGCCGACGCCTTCGCCGAGGATGGTGCCGTCCGCCTTGGCCGAGAAGGGCCGGGCGTCGCCGGTGGGCGACAGCGCCGGCGTCTTGCTGAAGCACATAAACATGAAGATGTCGTTGAACGTGTCCACGCCGCCGGTGACCACGACATCGGCCCGGCCAGTCGCAAGTTCCATCCCGGCCAGGTGAATGGCACTCAGCGAACTGGCGCACGCGGCATCGACCACGCAATTGGTGCCCTGCAAATCGAGCCGGTTGGCAATTCGCCCTGCCACCACGTTGCCGAGCAAGCCCGGAAACGATTGCTCCTGCCAGTTCACATACGAATCGGAAATCCGCTGCACCGCCTCTTCGATCTGCGCTTCGGGAATGCCAGCTTCTTTCATCGCCCGCCGCCAGTTTGGATGGCCTAGCCGGGCGCCTAGGGGAACGACGGCTTCGAGGGTGCCGGTGACGCCGAGGATGACGCTGATGCGAGATTTCGGATTTCGGATTTCGGATTTCGGATTGGCAGGATCGTATCCCGCGTCTTCCAACGCCATCCGAGCAGCAACCAAACCCAAAAGCTGCGAGGTGTCGGTTGCTTCCAGGTCATTCGGCGCGATGCCGAAATCGCCCGGCGGAAATGGGTATGGATCGAGGAAGCCGCCGCGCTTGGCGTACGTGAAATCAGGCTTCTTCGGATCGGCATCGAAGTAATCCTCCGGCCGCCAGTGCGTCGGCGGAATCTCGGTGATGGCATCAACGCCATTCTTGAGGTTGGCCCAATACCCGCCGACGCTGTCCGCTTTCGGGAACAGGCAGCCGATGCCGATGATGGCGAGAGGAGTCGCAGAATCGCTCAAAATGAGATCCTCGAAACCGGCTACATTTTTCACGGTGGCGTCTGTTAACAAACCGCTACTGCGAAGGTCGAAAACGCTCCGCGAAACCAAAGCACCAATCGCCGAGGCCGGTCGTCAAAAAAATCACTAACACCACAAGGAGGGTCCAGCCTGCCGACACCGCGTAACACCACATTCGATGATGCCACAGCCTGCAAACCACGCATGCAATTCCACCTGCAAAGATTCCAGAGATCACTCCAACAATGGTCGGCATCATGTAGGCCGGCCATCCGATTGGCCCGTCCTTCGATAAGTTGTCGCCGAACCATGCTAAGCAAACAGACGGCGTCGTCGTGATTATGATCGCCATTGCAAAGCCAAGCGCGTCTCGCTCAGAGTTTCGCATCGGCAACTTCCGCTCGGTTACGGTAGCTAACCCGGTTCCTTATGGAACTCGGCTTGCCAATAACCGCTCCAATTCCCCGCGCTCCCTCGGCCGCACCTGCGTCCATTCCTCCGGCAGAGTCACGCCCTGGCAGCGCAGCCAGTGCAGTCGCTGGCAAAGTGCCGCGCCGTAAAGCAGGTTCAGCGCCACGGTCACCACGCGGCGGTTTCTTGGCTGCTCCAGGAATGTGCCCTTCGTCCATTCGTTGAAGGCGCCCATCGCGGGGCCGCACCAGACCTGGTAATCCATCTTCCGGCTTGGCTCGCCGGCGTTGGCCCAGCGCGATGATTGGCCCAGGTACCAGCGGAAGACGAGTGCCATCTTGTGCTTCGGGTCGGCCTCGGCTTTCGGAATCTGCGATGGGTCGCGGGTTTGGAAGAAGTCCTTGGTCTGCCGCCAGATTTCGTCGAATGGCTGGCGGAAGATGTTCTTCTCCAATTGGACGCGCTCGGTGGCCGGCATCGCCTCCAGGCTTGCATAGTTGCGGTAAAGCTCGAACAACTTGGCGGCCCGCATGGCGAACATGGTGCCGCGCTTCAGCACCTGCACCTTTACGCCCATTTCGAACATGTCGGCCGCGGGGGCCATAATCACGTCGGCCTGCTCAGCCTGGGCGAGCATTTCGCGCACGGCATCGGAACTGCCCGATTCCACGCAAGCCTGATTGACCGAGCCGGTGAGAATGTAGCCGGCGCCCATCGCGAATGCCGCGGCGGCCGAAGCTGGAGTGCTGATGCCGCCGGCCGCGCCCAAGCCCAGCGGCCGGTCGTAGCCATATTTCGCTTGCAAGCGGTCGCGCAGCGCGATCATTGTGGGAATCAGCGTAACGGCTGGACGGTTATCGGTGTGGCCGCCGGAGTCGGCTTCGGCCGTCACGTCTTGGGCCATCGGCACCTGGCGCGAGAGTTCCGCTTGCTCGGAAGTGATGGCTCGTTGATTTATGAGTTCCTGCAGGAACTTCTCCGGCGGCGGTGAGAAGAATTTGGTCGCCACTTCGACGCGTGAAACCTTGGCGATAATCCGATTCGGCGTGACAATGCGGGCATCGCCGTCGCGATGAATGCCGGTGACGCGATATTTCACCACCGGCAGCGTTAAATCCAAATACGCGGAGGCTTCTACGAGCCGAATCCCGCGCCGCAGATACAAATCAACAATCGTGCCTTCCAGATGTGGCTCATTCGGGCTGTGAATGAGATTAAAGCCAAAAGGCGTGTCGCCGAGTGAACGCGTGAGCCGGTCGATGGCAGCTTCGACTCGGGCCGGTGAAAGGCCCGCGGCTCCGAAAAAGGCCAGCATTCCCGCCTGGCCCATCGCCTCCGCAATATCGGCCGAACCGATGCCGTTGGCCATGGCGCCGCAAACATACGGATAGCGCAGCCGGTGGTCGGCACAAAACGATGAATCACCAAGCTGCGCCGGATCGCAAGCAGGAACCTGGGCGATGATTGGCAGGGCATTGGGCTCGGGCTGTGTTTCGCCAAAAATGCAGGAGCCGCCGACGGGCAGGCCGAGACCGGCGTCAGTTTGCAGAAGCGTAAGCGGCGAGCGAATGTCGTGAACAGCGCGCAAGATCGCGGCGGGATCAGATTCGGGCTCGTGACCGCTTGGCGTCCACCATCCAATGGGGGATCGGTCGGCGCGAATAGGAAACGGTGGTCTGGTCATCGTGGCCGACATCATGGTGCGGAGTCTTAACCGTTGTCTGCGTGCGAGCTTGCCGTTAATTCAACCGGGACGTTGGCACTGGATAATCTCGCTGTTAGAATCGAGCGCATTAAGAGAAAATTGTATGGGAATTCGGCTCGTTTAGCGATGCTTTGTAGAAGGGTCGGTAACCGGGCTTGAGGAACGCCGGCGAAAAAACCAGCGCGTGCACAGCGGAACTATCGCGAGCGCCATCAGGATCGCCACCAACTTCCACGAGATGATATCGCTTGGCTGGTCGATCCGCATGATCTGCGTGCCTACCATCACGTACAGAAAGCAACTCGGAATCATGCCAATGAGGCTCACCCAAACGAACGTGCGGGTGCGCATGTTAGTCAAGCCCATGGTGGCATTCACGGCAAAAAAAGGAACCACGGGTGACAGGCGCAGCATGAGAAGATAGAGTGCTCCGTCCCGGTGAATGCCGCGATCCACAATTGCTATCCAGCGGCCAAACCAACGGCGCACGAAGTCGCGGAAGAGATAGCGGCTGGAAAGAAATGCCAATGTCGCCCCGACGACCGATGTCAGCGTGATAATGCCAAAGCCCAGCCACTGGTCGAACATCGCTCCCGCGGCCATGCTCAGAATGCTGCCTACCGGCAGCGACAGGCTCATGAGCACGATGCTCATTAACACGAACACAACGATGGCCACCTCGCGATTTTGGTCGGCCATGGCCCGCCAGTCATCGCGGCTCTGCTTCAGTGCGGTCCAGGAGAAATAATGGTGCAGGCCGGAAAGGTAAAACGTGGCAATGAGGACGGCAAAGACCCCGAGCAGCAGTAGCTTCCAGTGCCAGGCTGGCCTAACAACGTCTTCCTCCACTGGCCGATCTTCCATTGCGCAACCTCATGTTTCGTAGCCATTAGACAATAACCATGATACCGAAATGGCCGAATGATTCCCGTAATCATGCAATTGCGAGCCGTGCGCCGTAAGGCGGCGGGTCCAACACCCGGCCGCTTACGCGGCTCGGCTCGCCAATGCCTTGATTCGCCTAGCGAAGATAAGATAATCCCCACATGTACAGTACGCCCGTCAGTCTGTTGGATCAACTGCGGCACTCGCCCGCGCAGACCGACTGGGCCAGGTTCGTGCAACTCTACACGCCCTTGCTCTTTTACTGGGCTCGCAAGCTCGGCCTCAAAGATGCCGACGCGGCCGACCTGGTGCAGGACATTTTCACCGTCCTCGTCCAGAAGCTACCCACTTTTCAATACGACCAGGAGCGTGGCTTTCGGAGTTGGCTGCGCACGGTGCTGTTAAACCGATGGCGCAACCTGCTCCGCAAGCAGGCGAATGCCAGGATGGCGGGAACTCAAGTCAATCTCGATGCCTTCGCCGATGCGGAACTGCCCGATGCGCTGGCTGAAGAGGAGTATCGGCAGCATTTGCTAAGCCACGCTTTGGACCTCATGCGCCGCGAATTCCCGGAAAAGACCTGGAAGGCCTGCTGGGAGCACGTGGTCATGGGCCGGTCCGCCGCGGACGTGGCCGCCGAGCTGGGCATTGTGCCCGGGGCCGTATACGTGGCGAAATCCAGGGTTCTGGCCCGCGTGCGCCAGGATTTAAAGGGCATGTTGGAATAACCCCGCAGCCTCGAAGACTCGGCTGCGGGCTTGGCACCAGGTTACTCCAAGCCCGCACGCAAGTCTTCGAGCGTGCGGGGTAGGAAAGTTCCGTTTTCTCGTTAGATTTCCCCGCCCTCGCGTGTACCTTTTCAAAAGCCCCTTCGTGTCTTGCTTGGTAAAAAGAGTCTTGCCATGCCCGCAACCGCAATCTGCCCGCCCCAAGCCACTCTGGTCGATTTTGTCCTGGGAAAGCTGGCGCCCGCCGAGGTGGAGCAATGGGCCGCTCACATTGAGAAATGCCCCGGATGTACCACCGTCATCCAGGCTTGCACCGAGCAGGATTTCGTGGTGGAAGCGCTGAAGAATCCCGGTAGCGCCGCAGCGCAGCGAGCGAATCCCCTCGTGCAATCGCTCATTTCCAAGCTGAGCACCATGGCGCCGGTGCAGGACACACTGCTGCAGGGCAGTTCGCTCTCCATTCCTGCCGACGACGGCTCGAAAGTAGAGGACGATGACTCCGACGACGATATCAGTTTCCTTTCGCCGCCGCAAGGGACCGGCGAGATCGGCCGGCTAAACGGTTATCGCATTCTCGAAATCCTTGGCTCGGGCGGCATGGGCGTGGTCTTTCGGGCCGAAGATGTAAAGCTCAAGCGGGCGGTGGCCCTGAAAGTCATGAAAAAGGACGTGGCCGGCAAGAAATCGGCGCGGGAGCGCTTCCTCCGCGAAGCGCAAGCAGCGGCGCAGTTGGAGCATGAAAACATCGTCACGATCCACCAGGTCGGCGAGGCCAACGGAGTGCCGTACATCGCCATGCAATGGTTGAAGGGGCAGAGCCTGGAAGATCGGCTGGGACTGGGTGGCCGGCTCAGCGCGCCGGAGATCATTCGCTTTGGCCGGCAGGCGGCCCGCGGTCTGGCGGCCGCCCATGCGCGCGGCCAGGTACACCGCGACATCAAGCCCGGCAATCTTTGGCTTGAAGATGTGGAAACGGAACATGGCGAGATTGTGCAGCGCGTCAAAGTTCTCGACTTCGGCCTGGCCCGGGTCGGAGATGAAGACGTGCGCCTGACGCAAACGGGGACGGTCGTCGGCACACCGGCCTACATGGCGCCGGAGCAGGCCAAGGGCGAAAAGGTCGATCACCGGGCCGATCTATTTTCGCTAGGCACCGTGATGTACCGCATGGCCACTGGCCGCTTGCCGTTTCATGGCGCGAACACGCTGGCTATCCTCTCGGCACTGGCAACGGAGAACCCCGACCCGCCGCAATTGCTGAACTTCGACATTCCGCCCACGCTTTCTGATCTCATCATGAAATTGCTGGAAAAGGATCCCGCCAAGCGCATCGGCTCGGCCACGGAAGTCGTGCAGGCGCTGGCGAAAGTGGAATTGGGACCCGGCTTAACCGCCGTGACACGAGCCGGAAGCGTAAGCGACGACGCTGCATCCGCCGCTCACGCTTCCGGCTCGGACACCGTTGCCGAGACCGCCGACCAGTTGGCCGCCATGCGCGTCGATCGCGGAAAACGAGCCGGAAGCGTGAGCGACGGAATCTTCGATCCGTCGCTTACGCTTCCGGCTCGGCGGCGGCGGCGCATGGTCGCCATCGCAATCGGGCTTGCGCTGCTTTTAATCAGCGGCGGCGCTTTCGCCGCTTACCAGTTAATCTTCAAGACAAGCAAGGGCACGCTGATCGTCGAAGTCGCCGACGATGCCGAGGTCAGCTTCAGCAAGGGCGAGCTCGTCATCAAGGATCAAAAAACCGGCGAAGTGAAGTACCGCATCAAGCCGAGCGAGAAAAATAAGAGCTTGCCGCCGGGGAAGTACCTGGTCGAAATCCGCGGCGCGGACGGGCTAAAGGTAGAGTCAGACAAGTTCGAGATTGTGAAGAACGGCAAGGCGACGGTAACAGTGATAGCCGCCATGCCGAATGTGGTGGCGACCATGAACAGCGACCCCGACCGCCGCGCCGCCGAGTGGGTGCTGTCAATTGGCGGCACTGTAAAGGTCAACGGCGAAGACCTTCCGATCAAGGAAGTTGTGGAATTGCCGCTCGGCCGATTCACGCTCACGGCCGTTGACCTGCCTCGGAATCAACTTATCAACGAAGCCGGATTGGTTCTTTTCGACAACTGCAAGTCGATCACGTACCTCAATTTCTACAAGTCGCCCGTCGACGATACCGGCTTTAGCCATTTTAAAAACTGCAGAGACCTGACCATTCTTTCCCTCGACGGCGCCAACGTTGGCGACGCTGGTCTGGCCATCCTTCAGGGTTGCACCAAGCTCCAGATTGCCAATCTTTATGCTAGCCGCGTTACCGACGCTGGTCTGGCCTTTCTGAAGAACTGCAAAAACTTGACGAATCTCTCTCTCGGGCGCACCAAGGTGACGGACCAAGGACTGATGCAGCTTGCGGATTGCAAGGATCTTTCTGTGCTCGGTTTGGAGTTTACGCGGGTTACCGACGAAGGGCTGGCGCCGTTCGCCAAGTGCACGAAGCTGACGACCATTTTGCTTTCCGGACCGGACATTACCGACGCCGGCCTCGCCCCATTCAAGAATTGCAAGAATCTGAACGTGCTTTTTTTGCAGGGCACGCGCATCACCAATGCATCGCTCCCGATGTTGATGGAAGCAAAAGGGCTTCAGGAATTAAACATTCAACAGACAAAGATCACGGCCGAGCGAATCGAGGAGTTGCATAAAGCGTTGCCGGCGTGCAGGATCGTGCGGGACGGCGGCACAATCGAGCCGAATCCATCCGCCGACCCCGACCGCCGCGCCGCCGAGTGGGTGCTGTCGATGGACGGTGAGGTCGTTCTTGCGCCGTGGCAACCAATCAAGAATGCGAAGGACCTGCCCAGCGGACCGTTCCAGGTGATATTCATCGATCTCAGTCAAAAGGAAAAGGTCGATGACGCCGGATTGATACATCTGAAGGGGCTCTCCGAACTGCGGGCGCTGCGACTTCTTGCCACTCAGATTACTGATGCCGGTCTGGTGCACCTCAAGGGCCTTGCCAAGCTCGAAACGCTCAACCTGCACGGCACTCGAATAACCGATGCAGGTGTGGCCACGATCAAAGGGCTGCCCAATCTGAAAGATCTCGGTATCAACTATACGCAAATCACCGACGCTGCCCTGGCGGACATGAAAGCCATGGCGAAATTGGAGTTGTTGTGGATCGACTCTACCAGGATCAGTGAAGCTGGACTGGCACAGCTTAAAGGGATACCGAACCTGCGTCACGTCTCGATCAGCTTACCGCTGACCGATGGCGTTGCCGGCCGGCTCAAGGAACTGCCCAAACTCACTTCCTTAGGTGTTAGCTACCAAACTGGCGATGATTGCTTTGCGCAACTCACGGGATTTCCACGATTGACTTGGTTGGAACTTGGTTACAGCCAAGTCAGCGCTAATGGCCTCGCAAAACTTGGCGCGCTACCCAATCTGGAACATTTGAGCCTTCGCGGCTGCCCCCTCGCTAATGCGGGACTTGAACATCTTAAGGCACTATCGAAGCTGACTGACCTTGATCTCACCGAGACGAAAGTTACTGGCGATGGCGTGAAGAAACTCGCCGCCGCATTGCCACATTGCAAGATCACGTGGGATGGTGGCACGATTGAGCCGAAGAAGTGAAAACGGGAACCCGCAGCGCCAGCAAGGGAATTCCCTTGCTCGTGCTGCGGGCTCACGTCGATTGGTGGGCAGCGGCTATTACCGCGCCGCCTGATAGGCCTCTTCCGCTGTCACGATCATGTGGGCGATTTCCACGAGCTTCTGGTTCTTATCGCGGGCGAGTTTTTGCAGGCGCCGGAAGGCTTCGGGCTCGTCGAGGCCGGCGCGCTTCATGAGCAGGCCCTTGGCGCGCTCGATGATTTTGCGATCTTCCAGCGCTTGCCGCAGCGAGTCGGCTTCTTCGCGCATGCCGTTGAATTCCTTGAAGCGGCTCATGGCAATGGAAATGGCCGGCTCCAGGTCTTGCTGCTTGATCGGCTTGACCAGGTAGGCCAGCACGTGGTCGCGCTCGGCGCGCTCCACCAGGTCGGTGTCGTGGAACGCGGAAATAACGACAATGGGCACGGGCGCATCCTGATAAACGGCCGCCGTGGCATCCAGCCCGTTCATATCGGGTAGGCGGATATCGGTAATCACGAGTTCCGGCTTCTCGGCTTTGCACTTGTCGATTAAATCCTTGCCGGTTCCCGCCATGCTCACCTGGTGGCCCAGGTTGGTCAGCGTTTCCTGGAGATATCGCTGCATGACCGATTCATCTTCGGCCACGGCAATGCGCAAAGAACTTTTCATGTTTGTCCCCTTGGAAGAACGACCTCAATCTCGGTCCCGGTAGTTTCACCATTGCCAACAGCGATGATGCCGCCATGCGCATCCACAATGCGCCTGGCAATGGCCATGCCCAATCCCGTGCCTCGGCTCTTCGTCGTAAAGAATGGATCAAAAATGCGCCGGCGTTGATCGGGGCTCAGGCCGGGGCCGTTGTCCCGAAAGGCGAGGCGCACCGCGGGCCGTCCATTCAGATCGGTCTCCGCACAGCAGACTTCGATGCGGCCTTTGCCATTCACTGCTTCCACCGCGTTCTGCAGGATATTGCGGAAAAGCTGCTCCAGGGTAAAGGCATCGACCTGGCAGTGGAGATCCATTCCACCTCTTTCCACCACGAAATCCACTTCCCGGCCATTGCGCACGGGGGCGAGCTGGCGCCAGGCCTCGCTCCAGATGTCGGCCAGGTCGTGAACATCGCAGTCCAGGTTGATCGGGGCGGCGTAACCGCGGATGTTCTCCAACATGTGGTGCAGCCGATCGGTGGCCTTTTGAATTTCGCCCACCATTTCCAATTCAAAGCCCGGCTTGAGCCGGCGGTTGAGCATTTCAACGGCTGCCTGTATTTGTTGTAAGGAATTTCGGCTTTCGTGGGCGAGGCCGGCGGTCATTTGGCCGATGGCGGCCAGGCGCTCGGCCTGCATCGCCTTCTCTTCCGCGCGCTTGCGCTCGGTGAGGTCGCGCACGATTTTGGCGTACCCGACGAGCTTTCCCCCTGGATCGTGCAATGCCGTAACGATCACGCTGGCCCAAAAGCGGCTGCCGTCCTTACGCAAGCGCAAGTTCTCGTCCTCAAACCGGCCTTCGGCCGAGGCCGCCTGCAATTCTTTTTCGGCCTTGTCCCATTCCAAATCTTCCCCGAGCATGAAGCGCGAAAAATGCTGGCCGGTGATTTCATCCGCAGTATAACCGAACATGCGCTCCGCGCCCACGTTCCACGTGGCTACATGCCCCTGGGTATCGAGCATGATGATGGCATAATCACGCACATTTTCGACCATCAGACGGAAACGCTCTTCCGTCACCCGGGCATGCCGCTGCACAAACTCGCGCTCGCTTACCTCGGCTTCCAACTGTTCGTGAGCCTGGCTTAACTCGCGGCGATTGCGATAAAGCTCCACGAACACTTGCACCTTGGCGCGCAAGATCTCCGGAATCACCGGAGCGAAGACGTAATCCACGGCTCCAAGCTCGTAGCCGCGCATCTTGTCGATGTCGTTGGTGCTGTAGGCGGTGAGGAAAATGATCGGCGTGTACTGCGTGCGCGGCCGCTGGCGGATGAGTTGGGCCGTTTCGAAGCCATCCATCTCCGGCATGACCACGTCGAGCAAGATCAGCGCGTACTCATCTTTCAGCAGGCGCTGCAACGCTTCGCGGCCGGAATGCGCCAGTACGAGATTTTCGCCCAGATCGGCCAAGACTGCCTGATACGAGAGCAGCTTGCCCGGCTGGTCGTCTACCAAAAGGATATTGGCTTTGGCCATGGGATACTCGTTGCCCTCCCCCTTGAGGGGGGAGGGCCAGGGTGGGGGTGAGAGACGCCAACCCCCCACCCCAACCCTCCCCCACAAGGGGGGAGGGAGTAAGAACGTCCTCTCCCCCACAAGGGGGGAGGGCGAGAAGACTCCTACCGGTGCAGCCACACCCGCATCAACGAGAGCAATTCGTCGGTGTTCACGGGTTTGGCGATGTAATCGGAAGCGCCGGCTTCCAGGCATTTTTCGCGGTCGCCCTTCATGGCTTTGGCCGTCAGGGATACGATCGGCAGCAGCCGGTGCCGCGGGTCCTTGCGGATCGTGCGCATGGTTTCGTAGCCATCCATTTCCGGCATCATGATGTCCATGAGCACCATCTCGATGGCGGGGTCGTTGTTGATCAATTCGATGGCGGTGCGGCCGTTGTCGGCGGGCACCACCTGCATATGGTGCCGCTCCAGGAGGCTCGTAAGGGTGAAGAGATTCCGCGAGTCGTCGTCCACCACCAGCACCTTGCGGCCGGCCAGCACTTCGTCGCTTTGGTGGAGCTTTTGGAGCATCTTCTGTTTGCTTTCCGGCAGCTCGGTGATGACACGGTGCATGAAGAGCGACGTCTCGTCGAGCAGCCGCTCCGGCGACTGCACGTCTTTGATAATGATGCTCTTGGCCATCGTCCGCAGCTTGGCTTCCTCTGCGTCGGTTAATTCCTTGCCCGTGAACACGACGACTGGGAGTTCTTGCAGGGCCTTGTCCTGCTGGATGTTCTCCAACACTTCGAAGCCGGAGATGTCCGGGAGTCGCAGGTCGAGCACCAGGCAGTCGAACGGTTTCTCCTGCAGTTTTGCCAAAGCTTCTTCGCCCGTGCCGACGGCGGTGATTTCGATGTCCGTATAACCCAGGAGTTCGATCATGCTCGCGCGCTCGACCTCGTTGTCTTCCACCACGAGAAGTTGCTTCACGCGATTGGTGGTGAAGCGAGCCACGCGCTCGAACACGTCATTGAGTCCTTCCGTGGTGATCGGTTTGACCGTGTAGGCAAAGGCCCCGCGCTCCAGGCCGTGTTGCCGTTCTTCCACCAGCGTGACGATCTGCACCGGAATGTGCCGCGTTTCCGGGTCCATCTTCAGGTGGCTGAGCACCGTCCACCCGAGCATGTCGGGCAGGAAGATATCGAGCGTAATCGCGGTCGGGTGGTATTCGCGGGCCAGCGCCAGGCCGACGCTGCCGCGCTGGGCGACTAGCGCCTTGAAGCCCTTGTCGCGGGCCAGGCCCAGCAGGACGCGGGCATAGTGCGGATCATCTTCGATGATCAGAATGCAAGGCTCGCCCGGCGCGATGCTGGCCCGGTCGTCGGGGATATCTTCCGGCTTGACCGCGGCAACGACCAACGGCGCTGCCGGGGCCGCCGATGAACGCAGCGGCCGCTCGCGGGCCATGCCGGTTTCCGCGAACGACTGGGGCAGGTAGAGCGTGAACGTACTGCCGCGATTCGGCGCACTCACAAGGCGAATTTCGCCGCCCAGCAGGTTGGCCAGTTCGCGGCTGATGGCAAGGCCGAGGCCGGTGCCGCCATAGCGGCGGCTAGTGCCGGCGTCGGCCTGCTGAAACGCTTCGAACACAATCTTCTGCTTGTCGGGCGCGATGCCGATGCCCGTGTCGTTCACGGAGAAAGCGATGACCTGCGGTGCAGTGCCCAGGATCGGGTGGCTCGGGCTCCAACCGCTGGGCGCTGTGCTGATGTGCAGGTCCACATGCCCCATGCCGGTGAACTTGAACGCGTTCGAAAGCAGATTCTTCAGCACCTGCTGCAACCGCTTCAAGTCGGTAATCATGGCGCGCGGCACATCGGGATCAATTTCGATCTTGAAGCCAATGTTCTTGGCTTCGGCCACGTGGCGGAAGGACCGCTCCATCGATTCGCGCAAGAGCGCGAAGGAGATTTCCTCCGGATCGACGGTGACCGTACCGGATTCGATCTTGGACAGGTCGAGAATATCGCTGATGAGGTTCAGCAAGTCGGCTCCGGCTGCATGGATGGTCTTGGCGAATTCCACCTGTTTGGCGCTCAGGTTCTTATCGGCATTTTCGCTCAACTGCTGGCCCAGGATTAGGATGCTGTTGAGCGGCGTGCGCAGTTCGTGCGACATGTTTGCCAGGAACTCGGACTTGTACTTCGAGGTGAGCGCGAGTTCCGCCGCCTTCTCTTCCAGGGCGTGGCGGGCATGCTCGATTTCCTTGTTCTTCTTTTCCACTTCGGCGTTCTGCTCGGCCAATTGCTGCGCCTTATGAGCCAATTCTTCGTTGGTCCGTTGCAGTTCCCTCTGCTGCGCAGTGAGATCCGTGGCCAGCTTCTGGGACTGTTGCAACAGGCCTTCGGTACGCATCGTGGCTTCGATGGTGTTGAGCACGATGCCGATGCTTTCGGTAAGTTGCGTGAGGAAGCCAAGGTGCGTGGGCGTGAACGGCGCGAGTGACGCCAATTCGATCACGGCCTTGATTTCACCTTCAAAAAGCACCGGAAGCACGATCACGTTTTCCGGCACCGCTTCACCGAGCCCGGAGCCAATGCGGATGTAATCGGGCGGCACGTTCGTCAACAGAATCCGGCGTTTCTCGAAGGCGCACTGGCCGACCAGCCCTTCGGCCAGTTTGAACTGCTGAGGCATCTCGTCGGGCGAATAGGCATAGCCTGCCAGCACCCGTAGCTGCACTTCGTTTTGGGTTCCGAGCATTTGGTAAATCACGCCGTATTGCGCGTTTACTAGCGGCGCCAGTTCCGACAGCAACTTCTGGCCCACAGTAACCAGGTCGCGCTGGCCTTGCATCATGCTGGTGAAGCGTGCCAGGTTTGTCTTGAGCCAGTCTTGTTCCGTGTTCTGATCGGTGGTCGCACGAAGGTTGCGGATCATGGCGTTGATGTTGTCTTTCAACTCCGCCACTTCGCCACGCGCATCTACCTGAATCGAGCGGGTGAGGTCGCCCTTGGTCACCGCCGTCGCTACGTCGGCGATGGCGCGCACCTGGTTCGTGAGGTTGGCGGCCAAGAGATTGACGTTGCCGGTGAGGTCTTTCCAGGTTCCGGAAGCGCCGGGCACGTTGGCCTGGCCGCCCAGCCGGCCTTCCACGCCCACTTCGCGGGCCACGGAGGTCACCTGTTGCGAGAATGTCGCCAGCGTGTCGGTCATATTGTTGATGGTCTCGGCGAGAGCGGCCACTTCACCCTTCGCTTCCACTGTGAGTTTTTCCTTCAGCGAGCCATTGGCCACGGCGGTCACGACCTTCACGATGCCGCGAACCTGGTCGGTGAGATTTCCGGCCATCACGTTGACGTTGTCGGTGAGGTCCTTCCAGGTGCCGGCCACACCGGGCACGCGGGCTTGACCACCCAGCTTGCCTTCGGTGCCCACTTCGCGGGCCACGCGCGTCACTTCGGCAGCGAAGCCATTCAACTGGTCCACCATTGTGTTGATGGTGTTCTTGAGTTCCAGGATCTCGCCTTTCACATCCACAACGATTTTTCGGGACAGGTCGCCACGAGCCACCGCCGTGGTTACTTCGGCGATGTTGCGCACCTGCGCGGTCAGGTTACCGCACATGGCGTTCACGCTATCGGT
>Ga0070732_10000815_pt1 | contig 17947 bp, 13 predicted proteins | sample Coa_R1_5_FD_66449 | JGI IMG/M metagenome (GOLD analysis project Ga0070732, IMG submission 66449) | Surface soil microbial communities from Centralia Pennsylvania, which are recovering from an underground coalmine fire - Coalmine... | ecosystem: Environmental > Terrestrial > Soil > Unclassified ...
AGACGAGCGCTTCTTCCACCGGCACTTCTTTGGCGAGCCCTGGCACGTCGGCCTCATCGTCGACGGGCTGGAAGAGGGCCTGCGCTTCTACCGCCAGCAGGGCGAGGACCTCGTCGCCTGCGCCGGGTTCTGGCTCCTCGACTGAGTGAGATTCGCCATGGATGCGAGCTTCTTCCAGCTCAACCGGCGCAGCCGCTGCCTCTTCACTCCGGACTCCTGGTGCGACTTCTTCAACCCCGCCTCGCCGGTCGGCCCCTTGGAATTCCTCTGCAACACCACGCCGCAGCGCGTGACGGTCGTGCTGCCCACACCGCCGGGCGAGGCCGGCCACCTCCAGGACCGCATCTTCGCGTCCATCGCAGCGGTCTGGGAAGACCGGCGGATCGGGTTCCTCTGCGAGCGAGTGAGCGTCGAGGCTTGGACGGCCCAGCAGCCCTGCGCAGCCTGCACCCTGGTCCGCACGGCACAGGTGATCATCCTCGACGCACAGGCCGGCAACCAGCGCGCCGGGAGCTTCCGCGATCTCGCCACCACCTCGTTCGGCATGCTCAAGAACTTCAAGGAGACGGCCCAAGCCGTCAACCTGCCGAGCAAGAGAGTCATCTTCATCAGCTGCGGTCCCGCGCCGCTGCCGCCTCACTACGCGAGCCTGTTCGACGTCCTCGACTACGCCGACGCCGCGGGCCAGCCCGACCTCGATCACCTGCAGCGGCAGATGCTCGCGATCGCCCGCTCGGCCACGCTCTTCGAGCTGGCCGCGCCGATCAGCATCCAGCTCGATGGCCAGCCGGCCACCGGCGGCGAGGACGGCGCCACGGCCATGGCGGGACCTGCCGAGGTCCTGATCAACATCCTCGAAGAGGCGGCCTCGCCGCCGCCGCCGGCTTCGACGCCGGCGACCGCGCAGGTCGTCCGCCACCTGGCCAGCCAGCTCAAGGTCATCGACTCCATCAAGCCGGTCAGCGAACGCTTCGAATACGAGACGGTGAAACGAGCCGTCGAATTGATCGACGAATCCCGCTTCGTCGATGCCATTCATGAGCTCAACTGCAGCGAGGTTGAAGAACCGGAGCTGAGGAGCATCAGGAAAGGGATGGTCATGGATTGCCTGGATCGCATGGATGCCACCGCGATCGTCACCGAGTTCTTCGCTACCGGGCCGCTGCTGGCGAGGAGCGTCAGCCTCTCCGGTTGGAGCGAGGCCCGGGTGGCCGGCTCGACCATTCCCGTGGCAACTCTCTCCGTGTGGGCAGCCGACCTCGGCGGCCAGATCGGCAAGCGGGTCCAGGTCTGGCTGTTCGCCGACCTGCAGGCGGAAGACATCAGCTGCTTGCGGGACCTGCTCCAGGGTGCCGGGGGGACGGTGGCGCTGCTGGTCCCCGTCAAGAGCACCGAGGAGTTCGCGGTGGGACTGCGCCTTGCCCAGTACCGTGAGGGCGATCCGGCCATTCACCTGATCGAGCTGCGCTTCGACGAGATCAAGCGGCAGATCATCGAGCGCACCGAAGGGCTCGACTACCTGCACTCGCAGGTGGAAGAGCACTTCCTCGACGCCGCGGACCTCTACCGCAAGGCGATCAATCAACCGGTCTTCAGGGACGGCGACTTCTTCGGCCGCAAGAGCCTCATCGAGTCCTTGAAGAGCAGCCTGACCAACGGCAACAACTTCGCCATCTTCGGCCTGAGGAGAGCAGGCAAGAGCTCTCTGCTGCGCCGTCTCGAGCTGGTCAACAAGCTCGAGGACCACGTGATCGTCCGGGTCGACCTGGCCGTCCCGCCCGACAGCGCCGACGACTTGTACTACCGGTTGGCGTTGGCGATCCGCGAGACGCTGGAGAGCAAGTATCCGCCCGCGGCCTATCCCGCATCGGTCTTTCCGGAGCTGAACCTCAAGCGCCTCGAGCTCTTCCGGCTCGATCCGGAGAGCTCTCCCGGCGCGCTCAAGAAATGCTTCGTGAAGGACCTCGGCGAGCTGCTGTCCGACCTCGGCAAGAGCTCCGAGATCAAGTTCCAGAAGCTGATCCTGCTCCTCGACGAGATCGAGAGCATTCTCCCTGACGAGACCATCGAGGCCCGCGGGACCGACGGCTACCGCGTCTTCCTCGCCCAGCTTCGCCACCTCCTCAACCATTCGCGGCTGATGGTCGGCATGGTCGGCTACGGGCCGGTCCTCGAGAGGGAGTTCCGCGACCACGACTGCCCGCTCTACAGCCAACTGCAGCTGCTGCCGCTTGGCATGCTGACGCAGGAGGAGTGCAGCGACATGGTGCGGAGCATCGGGCGTAAGCGGGTGCACTACGCCGAGGAGAGCCTCGCGACGATCTTCGAGGCCAGCGGCGGCGACCCGCAGCTCACCAAGTACCTCTGCGCCGAGGTCCTCGGTGCGCGCCCTCGCCCCACCCGTGGGCGCAGCGTCGACGGCGCCGACGTCCGGAAGGGCATCGACAGCCTGCTGACCAGCAGCGACCGCCAGGCGCAGCTGCTGGCGGAGTTCGAGACCTTCGCCCGGTATTTCCCGGCCGAGGCCGGCCTGGTCGAGGAGATCGCCGGTGGGACGGCGCCCGGGGAGCGGGTGGAGATCACCTGGGAGGACGCCCGCCGCAAGCTGACCGACTACGGCCTGCTGGTCGCAGAAGGCAAATCCTGCGCCTTGCGCATCGGACTGCTGCACAGGGTCCTGTGCGCCCGGCTTTCCAGCGCTGCCGGGAGAAAGCCATGATCAATCACAACCATTCGCTCCAGAACCCCTATGCCGTGAACCGGCCTGCCGGCCGGACGTTCGTCGGCTACCGCGAAGGCAGAGAGAGCGTGCAGGAAGTCTGCAACTGCTTGATCGCGAGCGCCGCCGGCTCGCCGTCCTACTGGATCGCCGGTGAGCCGAAGAGCGGCAAGAGCAGCTTCCTGCTGAAGCTGGAGGACTCGCTGGGCAAAGACGCCGGCGAGGAGGCGACCCGCTTCAGGCCCGTACCGCTTGCCATCTCCTGCGCCGATTACGCGTCGCCGCTCGCCCTGTGCCGTGGGGTCGTGCGCTGCCTGGCCGAGAGCGTCCGCAGTCATCTACGGATCGCCGAGCCTGAAGCTGCCGGCGAACCGCAGCTCGCCCCCTTCCAGCTCCTCGAGAGCGACGGGCCCGCCAGCATCCAGCGCATGCTGCCGCTGCTGTGGCAGGACCTCGCCGCCGGCGCGCGGCAGCTGTACGGCGGCAGGTCCCGCTTCGTCTTGCTGATCGACGATCTCGACGCCGCGGTGGAGGGACGTTGGGCGCAGAAGCTCTTCCCGACCCTGAGGCTGCTGCTGACCGAGGGCCCCGGCGCCTGCTCCCGGTGCGGGCTCTCCGGCGACAACGTCAAGCTCGTCCTGGCCGGCTCGCCTGACCTGGCGGCCGCGCCGCTGTTCGGGCGCCTGTCGAGCTTTCTCCACGAGATCAGGCTCAGGCCGCTCGCGCTCAACGACGTCAAGGAGCTCATCCGTACGGCCTGGAGACCTCTCAACGGCAACCAGGGCGACCTGGCGGTCCAGATCATGCGGGCCGCGGGCGGCCAACCCTGGTTGACCCAGCTCGTCCTCGAGCAATTCACCCGCGCCAAGCGCCTCGAGCGGGAGTTCGCGGAGTGGTTCAAGGCATTCGACTGGACAGGGCTGAGCGGCGAGACGGAGCCGCGGCCGGTGCTCGAGCGGTGGCTCGGCCGGCTGCCCGAGGCGGGCCCGACGATCCTGGCCCACCTCGTCCTGGCGCAGGATGGCATGACACCGCAGGAGATCGGCGATGCCACCGGCCTCGACGAGAAGGATCTGAGCGCCCCCCTCGGCAGGCTGAGGGACCTCGGACTGGTCTACGAGTCCATCTTCCGGCCGGGCGCGTGCGAAGTGTGCGAGGTCGTGAAGCGATGGTACCTGGGGAAGAGTGGCGGCTCGGTGTTCGTCGGCGAGATCGAGCGGCTGAAGACGCCGGTCCCCGCGGCGCCGCAGCCGGCGGCGAGAGACTTCTCCCTGCTCCTCAGCCTGGACCACCGGGTCATGGTCGCGGACGGGCTCTACAACCGCTTCTTCTCGTTGAACAGCGGGTTCACGGACGAGGCCCGGAGGCTGTACCGCGACGCGCGCGACGCCGCCTCGCTCAGGAACCTGGATGACCTTCGCGCCCGTCTGGGCAATCTCGGCAAGAACTTCGTCGACGAGGATTGGCGGGTCGCCTGGGAGGACTACTTCGAGCGCACCGATCGCCAGCGTATCCGGTTCATCCTGCAGACCGGAGACCTCGACCTGCTCGATTTCCCGATCGAGCTCCTGCCGTTCGAGCAAGGCTTCCTCGGCTTGCGGGTGCCGACGTTCAAGGAGGTCCTCGGCCTGCGCCGCAAGGAGCCGTACCGCCTGGCGGGCGGCTGCCTGCCCGCGCGCGAGCCGATCAATGTCTTGCTCGTGGGCGCCGGCGGCGGTGGCCAGTACGCCAATCGCACGCTGTCAGCGCTGCCGCAGGTCGTCCCGGAGATCATCGGCGTCTGCAAGGCGCTGCGCATGGCGGCCACTCGAAGGAGCTTCTCGCTGGGCCGGATCGTCGTGCTCAGCGATGCGCCGGGCCTCGCGATCGAAGGCGCCGTCGTGAGGCCGGCGACCGTGGACGGGTTGCGGGAGGCTCTCGGTGTCGAACCCCAGAGCGGCTTTCACATCCTGCACTACAGCGGCCATTACAAGTTCGGCACCAGCGACCACGAGACGGGATTGCTGATCCCGGGCCGCACCGGCCTGGAGCTCTTCTCGCTGCCTGCCCTGTTCCAGCTGCTCGACGGGGACACGGTGCGGTTCGCCTGCTTCAACGGCTGCAGCAGCGGCGATCACCAGCCCGCCACTCCCACTCACTACCTGGGCGCCCCCTACACCTGCCTGCGGGCCGGGGTCCCGGCAGTCGTGGGCATGCGCTGGCCCATCGACGACCGGGATGCGCGCGACCTCGCCATCGTCTTCTACGAGCAGCTGGCCAGCCTCGGCGTGCCGGAGCTGGCGCTGCTCGAGACACGGATGTGGGCGGAGAGAGAGCATCGCGGCACGCTCTGGGCGGCGCCGGTGATGCTGACCTGCTGAGACCGGACGGCGAGATCGATGAGGCCGCGACGATGAGCTCCGACACCGCCTTTCCTCCCGCCGGGCGGCCGCTCGTGGTCCCCGACACCGACCACGACCGCTATGCCAGCTTCGGGTTCATGAGCTGGTGGGACCAGCGGAAGGTGCGGGAGGCGACGGTGCTGATCGCCGGCGCCGGCGCGCTGGGCAACGAAGTGGTCAAGAACCTCGCACTGGTCGGGGTCGGGCAGTTGCTGATCGTCGACTTCGACACGGTCGAGGCGGCCAACCTCGGCCGGTCGGTGCTGTTCCGCGACTCCGACCGCGGCCACAAGAAAGCCGAGACCGCCGCCGCCGCCGCGCGGCGGCTGAACCCGGACGTCGCCACCGGCTGGCTCGACGGCGACCTGACGCGCCAGGTCGGACTCGGCCTCTTCCGGCGCGCCGACGTGGTGGTGTCCTGCCTCGACAACCGCGAGGCCCGCCTGGCGCTCAATCGCTCGTGCTACCGCGTCGGCCGGCCGTGGGTCGACGGCGCACTGCACGAGATGCTCGGCGAGGTCCGCGTCTTCTGGCCTGGCCGCGGCGCTTGCTACGAGTGCACCCTGGGGCCCGCCGACTACCGGGCGATCGACCTGCGCTACTCCTGCTCGGCACTGGCCCGCGACCGGCTGCTCGAGGGCAAGCTCGCCACCACCACGGCCATCGCCGCCATCATCGGCGGCGCCCAGGCCCAAGAGGTGCTCAAGATCCTCCACGGTCTGCCGGTTCAACCTGGTGCCGGGGTGGTCTGGAACGGCCTTACCAATGACGTCTACGGCATCACCTATCCGGTCGATGCGGAGTGTCCGAGCCATCACGCCTACGGGCCGATCCTGGAATGCCCAGGACTGCGGGCCGGCACCACGACCGCCGCGCAGATGCTGGCCCATGTTCGCCACGCGATGGGGAGCGCCGCGGTCCTCGAGCTCGATCACGACCTGCTGGTCGGCTTCGACTGCGTGGCAGGGCATACCTTCGAGGAGGCCGCGGGCCCGGCCGCGGCGGTCACCGAGTCAGCCGCCGTGTGCCCCGCCTGCGGACGCTCGCGCTGGCCGCGCCTGGCCCATCGCCTCTGCGGCGACGAGCCCTATCTCGGTCGCCCGCTGGCGGAGCTCGGAGTCCCACCTCTGCACGTGCTGGCCGGGCGCAGCGGAGACCACCGCCAGTACTTCGAGCTGACGGGGGACGGCGAGGCACTGTGGAAATTCATTCGCGAGCCTTCAGGAGGGAGTTGAGCCATGGCACGCGTGCGTGTCGTCATCCAGGACCACCTGCAGAGCAAGAAGACCCTGGTCGAGCTGCCCGACGACGTGCCGATGGGGCGCCTGCTGCCCGCGCTCGCCTCGCGCATGCAGCTGCCGTTGCAGCAGGGCGGCAACCCGGTGTTGTACCGCCTCGATCACCGCCGCACCGGGCGCCGCCTGGACGACCACCAGACCCTGCGCTCGGCAGAAGTGATCGCCGACGACCTGCTGATGCTGCTGCCGGAGGTGACTGCCGGAGGTCCTGTCACCGTGGAGGCGACACCGGCTCACAGCGTTCGTGACCGGCGCCTGCGCTCGGACCGGCGGCGGCTCGAGGCGCTGGCCGCCGGCAGCGACTTCATCCGCATCTTGCAGGTGCTGGGCGAGCCACCCGAGGACTATGTGATCGGCTTCAGCTGCAAGGGGCTCGTCGCCCCGGGCCTGGTGCTGCCGGAAGTCGGCGAGGAGCATCGGGTGCAGGTGGTGCTTCCCGCCGGCTATCCCACCAGGCGCCCGCAGCTGCGCTGGCTGACTCCGAGCTTCCACCCGAACATCAACGCCGAGGGAACCCTGGTCTGCATCGACACCTGGTTCCCCAGCCAGTTCCTGGACGACCTGTGCATTCTGCTCGGGCGCATGATCCAGTACCGGAACTACAACCCCTATAGCTATCTACGCCGAGATGCCGCGCTCTGGGCGGCGACCCACCCCCACCTGCTGCCGATCGACCGCCGCCCGCTACGGCGGGGTGAGATCGAGGACCCGGTGCTCGAGGAGCCGGAGATCCGCATGCTCTGAGCGCAGCGCCGGCGTGGTTCGCGAGGAGGCAATGACTTGAGTGCCATCGACGGGATCGAGATCGGAGCGATGGAATCGCTCTCGCCGCAGCAGCGCCGTCCGGCCTGGGCGCTGCGGCCACACCGCGTGCTCGGCGAGCCGGGGGCCGGACAGCCGTCGATCGCGCTGTCCGAGGACGCCTTCGCCGTGGCGCACCGTCACGCGGCCGGCAGCGTGGCCGAGATCGGCGGCCTGCTGCTGGGTGGGATCTGCTCCTGGGATGACGCCACGCATGTCGAAGTGTTCGTGGCATTGCCGGCCGAGTGGACGCGGGCAGGCCCGGCCCACCTGACTCTCACCGCCGAGAGCTGGGCCGGGATGCTGGCCCGCAAGGAGCGCGAGCATCCCGCCATGACCATCGTCGGCTGGTACCACTCCCACCCGCGGATGGGGATCTTCCTGTCCGAGATGGACCTCGACATCCACCGCGGTTTTTTCCGCGAACCGTGGCACGTCGCCCTGGTGATCAACGGCCAGGACCGGCGTGCCGGCTGCTTCGCCTGGCAAGACGGCAAGGTACGGCCGGCCCGTCACCTGATCTGGTTGCCGCTAGAGAATCGACACCGGGCCATCGAGATCACTGCCGAGCGAGATCGGCTCGCGTACCGGGTGGTCCGCAGCCGCCCTCGCCGCTCCGTAGCGCCTGCGGTAACGCGCGACCCGACGCGCCGGAACCCATGGCGACGTTGACCCGCGGCTCGCCTCTCGACGGCGGCACCGTCCAGGAGGAGTTGCGGTGCGCACTCTGTGACGAGGCCATCGCACCAGGCGACGGGCCCGTGCGCTGTCCTGTCTGCCACCTCGGCTATCACCCCGAGTGCTGGAGCTTCGCCGGCAACAAGTGCGCGAGGCTGGGTTGCACCGGCGAGATCGCTCCCACGGAGGCAGTCGAGGTCCGACGCGATGCGTTCGCGTCGCCGACGGTCGCCCTCACACTGCGCCTGGAAGAGGCCGAGATCGCCGCCGCCGCCCCCCAGAGCTCTCCGCTGCAGAGTGAGGACCTGGTGGCCGGCCCCTGGGCGACCCCACAGCTCGCCGCGCTCGCCGGCGGCCTCTGCGGTCTCCTCCTGGACCTCGTCTTCAGCCTGACCGCGATCGCACTACGCTGGGAGATGGGGGAACCGCGGTTTCATCAGATCCAGAATCTTCGCCCCCTGGCCACCTTGAATCAAGGGAGTTGGTGGCTGTGGATGCTGGGCGGCGCACTCTACGGCATGTTGCATCGCAGCTACCTCGCGGGGCGGATCCGGACCTTCTATCCGCTGCTGCGCGCTCTCCTCGCCGCGACGCTGCTTGCCAGCCTCAGCCTCGCCCTCGGCCACCTGATGTTCCCATTGACCTATCGTTGGCCTGCCCTCCTCTGGGGTCTGCCCGCCACCCTGGGATGGATGCCGCCGCTCTTCTCGTGGGGGCTGCTGGCCGCGAGCCTGGCTCGAGCCCTCACCGGCTATACCCGGCCCGCCAGCCTGTTCGCGATGGTGGGCCGGACCTGCGTCCTGGCCTTTGCCATGGCGCTCGATGGCAACGCCACCGCCTGCCTGCATGGCACGATCGGGCACAGCCTCGGCTGGCTGGCGGGCAGCGCGGCGAACCTGTTGCTGGCCGGCCATCGTCTCGACACTCGCATTGCCGAGCTAGGCCTCTGGCTCGCAAATCTCGGCTTCCTCGTCGGCTGTGCCGAGGTCCTGTTCCCGAAGCTGGCGCGCCAGCGCGGAGCCTGAAGGGAGCGAGCCACTGCCGGCCCGCCTGCCTGGACTAAACACGCAGCGAGGGTTCAGTGTCTGAGCAGCCAGAGGCGTCAGGGTGTGTCGGCGATGACCTCTCGCCGGCGGAATCCTCCCTCGGAAAGGAGAGGTGAATGGCCAGTCGCCCCGGCGGAGAGATGGCGAGCCGCCCCTTGCATTTCATTTTCCTCTGTGACGCTTCCGGTTCGATGAGCGTCAACGGCAAGATCGAAGCGCTCAACGCCGCGATCCGCGAGGCCATCCCGAAGATGCAGGAGGTCGCGAAGGAGAACGTCCATGCCCAGGTCTTCGTGCGAGCGATCAAGTTCGCGGACCGTCCCGAGTGGCACATCGGTGTGCCGGTCAAGGTGGAGGATCTCGTCTGGACCGACCTGGCGGCCGGCGGGCTGACTGCCCTCGGCAGCGCCCTGGAGCTGGCGGCCGACCAGCTCAAGGTCTCGGTGATGCCGGAGCGCGGCCTCCCTCCGGTGCTCGTGCTGATCACTGACGGCGAGCCCACCGACGATTTCAGGAATGGCCTGCGGCGCCTCTTCGCCGAGCCGTGGGGCAAGCACGCGGTGCGCATCGCCATCGCGATCGGTGAAGAGGCGAAGCTCTCCGTGCTCGAGGAATTCATCGCGGACCCGGAGATCAAGCCGCTGCTCGCCAGGAACGCCGATCAACTTCATGGCTACATCCGCTGGGCTTCCACGGTGGTGTTGCAAGCGGCGAGCAGCCCGCCCTCCGTGACGCGCACGGCAGCGCCCGCAGGAGGCCCGGCCGTCCACGTGCCGATCGCCGCGCCGGCGCCGCCGGCGGGTCCATCGACAGCCGCCGAGGTCTGGTAGAGAGGGAGGGCCGAGACCATGCAATACGTCCTCACCAACGTGGCAACGGTTACCGGCAATTCGTCCGGCGAATCCTACAAGATTGGCCGCCTGCTCGGAGGCGGCGGCCAAGGAGAGGTCTACGTTGCCTCCACCGCCGACCGGGATTACGCCCTCAAATGGTACTTCCCGGAGTCGGCGACAACCGTGCAGCGATGTGCTCTCGAGAGGCTCGTCGAGCTGCCGCCTCCGCCGGGCTTCCTCTGGCCCTTGGAGCTCGCCTCCGCCGCCGGCGTGCAGGGCTTCGGCTACCTGATGCCGCTCCGCCCTGCCCACTTCAAGAGCCTCTTCGACCTGATGAAGCGACGGATCGAACCAACCTTCCGCAGCCTGTTCACCGCCGGCCTCGCGCTCGCCGACAGCTATTGGCAGCTCCATTCCAAGGGTCTCTGTTACTGCGACATCTCCTTCGGCAACGTCTTCTTCGATCCTGCCAACGGCGACGTGCTGATCTGCGACAACGACAACGTTACCATCGATCACACGACCGATGGCCGGGTTCCCGGGACTCCCCGCTTCATGGCGCCGGAAGTCGTGCTCGGCGCGCCTCCGAGCAGCGACTCGGACCGCTTCTCGCTGGCCGTCTTGCTGTTCTACATGCTGCACGTCCACCACCCCCTCGAAGGCGCCAGGGAGCAGGCGATCCACTGCCTGGACATGCCCGCGTTGCGCCAGCTGTTCGGTGAGGAGCCCATCTTCATCTTCGATCCGGAGAACGCCGCGAACCGTCCAGTCCCAGGCACCCAGGACAACGCCGGGATTTACTGGAAGATCTATCCCCAGTCCCTGAAGGCGCTCTTCACGCGCGTCTTCACCCGCGGACTGCGCGACCCTCGTGACGGCCGGGTGCGGGAGACCGAATGGCGCGACGAGCTGGCACGAGTGCGCGACGGCATCTTCTACTGTCCGGGCTGCGCCAGCGAGAACTTCTATCAGCCCGAGGCGATCGACCCGGCCGGGAAGCTTGGCCAATCATGCTGGTCGTGTGGGAACCCCCTGCGCTTGCCACTGCGCCTGCGCTACCAAGCGGACAAGGTCTCGCACGTCGTCCTGCTCAACCACGATACCCGCCTCTACCCTCATCACCTGATCGGTGGCAGCCAGCGCTTCGTCTTCGGGACACCGTTGGCGGAAGTCACCCGCCATCCGTCCGACGCCACGCTCTGGGGCCTCAAGAACCTCTCGACGGTGCCCTGGTACTTCACCGCCCGTGAAGGCGACGGCACGGTCGAGGTGCCCCCGGGCAAAGCCGCGTCTCTGCTCGACGGCGCGCGGATCGCCTTCGGCCCGGTGGTGGGAGAGATCCGAGCATGAGCATCATGACCACAGGGAGGAAGCCATGAGCCCGCAACGCCCTGGCGGCGAGCTCGCCGCCCGTCCACTCGACTTCTTCTGGATCTGCGACCGTTCCGGCTCGATGTCCCAGGAGGGCAAGATCCAATCCTTGAACGCGGCCATCCACGAGAGCCTACCCCACATGCGGGAGGTCGCGGCGCAGAACCCGTTTGCCCGCATCCGTATCCGCTCGCTGGCCTTCTCGCACGGGGCGGACTGGCATCCCACGGCCGGGCCGGTCCCGCTCGAAGAGTATCGCTGGACCGACCTCGAGGCGGACCCGATGGCAGGTGGCGCGACGACCGCCGACGTGGTCTTTCTCGTCGACACCAGCGGTAGCATGTTCGACGAGATCGAAGCCGTGAAGAGCAGCTGCGTCGACTTCGCGGACCGCATCGCCGCCGGCGGGGCGGACGTCCGGCTCGGCCTGGTGGGCTTCGATATCGGCGGGCACCGCGGCCAAGCCTCGGGATACACTGTTCACGATCTGTCCCGCTATACGATCGGCACCTGGCCAATCGCCGACCCGCGCCGGTTCAAGAGCAACATCGGCGCTCTGAGCCTCGGGCTGTTCGGTGGCGGCGGCTGCTACCTGGCCGACGCCGACACGGTCGACATCTTCCCGCACGTCGTGCGGGTCTTCGACGGACCCGTGGAACACAAACGGATCCTGGTCGTCGTCTCCGACGAGATGGGCGGCGACAAGGGCCTGCAAGAGATCGTCGATCAGCTGGACCGGGAGCGGATCACGGCCCATGTGCTCGGCGTGGCGCGTGCCGGCGGCGCCCATGAGGAGATCGCCAGGCGGACAGGCGGCAAGTTCTGGAGCATCGGGAAGGTGCACGGCATCCACTCCTTCGCCGGGATCCTGGACGATGTCGCCTCGACCATCGCCCAGGAGATCAAGCAGGAGCTGACCGGCGGCGCCGTCTCCCTGGGCACGGACATGGGGGCCGCGCTGCGTCTCACCGCCGCCGAGCTGCGCGTACCGCCGATGCCGGCGCGCGCGCTGCCGCCGGTCTTGAGCCTGGTCTCGGATGGCCAGCCGACCGACGACTTCGAGCCGGCGCTGGCCGAGCTGCTCAGCCTGCCCTGGGGCAAGAAGGCGGTCCGGATCGCCATCGGCATCGGCCGCGACGCCGACCTCGGGGTGCTCGAGCGCTTCATCGCCAATCCGGAGATCAAGCCCTTGCATGCGCTGAACTCCGAAGAGCTTACGCGCTACATTCGCTGGGTCTCGACCGCCGTCGTCGCCGCAGCCTCGGCACCGCCGAGCCAGAGCCAGGGGGCCGGCGGCCTGGGCAACGTGCCAATCCCCGCGCCGCCCGTGGCGAGTGGCGAGGCCGGCGATGTCTGGTGAACAGCGAGGCCTGCCGGGCAGCCGGCACTCGGTTGGCGGCGCGTCCTGCCGCGGCGCCCTCCACGAGCGGCGCGGCCTGCCGAACCAGGACGCGATCCGCTGGTTGCAGCACGCACCGGGCGAGCTCCCGATCGTGCTCGCCGTCGCCGACGGGCATGGCAGCGCGACCTACTTTCGCAGCGGCGTCGGGGCCGCATGCGCAGTCGAGGTGGCCGTGGAGGTGGGCGCGGAGCTGGCCGCCATGTCCCAGGAGAGTGACCTCTCGGCGGTAAAGCGCGAGGCCGAGGAGAGGTTGCCGGAGCGGATCTCGCGCCTGTGGAGCGAGCGCGTCGAACGGCACCTGGGCGAGCATCCGCTCACGGATGACGAGCAAGAGCGCCTCGACACCTCCCCGGGTGCACACGCTCGCGACAGGTTCGAACGGGACGGGTCTTCGGCCTACGGCGCGACCCTGCTGTTCGCCATCGTCACGTCCAGGTTCATCGTGTTCGGTCAGCTGGGCGACGGCGAGCTGCTCTGGGTCGACTCCTCCGGCGAGACCTCGATCGTCTTCGAGTCGGCGCCTGACGAAGTGGGCGAGGAGACGGCCTCGCTATGCATGAAAGATGCAGCGCGCTACCTCAAGATCAAAGTCGCGCCCTTGCATCAAAGCCACCCACCTCTGATCCTTGCGACGACCGATGGCTACAAGAAGTCGTTCGTCAACGATGCCGGTTTCCTTCGCATCGGCGGGGATTACCTGAAGCTGGTACGGGACCGGGGCGTGGCGGCGCTCGCGGACGCACTCCCGGGGTTCCTCGCGGACGCTACCAGTGCCGGCAGCGGTGACGACATCACCCTCGGTTTCATCCGCTGTTCGGAGGACGACGATCGAGACTCGCAGCTGAGGCAGCGCGACGAGCTTGCTGCGCGCGTCGACGACAAGGCCGATCGAGAAGAGCTCGAGGACCTGAAGGCCACGGTCGAGCAGGTGCGTTGCCAGGCGAGGGCCGTTCAGACGCTCGCGCTCGAGGTGACCGCGCTGCAGGAGCGGGTGCGCAGCCTCGAGGCAGGCCCCAGGCAGACAGTCACGGCTGCTTGGCTTTGCAGCATCCTGGTCGTGGTCACCTGCGCACTGCTCTGGTTCTCGTTGAGGAACGTGCGGTGACAGGCTCGCCCGCAGTGGCGGGCGAAATCTCGGTGCGGGAGGAGCTCGACCGGGCGCTCCGGCGAGCCCTGTGCGAGCTGGATGCCGAGATCTGGAGAGATCCCTCACGGTTGCGAGCCGTGCTCACGGACCTTTGCCCGGCGAGGGGGCTGTACGTTCAAGTGCTGTACCAGGTAGCCGAGTTCGGAGTCGCCGCGGCGCTGGCAGAGTCTCGCACCTCGGGGACGACAGAACTGAGCCTCTCCGCACTGCGCATCCAGGTCAAGAGGCTTACCGCGAAGACCGGCCTCGGCGACGACCTTGCCGAATGGGGGGTGCGCACCTGGAGCACCGCCCTGGGGCTTGCCGTGGTGCCCGAGAGACGCCGGAAGGAGCTGATGATCGCGGCTCCTGCGCCAGCCGCGGCCGCCCCAGTGCCCTCCCCGGTCGGCGTGCCGCCGCCTGCGGGCCGCCGATCTTCGCGCCGCATCTCCGCTCCGGTCTGGGCGGCAGCGGCGATCCTCGCCGGCGTTCTCATTCTGCGGGGCTTTCAGCCTTGGCTGCAGGGCATGGCCCCTCGCCCCGCTCTCGACTTGAAGCCGGATGCCGCCACCGAGCCGAGCGGGCTGACCATGCCGCCCGGAGGATGGGCAGCTCCTTCAAGCCTGGCGCGTCTCGAGACCATCTTCGTTGGCCAGCGGCAGCTGAGCTCCGGAGTCAGGCAGACGTTGGTGTTGGAGATTCGCGCGATCGTGGCACGGGGGGAGCAGGGTCGCCTTCTGTACGTGCTCAATGAGGGTCGCTGGCGTCGCGACAACGCCGGGACTTTCCGGCTCGCCGACGGGAGGGTCGAGCTGCCGGATCTCGGCGCAGGACGCGTGGGCCTCGATCCCGCCGGCCGGCTGGCGATCGTGGCCGCGGGGGCGGCGGGGGGCTCGCTGTCCCGCTGGCGGCTCGAGGCCGTAAGATGACCACGCTCCGCAGCGCCTGCGGCGAGCGCGCCTGGCGTGCGGGCTGGCTCGTTGCAGCGCTGGTCCTGTCGTGCGGTCCCCCTGATTCCGGCCTTGCCGGGCGCCTCGAGCAGGCCGAACGTGAGCGCGACCGCCTGCGTGCGGAGGTGGCATCGCGCCGGGCCGAGAACGAAGCTCACGAGCGCTACATCGCCGACACGACCAGAGAGCTCAACGAGGTGCAGGACTCGATCGACGCAGTGCGGCGCGACCTGCACGTCATCCATGTCTCCCTGGGCCCTGGCGGCGAAGGGAGCGGCCCAGCCGGAAGCCAGAAACAGGTGGTCCTGAGCGACATCGCCAACGTCCGCACCGCGGTGAAAGTCAACCTGGAGAGGCTGGGACAGGTCGAGAGCCGATATCGGGGCTCGGTTGCGGAAGTGGCCCTGCTCAAATCGATCGTCAAGAAGCTGCAAGCTCACGTGGCGGAGCAGCAGCGCGAGCTCGCCGAGACGGAGGAGAGAGTCAAGCAGTTGAACGAAGACCTTGCTCGCCAAGCGGAGAAGATCCGCGGCGACGAGGAAGCTCTCAGGGGCAAAGACGAGCGGATCGAACAGATCGAGCAAGAGGCAAGGACGGGCTACGTCCTGGTGGGGTCGGTGGCGCAGCTACAACAACTGGATCTCATCGAAGGTCAACGCAGCGGCTTGTTCGGGATACGCCGCCGCTGGCGCTTGAAGAACGGCGTCGACAAGCGGGCCTTCTCGACCGTCGACACGGCGAAGATCAGCGACATTCCGATCGCGGCGCCGCTGGGTGCAATTGAGGTCCTGACCTCTCATCCCTCCTCTTCCTATCATCTGGACCGCGACGGTCCGGGGGCCGCCATCCTTCGCATCACCGACCCGGATCGCTTCTGGCAATTTCGGTTCCTCGTTATCCTGATCAGGCCCTGACCTTCGCAGTCGTCTGTCGACCGAGAGCTCGTAGTGGTCGAGAGCGCTGTCGAGGCTGGAACTCCCGGCTCCAAAAGCCACGAGGCATCAGGAGCCGTTGGCGCATTCCTTGGCGTGCTCAGCGTGGCTCGGAGGGAGCCGCCGGCGCGACCGCCGGCGCCGCCCGCTGCAGCGCCCGCGCGAGAACCCCGGCGACGTGCCGGCGCACGCCGGCGAGGTCGTCCCGGAGCGGCGTCAGCGCAGCGAGCTCGCCCTCGAGCCAGCGGTCGTGGCCGTAGATGTCGTCGCGGAACTGGACGGTGCCGCCGGGGTCGACCCAGGCGGTCTGGTAGAAGATGTGCACCGGCAGCGGACGCCGGAGTGGGATGGTGACCCGCTCGCCCGCGGCGACCGCGGCGGCGATGGTCTCCGGGGTCCATTTCGGATCGCCCGCCAGCAGGTAGCTCGCCAGCTCCGCGGGCTTCTCCAACCGGATGCAGCCGTGGCTGAAGTCGCGCTCGGAGCGGGCGAAGAGCTGGGTCGACGGCGTGTCGTGAAGGTAGATGTCGAAGTCATCGTTGATGACGAACTTGTAGTGCCCAAGCGCGTTGTCCTGGCCCGGCGGCTGGACCAGGCGGAAGGGTGAGCCCGGCGTGCCCAGGCTGCGGACCTGATCCTCGCCGAGGGTCCCCGGCTCGACCCCGGCGGAGGCGCCATCCCGCCGCCTCAGCTCGTAGCCCTTGCGGCGCAGGTAGCCGGGGTCGCGAAGCAACGCCGGAACGATCTCCTGCGCGGCGATCGTGTCCGGGATGTGCCAGGCGGGATTGAGCACGATCTCGGTCATCTGGTCGCTGAACACCGGGGTCTTGAGGCTCGCCTTGCCGACGATCACGCGCATGGTCATCGCCACCCGCCCGCCGTCGATCAGTGTGAGCAGGAAGTCGGGCAGGTTGACCAGGATGTACCGGCTGCCGAGGTCGCCTTCCATCCAGCGCCAGCGCTCCATGTTCAGCTCGAGCTGCCGGACACGGCGCTCGACCGGTACGTCGAGCGCCGCGAGAGTCGCCTCGTCCGCGACCTCGCCCTTCGCCGGCAGCCCGTGCGCCGCCTGGAACCGCGAGAGAGCGGCGGCCAGCGCCGCGTCGTAGCGCGCGGGGGGCGTTACGGCGGCGGCGGTCGCGGCGGTCGCGGCGGTCGCGGCGGTCGCAGCGGTGCCAGGAAGCTCGCCGGTCGCCCGCAGACGCGCCGCCAGCGCCGCGACGCGCGGCCCGCCGTCGCCGAGGCGCAGGCGCCCCCCGGGAGGGATCGCCGGCCAGCCGCCGCGCGCCGCGAGCCCGCGGTAGAAGGCGAGGGCCTGGCGCAGCCTGGCGTAGTCTTCCGCCCGCGGCGCCAGCCCTGCCAGCGGGGCGGCCACGCTGTCGCCACCAGCGCCGCCAGGTCCGCCGCCGCCGCTCAGAGCACGCCGCCATGCCGCGGCGAGGTCCACCCGCGGGGGCACCGTGTGCCAGCCCACGCGCACGTTCTCGGCGGGTTGCACCCGGCCGCTCGAGAGATCCGCGGCTAGCACGAGCACGGTGTAGCTCAGGGCGATCTCGAGATTGGCGATCTCGGCCGCGCGCCGGGATTCCACCGCGTCCGTGACGCCGGGCGCGCCGCCGCCGGGGACCGCATCGGGCGCGGAGAGGGCATCGAGGAGGTGCCGCAGCTCCCGCCCACCATAGATCCCTGGATCCAGCCCATCCGCCGCCAGCGCGTCGAGGGCCGCGACGAGGCGGCCGGCAGCCGGCCGCATCTCCGCGCCGTCCGACCATGCCGGCTGCCAGCCGCGCTCGCGGTAGAGCTCCTGGAGCGCCATCCACGCTCGCCTGCGCTCCGCGTGGCGCCGCACCGGCGCTGGGACCCGCGCCGTCGCGAGCGCCGCGCGAAGGAAATCCTGGACCTGCTGATTCCGGGCCGTCGACACCGCCGGTGCCTGCGCCCGGCAGCCCCAGCCGAGCAGCAAGAGCACGGCGCCGGCAGCCGCTGCCAGCCGGCGTGGCGCCGCAGTCTCATGCTCCCGGCGATCGTGGCGGACGGGCCTCCTCATGCAAGCAAGGTACCGTCGCGGACCATGCCAGCGGTCCGCGGCGCGCCGGACCGACCCTCAGTGCGCCATGCCGCTCCCGGGTAACACCACCCCGCACGCCAGCCGCCCACCCGAGTTGCCGGCCGGCTGCGTCTTGCAGTCGTCGGTGCCGGCGTGGAGGATGACCGCCTTGCCGATCGGCGAGTTGGGGCCGCGCGACGACAGCATGGCCGTGACCACCACCAGGTGGCCGCTGCCGTCCGGTTGGATCTCGACGTTGCCAAGGTCGCCGGCGTGATGGATCGACGACTCGCGGCAGGCATGGGGCGCCGCGGTCGGATTGAAGTGCCCGCCGGCCGACGTGTAATGCTTGCCCGCCGGATC
>Ga0070732_10000816_pt1 | contig 17927 bp, 21 predicted proteins | sample Coa_R1_5_FD_66449 | JGI IMG/M metagenome (GOLD analysis project Ga0070732, IMG submission 66449) | Surface soil microbial communities from Centralia Pennsylvania, which are recovering from an underground coalmine fire - Coalmine... | ecosystem: Environmental > Terrestrial > Soil > Unclassified ...
TGCCTGTTCGTGCAACTTAGGCACGCCCAGTACGTTGCATCTGCCGTACTTGCAAGACACTGCAATGCAACATCGGCAAGACACTGCAATACAAAACAAAATATTTAAGAAGAAAAAAACATGTCACAACACAGTACAGTGGGAGAAGTTTTGGGCGGGAACTTTCCACCTAACCCTTCTAGGAAGACGGAAACAGTATCCTATAGGATCCGGGCAGAACTAAAATCATCTCTTGAAGAAGAAGCCGCGAGGCTTGGCATCAATCCTAACGCCTTGGTTTCGCAAATATTCAGCCGGCATGTGAGCTGGGGGCGCTACGTTGGTCGACTTAATTTCGTTCCCGTCAGTAAGGACTTTCTGAGGTTTGTATTCGAGACCCTTTCAAAGGACGATATCGGAAGAATCGCGAGGTCGCTCGGAGAGTCCCAAGCTCATGAAGAACTCCTCTTCCTCTTCCAGCAAATAACCCCTGGGACCATCCTCATGTTCATCGACCTCTGGGCGAGCCACTTTGACGCTTGGGATCACAAATACCAGGGAGGAAAACATCTCTTCACTATCAAACATGATGTCAACCTGAACTTTTCCTTCTTCACAAAGGAGTACGTGACTTCCCTGCTTCAGAGCACGCTCGGGACAAAGGTCGACTTTGAAGCAATGAGTCCCAACTCTGTTACCTTCAGCTTTGGAAGCACTTTACAGAATTGGCGCAACGAAGAAATCAAGATTGCACCTAACAAGCTAAACATGAATACGGCCACACAGACAATCCAGCAGAAGAAGACAGTCTAGACCAGGCTCGACATTAGCGAAGCGCTCAGGGGATGGCTCCCCATGTCTCCTGCGGTCTACCGTCATCAGAACTAAAAGTTCTCAGCACCTCCTATTACTCGAGGAAAGCAAACTCCACTTGAACCTGACCTTCAATGGTACGAGTTACTCCCTTCGAGATACAGAAGTCGGCCCACATCCTTCCCCAGGATATCCCATTCTGCCCCGACGCTGAAGCCTGCAAACTACAAGTGATGTTGTGCGTAAATGCAATTCAGCTAGCGTTTCTCACCAAATTGTCTCGTTTGTAGAACATCGTAAGCAACGGGTTTTATCCAAACTAGGCGACAAGACGTCCCTCACCCAATGTATGGGAGAGGAAGTGAAAAAATGGAAAACAAACAAAAGTCGAAGTCAAGATTCACTCGTACAAGAACGATCGTTTAGGCGTAGTCGCAATTGCAGCCATCGCGGGTGTCGCGGCCTTCGTAACCTTCACGCAATACTTCCCAGCAGTCCCAACAGCAACAGCAACAGCAAACCTGGTTCCGAACTGTGGAACAGCTACACCAGGAGATGTACTGACTTTCACTCCGGCCACTGTGGTCGCGGGCTCGCCCTTCGCCATAACCTATGCTTGCACATCCGGCGCAGCAATAACAGTGACAAACGGTCCTATCAGCAAGATACCAACAGAGGCACCAGCAGTCGGCGCGAGCGGTATGCCTACAACCCTTAGCCTAATCGCTCCAGGCGTAACATGTACTTCCACAGCCGGAATAGCACTAGCACAAAGCACAGCTGTCAGCATTCCAACAGGTAGCTACAACTACTGCGCGACTGGAACGTCGGCCGCAGTAACCGGAATCGTTAGCTTCACGGTAGCGTGGGCCTAGGCAATATCCCAAGGAACCTCGAATCCCCTTTTTTTCCAGGACCATTACTACTCGGATGCCTACGAGTGCACGAGAACTTCTACTCAGAGGGCCCAATTGGGACAGGAGGCCACGAATAGTTTCTAACGCAAGAAGGGCGTTACTTGTAAGCCACACAATTAGTAACGCTGCGGTCTAACAGGACCCCAAGAACGCCACTGTAGTCTTGTCTGTTCCCGAAAGAAGAAACAAAGCGGCCCAAACTATCATGATTGCGGTGCTAGTCTTTCTGGTCGTAATTCCGGTGGGGGCCACCGCGGCATTTGCGACATCCCAAGGCCAGAATGGGTCCAAACTGATACCCAATTGCTTGGCCCTTCGATCCAGCCAGGCTACTGTGACTGCCGGCGGTTCCGGAGTGATATTATTCACTTGCAGTGGTAGCGCTGCGATTACGGTCGGGAAGTCTGATCAGTTCCGGCCCTCCTTCACATTGCCGTCAGGATATACTGATTTGAGGATCGTGAGTCATAGTCTTGGAGCTACCGCCTGCAATAATGGTCCAACCCTCGTTTCGGGCCAACCCCTTGATCTAAGCGGGCCAGGAAACTTCGACTACTGCGCGGGCTACGCTAACGCTCCAATTACTGGACTATCTTCATTCAAAGTATTATGGTCCAAGTGATTCGGACACCGCCTTTGAAAATGGGGTTTCTACCCACCCAACAAGCTTGAAAGAAGGTTCTGGTCGAATGAGGTTCGGAAAAACCAACCCTGAACTGAAAAGTTCGACTCAAATTCGCTCACTGACTGAAGCTGTTTATATCATCCAATGCTCTGCTTCAGCGTATGATGTCTGAGAAGCAGACCCCGAAGGCCCGCTTCTCCACAAAGCTCCCGAATGGAGACTTTCTAGGAATCACCATATGGGCTGGAAAAACAGACCCCAACGCTGAAGTCGTGACTGTTCAGATCCGCCACCCTGCTGGAGACGATTGGGAGACCACTGCCCGAATAGCTCTTTATCGGACCTCTGACGGCAAGTACTCCCTGCTCCCAGAGAGACCAGTTACGAAGTCTTCAGAAAAGACGGAGCCAGTATCAGTAACTGCAACAGGAGAATAGGAAATGGCCACAAGCGAGATAATGCTGGAGGAGACCCCATACCTGAACCTCACAACGAGAGGCAGGAAGACCAGGCTAAAGCACGACGTCGAACTATGGTTCGCCTTCGAAAACTACAGGCTATACTTCCTAGCGCACGAATCATCTCACTGGTGGAAAAACATCGCCAAGACCCCACGGGTCGAGGTTGAAGTATCAGAAATCCTCTTCGAGGGAACCGGACGACTAGTCCAAGACAAACTAGATCACGTATTCGAACTCTTCCGCCGGAAATACGGACCCGACCGGGTCGAGAGATGGTACGGTGGAAGTAGATCTGAGAGACGGGCGGTCGAGATAGAGCTTGGACGCGTTCTCGGGAAACGGCCTAGTAGCAAGAACCAGCTACTAGAAATAAGCATATAACAAAAACGGCGTTCGAGACCAGTCATGGCCTACGGTTTAGCAGAGGGGTTCCGAAAGACAGCCGTCCGGCTGGGCGGGAAAAAAAAGAAACAAGCCGTTGTTATCGCAACCTTCGGCAACCACTTTAGCCTGAACGACGCTCTCGAAAAATTCCGGAAGGAAGGACTGAAGTTCGATACTGAGAAGGGCCACATTGTGAAGATCTATCTGGATAAGAACACGAAGGAGAGAGCCGAGCAGGTCCGAAGCATCATCCGCGAACACTTCGGCTACGTAGAACCCCTATAGAACAGTCCAAGTCGAGACACATTATTCGACCCCTCGGGCCCCAGGACCGTTGAATGCCCGCAAGTTCGTCATGGTCAGCTTCGACGTCGACAAGACCCTGTTCCGTAAGCCTGCACTGACAACCGCGGCTAGATCTCTCGGCATCGGCGACAGATGGGACGCGCTCGATGAAATGGAACGCAAGAAGCGAATAACGACCGGACAATGTCTGATGTCCCAGTACAAACTGCTTGTTGGAATGAGGTTCGCAGATATTCTACGCGAGGTGTTGAAGGTCGAGATGATCCGGAACATCAGGGAGACTGTTGAAAAGCTCCTTGGCTTGGGGCTTCAAGTTATCTTGACCACGGACAATCCGGATTTTCTCTGCCAGTACTTGGTGGAACACTTCGGCTTCAACGGATTCGTCTCGTCCAAGGTTGCGGTAAAGAATGGCATAATCACCGACGAGATTGAGCCTCTGCCTGACAAGAGGCTTGGAATGAGAAAATACTGTGCGTGGATGTCTATCCCCTTAAGCAAGGCGATACACGTAGGCGACGGGCTGAACGATGTACCTGTCTTCCGTGTCGTCGGCTATTCTATAGCCATAAACACGAGTCTCGACAAGGTAAAAAAGGGAGCTTCGCACCAAATGGAGACTGATAACCTGCTTGATGTATACCAACACATTCTTTCTGTCGTGGGAAAGCCCAGATCAGTAGATTAGCCGGTTACTGAGAGCCAACTTCTTCCGGTCACTCAAAAAGGCCACCTCTCTCAGACCTCTCACCTTTGCCAGGCATTGAGCCAGTTGTTGTAGGGAGAAAGCTGCTTCCAACCCAGCGATGACCGGTTCCCGAGCATGGTCGGTTAGTAAGTAGCTATTGAAATCGTTCTTAGCAAGAATTCGTGATACTTCAACAGACTTCATGTCCCCACCCGCTTCAACGCAGACAATGTTGTCAGTCTTTCGCATCGAAAAGAGTTTGGAATGTCCGAGCTGCTCAGCGTGCTCGTACTCCGCCCGCAATCCCAAGACTTCTTGGATCTTGAAGGCTCCGTACGCCGCAAGCGCATAGCCAATGCCTGACCCAATGAAAAGAAAATCTGCATTATGACCGGATTCCAGTCGTTCGGCCCATTTCCCCATACGGGCGTTCATCAATTTCAGATTGCGCAATACCGGTAGCCGCCTGATCGTGGAGGCAACGGCCAGAAGGCTTAGTGTGAAACTGAGAGTCCCTGGCGTGATCGGTCCCTTTCTTTTGTAAGGAAGGCGGACTATATCATCGCACTCTTTCGCAAGCGGGCCAACAGGGTTCGCCGTTATCGCCACTCTTCTTCTCGCTATTTGTCTAATTCGTTTTGCAAGCAGTATGTTGGCTCGAGTTCGGCCGCCTACAGAAGTGATGAAGACGATTCTATCTCGGCAAACGTCAGGAGCCTGAAATAGGTCGCTCGGATCTGCCGCAAGTGCGAGTCCGCGTGAAAGGTGCTGGGCGAAGAGTGAGGCCGCGTACGAGTCTCCTGAACCTGTAAAGACCATATCCGCCTTGTTAGAATCATATGCATCATGGCTCCGTGCAAGATCAGATGCAAATTTGGGGAGACTCCGAATCTGGTCTTCCATCTCCCTTTTCATCAAGGTAAGGGAGGAGACCTTACTCTGTCTCGCCTTGTCTATAGACTCCACCCGAGTAGGTCCAATTCTTGCCGCACTGTTTGCATTGGAGTTTGAATCCGGTCCGCCAGCCGTCGGCTGTTCGAGTCTCGCCCGTTATGACCAGTTCTCCACGGCATGAGCATCGCGGTACTATTCTCGACATGAGTCGCCCTTCTAGACTCAAAGTGGGATTGTTTCGCCTATTGCGTCTTTTGCTGTGACCAATCCTGATGCCCTTAGCCCAAGAATAATGGTGAGGCGAGTCGGGGAATCTGAGAAAAAAATCGGCGCCTTGCGGTATTCTTATATGCCTTGCCCCGTGCTAAATAGAGTATAGGAATTCGACATGATCTTGGGGCCTAGAGCCTGGGATTGTCGAGAACCTGGTTGCGTGAACAAAAATATCGTATAAGGTCATGGTGGCCTTCGGGGAACAGACATTCACGTTGCTTAGCGAAGAGGCACGAGCGCGCGGCATAACCATACAAGAACTCCTCCGAGCGGTAGTCATACCCGACTGGTTCAAAGCCAAATACGAACCGCTTCCGAGGCACAATCCGATCGCCGAGAGAAGGATAAGAGAAGAGGAGCCAGTTTCACCCTACTCCCTCACAAACAAGCTCAGATACTAGTCTTCCAACCAAAACCACTTCCTTTCTTATTGACAGTTAGTGGAACCAAATGCCGTTGCCTCAGGAATCTGCTTAAGTTGACGGATAGATCCCTACTCTTCTGGGCCGTTCATGACTGTCGGTACTAGGATTAGGAGATCTATAGCGAATGAGGATCGAGTTTTGGAGCTTCACTGATCGCCACATTCGGTCAAAGTGGCTCAAAGGTTAGGAATTAGTCGGCGGGATTTCAACTTCTTGAACTCCACAAGGCGATTATGCCCGATGTGCAAATCTGACAAGATCATGCTCTGGATGGGAGGATACACTGGTACGATGTATCGGTGCCCTGACTGTGGATATGTAGGACCTTTAGTCATTGAGACCACCGACGATATTCCCGAAGAAATACAGAAGGACGACTAAACGCAGTGGGCTTTTCTTAGAGCAAGGCCATTTCTTTCCCCGCTTTCTCGAACGCTTCTAGTGCCTCGTCAAGATCCTTCTTGGTGTGGGCGCTTGTCACGATGGTTCTGATCCTAGCCTTGTCCTTCGCAACCATTGGGAAGACAATTGGGAGGACGAACACTCCCAGCTTGAACAGGCTGTCCGCAAGCTTGTGGGCTCTTCTACTTTCGCCAACCATAACTGGCGTGATCGGGGTTTCGCTGTTCCCGATGTCGAATCCAAGATCCTTCAATCCCTTCTTGAAGTAGCGAGTATTGTCCCAGAGTTTCCTGACCAGCGCGGGGGTCTTCTGTACTAGCTGGATTGCTGCGATGCAGGCTCCTGGTACAGCTGGGGGTTGTGATCCCGAGAGAAGATAGCTTCGGACTTTGTTCTGGAGATAAGTGCAGAGGTCCTTCGATCCAACTACGTAGCCTCCGACGCATCCGAAGGCCTTCGAGAATGTGCCCATGTCGACATCCACCTTTCCTTCTAAACCGAAGTGGTTCGTGATTCCGCGTCCGTTCTGTCCTAGGACTCCGTCGCCGTGAGCGTCGTCAACATACGTTATGGCCTGGTGCTCTAGCGCCAGATCTACAATCTCCTTTAGTGGCGCGATGTCTCCATCCATGCTGAAGACACCGTCGGTGATGATCAACACACGTCGAAAGTGGTCAGTGTCCGCTAACTGTTTCTCTAGGTCGGCCATGTCCCTGTGCTTGTAGACTCTTCTCTCCGCTTTTGTCATCCGGCAACCGTCGATGATGCTCCCATGATTCAGCTCGTCACTGATAATCAGGTCACGCTCATCGACTAGCGCGAGAATGGTTCCTGCATTTGTCGCATAGCCGGATTGGAATGTAATCGAGGATTCTGCATTGCGATAATTAGCAAGAATTTTCTCCAGTTTCAAATGCAGGTCCATCGTGCCTGCAATTACTCGGACAGATCCGGAGCCCGCTCCGTATTTTCGTGTCGCCGCAATAGCGGCCTGTTTCAGTTTTGGATGATTGGCCAAGCCAAGATAATTGTTTGAGCATAAAACCAGGACGTTTTTTCCGTCAACCTTCGCGTGGGGCGCAGAGGGACTCTGAAGGATCCGGATACGCCAGAGAAGATTATCGCGGTCGAGACCGTCCAGTTCCTTTCGAAGACTGTCAAGAAGAGGTTCGCGTTGGAGGCCTGACTGCTGGCTCATAGTCGGGGCGTCCAGTAGGCCTGGGTAAAACGCTTTGCAACCGTCAGGCCTCGACATCGCCGGACCGGCAATAATGTTTTACACCTGTCGCAACGGGCGTGATTGCGAGTCCGAGCGAACCTGTCAAGAGAGAAAATGCATGCTGTGGTAAAGAATACACCGGGACCTGGGGCAGTCTACGAGACGTGGCCGTCTCCATCAAAGCCTGGTCTAAGAGACATTCTCGTCCGGGTAGAAGCAACTTCGATCTGCGGGACGGATCTTCAGATTTACGACTGGCACGAACTCATGGCCCATCGTGTCAAGCCTCCGCTGGTAATGGGCCACGAATTTGCCGGTAAGGTTGTGGAGGCGGGAAGGGAGGTTTCAGAACTAAGAGAAGGAGACATCGTCTCGGGCGAGACCCACATCAACTGCGGTCGATGCTTCCAGTGTCGAACTGGAAATGGTCACATCTGCGAGAGAATGCTTCTACGAGGGGTCGACACGGATGGATGTTTCGCCGAGTACCACATGTTGCACGAGAGTAGTGCTTGGCTGAACGACAAGAGGATTCCAATTGAGGTAGCCTCCGCGCAAGAGCCTTTGGGTAACGCTGTGCACGCCGCGTCGGCAGCGGAGATTTCTGGAAACAAGGTGGCGGTCTTCGGCTGCGGTCCTATCGGGGCCTGCTTGATCGGGCTTGCCAAGTCATATGGAGCTAGCAAGATCTTCGGCGTTGATATTGTAGACTATCGATTGAACTTGGCTAAGAAGATGGGGGGCGATGTCCTCATCAACGGATCCCAAGAAAACGTGGTCAAGAAGATCATGGACATGACTGATGGCCGCGGAGTTGACGTGTTCTTCGAGATGTCTGGCGCTCCTCCCTCTTTCGAGGAGGGATTCAAGGTTCTCCGGCCTGGAGGAACCGCGATATTTTTCGGTCTTCCGGCCAAGAATATCGAGATGGACGTTGCGAACTGGATCGTCTTCAAGGACGCTCACATCCGCGGTGTCTTCGGTCGAAAACTCTGGGGCACATGGTACAAGACAGCGGAGGTCTTGAAGGCTGGAGAGGTTGATCTTTCCAAGGTAATCACTCACCGATTCGCTCTAGACGAGTTCGCGAAGGCGTTCACTCTCATGAAGTCGGGCCAATCGGGAAAGATCGTGATGTATCCAAACAGGAAGCCCCCCTCAAACTAGACTCGGCGGCAGGAAAGGTGGGTCTAAGGAACTAGCCCCTTCTTTTCCAGACTTTCGAAGGCGATCCTAAACCAAGGCGTATACTTTCCCGGATTGGCTTCCATATCGTGTTTAAGCTTGTTAGGCATGACCCATTTCCAGTCGTCAATTTCCTCGGAGTTCGGCTTCGGAACACCATCAAATTTTCCGGTAAAAACATGGTCGAACTCATGCTCTGTCAGCTTGCTCTCCTTGTCAGTCGCCTTGTACGTGAAGCTAAAGACCTCGTGTAGGTCCGTGTCGAAGCCGAATTCCTGTTTCAGTTTCCTATGCGCTGCTTTCTCCAACTCTTCGCCTTTTCGAGGATGGCTGCAGCATGGGTTGGTCCAGAGGTTGCGGAAGTGGTGTTTGGCCTTTGCTCGCAGTTGGAGAAGAACTTCGCCTTTCGAGTTGAATATGAATATGGAGAATGCCCGGTGGAGTTTTCCCCCGTTACTATGGGCGCTCATCTTCTCCTCGTAGCCGATGGGGTTGTCTGTTTCATCAACTAAGATTACTGTCTCTGTCATTCCGCTCATTCTTTCACGCCCGCGTCTGTTTGAATCCTTTCGCTATCGTTATGATAGCGTGGGTATTTACGGCTAAGCGTACGAGGTCGGCCCTAGCGTCTTTTCTGCTCAGGAGCCTGTGCTTCTTTCTGCCGGGTTCTAACGATTTCCGAGGAGATGTTCTTCAGAAGTATTATTCTCTGTCCGGTCTTCTTTACCGTAACGCTGCCAGTCTTCTCTCCTGGAGCATGGGGCAGGGCGGCCTTCTCAATGATTTCTGGAGAATAACCTAGGGTCATGGCGGCTTGCCAGATCTCCTTGGCGCTTGGCGTCTTGACGGCCCTGGAGACTGGTAGTCGGCGTCCCTGTCCTCTGGTCTTGGAGCTGTCTAGGTGGGCGGGCCATACTATCAAGAATCCTGGGCGTTTCAAATCGCCCTACCCGCAAAGCTAGCTCTTCTGAATTTTCTCGACGAGAATTGCGTTGATTACGCCGTCTTGGCCTGGTCGCGAGGTTACTCTGGCCTGGCCTGCCTCCGTCTCGACAATAGCGCCCTTTGTGATCACTCCTCTTCTCTGATAGTCTACATTCGCAGGGTTCCGCAAGACGCGAAGAAGCTTCGTCTTGGAAGTCTTGCCAGTGGCCTTGTCGGTCACTACGGCAGAGTCCGCCCTTGCAATGCGCACCTTCAAGCCCCCGCCGCGGGTCCCGACCCATCTCTTCTTCGCAGGTCCTAATGTCGTCTCGGTAGGCTCTGAGCCCGCTTCATAAGCCCGCTTTCCCCGCCATGCCCTCTTAGTTCCGCCAGTAGGCTTTCTCTTGTACTGACTGCCATGACTCTGAGGCATTCTAGTTCGTCGCTGACGTCAGAAGGGTTTGGCATATTAACAGTTCTCCCGAACGAGCCAGCAGACTGGAACTTTTAGGGAGATTTCTATTCAAGGTAACCGAGCCATTAGTCCGTGAAAATTTCATCTAAATTCGTTGTTTCCAACTCAAATCATTCTTAGAATCACAATCAATCGTTGAATATTCGGGTCACCCAGAATGTGACAGTTCCACGTGATAGCCACATGCCTCTCTGTTCAGAGATCTTACACACGAGCAAACGCGGTAGCGCACCTACATAGCGGTCGGTTGAGAAATTCTTACCACGGCGGCTTTCCTGGCTGTTGTGTCATCGGTGGAGGTATTTCATGACGAACGATTCTTTCTCGCGCCAGGTAGAATGCTGTCCCATAGAGTGCTGCCGGTATGGCGGCGAGGAAGCCTGTGAAGAGGGCTACTCCGGTGCCGAAGTATAATGTCCAGAATCCGCCGCTGCCGAATGGTATGATGAACAGGTTGACCAAGCCAAGGAATATCGATATTCCGTAGGCTGTCCAGAGTAGTGTGTGACCTTTGCTTCTTTGAAGGGAGTATGTGAGGAGGACTTCTGCGAGCCCGAAGATTGCTCCGCCGATTAAGAATACGATGCCGAACAGAACCACGACAGAGGTTGAACCCCCACCCAGAGCCGATGAGATACCGTAGGCCAAGGCGTAGAAGAACCCGAATATCGTAACCGCGATCCCGACTACGAAGAAGATGAGGGCTAGTGTTGTGGTGCGGACGTGGTCTGCCCCGAACGGTTCGCGTCCGACTAAGACGAGGATTCCGCCGATAAAGCCCACTATTCCACCAATGAAGCCGGCGAAGGGAATCCACGCGATCAAGACGCCGATGACGAGAAGGAGAAGTCCTGTAAGACTGTTGTTTATCTTGTTTGTTCGGACGACCTCCCAGTAGTTTGCTGGATATTGGTACGGATAATACGGTTGAATGGGAGGCGGAGCATAACCCATCGGGGGGAGCGTGGGAGCCGGGACATTTACTAGTGATGTGCCGCAGGTACTGCAGAAACGTGCAGTCGGGGTGTTGTTTGCACCGCACCTAGGACAGGTTACAACGGACATTGTCTACGAGACCAACCCCTTACTATGCGGTTGTTGAAGAGTTAACTCTTGAGATGACTTAGGTCTGGCCGTGAATTGCGGGCAAAACGCGGTTTTCTTTCCCTGAATCCTTTCGGAGTAACCGAATCTTTATCTGTTCGGCACGGCTTTTGCATTCTAAAATCGAGGCGCATGTGAAAGAATGCCGAACTATTGCTTGGAGTGCGGGGGAAACTTGAGCTATGATCCCGCGATCAAGCAATACGCCTGTAAGAGTTGTGGCTTGACCTTTTCATCGCAGGACCTTCTTCAAGGCCGCGAAAAGATGCTTCAGAGTCAGGAGACGGCAGACGAGGAGAAGAAACGCCGCCAGAAAGACTATCTCAAATGGTGGCTCAGCGACAAGAAGAAGCCCTAGACTTAACCAGCCGATTCTAAGCCAGAACTTTCTCTAGCAATATCCAACCTACGTGTCTCTTGAATCCGAGCTTGGTGTTAACGGCGAGCATCGCAGCGTTGGTCGAGTCGTTCCAGGTTTCGATGCTCTCGTATCCGTTCTTCCTCGCGAATTCTATCACCTTGATCTTTAACGCTGTGGCAATGCCTCTGCCGCGATATTCTCTTCTGACCCCGGTATCGTCTTGGGAAAGGGTCCGAGGCATTTTCTCGTTTCTTAGCAGGTTGCTCATACCTACGAATTCCGGTCCGTCATTTGCTATTACGTAGCCCTCGGGAAGTAGCCGTGGACTGTTGGAAAGCAGCGTTTTCCACTGCTCATACGAGAGGGGCGTGAAATCTGCTTGACGGGGCATATCCGCGACTATATGCTGGACTAGGTCATGCAATTTCTTGAGCGAATTTTCGCCATGTTGAAGTTCTTCTGTGAGCGTTGTGAAGTTGATCCCTTGTTCGGCCACTCTCGAAAGGTCTGTACGAAACCTTTCGGGTTTGAAGGTGGAGAGGTCTAGACGGGACTCCCAGTCTCTCCTCCTTTCATCGAAACCTCTTCTCTCAAAGAACTCTCTTTGAAAATGGAGGTCCTCGCGGTTCATCGTCCAAGCGACTTCCGCGCTTAGAGCCGTTAGCTCGTCGAGTAGTTTATCGAAGATTGCCCCTCCAACGCCCATTCTCTGATACTGAGGGTCAACGTAGATACTCACCATGAACTTTCGTGGATGGTACATGTCGAGCACGTTGGCGATTTGGCCAAATCCTATGGTCGCGTCGGTGCGATCGTCGAAGCAAACAAATCGTCTCACCAGATATTTTGACTTGTCAATGCTGTCGTCCCTTGCTTGTTGTTCAACAGCGCTGACTCGATACTCTGGATAGTTAGCGTTGTAAATCTCTTCCAACCTCTCATAGTCTGCCGATCCGAAGTCTCTGAAGCTGAGAGATAGAGTCCTCTGACTGCTCATATGACGACCTCACCAAACCGGCCATGTTAAACTGAGCGCTTCCATCTGGGTCTTTCAGCCGTCTGTTTCTCGCTATCAAGCACAGATTTTATTCCCTAACCAATCATTCCTACTGCGATCAAACCTGGCTAGGTCAAAGTCCGAAAATATCGTAGAATCCGTCCTCGAAGGCTGGAGACGTGGCGCCCGCGGACCTCTCCCGCAAATGACTCCTCTCCAGCTTCTCAACGCACTCGTTCTCATAGAGCGCGAGGGACCGATGGGACGTAGAGCATTGGCTCATGCCCTCCAAATCAAAGATGGCGTGGCCCGTGGACTTTTGGAGAGGCTGGCTGAGAGCGATCTTGTTTCTGTCACCGAAGCCGGAGTCGAGCTGTCCAAGCGAGGAAAACAGAGCCTTCACAAGTTTCTACATCAGCTATCTGTCGAGAGGATTGTTCCTCTCGAGGAATCGGACCTTATTCCCGACAAGCCGACGATGAACGTACACGTCAGAGGCGCTTACAGACCAGGGATGACCGGAATAGCTCAGAGGGACCAAGCAATCAAAGCCGGCGCCGATGGTTCCATAACAGTCGCTGTCCTCGGTGGAAAGCTGGTCATTCCGCCAGACAACAAGAATCTCGCTACTCTGGCACCGAAGGAAAACGCTCGTCTTCGAAACGAATTCAACCCATCCGACAAAGACCTGATCATTATCGGATTTGGAAAGGATGAGTCAAGTGCCCTGGCTGGGGCTATGGCAGCAGTTCTCTCACTTAGACAACATTAGGACTGCTCCCGATGCAAAAGAGGAAAAATCCTAAACCACCTACCGCGGAGATCTTATCGATCGGCAACGAGCTCCTGATAGGACATACTCTAGACACAAACTCGCACTGGATTGCTAAACATCTAAACATGCTTGGATGGGTCCTCCAACGGGTCACGCAGCTTCGCGATTCGCCCGATTCCATTGTGTCAGGAATTCGGGAATCGATTCGTAGACGGCCGGTGGTGCTCATCACTCTGGGCGGGCTGGGTCCAACTCATGACGACATGACACTAGCCGGAATATCCCGGGCGCTAGACAGACCTCTCCGATTGAACAAAGACGCTCTACGACTGGTTGAGGAGCATTATCGTAGACTTGAGATTCCGCCGAGGCTAACGAAGTACCGGGCTAAGATGGCTACACTTCCACGTGGCGCAGTGCCGATGGCTAATCCTATTGGCACAGCCCCTGGAGTATTGATCAGAGAGTCTGGAACCACCATATTTTCCCTGCCTGGTGTTCCTTCCGAGATGAAGGCAATTTTTCGCGACTCTATCATGCTTTTCCTAGAATCTTTCTTATCGAGCCGACCGAACGAATTGCAGTTCAAGATCGCCGGAATAATCGAGTCAGCCCTTGCTCCAATCCTCGACAAGGCCAGAAAGTCGTATCCCGGATTGTACTTCAAATCGCATCCTAGAGGGAAGGAGACGGGAGTGAGACCATTGATCTTGTTGCACATCTATAGCACGGACCCGGAGTCCGCGAACAAAGTCACTGAGGCTGCGGAGTATGTAGTTCGACGCGTTTCAGGTCTTCGGAAATGAGTTGTTGACTGTATGGTCTTAGCTCGAGACTAAATTACTCTGTCGCTACTTCGACGAGCTCGTCTGGGGATTTGGATGTCGACTGGGCGAGGTTCATGATTCCGCCGGTCAAGCTCTGGGCTCCCACTCCCTTCTTTGTTAGTATCTCTGCAGCTCGGAGAGATGTTCCGCCAGCCATGCAGACGAGGAGGGTTCTCGATCGTCCCTTCGGAAGGAGCTCGGCTATTCCCTTCGGGATTTCGTCTTTCGTGATGAGTGCTTGGACATCTTGTACCTTGGCGATCTTGATTTTGTTCTTGTCAACGTGGAGGGAAGATGCAACTAGCTCGACTCCTGCTTCCTTCGGGACGAACATTGCATGAGTCCACAGCACTTCGTCATAGTTCGCCTGGTTCGCGCTTGCCTCTTCAACGGTTGTTTCTAGGCTTCCCTGGGCTTCTTCTGGAATTTCCAGCCCTGTCATGTACTTCTGTAGCCCGTCTGCGATGATTACTACGAACTTGTTGCCTGCGCCATAGTTGATCATCTGAAGGCACGAGTAAAGTGCGAGGGCGCCGCTTTCTCCTATTCCGTATCCTCTGCCTGCGAAGAACTTGAGAAGTTTTCTTGCGGCTTCGAAGTCTACCTCGTGCTGGCCGGCGTAGAGTTCCGGCTGGTAGAATCTCAAACCCACTGCTTTGTCCCTCGTTCTGATTCCTGCCACGTCTTGGTTGAAAAGTGGGAAGACGACATGGACTGATTTGCTGCTGTACATGCTTTGGACATATTTTGCAATCCCGGTTGATGTTCCACCGGTGCCGAAGGCTGCGATCAGCTGGAACTCGCTGAGCGAGTGTCCTTGGGTCTTGAGTTGTTGGTCGATCTCTGGGGCTGTGACGTTTTCGTGTGACTTGACGTTCAGTTCGTTATCGTATTGTTCTGGACAGAACCCGTGATAGACTTTGGCCAGGAGCTTTGCGAGGTTGATGATGTCCTGTTTCGCAAGCAGACTCTCAACTTCTTTCCGGGAGGTGTCGAAGATGCTCTCGTCTAGTCCGAGTTGGACTAGTTGTCCGCGTAAATTTGTCGCCGCAGCCTTTGCTACGATCAGATTCTGGTCAATTTTCAATCCGGGTGCTGGACAGATGTCCACGTCCAGGTTGACAGATTTTACACCTTCATTCTTCAGCTCGTCCAAGACTCCGCCTTGCAGTTTTCTTGAGACCAGCGCGATTACGTCGAGCCCTAGGTCTTGTAGCATTCCAAGGGCTAACCCGAAATTGCCAGAGGTCGCCTCGAAGACCCTCTGCCCGGTCCTAAGTTTCCCGGTCGCGATTGCGTTTCTGATGATTTCTACGGCCGGTCGGACCTTTACGGAACCTCCGAAGATTTGAGAGTCGAACTTTGCAAGGACAGTGGCTGTTCCTGTAGGTATTGTGAGACCGTATTCGATTCTAGCGCACTCGACAAGCGTGTCGGTAATGTCTACTAATGGAGTGGGATTGGCAATCTGATTTGCCTCGATATGAGGGGTCTTGCTTAGGATTTCTTTGTCGAATCTTCTGAGAAGGTCCGCGTCAAAGTTCGAGGATTGAACTGAATCCAGCACTACCCGTCTACTACGTTAGGGATACGGCTTTATATAACGTATGTCATACGCGTTGCCATGACCGGAACATACCGGGCGCCGGACGTCCCAAAAGAACGAGTAACTGGAGAATTTGTCAGGGATGAACTCTTGAGATGCTTCGAGAGCGCTAACAAGGAATTCCTCACTGTTCTAAATCAACCAGTCGCAGACGAGGCGTTGAAAGGCCAGGTGAAGCAGTTCGTCGAGGGAGTTTTCCAGAATTGCGGAGTAAGCTACACTAATCCAACAAAGACTGGGATCCTTACCGCGATCAGCCAGTGCAAGACAAATGCTGAGAAGATGATGGGACCACAAGGCGCGGACATTATCCGACACCATTATGATGAGATGATGAAGCTGGTCAACAGGCTTCCCGCCGACAAACCCCTAGCATCTCCTGATATGATCCGATTATAATCTAATTAACCACCATCTCTGTGAACTCTCCAAGGTTCCACCGATGGGAGAAAAACCGGGAATTATGGTCAATCCTATTCTCTTTCTTATCGTCGTCGGACTAGGCGTGCTGTTCGTTGCCGCCCTACTCTACCAAATCATCGGCTCCCGCTAGCAAATCTCACCCAGAAACCAGACTAACTGGCACGGAAACCATCATTCCTGACACATGCGGTTGGACGAGAATCGACGTCACTCGGAGCATTCAACCGAACAACGTTTCGGCCAAGCCCATAACGTCCGACCCGGACAGAAAAATCCGATATCGTCCAGGAATAAGCATGCTTACCCGACCCCGGGGGACGTACGAATGCTCTCACGGAAAGTCTCACAAACTCCGCGCAGACACCGGGGCATTCTGACTCAACAACTAATTAGTAATCCTCGCGCGGGTCTCTACAGCCAACCTTGGAAGAGAATCGACAACAGCTACACATCCCGCGCTCAGTGCGGCTGGATCGGATAGTTGACGAGACCCCGTCCATCCGGTCGTTCTGGTTTAGCGACACCACCCTTCACCAGGCTAGCCCCGGACAGTTTGCAATGGTCTGGATCCCTGGCGTAGATGAGGTCCCTATGAGCGTCCTCGCCATCCACGGAAAATCCGAGGCGGGCGTCGTCATCAAGAAAGGCGGGCCAGTCAGCACATCCCTTTGGGAGAAAAAACCCGGTGACCTCTTCTGGATACGGGGACCCTACGGGCACCCGTACAGCGTCGGCCACCACCAGAAACTCCTCGTCGTCGGCGGAGGAACAGGCCTCGTCCCACTACTCTCTCTACTCGTCCACTTCCGGGGCCGCGACGTCACTCTGATAACGGGCGCCAGGACCGCCAACGAGCTCCTGTTCAAGGAATGGCTGATCAACGACAGCAAGGAACACCATTTCAAACTACTATTCGCAACAGATGACGGAACCTACGGCGAAAAGAACCAAGTCCCAAAAGTAGCAGAGGAAGTTCTGCAGAAGGAACAGTTCGACGCCATCTACACATGCGGACCCGAGCCAATGATGAAAAAGATCTACGACCTAGCAATGACCGCCCACTGCCACGTCCAGGTAAGCCTTGAGAGAGTCTTCAAGTGTGGAGTAGGAATATGTGCCGCCTGCGTAATCGGACCATACCTCGTTTGTCACGACGGACCCGTATTCACGGAGAGAGAGCTCAGCGCGATGCCAGAGTTTGGAAATACTAGACGCGACCTCTCCGGAAAAAAGATCCCACTGGGGGCTGGCCATTGATCGTCAACGCTGCGATTGCTCAACCCGAGCTGACATGACTTGGTTGAGAAGAAGCGAACCAGGACAATACGCCACATTGTACGCTTTCCGAATGGCTCTCCAGAAGACATCTATCGAGCATTTTTGTCAACAAGAGAGCACTCTCAATTCACCAGCTCCAACGCTCGATGTAGTGCAAAGGTCAACCAGAGATTTACGGCCTGGGACGGGTACATTTCCGGCAAGAACATCGAACTTGTGAAAGACAAGGAGATCGTGCAGGAGTGGAAGACTACAGAATGGCCCGAAGGATACGAACCGTCAATTCTCAAACTTTCTTTGAAAAGTGATGGAAACGGGACCAGGCTCAACATGATTCAAACAAAGGTCCCAGGATCACAGTACGAAGAGTACAACAACGGCTGGTACGAATCGTACTGGGACCCGATGAACGAATACTTCAACAAGAAAGCCTCGAAGAAAGCCAAAGATCGTCCAAAGAAAACGAAGCGTTAATTAGCGCGAGCAGACTTTTCACCGCTAACCAAGGAGATAGAGACTCACGCCAACTCACGGCTCACTAACAAAGGCAGGCAAAGTCCGACAACAGACCCCGAAGATAGCTGCG
>Ga0070732_10000817_pt1 | contig 17922 bp, 16 predicted proteins | sample Coa_R1_5_FD_66449 | JGI IMG/M metagenome (GOLD analysis project Ga0070732, IMG submission 66449) | Surface soil microbial communities from Centralia Pennsylvania, which are recovering from an underground coalmine fire - Coalmine... | ecosystem: Environmental > Terrestrial > Soil > Unclassified ...
GCTTGGTCCGAGAAAACGAACGCGAAACAAAGGGGAGTCGACTGGCAGTTCCGCATCGACGACGCCCGTGTAAAACTGAAGCGACTATACCCCAAATTCAAGACTTGATGAGGCACTAGTAATGGATCCGCGAAAGGCTTTCCTGAACGTCGACGCCAATGCGGATGGTTACCACGAAGAGCCGAACATTTCGGGATCAATTATTCAGAAAAAGTTGGTTTCCAGGGGAGCATTTGGATGGCGAGGCGATGTTGTGCTCGAAATGTACAAGAACCCTGAGGCGAAATTGACCTTGTTGCTTCCCAACGATTACCGAGGGGTGCTTACACTGCATTTTGCATCGCACGATTCGCCGCCCGTTCCGGCACGGAACCGTGAATTCATTTATGAAGCTTCGGAGAACGGGCGTGTGCAGATCAAAGAGACCGGACTAATCGAACGGGTATGCTATTACGATCATTTCCACTCTCGTTACCGAAATGGAGTGGAAATTCCAACGGTTGTCGACGCCGGGATGAGCAACGTTGCACCGAATTCGATCGCACTTCGCTTTATCACGCCGGTATGGGAAGATCACATTTGGGTATATGTGGTTGGGACCAAGGCCGATGCCGACCAGGTGTACGAAGCCATTTGGGGAGACGGGAATCACTTCAACCGGCCGGTTTATTTGCGTTTAATCGAGAATCGGTAGCTCGCAAATGCACTTTGCCGTAGCGCGCAACCAAAGGGGCAACCATTCGGTGGCCTCCGCCGGTGAAATCGCGCCCACTCCTATTTCGTTTTGCCCTTCGTATTGGGTCGGCTCTTGTCCGGCAGGCGCGGCCGGCCACAATAGCCGCCACATGTTCCCTTGGGACCGGATCTGGCGGTTTTCGCCGTCACGAGTAACAATTAGCTGTGCTCCTGGATTCTCTGACCTTAAACTGGTGAGTTGAAATGTTCCGTAAGATCAGAGCAAGTCGCGTCTTTCTTGTGTTTGCGATTTGTCTGATCGTCGCACTGTTGTGGCTTTCGGGCGCACATTGGACCTTGTTGGGACACATCAAAGGTGAAGCGTCATACAAAGGCCAGCCCACGAGGGTATGGAGTAAAAGACTGCAAGCAATTACTGTATCGGGATACGCTGGTTTCGATGTGCAAAGCGCAGGGAGCCATGTAGTTCGGGAGTATTCGCGGCCGAGCAATACCGTCTGGGATTGGCTTGACTACCTGGAAGGCAAACCCACTTCGTATGTCGATGTTCCTGAGGCGGAAGTACCTTTTACCGATGGCGATCCTCGTGCGGTCCCCGTGCTAATTGAGTTGTTAGACAACCGCGACCCCGACGTTCGTTTGCTGGCAGCGCGAGGATTGTGCAGAATTGGCCCTGAAGCAAAAGGTGCGATGCCCGCCCTTCAAAAAACGTTGGACGCGGACATCGACCGGCGCGAGTTTGACGTGGTTTTGGAACTTGAGAATGCAATCGAGAGGATTGACCCAGAGGCGTGGTCGAAGATTGCAACCGAGGATTTTTTCAATCGTATTCGGCAACATTCGGGCTTAATAAGATAGACAAGCGAGGCGACCAACTTACGAAATCGAGGGCACTTCTATTTCGTTTTGACCTTCGCATTGGGCCGGCTCTGACAGGGGCGGCGCGGCTAACCACAACAGCCGCGCCGCGTTCGCTTCGAGCGAACTTCGGTGGCCATTGCTACCACGAAAAATAACTACCACTGACGCCGAGTTCCCATTGCATCTCAGCGCACTTCTCTTCCATATCCATCGGCTCCATACACGTCGTCTTCGCGGCAGCGGCGGATCTTCTCGCCTTTCGAATTGATGTAATACCACGCTCCGCCGGACCATTGAGCCGGGCCATCGGGATAATGGTCGAAACGTCCACCTTCATGAACACGCGCTAAACCGCCGGAAAAACGGTCCGCATCATTGAATGGACCGCTGATGAGCGTCTTTCCCGTCTTGTCGATGAAACACCAGTGCTTGCCCTTCTGGACTGCTGCGAGTCCTTCCGCGAAGGCGCGTGCATCGTCAAACTGTGGCGGAATGACGATGCGGCCGCTCTTGTCCATGTATCCCCACCTTTTGTTCACGCCCACTGGGGCCAATCCTTCGGCGAAGTTGCCCGCCCATTCAAATTGTGGCTGGATCACGAAGGAGCCACTCTGGTCGATGAACCCGTTGAACTGATCCTTGTGGCCCATGATGTTGATACGAGCGAGACCCTCGGAGAACGGAGCTGCGCTACCGATCCAGCGCATGGGGTCATCCTGTTCATACTCCAAAGTTATTTTGGTCTTACCGGTCTTATCGATGTACACAAACTTGTCACCAATTCGCACCAGGGCAAGTCCGTCGGAAAAACGATCTACATACTCAAATTGGATGGGGATCGCCAACGCCCCGGTCTTGTCGATGAAACCCCATTTCCCCCCGACCTTCAGCGTCGGCCGCGGCGGTGTATTGTCCGGTTTCGCTCCGATGTTGACTCCGGCCAAGCCGTCGGAAAATGAATCGCTCTTGTCGTACTCTGCCGGCACCATGATCTTGCCTTTGCGGTCGATGAACCCACACTTGTCCTTTTTCGAGAATTCGGCCAGGCCCTCCGAGAACCGCCAGACCCAATAGACATCCTTCAGTTCCCCTTCAAGCATAAAGGCAACTTTGCCTTGCGTGTCGAGAAAACCGCGGCTTGTCCCGTCAACAAACCTTGCAAGTCCGTCGCTGAAGTCCTTTGCGTATGTGAAGCGCGGCGGCACAACCACTTCGCCGTTGCGGTTGATGTAACCCCACTTGCCGTCTTTGCCGCCCTCGTGAAAGGGGAACAATTTGGTTGCGGTGGCCTGCGGTTCCTCACCCCGGCCGTCGTGCGGACATTCGAGCAACGCGAGGCTGATTAGCACTGCAAAGAGCTTCTCGCGTCTCAAGTTCATGGTTACAAACTCCATGATATTTCGGGGGAACTGTTAAAGGATTTTGACCTCCGCTTTGGGTTTTCTCTTGCCGGGCCGGCGCGACCGGTCACTATAGCTGCCGGGCGTTCCCCTTCGAGCCACTTTTCTCTCTGATTACCGAGCAACGAGGACTTACCACGGTTTCTGCAGCTTTCGGCCTTCGCGATCGATCAGCCACCATTCTCCGCTTTGCCAGATGGGACCCACGTGGCGAGCCATCTCGCGTTCGCCGCCAATGTGAACGATAGCCAGACCATTGCGAAAGTCTCGAGTTTCATTGAACTTCGCTTCGATCTTGACGGCGCCTGTTTTGTCAATGTAACCCCATTCCTCGCCTTTCTCCCAGCGAGCGGCTTTCTTCAGCGCCACTCCGGCCAGGCCTTCGCTGAAAGAGTCGGCTTCCATGAACTTCGGCTCAATCAGGAATTTGCCTTGGCGGTCTATGTAACCGTAGAGGTGGTCTCCGGATTTTTGCTGCACGGAAACGAGAGCAAGCCCCTCACAATACTCCCATGCGTATCCTTCGACGGTAAATTGGTTTTTTCCTTTCTTATCGATGAAAGCCGTGTCCCAATGACCCGAATTGTCCACGTACAACGGGGCCACGCCGGCGCGGAAGTCACCGACAGGCGAGTCGCCGACATCGAGCACCGTTTTTCCTGACTGGTCAATAAATTTCGTCCGTTTGTCGTTGGTGACCTGGGCCAGGCCCTCTCAAAACGAATGCACATTCTCGAACTCAAGGGGAACAATCACTTCGCCGCGCGTGTTGATAAATCCCCATTTGCCGCCTTGCCGCCAAGGAGTAAGGCCAAACTTCGCACCCAGGTTCACGGCAGCTAACCCTTCCGAGAAATCCAATACATCGTCGTATTTTGGCGAGATGATAATCGTCCCCTTGGTGTCGCAAAGCCCCCATTGCCGCTTCTCGTCATCCTCAAACCACAGCAAGCCTTCGGAAAAGTGCCGGCTCGTCGATGTGCCGTCGGGCAACCCGAACTGGGTGCGCCCTTCCTTGTCGATGCAGAGAGCTTTCTTACCCTGCCGAACCATTGCCAGTCCCTCAAAGAAGTCGCTCGCATCGTCGTATTTCGGTTTGAGGACGACCTTTGTGGTCGATAAACCCATACTTGGAAGACGACATGAAGGCACGGACCAGGACCGGTCCTGTCTGCCCTAAAAGCTTCGGGCTGTTCGGCTCCTGCGCTTCCCCCGGAGAATTGCATGCCAGCAGACGGGCGAAGAGAATGATGGCCGGGGCAAGGGAAGTTCGAGCTTGCATGAGAATCTCCTCCCTTGCAGGGTCCGCAGGGCCTTGCGGCCACCAAAGCGGCCGAGTTTGGCTATGTCAAAGATTGTAACCAGTTTTCTCGCGCTGTTGGCCTAATTCGACTAATTCACTTGAAATTGCTGTCTTGATTTTTGGCCGTAGCCGCAGGCTTTAGCCTGCGCGGAAGCCCAACGCGCAGGCTAAAGCCTGCGGCTACAGCTAGAGCCATTGCAGCCACGCCGGCTCGTGACACGATTGTGAAACTCGCATTGCCCTTCCCTTCGTGCTTGACCGACAGAAAGCGGAAATCGGGCGCGCTCAATTTGATTACCGGCGGCTTTGCTTGAGGGTGCAATGGGAACCGGCCGATGACAGGAAGTGACCACGATCCGCACCGTGCTTGCTGGAGGTACGAAAATGCGCTGCAAAGCGATAGTCGTGATAGCAGCAATCCTGCTGGCGGCGCTGGCAATGACTTCGCCGGCGCAAGCTCAAAACGGCTACCCCCGGGCGATAGGCGTCGGCAGCCCTCAGGATCCCTATTCGCCCCACTGGGATCCATTCTACCCCTACTACTTTTCGAGCCCGGGCTATTACCGTGGCAAAGACGGCCACCTGTATCCCGCAGGGCCGCCGGCGTTTCCCGATGGCAAGGCCTATCCGCCGGGCAAGTTGCTGCCGGGCCGCCGGCCAAGCCGGTTCTACAAACCGCCGGCCGAGTCTTCGAATTACATTCCGAGCGGCACACCGAGCAATGCCACGGCGCCGGCGAATGGCACACCGGGGCAGCCGTAAGCGCTGGACTTAGCACGCACCCGACATGAGTTAACTTGTTCCCAGGCGGGAGCATGGCGGGGACTGAACCCTGAAAGGGTTCGATATCATAGCCCAGGGTTGCCGCGCTTCGCGGCTACCCTGGGGAGCAGTGGGCATTTCCTAACGGTCTACCCTGAAAGGGTTGCATTGGGCTTCCCAGGGTAGCGGCGAAGCGCCGCAACCCCGGGCTACGAGACGCAACGCCTTCGGCGGTAAAAAGCCGGATTGAAAGTCCAAGTAAATTGTTGAACGCCATTAGCCTGCGTCGGTATCCGCAGGCTAAAGCCTTCGGCTACAACTCGTGGCGGTCTTGACCGAATTCTCCTTGATTCCAACTTCTTGCCAACTCGCTTGCTGCCGAACGAGGAATTCGAATAATGTGAGCTATCATTCCATTGTGCAGTGGCACAAGATTAATGAGTTCCAAGCGAGGTCAACCATGCCCAGCGAATCGGAATCCATCGGCGTCCGGCGAGATGAGTTTTATAGCCTGATGGCCTTGCTGTTCTTCAGCTTGTTTGCCGTCGTCGCCGTGCTGTCGTTGGAACCGAGCCCGGAATATCGAATTGTGTGCAACATGATTCTGTTCGTTGTCTTCGCTGGGGCCGGCGCCTGGTTCATGACGCTGTCGGCGCGGGAACGAAAGCGCGCGACCGAATTGGCGGCGGAATCAGCCAATCGCCGGGCGGAATGAATGGCGGTCTGCTCCCCAGGGTAGCCGCGAAGCGCGGCAACCCTGGGCTATGTGATGGAACCCCGTTGGGGGTTTAGGCATCGCTCGAAACCTCCCATTACGAACATGGCTCCTCGCGGCAGCGAGTTACGCATCACCGCTCTTATTTTCGCTTTCGAATACATTACAATACCCACCAATCCGCATTCCATCCTGCCTCGGAGCCAATTTCCCATGCTTCGCCGCACACTCTCCCTCCTCGCCGCCACCATCCCCGCCGTTGCTCTCGCCCAGGTGCCGCCGGAGAAGGCTGTCTCCACCCTTAAGGTCGCCGAAGGCTTGCAAGTGGAACTCTTCGCGTCGGAGCCCGACGTCATCAACCCCACCAGCATTGACGTCGATCACCTGGGCCGGGTGTGGGTTTGCGAGGCGGTGAACTATCGGCGCATCAACTTTGGCCGGCCAATCCTGCGGCCGGAGGGCGACCGCATTGTGATTCTCGAAGACACTAAGGGCGTGGGCAAAGCGGACAAGGCGACGGTGTTTTACCAGGGGAAGGAGATCATCGCGCCTATCGGCATTTGCGTAGTTCCTATCCCCTCCCCCTCGACGGGGGAGGGTAAGGGTGGGGGTGACGGGAAGAATACCCCCCACCCTAACCCTCCCCCACAAGGGGGGAGGGAACCAAATCCCCCACAAGGGGGGAGGGAACAGAAGAGACCCTCCCCATCGACGGGGGAGGGTAAGGGCGGGGGTGATCGCTCTCGCGCTTGCCGCGTCTTCGTCTGCCAGTCGCCCGATATCCTCGTCTTCGAAGACCTCGACGGCGATGGCAAAGCCGATGGGCCGCCGAAGAAGTTCCTCACCGGCTTCAAGGGCTTCGACCACGACCACGGCGTCCATGGCATCAACATCGGCCCCGACGGCAAGCTTTATTTCACCGTCGGCGACCAGGGCGTGGATGGGCTTCAATCATCCGATGGCAAGGGCCGCAAGTGGAAGTCGAACAACACCGATTGCCGGGCCGGCACCGTTTGGCGCTGCGACATGGACGGCAAGAACCTGGAACTGATCGCCCACAACTTCCGCAACAATTACGAATGCTGCGTGAACAGCTTCGGCGAAATCTGGCTCAGCGACAATGACGACGACGGCAACCAGCAGACGCGCATCTGCTACGTGATGCCCGGCGGCGACTACGGCTACTACCCGCGCGGCCCCGGCCAAAGCCACTGGCACGAAGAGCAGCCGGGCATTGTCCACAAGGTGCTGCGCACGTATCAAGGCTCGCCAACCGGCATCTGCTTCTACGAAGGCCAGCTTCTGCCGAAGATATATCAGGGCCAGCTACTGCACGTCGATGCTGGGCCGAATGAGTTCCGCTGCTTCCACATCAAGCCGAAAGGGGCCGGCTACGAGTTGGAGAAAGAAGTCCTGGTCACGAGCAGCGATAGCTGGTGCCGCTTCTCGGATGTGTGCGTGGCCCCGGACGGCAGCGTGATGCTGGCCGACTGGTACGACCCCGGCGTCGGCGGCCACGGCATGGGCGACTGGACCCGCGGCCGCATCTTCCGCGTGACGCCGAAGGGGCATGTGGGCTACAAGGTGCCGAAGGTAGACCTGAACAGCACTGCTGGATTACTTGCCGCTGCGCGGTCGGCAAACCTCGCGACGCGGAGTCTGATGTATAGTCTTGGACCTGATGCGATCGCTGAAAAACTGGCCGATTCTCGAGAAGAAATCGCGAAGGACAGCGAATTATCCGCTCGGCTAATCCTGTTGATGGCACGAGGCTATCAATACCCGCTTTGGATCGAAGCGGTGTCGACGTATCGGCAAGCCGCTGACCCGAAATTGCGCCCCATGGCGGAACGTCTGATTGAAGAATTCCATTGGAATGATCACCCAACCAATCGATCACTCACATTCACTGAGACTGACGTCAAATGGCTCGATAAGTACGACAATCACGAAGTGATGCGTGAAATGCTCATTTGGATGCGAAAGATAGAAAATCCAGGCCAGATATTGCCGCTCTTCTACGCTCTAGCGAAGAGATACGACGGTCAAGATCTCTTCTACCGGGCCGCGCTTAACATCGCTTGCGGGACCAATCCGCAACGGCGGGCGAAGATTCTGGCCGACTTCGACAAGCACTTCCCGGAACTCAACGACAAGACGCTGGACCTGATCTGGGAGCTGCGGCCGCCAGGGGCCGCGGCGCGCCTGGAAAAGCATTTGACCGACGCCAGCCTCAAGCCCGAACAGCGCGGCCGGATCGTCGATATCCTGGCCGGCAGTGACGACCCCGCCGCCGGCAAGGCGCTGCTTTCGCTCCTGAGCACGCAGCGCAAGCAAGTGGATGGGCCGGCGATTCGTGACCGGGCCTGGGCCGCACTGCGCACAAATCTCACCGGAAAATGGAGCGCGCTCGCGAAATCCGAGGAATTCAAGAATTTGGTGCGGCAGCTTCTTGCTTCGCCGCAAGCGGCAGTCGGGTTGCAACTCATCGCGGCGTCGAAAGACACCGCATTTCTTGACGACGTATTGAAGGTCGCCAAGGATGGGCCCAAAGACCTGCGGGTCGAAGCGATTCGCACCCTGGCCAAATTCACCGATGTTCTCGATGACCGGCCCATCGACACGCTCATTGCCATCAGCGAGCCGGAGAATGAATTCTCCATCGAATGCGTGAAAGCGCTCGCCGAGCAATTGCCGACCACCCAGGTTTACGTGCATGCTAAAGACCGGGCTTTGAAGAAACTACAGGGGCTAGCCAAGGACACAAAAGTCAGCAAGGACCTAAGGCTCGCGGCCGTCACGGCCCTGGCCGGCAATCGCCACGGCAGCTTTTTCCTTCTCTACCTCAAACAGAAAAATGAGTTGCCGGAAGATGTTTCAGCCGAGGCCGCCCGTTTGCTGCGCAATTGCCCCTTCGAAGCGCAGCGCAACCAGGCTAAGCTGCTCTTCCCGCCGCCCGGCAAGCTCGACCTGAAAAAGCTGCCGCCAATTTCGGAACTCGCCAAGCGCACCGGCAATGCCGACAAGGGCCGCCAACTAGTCGCGGCTTCGGCCAAGAACGAGGCCCAGTGCCTGAAGTGCCACACTATCCGCGGCAGCGGCGGCAACGTGGGGCCGGACCTCAGCATGATCGGCAAGAAGGGCAGCCGGGAGAACATCCTCGAATCGATCCTGCTGCCGAGCAAGGCGATCGCCGATCAGTACATCCAGTGGCAAATCGAAACCAAACAGGGCCAGCAGATTCTTGGCTTGATCATCGAGGAAACGCCCGATTCGATCCTGCTGCGCGACGCCAATGCCAAGGATTACCGCATTGCCAAAAAAGACATCGACACCCGCAACAAGAGCCTGGTGTCGATCATGCCCGACAACATCGCCACCGCGTTCACGGAGGAGGAATTGCTCGATGTGGCCGAATACCTGCTCACGCTCAAGACCGCGTCGCTGACGCCGGAGACCTGGCTCATCGCCGGCCCCTTCCCCGGTGGCAAGAACAATGCGGGGCTGGATAGGGAATATCCGCCGGACAAGATGCCGTTCGATGCGAATGCGAAGTTCGACACGAAGGCCGGCAAACAAGGCTGGCGCACCGTTCGCCGCAATCCGGATGGTTACCTTGACTTGGCGGCTTTCCATGGCGACGCGGCGAATGATTCGGTGTCCTTCGCCTATCGTGAAATCGAGTCACCCGTGGATCAAGATGCCGAAATCCTGCTCGGCACCGACGACGGGGCGAATCTTTACGTCAACGGCAAGCAGGTGTATTCGGAGAAAGTCACCCGCGCTGCCGCCCCGGAGCAAGCCCGCGTGGCCGTAAAGCTGAAGAAAGGTGCCAACACGATCATACTCAAAATCGCGAATGGAAATAATCCGCATGGGTTCTATTTCACGATCGTGAGCGGGGAGGAAGTGAAAGTGAAATAACGTGCCGGTTAGCGGCCGCCCCTTCGGGGCGGCCGCTAAACAGACTTTCAGCACTTCAGCTGCTTCAGCTGGCGAATCGAATGTCGCCAACGCTATTCACGAATATCTTGGCCCAAGCAGCTGTTAGGAATTGCGAATCTTCATCCAACCGGGAAATCCGGAACCGCCCTACACGGCATAATCGTTATTTCACTCGCAACAATCTTGTATCGAAGAATCTGAAAGCATAAGATTCTACTCCAATACGTAATAGTCGTCCCACTCGCCCCCTCAGAGGAATGTCGATGGTAAAGACCGCGCCTCGGTATACGGCCGCGCAAGTGATTCTGCTGGCCGCCGACGATCTCATGGCGCAAGGAGCAAGCGAATTCAGTGAATGGGAACTCACGCTCGCCGCCTGGAAGCGCGACCGTGAGCGCTTCGGCTTGCGGGGCTACCAGGAATCGTACCCCGATCACAAACGCGTGATGATGGAAATCATGGGCAAGAAGCCGCAGAACCCGATTCTGCTTGGCCTGATGGAGAAGGTGCGGCCGAATCATTACCGTCTCACCTCGATGGGCCGGTCCGAAGCGGTGCGGCTGCGCTACAGCAACGAACCGGAGACAAAGCGCAAGGCCACGCCCCTCGGCCAGTACGATGCCATCTCCCGCTTTGTGAAGCACCAGGTTTTCGTGAAGTGGCGCGATGACCCGGATGAGCCGCGGCGCATTGCCGATGTGGCCGACTTTCTGGGCGCCGATGCCGACAATCCGGAAGACTTGATGAAGAAGTTCAAGGACGTGGTGCAGTTGATCGAAAACGCAATCAAGTGGTGCAATACGAACCACACCGATTATCTGATCAAGGACCGCAACCAGGCGACGATTCATTTCCGCGAACTGGCCGAAATCAGCGACTTCCTGCAGGCGTTGAAATACCGCTTCCCGAAGCAGCTGGAAGGCAAGAAGGGCCTGCCGCCGAAGGGATGAAAGAGCAGCGGTCAAAAGACAGAAGTCAGAAGTCAGAAATTGAAAGCCCAGGGACGGAAGTCCCTGGGCTTTTTGTTATTTACGCAGATCCATCTTTTCCTTCGCGCGGGCCAGGGCGATCTCCACTTGCAACCGGTCGGCCTTGGCGAGCAGCGACGAACTGGTGCGGACGATGCCGGCTTTCGCCATCTTATCCATCATCTGTTCAATCTCTTGCGCCTGGCTGAGATGCCTTTCGAGAACTTCCACGCGCTCTTTGTCGGTGCTGCAAAGTTCGAGTTCCGCATCCAGTAGCATGCGCTCGGCATCGCGTAGCTCTTCGACGGTTCCCTGGCCGACGCGGATTCGTTCTTTCGCCAGGCGGGCCACATCTTTCAAGATGGCGAGCCGCTCTTTTTGTAATTGCTTGATCTTTGAATCGGCCGTAGCGGGCTTTGGCTCGTCGGCATGTAGCAGCGAGGCAAAGACGACAAGCGAAATCATGCAAACCGCCATCAACGTGGAGAAGATACGCACGAGCATGGTCTGTCCTCCGTTGGGAAACCAAAGGCTGGTTCAATCGTAGGTCAGCCTTTCGAAGCGGACCGCCGCGGCGTCGCGTCAGGCTGGGAATCCTGACCTACGTTATTTGTACGGTTCTCCCACACCGGCGGCGCGATCCGTTACAATAAAGGCATCGTTTGCTCGTGGAGGGGCCTCATGCACCGGCGCATATTAATTCCGATCACGGTGCCGATTCTGATCATTAGCGGGGTGCTTTGCGTCACTTGCCTCGTGAGCGTCTGGTACACCCACCGTATGGAAGTGAACCAGGCCCAGGAAGTCTCGCGTAATGTGGAGAATCTACGGGCCGCCCAGGATCTCGAAATCGCCTTGCGGCAGTTGCGCTTTCACTCGTTTGTCTACCTCGCCCATCCTCGTCCCGACTTCCGCAAAAAAATCGAAACCGACGATGCCGATTTTCAAAACGCGCTGGGCCGGGCGGGGGATTCAGCCCTTACCGCGCGCCAGCGCGACTTGGTGAACAAAATTGACAGAGGGTTCGCACGCTATCGGCAGGAGATCGCGCCGCTCCTTGATGACGCCGCTTCCGGAAAACCTCACGAAGACTTGGGCAAGTTATATGACGCGCACCCAATTCTCTATGCCACGGATCCGTGCCATGAGTTGGTAGGAATAAATCAGGAGGCACTGAATCGCAGCTGGCGCGAGAATGAACGCGTCGGCCGGCAGGCGCGCACCGTGCTGCTCCTCATCGGCATCTTCGGCCCCGTGAGCGGTTTCGCCTTTGGCCTTGGTCTGGCCCGGATGGTGAGCCGGTCGATCTTCCGGCTCAGCGTGCGCGTGCAGGACATCGCCCAGCGGCTCGACCGCGACGTGGCTTCGGTTGCCATCGTGGCCGATGGCAATATCGACGGGCTGGATAAGCAATTGCAGCACGTGCTGAAGCGCGTTGAGGAAGTGACCGAGCGCACGCAACAACATCAGCGGGAGATGTTGCGTGCGGAGCAACTGGCCAGCGTGGGGCAGTTGGCCGCGGGTGTGGCTCATGAAGTGCGAAACCCACTAACGTCGATCAAGATGTTGATCGAACTTGCATTACGGCCACGTGATCCGAAACCGCTGACTACCGACGATCTGCGGGTGATGCATGCAGAAGTCACGCGCTTGGAGCGCACGGTGCAGGGCTTCCTCGACTTGGCGCGCCTGCCGACGCCGAAGCGCGCCGAGCATGATTTGCGCGAATCCGTCGAGCAGGCCATCGGGTTACTGCGTGCTCGGGCCCGGCAACAGGGTGTGGAGATTGTAAGCCGTTGCCCGCCGGAAGCGGTGCCGACTATGGTGGATGCCGAACAGCTGCGGACGGTGCTTGTGAATCTCGGCCTCAATGCACTGGACGTTATGCCAAAAGGCGGCCGTCTGGAGTTCAATCTTGCCGAGCGCCGGGAAGGCATTCGACTGCGTGTCAGCGACACCGGCCCCGGCATTGCGCCGGAAATCTCCGAGCGCCTGTTCACGCCGTTTGCCAGCACCAAGCCGACCGGCACCGGTTTGGGGCTCAGCATTTCGCGGCGAATTATCGAGGAACATGGCGGCAGCCTTACCGCCGGGAATCAGAAAGAAGGTGGCGCGTGCTTTATGATTTCTTTGCCGCAATCTCAAATCAAAGAGGACGCCCTGAAAAAACAATCAATGCACGAGAATTTGTCTGAGTTGCCGCATACCCATCCGCAGCGAACCGCGTGACCGGTCAGCTACGGGGTCGTAATCCGGCACTGACATGCCACTGGGGTCAACTCGTTGTCGGCGCTGGCCCTGGCGACGTAGGTTGCAGGAACCGGCAACGAAAGCTGGTCACGGAGCCCAACGGTCACCGTTGGCGCAAATCATTGCTGGCTATTGATTTGGGATAATAGACCGTCATGGATGTCCGATTCGTTGCCTTCGTTGCCTTCGTTGCCTTCGTTGCCCGCGAATAGTGCACCCACCGCGCGCGCTCGGCAACGAGTTGGGCATGCTGCCGGGCCAAGCGAGGGCACCCGCCTCAACGCGAGCGGTGGGTGGGCGCACTCATGCCGGGCCGCCCTGCAAATCAATTGAGGATCAATGAAAGATGTCAACCCTCCTTGTAATCGATGACGAAGAAAGCGTCTGCTACAGCTTTCGCCGGGTGTTTGCCAGCGAGCAGGTGACAGTGCTCACGGCGGGCACGTGTGCGGAGGGGCTCAAGCTGGCTCGGGAGCAAACGCCGACTGTGATCGTCGTCGATTTGCAATTGCCCGACGGCTCCGGCATGGACCTACTGCCACAGTTGCGCGAACTCGACGCGAAGCGGCCCATCATCATGATCACTGCGCACGGCACCACGCAAACTGCCATCGAGGCGATGAAGAGCGGCGTATTCGACTACCTTATCAAGCCCCTCGACCTCGAGCGCTTGAGCCATGTGGTGGAGCGCGCTTTTGACGCGGCCCGACTCATGAATGTGCCGGCCACGCTGCCCACCGACGTTGCCAGCGATCAGATCATCGGCCGCAGCCCGATTATGCAGGAGATGTGCAAGGCCATTGGCCGGATCGCCCCGCAGAATGTCAACGTGCTCATTCGCGGCGAAAGCGGCACCGGCAAGGAACTGGTTGCACGTGCGCTGTATCACCACAGCAAGCGCAACGACAAGCCGTTCCTGGCCATCAACTGTGCGGCCATTCCGGAAGCGCTGCTGGAAAGCGAACTCTTCGGCCACGAGAAAGGCGCTTTCACGGGCGCGGACCGGCGGCGCATCGGCAAATTCGAGCAATGCGACGGCGGCACGCTGTTCCTCGACGAAATCGGCGACATGCCGGCCGCGCTGCAGGCCAAGATGTTGCGCATTCTTCAGGAGCAGCGTTTCGAAAGGCTCGGCGGCAATGAGGTAGTGCAAACGCAGGTGCGCGTGCTCGCGGCCACCAATCAGGATCTGGAGAAACTCGTCGAGACCGGCCGCTTTCGCAAGGACCTGTACTACCGGCTGAAAGTGGTCACTATCCGCTGCCCACCGTTGCGCGAACATTTAAACGACGTGGCGGAATTGGCTCATTACTTTCTCTACCGCTTCGATCGGGAGCTGGGCATCGACTTACAGTCAATTGCTCCGGAGGCGCTGGAACTCTTGGAGCATTACTCCTGGCCGGGGAACGTGCGCGAATTACAAAGCGCTGTCAAGCAAGCAATGCTGAATGCCTCGGGCCAGATTATTCTGCGAGAGTTTCTGCCGGTGGAATTGCAGAACCAGCCGGTTACCTCGGCCAGCGCGCTCCCGGCTGGGACCATGTCTGGCGATCTTAGTAATCTCATTGACCATTTGCTCGAAAGCGGCGAAAAAGACATCCATCGTAAGGCAGTGGAAGCCGTGGAGCGAATCCTGCTGCCCCGGGTGCTGCGCGAGACGCATGGTCATCAGGCGCAGGCCAGCGAGCTTCTGGGCATCAATCGAGCGACCTTGCGGCACAAGCTGCGCGCGCTAGGGCTAGGCTTCGACAAAGTCGTGACGGACGAATCCGGAGATGAACAGTAGTCAAAAAGGGTCGGATGCGACCATTCGATGCGAAGAATTCAAGCCAAATCGCGAGCAAGCACCGGGGCCGGCAAACCACCGGACCAGTTGGAACTACCGTACCTGGAAACATTTTCGCTGGCAGCCGAGATGAGCAGTTTCACCGGGGCCGCCAAGGCACTGCGGGTCAGCCAGGCAGCGGTCAGCCAGCGCGTGCAAGCGCTGGAAAAAACGCTGGGCTGTGCCCTGTTTCAGCGGCAAGGAGGGCGCGTCCTGCTCACCGAAGCGGGTCAGAAACTGTACGAGTATGGGCAGCGCATTCTCGAACTTCATCAGCAAGTTCGCCGGGAACTTGCGGGGCAGAACAAGCTTGTTCGTGGCGAATTGCATCTTGCCGCCAGTTCCATTCCAGGCGAACATCTGCTCCCTGCTTTGTTGCCGGCATTTCGGCAGCAGCATCCGCAGATACGCGTGCACGCCGCCATCAGCGACAGCATGACGGTGATGGCTCAAGTGGCGCGCGGTGATGTGAGCATCGGCCTCGTCGGCCGTAAAACGGACAATCCGCACCTGGAATTCCGCCATCTTGCCAGCGACCGCCTGATTCTAGCGGTCCCGTCGGGGCACGCGCTTAGCAACCGGAAGCGCGTATCCTTGACACAGCTAATTAAATATCCACTCATTCTGCGTGAGCCTGGTTCGGGCGCACGGCACTGCTTTGAGAAGTCCTGGAACGAGGCCGGGCATTCCATGGCTGACCTGCAAGTTGTCCTGGAATTGGGCAGCAACGAAGCCATCAAAGAAGCGGTTTTGCGGCATGTCGGCGTGGCGGTTCTCTCTACATATGCTGTGCGCAAGGAACAGGAAGCCGGCAAATTACACGTCTTGGAGATTTCCGGTCTGCACTGCGACCGGGAAATGTTCGTCGTGGTGGACCGGCGGCGCGTTCAACCGCTGCCGGCCCGGTTGTTTCTCCTCTTTCTGGAATCGCATCCCGATTTGGCCGAAGCGCGATAAGCAGCGCTTATGGTCTGGGCTTCAAGTATTAGAAGCTGTCTACAACGCATTGCTTGCAATCTCGCTAAGTTGGAATGGTGGCGCCGTGATGCAACGAAGGCGCTGGCAATTGGCATGGCGCCAAGAGCGCCGCTGAATTCTCTTCAGGAGGAAACTGGAAATGCGTTGGCACTGTGCACTTCTGGCCGTGTCTGGCACCTTGTTGTTTTCGGCGGCGTTACGAAGCGAGCCACCGAATCCGGCACATAAAGAGGCTATGGAAATCGACCTTTTCCCGGTCGACAAGATCAAGTGGCAAGCAGGACCCACGTCGTTGCCGAAGGGCGCGATGATTGCCGTACTGGAAGGCGATCCGACCAAGGAAGGGCCTTTTGTCTTCCGAGTGAAGATTCCCGATGGATACCGCGTGCCGCTGCACACGCATCCCAAGACTGAGCGCGTCACCGTGATCTCGGGCACTTTCAACATTGGGATGGGTGACAAATTCGACCAGAGCGCAACGAGGCCCATGCCGGCCGGCACATACGGCTACTGGCCGGCCGGCATGAAGCATTTTGTCTGGGCCAAAGGTGAAACCGTATTGCAGTTTCACGGTATGGGGCCGTGGTCGATTCAATACCTCAACCCGGACGATGATCCGCGCAACGCCAAAAAGTAGATGCTGATTGCGTGCTGAGGATTTCCCATGCGCGCATGGTGCGAATCGCCTGTTCGTCAGCAATTTGAGCGCCAGTTTGCACATTACCTTGCATCCAGCCCGATGGCGGATCGGACGGTGCTCGACGCCATCGCGGCCTTGGCGCCGGTCCAACCCGGCCAGCGACTGCTCGATGTCGCTTGCGGCGCCGGCTTTCTCTTGCGAACGTACCAGGAACTGGGTGCGGAAGTTTTTGGCGTGGACTTGAGCGACGCCATGCTGCGCGCGGCAAGATCGACGCTGGGGCCAATCGTTCCGGCCCATCATCTCGTTGCGGCCGACGCCTGCGACTTGCCGTTTGCTTGCGAGGCCTTTGATGTTGTTACCTGCAAGCTGGCTTTTCACTACTTCGCCGAGCCTCAGCGCGCGCTGGTGGAGATGGGCCGGGTATGCCGCAGGTCGGGCCTGATTGTCGTGATCGATCGGGTCACAAGTGACCATCCGGCTCAATGCGCCGCACAAAACCGGCTTGAAAAGCTGCGCACACCAAACAAAGTACGGGTCTATCGCGAACGCGAGTTAGTGGAACTGTTGCAATCTACCGGCCTGACGGTCGTGCGGCGTTGCATGGTCGTGCAGCCCACCAGTTTTGCAGAATGGATGTCGGCCGCCGGTGCCGGCGACCGGAACGAGCAAGCCAAGGCGCTATTGTTCGGCCCCATCGGCGAAGACCTGACCGGGTTGGCGCCGGAGGGCTGCGGCGATTCCCTTACGATTCGTCATCGCACGCTGATTTTGGTGGCAACCTTCGCCAAACCGTAGGGACAGCTATCCTATTTCTCCACCCAAATCGGCGAGGACCACGCCATCTGGCCGTTTTCCTGAATCACGCGTACATAGTAGTAGTTTTGTTTTTCCGTCGCCGGCGGGGCGATGTCGTGCCAGGAGAAACGCGCCTCGGCCGGCGTCTTCGTGTCCAGTTTCGCGGAGTGGACTACTTCACTATTGCGCAGCACCTCCACTTTAGCTAGCGGGCCGGTGCCGAGCACGATCACATCGAACTTCGGTTTGTCGGCTTTCACTTCGTCGCCCATGATCGCGCTGCCCGAACGGACGTCGAGGACGATATTGTCGGTGGCGGCGTAGGTGTGGCGCTTTTTCATCGCGTCCACCAGCCCCTTACGGCTGAATTCCTCCGCGAGGATGCAAGCGTAGCTGACGTGCGTCGAAATGTGATCGCTCGACGACTGGAAGCCAAGCTTGTAGCCTTTGACGAGTGCAAGAGAAACGAAGCCTGCCGGTTCGAACTTGCCGTGGATGCGGTCGGTCTTGTCGGTGACGACCTTTGGCGCGTCTGGCGCCTCGTAATTGGCGTGGTAGCCCTGGAAAAGCTCGACGAACGGTTCGAGTTCCGGGTCATGCGGGTCCTTCCAGTCAGTCCCTTGGCTGGTGGCCGAAGTGTGCAATGTGCAGATGCCGCCGGTCGCGCGCAAATAGTCGTATAGCTTGGCGGTGTCGTTCGCCAGTCCCGCGGGCGCACCGACTTTGGGCAGCGGCAGCGTCCTATGACCGCGCTCAGTCCAGATCACGTTGCGGTGGCCGT
>Ga0070732_10000818_pt1 | contig 17886 bp, 16 predicted proteins | sample Coa_R1_5_FD_66449 | JGI IMG/M metagenome (GOLD analysis project Ga0070732, IMG submission 66449) | Surface soil microbial communities from Centralia Pennsylvania, which are recovering from an underground coalmine fire - Coalmine... | ecosystem: Environmental > Terrestrial > Soil > Unclassified ...
CCCGACCGGGTGCGTCCAGGAGCGGCCGTGCAGCGCAAATCCCGCCAGCCACGGCACCAGCAGCACGGTGAGCGCGGCGAGGCGGGCGCGCAGGCCGTGCGCGCAGGCGAGCGTGGCCAGGGCGCCGGCGCACACCAGCAGCAGCGCGCTGATGCCGTACACCCCGACGAGCGGTGCGAAGCCGGCGAGCCAGGTGTCGGTCTGCGAGTAGCCGAGCGACAGCCACGAGAAGCCCGACAGGAACCAGCCGCGCCACCACTCCATGAGCAGCCACGTCCCCGGCAGCACCAGCAGCCAGCGCGTCAGTCCGCCCGCGGGCAGCCAGCGCGCCACGCAGTAGCCGAGCAGCGCGTGGTACAGGCCCATGATCCCGACGAGACCTGCCATCAGGAACAGCGCCAGCCACACCGGCGCGCCGCCGAAGCCGTGGATGCTGACGTACAGCCAGTAGGTGCCGGCGGCGAAGGTGCCGGCGCTGAACGCGAAGCCGAGGCGCGCCGCCTCGCGCGGGCTGGCGCCCTGCCACAGCCACATGAGCAGCGCCGGGCACAGCATCGCCAGCGGCCACAGGTCGAGCGGGGCAAAGGCGGCGGCGAGCGCCGCGCCGGCGAGCACGGCGAGCGCGGCGCGCAGCAGCGCGTGGCGCGGCCGCGGCAGCGCCCACGGCGTGGTCGCCGTGGCCACGGCGGCGCGGTCGGGGGCCCTCATGGTTTCAGGCGCGGCCCGCGCCGTCCGCGGGCCGCTCTTCCGGCGGCAGCACGTCGCGCGGCGCGACCACCTTGAGCGCATCGATGCGCCGGCGGTCGGCGCGCAGCACGCGGAACTCGAAGCCCTCGATAGTGGTGCTCTCGCCGCGCCGCGGCAGCCGCCCGAGCTGCTTCATGATGAGCCCGGCGATGGTGTCGACGCCCTGCTCCTCGGACAGGTGGGCGCCGAAGTACTCGTTGAAGTCGGCGATGCGCGTCACGCCGCGCACGGTGAACTGCGCCGGCGCGTCGCGGCGGATGTGCTCGTCCTCGACGTCGAACTCGTCATCGATCTCGCCGACGATCTGCTCGATCACGTCCTCGATGGTGCACAGCCCCGACACGCCGCCATACTCGTCGACCACGATCGCCATGTGGTTGCGGTTGCGGCGGAACTCCTTGAGCAGCACGTTGAGGCGCTTGGACTCGGGCACGAACACCGCCGGGCGCATGTACTCGCGCATGTCGAAGCGCTCGCGCGCCGCGGTGGTGGTGAGGCGCAGCAGGTCCTTGGCGAGCAGGATGCCGACGATGTCGTCGCGGTCCTCGTCCATCACCGGGAAGCGCGAGTGGCCCGACTCGACCACCACCGAGAGGATGCGCGCCGCCGGCTCGTGGCGCCGCACGAACACCATCTGCGCGCGCGGCACGATGATGTCGCGCACCTGCAGGTCGGCCACCTCGAGCACGCCCTCGAGCATGGTGAGCGCATCGGCGTCGACCACGCCGCGCTCGGCCGACTCGCGCAGCACCGCGACCAGCTCCTTGCGGTCCTGCGGCTCGGCCTGCCCCTGGGTGAAGCGCCGCAGCCAGCGCCCGGTGGTGTTCAGATCCTTCTCCTTGGCCATCGCTACGGCACGCTGCGGTAGGGGTTGGCGAAGCCGAGCGTGCGCAGCACGCGGATCTCGCGCCGCTCCATGCGCGCGGCTTGCGCGGCGCGCGCATGGTCGTAGCCGACCAGGTGCAGCGTGCCGTGCACGATCAGGTGCGCCCAGTGCGCGCGCAGCGTCTTGGCCTGGGCGCGCGCCTCGGCGCGCAGCACGCGCGGACACACCACCAGCTCGCCCAGCGGCCGCGTGCCGCTCGTCACCGGCATGGCGGCCGCGGGGAAGGACAGCACGTTGGTGGGCCGGTCGCGGCCGCGGAAGCGCGCGTTGAGGCGCCGGCTCTCGCGCGGGCCGACCACGCACACGCCGAGCTCGCCCCCGGCGGCACGCCGCCCGAGCGCGGCGCTCGCCCAGCTCCTCAGCTCGGCGCGCGGCGGCGCCCAGGCGCGTACGCGCCGCTGCAGCGTCAGCTGCAGGCGCGCGTCACGCCGGCGCGCGGCGCTCACCCGCCGCCCCCGCGCGACTCGTAGGCCTGCACGATGCGCTGCACCAGCGGGTGGCGCACCACGTCGTGCGCGTCGAAGAAGGTGAAGGCCACGCCCTCGACGTCGCGCAGCAGCTCGATGACGTGGCTCAGGCCCGAGCGCCGCCCGGCCGGCAGGTCGGTCTGGGTGACGTCGCCGGTCACGACCGCGCGGGAGCCGAAACCGATGCGCGTCAGGAACATCTTCATCTGCTCGACCGTGGTGTTCTGAGCTTCGTCGAGAATGATGAAGGAATCATTGAGCGAGCGGCCGCGCATGAAGGCGAGCGGTGCCACCTCGATGACGTTGCGCTCGATGAAGCGCGCCACGCGGTCGAAGCCCATCATCTCGTAGAGCGCGTCGTAGATCGGGCGCAGGTACGGGTCGACCTTCTGCGTGAGATCCCCGGGCAGGAAGCCGAGGCGCTCGCCGGCCTCGACCGCGGGCCGCACCAGGATCAGGCGCCGCACGCGGTCGGCCTGCAGCGCCTCGACCGCGCACGCCACCGCCAGGTAGGTCTTGCCGGTACCGGCCGGTCCGATGCCGAAGGTCAGGTCGCGGCTGCGGATGTGCGCGAGGTAGTCGCGCTGGTGCGCGCCGCGGGCGCGGATGCCGCCGCGCGGCAGGTGCACGCCGTGCTCGCGCGCGTCGGCCTCCACCGGCCGCGGTCCCGACTCGTGCTCGTGCAGCGCCAGGTGCACGCGCTCCGGGGTCACATCGTCCGTGGCGGTGAGCTCGAACAGCTGGCGCAGCACGGCCGCGGCGGTGTCGGCCTGGGCGCCGCTGACCTTGAAGGCATCGCCGCGGCGGTGGATACGCACGCCGAGGCGCGACTCGACCAGGCGCAGGTTCTCGTCCAGCGCCCCGCACAGGTTGGCGAGGCGCGCGTTGTCGTGCGGACCTAAGGTGAGCTCGCGGTGCGGCTCGGGGGAGGATGCAGCCACTGGCGTTCAGCCGCCGGCCGCGGCGTGCGCGGCGACGGTGGGGGCGGCGGCGCGCACGGCGCCGTCGGCGAGACGCCCGCGCAGGCTGTGCGCCAGGGCGGCGGTGATCGTGACGTCGACGAAGCGGCCGATGAGGGTGGCGGGACCGGCGAAGTTGACCCAGCGGTTGTTGGCGGTGCGGCCGGCGAGCTCGCGCGCGTCCTTCTTCGCGGTGCGCTCGATGAGCACGCGCTGGCGCGTGCCGACCATGGCTTCGCTGATGGTGCGCGCCTGCGACTCGAGCTGCGCCTGCAGCCGCACCAGGCGCGCCTGCTTCTCCTGCGCATCGACCTCGTCGGCGAGCGCCGCCGCCGGGGTGCCGGGGCGGCGGCTGTAGAGGAAGCTGAAGGACTGGTCGAAGCCCACCTCGCGCACCAGCGCGAGCGTCGCGGCGAAGTCGCGCTCGGTCTCGCCCGGGAAGCCGACGATGAAGTCGGAGGAGATCGAGATGTCGGGACGCACGGCGCGCAGCCGCCGCACCTTGTCCTTGAATTCGAGCGCGGTGTAGCCGCGCTTCATGAGCGCCAGCACCCGGTCCGAGCCCGACTGCACCGCGAGGTGCAGGTGGCTGGCGAGCTTGTCGACGCTCGCGAACGCCTCGATCAGGCTGTCGTTGAACTCGTTCGGGTGCGAGGTGGTGAAGCGGATGCGCTCGAGGCCCGGCACGCGCGCCACGTGATGGATGAGGGTCGCGAGGTCCACCTGCGCGCCGTCGTCCATCGCCCCGCGGTAGGCGTTGACGTTCTGGCCGAGCAGCGTCACCTCGGCGACGCCCTGCGCGGCGAGTGCGCGCACCTCGGACAGCACCGAGCCGAAGCCGCGGCTCACCTCCTCCCCGCGCGTGTACGGCACGATGCAGAAGCTGCAGTACTTGCTGCAGCCCTCCATCACCGACACGAAGGCGCGCGCGCCGTCGGCGCGCGGCGCCGGCAGCCGGTCGAACTTCTCGATCTCCGGGAAACTGACGTCGACCACCGGGCGGCCGTGCGCGCGCAGCTCGGCGATCATGTCCGGCAGGCGGTGCAGGGTCTGCGGGCCGAACACCAGGTCGACGTACGGGGCACGCTCGCTGATGGCCTCGCCCTCCTGGCTGGCGACGCAGCCGCCCACGCCGATGATCACCTCGGGCCGCAGCTCCTTGAGGCGCCGCCATTCGCCCAGCAGCGAGAACACCTTCTCCTGCGCCTTCTCGCGCACCGAGCAGGTGTTCATGAGCAGCACGTCAGCCCCGGCCGGGTCGTCGGCGGGGCTGAGGCCCGCGCCCTCGCGCAGCACGTCCGCCATGCGCGCGGAATCGTACTCGTTCATCTGGCAGCCGAAGGTCTTGATGAAATAGCGGCGGGACATGAGGAAGAGCGGAATTCTACCCTACGGGGTGCGGGGCGGCCGGCGCGCGGTTTGTAGGCCAAAAAGACTATTCCCGTCAGTGACTTACGACACGTCCCAGGCTGGCGCGCGGCGGCGCGCTATTGCGGCGGCGCCCCGGGCTCCCAGTGGGTGCGCTCGAGGATGTCGTAGAGCGCGGCGGTGAAGCGCGCCGCGTCCGCCGCCGACAGGTGCGACCACTCGGGCGTCTCAAGGCCCTGCAGCTGCGGGTAGTCCTGGAAGTGGATGCCCGGCGCACCGGTCGCCCGCAGCAGTGGCTCGAAGCTGCGAGTGCGCGGCAGCTCCCGGTCCTCGGCCTCGAGGTAGGGCCCACTGCTCGGCGGACGCACGAACACCACCCTGACACCGCGCGCGCGCAGCTTCGCTACCGCGCGCGCGGCGGCGGTGACCCGCTCGTCGATGAGACCCGGCCACGCCTCCGGCCGCTGCGCGGCCGGCGGCAGGGTGTCGATGGCCCAGTGGTGCTGCGCCCAGACGCTGCGCGCCGCGTCCCGGTAGGCCGCATCATCCTCGACCTTGCTCCACAGGTGACTGTTGCGGTCTGCCTCGCTGACCGAGAGCTTGCGCACGGGAGCGAACTGCGGGGTGTTCGGTCGCACCGGCCATGCCTGGCGCGCGAGCACCGTCTGCAGCGCGAAGTCCGGGTCGTCGAAGGCGAGGTAGGGCTCGATGAAGCGCATCGAGAGCCACTGGCCGATGCGCTGTGAAGGGGACTCGTGGCGCAGGTAGCCGAGCACGTCGGTGCGGCGCCCGCCGCTGCGCAGTATGTTCATCGGCGCCAGGCCCACGAGCAGCCGGCCGGTGAAATGCTCGTCGTTCGCCAGGTCCTCGAGCAGGAACAGCGGCGAGGTCGCCTCGAGCGACAGCTGGATGGGGCGCCGGCCCGAGAGCTGCTCCCACACCGGCAGCTGCAGATCGAACAGCAGGCGCGAATCGCCGATGACGACGGTCGCAGCGCCCTCCCCGGCATCGATGCGGCGGCGCTCGCGCGCCCACAGGCCGTCGCTGTTGCGGATGCCGGGCACCACCCCGAATGCGCGCCAGTAGCCTTCCCAGCCGCCCAGCAGCACTGCCAGGACCACGACGCTGCCGATGAGGATGCGGCCCCACGGCTGCCGGGGCACGGGCCGCACCGGCACAGGCTGCGCGATGCCGGGGCGGTCGGCCGCCGTGCGACGTGCGTAGGGATCGGGCCCGTGCGTGGCGTCCCGGGCGTGCCGGCTCTTCACCGCGTCGGAGTCTGCTGCAGCCATCTCCCCCACCGCGCGGGTCTGCCGCGCCGCGCCGGCGCGGACGCGGCCGTCAGCGACTCAGAACGGGATATCGTCGTCGAATTCCTCGCTGCCGCGGCCGCCACCGGCGCCGCCCGACTCCTCGGCGAACGCGGGTGCCGCACCCCCGGCGCTGCGCCCGCCGCCGCCCTCGGCCGCAGGAGCGCCGCCGCCGGCCCCGCCGCGGCCCCCGAGCATCTGCAGCTCGTTGCCGATGATCTCGGTGGAGTAGCGGTCGTTGCCCTGCTTGTCCTGCCACTTGCGCGTGCGCAGGCTCCCCTCGATGTAGACCTGCGAGCCCTTGCGCAGATACTCGCCGGCGATCTCCGCCAGGCGGCCGAAGAGCGCCACGCGGTGCCACTCGGTGCGCTCCTGCTGCTCGCCCGACTGCTTGTCGCGCCAGCTCTCGCTGGTGGCGATGCGCAGGTTTGCGACCGTGGTGCCCGAGGGCATGGCGCGCGTTTCGGGGTCGGCACCCAGGTTGCCGATGAGAATGACCTTGTTAATGCCACGCGCCATATGCGTTCCTCGAGCTTGCGTCCGTTGAGCGGGCGGGTCGCGGCTCGCGCCCACCGTGTAATGGCCTCATTCTAGAGGACGACGGGGCGAGGCGCGCGGGGACTTGCAGGTGAATTCCTGCAGAAACGCCGCGGCGGCTCGGCTACCTTAGGCGGCTCCTGCAACCGGCCGGCATGCCCGGCGGAAAGTGTCCGAATGCTGCGAACGCTGAACGAGTCCGAGATCGCCCGGGTGCTCTCCTACGAGCGCCTGATCCCCGCCATGGAGCAGGCGCTGGCGGCCTTCTCCGCCGGCGAGGTGCAGCAGCCGGTGCGCTCCATGATCAGGATCGAGGAGGGCCAGCGTTACCTGGGCATCATGCCCGCCGTGATGCAGGGCGGCATGGGCGCCAAGCTCGTGTGCTTCTATCCGAAGAACGCCGCGGCCGGGCTGCCCACGCACATGGCGACCATCATGCTGTTCGATACCGAGACCGCGCGCCCGCTCGCCTGCCTCGACGGCCGCCTGATCACCGAGATGCGCACCGCGGCCGTCTCGGCCGCGGTCACGCGCTACCTGGCACCGGCCGACACGCGCGTGCTGGCGCTGCTCGGCAGCGGCGTGCAGGCGCAGGCGCACCTCACCGCGCTCGGGCACGTGTGCCGGTTCGAGGAGGTGCGGGTTTGGAGCCGCAATCCCGAGCACGCGCAGCGCTTCGCCGCGCGCCACGGCGCGCGCGCCATGGATGCCGAGAGCGCGGTGCGCGGCGCGGATGTCGTGGTCACGGTCACCAGCAGCCGCGAGCCGGTACTCAAGGGCGCCTGGCTCAAGCCCGGCGCGCACGTGAACGCGGTCGGCGCCTGCCTGCCGGACTGGCGCGAGCTCGACGACGCCGCGCTGCGCGGCAGCACGCTGATCGTGGATTCGCGCGCCGCGGCGCTCGAGGAGTCGGGCGACGTGATCCTCTCCGGCGCGGAGATCCACGCCGAGGCCGGCGAGGTGTTCGCCGGCACCCGGCGCGTCGCGCGCGAGTCGACCACGGTGTTCAAGTCGCTCGGGCTTGCGGTCGAGGACATCGCCACCGCGCGGCTGGTGTACGACGCGCTGCAGGCCGCCTGATCAGCCGCCGCGGATCTGCGCCGCGGCGCCCTTCAGGATCGCGGCGATGCGGCTCTTCTCCTCCTGCGATGCGCCGCGCTTGTCGCGCAGCGCTGCCCTGAGCTCGCGGCGTGCCGTCTCGAGCTCGTGCGAGTCGGCAGCCTCCTCCTCGTCGAAGCCGCCGAAGAACTCGCGCACGCGCCCCATCTTGCGGGCGATGAACTCCAGCTGCGCGAGCATCGCCTGCGCGGCCTCGTGGTTGTCCTTGAGATAGGCGCGCCCGGCATCGGTGATGCTGTAGAGCTTCTTGGCGCCCTCGGCGGCGACGCTCGCGTAGCCCACCTCCTCCAGCCAGGTGAGGGCCGGGTAGACCATCCCGGGGCTCGGGGTGTAGAAGCCGCCCGAGCGCTCCTCGAGCGCCTTGATGAGCTCGTAGCCGTGGCTCGGCCGCTCGGCGAGCAGCGCCAGCAGCACCAGCTGCAGGTCCCCCGAGGCGAGCTTGCGGCCACCGGCCCAGAAGGCCCGGCCGCCGGGGCCGAAGCCCCCGCCCGTGAACCCCGAGAACGCGCCGAAGCCGCGCCCGTGGCGCCCGAAGAAGAATTCGCGGCCGTAATCGCCCCAGCGTCCGCCACGATGACAGGAATGACGGTGCATGGCCCCTCCGTATACTATAGAAAGATATATCGTACGATATATTCAACGATAGTCAAGCCTTGTGCCCTCCCCCACATAGGTGGTTGGGTCTGACTCGCCGGCCCGGCTACCATCGACGGTTCAATGCAGCACATCCGCGTGCGCGGCGCGCGCACCCACAACCTGAAGAATCTGAGCCTCGACCTGCCGCGCGAGCGGCTGATCGTCGTGACGGGCCTGTCCGGGTCGGGGAAGTCCTCGCTGACCTTCGACACCCTGTACGCCGAAGGCCAGCGCCGCTACGTCGAGTCGCTGTCGGCGTACGCGCGTCAGTTCCTGTCCACCATGGACAAGCCCGACGTCGACAGCATCGAGGGACTGTCGCCGGCGATCGCCATCGAGCAGAAGGCGAGCTCGCACAATCCGCGCTCGACGGTGGGCACGGTCACCGAGATCTACGACTACCTGCGCCTGCTGTACGCGCGCGCCGGCACGCCGCGCTGCCCGGACCACGGCATCGACCTCACCGCGCAGACGGTGAGCCAGATGGTGGACACCGCGCTGCGGCTGCCGGAGGGCACCGCGGCGGTGCTGCTCGCGCCGGTGGTGAGCGAGCGCAAGGGCGAGCACCACGAGCAGCTCGAGGACCTCGCCGGCCAGGGCTTCGTGCGCGTGCGCATCGACGGGCGCATCCACGAGATGGAGGCGCTGCCGGCGCTCGACCCGAAGAAGAAGCACACCATCGAGGCGGTCGTGGACCGCGTGCGCATCCGCGCCGACGCCGCGCAGCGCCTCGCGGAATCCTTCGAGACCGCGCTGCGCCTCGCCGGCGGCCTGGCGCGGCTCGCCTTCCTCGACGAGCCGGGGCGCGAGGAGCTGGTGTTCTCCAGCCGCCACGCCTGCCCGGTGTGCGGCTACAGCGTGCCGCCGCTCGAGCCCAAACTGTTCTCGTTCAACAATCCCTCCGGCGCCTGCCCCACCTGCGACGGCCTCGGCGTGCAGGAGTTCTTCGACCCGCAGCGCGTGGTGCTGCATCCGCACCTGTCGCTCGCCGGCGGTGCGGTGCGCGGCTGGGACCGGCGCAACGAGCACTACTTCCAGCTGATCCAGGCGCTCGCCCGGCATTACGGCTTCGACATCGAGACGCCCTGGACCGAGCTCCCCGAGCACGTGCGGCACGTGCTGCTCAACGGCAGCGGCGGCGAGGCCATCGAGTTCAGCCACAAGGAGCCGGGTACGCGCAAGCGCGCGCGCCACCCGTTCGAGGGCATCCTGCCGAACCTGACGCGCCGCTACCGCGAGACCGAGTCGCCGATGGTGCGCGAGGAGCTGGCGCGTTACCTCGGGCTGCGCCCCTGCCCGGAGTGCCACGGCACGCGCCTCAACCGCGCGGCGCGTTACGTGTTCGTCGCCGACCGCGCGCTGCCCGAGGTCGCGCACCTGACCGTCGGCCGCGCGCTGGAGTTCTTCCGCTCGCTCAACCTCGCCGGCTGGCGCGGCGAGGTCGCCGCCAAGATCGTCAAGGGCGTGATCGAGCGGCTCGCCTTCCTCACCGACGTGGGGCTCGACTACCTCACCCTCGACCGCAGCGCCGAGACGCTCTCGGGCGGGGAATCGCAGCGCATCCGCCTCGCCAGCCAGGTGGGCTCGGGGCTCACCGGTGTCATGTACATCCTGGATGAGCCCTCGATCGGGCTGCACCAGCGCGACAACCGCCGCCTGCTCGCGACGCTGAAGCAGCTGCGCGACCTCGGCAACACCGTGATCGTGGTCGAGCACGACGAGGAGGCGATCCGCGCCGCCGACCACGTCGTCGACCTGGGTCCCGGCGCCGGCGCCCACGGCGGCGAGCTGGTCGCCCAGGGCACGCCCGCGGACGTCGAGGCCAACCCCGCCTCCATCACCGGCCAGTACCTGTCGGGGCGGCGCCGCGTCGACGTGCCGGGGCTGCGCACGGTCGCAGATCCGGCGCGGCAGCTGCACATCGTCGGCGCGCGCGGCAACAACCTGCGCAACGTCAGCGCCGACATCCCGCTCGGGCTCTTCACCTGCGTCACCGGCGTATCCGGCTCGGGCAAGTCGACGCTCATCATCGACACGCTGTTCGGGCACGCGGCCGCGCGCCTGAGCGGCGCGCGCGTCGAGGCCGCACCGGTCGAGCGCATCGAGGGCCTGGAGCACATCGACCGCGTCATCGACATCGACCAGTCGCCGATCGGGCGCACGCCACGCTCCAATCCCGCCACCTACACGGGCCTGTTCGCGCCGCTGCGCGAGCTGTTCGCGCAGGTGCCGGAGGCACGCGCGCGCGGCTACGACGCCGGGCGCTTCAGCTTCAACGTCAAGGGCGGCCGCTGCGAGGCCTGCCAGGGCGATGGCGTCATCCGCGTCGAGATGCACTTCCTGCCGGACGTGTACGTGCCGTGCGACGTCTGCCACGGCAAGCGCTACAACCGCGAGACGCTCGAGATCCGCTACCGCGGCAAGAACATCCACGAGGTGCTGGAGATGACGGTCGAGGAGGCGGCGCGCTTCTTCCAGAACGTGCCCGCGGCCACCGGCAAGCTGCAGACGCTGACCGACGTGGGACTGTCCTACGTGCGGCTCGGACAGAACGCCACCACGCTCTCCGGCGGCGAGGCGCAGCGCGTCAAGCTGTCGCGCGAGCTCGCCAAGCGCGCCACCGGGCGCACGCTCTACATCCTCGACGAGCCGACCACCGGGCTGCACTTCCACGACGTCGAGCAGCTGCTGCACGTGCTGCACCGGCTGCGCGACGAGGGCAACACCATCGTCGTCATCGAGCACAACCTCGACGTCATCAAGACCGCCGACTGGGTGGTCGACCTGGGTCCGGAGGGCGGCGAAGGCGGCGGCGAGATCATCGCCAGCGGCACCCCCGAACACATCGCAGCGACCGGGCGCTCCTGGACCGGGCAGTTCCTGCTGCCCCTGCTCGGCGGTGCGGCCCGGGCCGCACCGCCCAGAAAGGCCTCAAGCGCCTGAAATGTAAGAAATTAATAAGACTCTGGCCGGTGGCACCGTCGAGGCGGGTCGGCGTCACAATCGTGTGCTAATGCGATTGCAAATGCGAACCGTTCTCATCCATACTTAGCGCCATGGATGCAGTCGCCACCCCAGCCGGATTCGCTCTCGACTCAGCGTTCGTGAGCCTCGCCTCGCTCCCGCCCGGCACGCGCGGCTGCGTCGTCGGTGTCGGCTCGAGCACCGCACCGCTGTCGGCGCTCGAGCGGCGCCTGCTGGAATTCGGCTTCGTCGCCGGCGAGCCGGTGGAGATCCTGGCCGAGGCGCGCCCGGGGCGCGATCCGTTCGTCGTGCGCGTCGGTCATACCACCCTCGCCCTGCGCCGCCGCGAGGTTCAGAGCGTGTGGGTGCAGCTCGCCGCCGCGGCAGCTCCGGTCCGTACCGCCGCAGCGCACGCCGCCCCCAGCGCCCGCGCGCCATGAACGCGCCGGCGGCCGCGGCACTCGCCGCGCCGCAGCTGAGCCTGTCCCTCGTCGGCGTCCCCAACTGCGGCAAGAGCGCGCTCTTCAACCGTCTCACCGGCAGCCGCCAGAAGGTCGCCAACTACCCCGGCGTCACCGTCGAGCGCAAGGAAGGCCGCCTCGTAGGCCCGCGCACCGGGCGCATCTTCCGCGTGGTCGATCTGCCCGGCGCCTACAGTCTCGAGCCCGCGACTCTCGATGAGGCCATCGCGCGCGACGTGGTGCTCGGCCGCCACGCGACCGAGCCGCCGCCGGACCTGCTGGTGTGCGTGGTCGATGCCACGAACCTGCGCCTCAACCTGCGCCTGGTGCTCGAGCTCAAGCGCCTCGGCCTGCCGATGATCGTCGCGCTCAACATGAGCGACGTCGCCCGGCAGCGCGGCTACACGCTCGACCGCGCCGCGCTCGAGCGCGCGCTCGGGGTGCCGGTGGTGCCGACCGTGGCGGTGCGCGCCGGCGGTGAGAAGGAGCTCGTCGACGCCATCGACAGTTATGGCTTCACCGGCGAGGTGCTGGCGCAGGCGCGCCGCCGCCGCGAGCCGCCGCCGGCGGCGAGCGCGGCCGACATCGAGGCCACGCAGCGCGAGGTGCGGCGCGTGCTCGCCGAGGCCGGCTACCGCGTGCCGGCGCGCCTCGCGGCGCTCGCGCGCCTCGATGCCGTGGTGCTGCACCCGGTGGCAGGCCCGCTGCTGCTGGCGGTGGTGCTGTTCCTCATGTTCCAGGCGGTGTTCAGCTGGGCCAAGGCGCCGCAGAACCTCATCAGCGCCGGCGTGCAGGCCCTGAGCGGCTGGCTCGCGGGCGTCATGCCGGCGGGGCCGCTGCGCGGGCTGCTGCTCGACGGCGTGATCGCCGGCACCGGCAGCGTCCTCGTCTTCCTGCCGCAGATCCTCATCCTGTTCGCCTTCATTCTCGCGCTCGAGGATTCCGGCTACCTGCCGCGCGCCGCGTTCATGCTCGACCGCCTCATGGGGCGGGCCGGACTGTCGGGGCGGGCGTTCATTCCGCTGCTGTCCTCGTTCGCGTGCGCCATCCCCGGCATCATGGCGGCGCGCACCATCCCCTCCGCCCGCGACCGGCTCGCCACCATCATGATCGCCCCGCTCATGACCTGCTCGGCCCGGTTGCCGGTGTACGCGCTGCTGATCGGCGTATTCATCCCGCAGCGCTCGCTCGGCGTATTCAACATGCGCGGGCTGGTGCTGTTCGCGCTGTACCTCGCGGGCGTGGCGAGTGCGCTCGCGGTCGCCTTCGTGCTCAAGCGCACCATGATGAAGGGCGAGTACCGGCCGCTGCTGCTCGAGCTGCCCGAGTACCGCCTGCCGCACCTGTCGAACCTGGCGCTCGGGCTGTGGGAGCGCACGCGCATCTTCCTCACCCGCGTCGGCACCATCATCCTCACGCTCATGGTGGTGCTGTGGTTCCTGGCGAGTTTCCCGGCGCCGCCGCCCGGGGCGACGGGACCGGCCATCCAGTACTCGATCGCGGGGCTGCTCGGCCGCGGCCTCGAGCACCTGTTCGCACCGCTCGGATTCAACTGGCAGATCTCGATCGCGCTGGTGCCGGGGCTGGCGGCGCGCGAGGTGGCGGTGAGCGCGCTCGGCACGGTGTACGCCATGTCCGGCTCCGCCGACGTCGCCGGCGCCCTGACGCCCGTGATCGCGCAGACCTGGAGCATCGCCACCGGGCTGTCGCTGCTCGCCTGGTACGTGTTCGCGCCGCAGTGCCTGTCGACGCTGGCGGTGGTCAGGCGCGAAACCAACTCCTGGCGCTACCCGCTGTACATGGCCGCGTACCTGTTTGCGCTCGCCTGGCTCGCGGCATTCGCGACCTACCACGTGGCGCTGTGGCTCGGCGGCGGCGCGCTGCCCGGGGCGCCGGCATGAGCCTCGCGCTGCAACAGCTGCTGGTGGCGCTGCTGGTGGTGGCGTGCGCGCTGTACAGTGCCTGGCGCCTCGCCACGGTGCGCGTGCGGCAGCGCTGGCTCGAGCTGCTGGCGGCGCTGCCGGGACTTGCGCGCACGCGCTGGTTCGGGCGGCTGCAGGCGCGCACGCGCGCGCAGTCGACGGCCGCCTGCGGCGGCTGCTCGCAGGCGGCGAGCCACAAGCCGCGCCAGGGCTGACTTCAGGCCAGCCGCGGTTTCGCGGAGTCGAACACCTGGTGCACCTCGCCGTTGATGATGCGCTCCTGGTAGGTGCCCTTGGTGTAGGTGGCGACCACGCGGCGCCAGAAGTTCACCGCGCCCGAGTTGCGCAGGTACTCGGTGATCTCCCAGCGTCCGGCGAAGCGGCTCAGGATCAGCTGCACCGCGGTACGGCCGATGCCGAGGCGGCGCCGCGTGCGCAGCACGAAGAACTCGGCCATGCGGTAGTCGATGCGCGGCTGTGCGCCGCCGGCCACGGTGCGCACCACGCGCGCGAAGCCGACCGGCTCCCGGTCCTTGAGGATGACCAGCGGGTAGGTATTGGGGTCGCCGAACCAGTGCGCGATCAGATCCGGCTCGCGGTGGCCGATCTCCCCCAGCATCGGGAACAGGCCCGTGCCCGGGTTCAGGTCGTCCAGGTAGTCGCGGTAGACGCTCTGGATCCACAGCCGGTCCGCGGGCGCCCCTCGCGCGTCGCGGACACTCACGGTGACGGCAGTCATGTGCTCAGGTCCATAAACAAAACGGCCCGGGCAGCTCGCCTCTTGCGAACCGCCCGGGCCGTATTATCAGCCGTAAGTCGTTGCGAACTTACTGCTTCGGCGGCGCCGAGTTGCCAGCCGGAGGCGGCGTCGCGGTGCCCTCGGCGGGCTTGGAGGCGTCGCTGCTCGGCGCTGCAGGCGCCGACTGGTCGGCCGGCGGAGCGGCGGTGGCGTCCTTGGCAGCATCCGAAGAGGCCGCCGGAGCAGGAGGAGTTGCAGCCTGGTCTGTGCCTGCGGATTCCTGCTTCGCGCAGGCCGTCAGCATCAGCGCGGCAACGAGTGCGCTAAGAGCAAGTTTGGTATTCATCGATCGGTACCCCGAAGAGGAAGCAAGAGTTGTGTTGATCAGACGACGACCGGTTGGGATCGTTCCGCACCCGTCAGGCAGCGCGGCCGGCAAATTCTATAGAAGTCCCGGTACGATTGGAAACTGGCGCCGCCGGCGTGGCTGCCGAACTTTGTCTGTTTGGTGCGACAGCTCAAGGCTGCGGTTGAAGGAGGGTTGGAATCATGCGTGAAGCGACTCTGGCGCAGACTTTCGGGCCACACCTCGCCGCGGTGTCGGCGCGAACCGCGGATGCGCTCGGCGCCTGCGGCTACTCGGGGCTGCTCGTGCACTCCGGTTCGCCCCTCTACGTGTTCGAAGATGACCGTACCTACCCCTTCGAGGCGAACGCCCCGTTCAAGGTGTGGGCGCCGCTCCAGGACGCACCGGAGAGCTTCGTCTGGTTCGAGCCCGGCCAGCGCCCGCGCCTCATCCTGCACCGCCCCCCGGACTACTGGTACAAGCCCGCCGACGTGCCGCAAGGCTACTGGGTGGCGCATTTCGACATCGCCCTCGCCACCGATCGCGCCGCGGCCCGCGCGCTCCTGCCCCGGGACCTGTCCGGCGCAGCCTATGTCGGCGATGCCTTCCCGGAGCTCACCGCCTGGGGCGTCGGCGCCATCAACCCGCAGCCGCTCATGCGTCGCCTGGACTATGTGCGGGCCGCCAAGACCCCCTACGAGCTGGAGTGCCTGCGCGAGGCCAGCCGCCTGGGCGCGATCGGCCACCGCGCCGCCCGCGACGCCTTCGCCGCCGGCGCCTCGGAGTTCGAAATCGAGCTGGCGTTCATGAGCGCCTGCGGTCAGCGCGAACAGGAACTTCCTTACAATCCGATCATCGCGCTCAACTCCGGCGGCTCCGTCCTGCACTACCAGGTCCTGGAGAAGCAGCCGCCCGCGGCACACCACTCGCTGCTCATCGATGCCGGGTGCGAGTTCGGCGGCTACGCCTGCGACATCACCCGCACCCACTCCGCCGCCGATCGCGACTTCGCCGCCCTGATCGAGCGCATGGACCGCATGCAGCAGGCGCTGTGTGCCACGGTGCGCGCCGGAGTCGACTGGCGCGACGTGCACCTGAAGGCGCACGAGCTGACCGCGGAAGTGCTGCACGACGCGGACATCATCCGCTGCAGCCCGGCGCAGGCGGTGGCCACGCGCCTCACCTCGGTCTTCCTGCCGCACGGCATCGGCCACCTGCTCGGGCTCGAGGTGCACGACGTCGGCGGCTTCATGCGCTCAGCCGAGGGCGGGGACATCCCGCGCCCGGAAGGCCACCCCTTCCTGCGACTGACGCGCGTGCTCGAGCCGGGATTCGTGGTGACCATGGAACCGGGCATCTACTTCATCGACCAGCTGCTCGAGGCGGCGCGGGCCGAGGACTACGGCCGGGACATCAACTGGCCACGGGTCGAGGCATTGCGCAAGTTCGGCGGCATCCGCATCGAGGACGACCTCGCGGTCGGCCGCGAGGGCTGCGAGAACCTGACCCGCGAGGCGTTCGCCGCGCTCTAGCCAGGGGCAGGGAGACTTCACAGACGGCCGACGCATGGGCCACGGGGACCTGTGCAGGTCCCCGTGGGGCATGTCTTTCGCCTGGAGTCTGAGCGGCGGTTGTCCGTCAGCCTTATACGCCTCGCCCACGCTTCCGGTGTAGACGGAGGCCGGATTTTCCCCGAGGGATATTTAGCGTCGGGGGGAACCGGAGGAGCGTCCCACTCACCGATTGTCTTACCAGTGAGACAAAGACTACTTCCTGGTGAGCTGATCGCGTATCTGCATCAACAATTCCTCCGTCCGGGTGGGCGGAATGGGCGGGGCGTTCGCGGCCGGCGGCGGCGGGCGCTTCAGCCTGTTGATGCCCTTGATGACCATGAAAATGCACAGCGCGATCACGATGAACTCGAAGACGGTCTGCAGGAACACCCCGTACTTGAGCAGTACCGGTTTGCCGGCCGCATCCGAGGCGATCCTCACCGCCAGATCGCTGAAGTTGACGCTGCCGAGGACCGGCGACAGCGCCGGCATGATCACGTCCTGCACCAGCGACGTGACGATCTTGCCGAAGGCGGCACCGATGACGACACCGACCGCCAGGTCGATGACGCTGCCTTTCATCGCAAATTCTTTGAATTCTGAAGCGAGACTCATGACGGGCTTCCTCCCCTGTAACACCGGTTCGTAGCGCCGGCTAAGCACTTCAGCCTAACGACCGATTCGCTGCGGCGCAAACGCCGGCGACGCTCTGGCTCGAGGACCGGGGCCTCTGGCGACGCCTACTATCTGCCTCCTCTAACGAGGCATTTGGATTTCCGCAGCGCATCAATCGAATCAACATCCCGCGCCAGCGACTGCCGGCGCTACGACTTCCACGGTGCGCGCCTTGGTCTGTGCGAAGAAGCCGTGGCACCCCTTACCGACACAAAAAGACGCAGCGCCGCTCCTTGCTGGCAGTGGAGCGGGAGGATGGCGGCCGGAATCAGCCGGCTCCCGGTTGTTAAAGTGATTTCCCGGAGCCAACCTATTGCAACGAACAGGTAGCAGCCCATGTCGCTCGAACACGCGTTCTTCGTCTCGCAAATCGTCGCCTCGGTTGCCATTGTCGCGTCGCTGATCTTTGTTGGCTTACAGGTCAGAGACACGACGACTGCGCTGCAGCGCGATGAGCACAACTCCACCATGGCGCAGTGGACGGTGATCCGCATGGCGATCGCCCGCAACCGGGACATCGCCGAGTTGATGACGGACGGACTCAGCGGCGAGCGTACGTTGGATCGCGCTGATCAGTTGCGGCTCGAGCAGCTGCTGCAGGAAAACGCGTGGGCGTGCTTTCATATTTGGGATCGAACGCAGCGCGGGGTCTTTCCGCAAGGGACATTCGAGCTCACCGGCGGTGCCTATCTTTGCGGACTGCTCAGGTCACCGCGTGGCGGTGCCTGGTGGCGCAGCGCGAAGCATACGGGCTTCATTCCCGGATTCGTCGCGGATGTCGATGCCATGCTCGCCAAGGACTCGGCGGGCTCAGCAGCCGTTTCCGCCGGCGGGGCGGCGCCATCCGGGTCGGCAACGGGGTGAAGGGATGCGATGCCGGAAGACAGCGGCGCTGCACCGCCGGTCAGCCGACCATACGGCTCTGGTGGCTCACCGCCGGGTTGTGCCAGAACCGATAAGTAGGGGAAGCGCGGCCGCCGGATAAAACCTCAGTCCCCGCACGGGGTACTTACCGGTCTTTGGTAAGTGGGGATTCCATCCATGGCAGCGGCTCTGCCCGTCGACTCCGTGGCAACGGCCACCGCTCCGGCGCCCGATCGGCGCGCGTACCGCATGTCCTCGATCGACATGCTGCGCGGGCTCGTGATCGTGCTGATGGCGCTCGATCACGTGCGCGACTTCGTCATGGTCGGCTCG